>Ga0075018_10000075_pt1 | contig 22836 bp, 26 predicted proteins | sample ColStrG_CSR_2014_FD_71471 | JGI IMG/M metagenome (GOLD analysis project Ga0075018, IMG submission 71471) | Freshwater sediment microbial communities in response to fracking from Pennsylvania, USA - Cold Stream Run_MetaG_CSR_2014 | ecosystem: Environmental > Aquatic > Freshwater > Creek >... | reverse complement strand
TTTCTTCGGCGGCCCCTTGGCCCAGAAGCAGAACTTTCTGACGCCCAAGGATGATTTCATCACCCATGAGCTGCGCGTCGCCTCCAGGGACGACTCCGCCGTCAAATGGCAAGCGGGCGCTTTCTACTACGACAATCAGCTGCGCAATGCCAACCACAACTTCATCGTGAACGCCGACGGGACTGAGCACGCCGTACTCTCGGATACGAAGGACAAGAGAAATACGACGAGCCTTGGGGTATTTGCCGAGACGACCATTCCGCTGACCACGTCCCTGCGGACGACGCTCGGCGTGCGCTACGACGATACTCAGGTCGTGGTCAGCGAGGACTTCTTCGACCTCGGCCCGGTCGCCACCTGCGGATCGCCCTTGGTGCCCCCGCCGATAGCCCCGTTCTGCACGGGAATTGCGACTTCGTCACTTCCGCTGGCGCCGGTTGCCTCGATTGCCGACTACAAGGTCAAGTTCCACAACTTCAACTACAAGGCGCGCCTCGAATACGACCTGACGCCGAAGAGCCTGCTGTTCGGCATGGTCTCGACGGGGTTCCGTCCGGGCGACGCGATGATCACCACCAGCCCTGGACGACCACCGGCAACCACCACGGTGGCTGCCGAGAAATTGACCGCGTTCGAGGTCGGTTCGAAGAATCGCTTCCTCGACGATTCGCTGCAGCTCAACGTCGGGCTGTTTTTCTACGACTACAAGGGTTTTGGGACCTCATACCAGACTGAAACCCCCGCCCCCAATGACTATTCGCCGTTCAGCGGCAGCACCGCCGTTCATTTGACTGTGCCCGCCAAGAATCTCGGTGCTGAACTTGAATTGCTTTATCGGGTTACTGCGCACGACCGCCTTGGGTTCAACTACAACTACACCGAGTCCAAGTGGTACGACAAGCCGGCGGGCTTCGCCGCCGCCCAGACGGAGACAAAACGTGCGCTGACGCCCTACACCATCACCGCGAACTACGAGCACGTATTCGACCTCGCTGGTGGGTCTACCCTGTCGGCGCGCATCGACGGCCGGTATGCGGCGGCGCACCTGACGCAGAACCTGCACATCGATTGGTTGCGGATCGGTTACGACCAGTACGCGTATGTAGGCGCGCGGACAACCGGTAATCTCTCCGCAGCGTGGGCCAACAAGGGTGGCCGCTTGTCGGTTGCCGCTTACGTGCGCAACTTCACCAATGTGAAATACACCAGTTACAGCGTGGGGATCGATCCGATGAACCTCATGACGCTTTATTCCGATCCACGTACGTACGGCGCGCTGCTCACCGTTCGTTTCTAGCTTCGGCGCTTATAACCTTACGCGACTTTGCAATCCAACCTGAAACTTCAAGGTGACCCATGCGTAACAAGTCATTGAGCAGGAAATCAGGGTGCCTGCTAATGCTGAGCCTTTGCATGTCGACAGCATGGGCGCACCACGGCGGTGGCACTTTTGACCCCAACAAGTGCTTTGCCTTCAAGGGCACCGTGCGACAAGTGGCATGGGCCAACCCGCATGCCTGGCTGTACGTGCAGGTGCTGAAACCGGCAGGCACCTCTGAACTGTGGGGGTTCGAATTTGGAACGGTCGGTGGCCTGTCGCGTGCAGGCTTCAGACCTTCCGATTTCGCGATAGGTACAAAGGTCAGCATAACGGCGTATGCGAATCGTGACGTGGCGAAGCACACTGCCTCCGTCACCAGGCTGATTTTGCCCGATGGCCGTGATGTCGCAGGAGCGGCAGTCGCGGGAACTGCTCCTGCGGGCGCCCCTCCGGGTGCGGGCGCCCCCCCTCCGGGCGCTGGTCTCCCTCCCGGTGCGGGTCCGCCGCAGCTCAATACGCACTGCCCCGACTATAAATAACGCGACGGATAGCGAGGTAAGTGACCATGTCAGTTCGCACTGGAAGTGTCGTGGCGATCGTGTTGTTGCTGAGCGGAGCAGGGTGCTCGGCGCACAAGCCTGGGGTTCAGAGTGCGAGCGTCTCGTCGCAAAGCACCGGCTCTGCAGTACTCGGCTCCACGTGGGCCGACGCGAGCAAGATGCCCGATCTCTTCAGCGGCATGTGGATGACCTTTTCCGGCATGGTCGAGGGCGATGAAAGCCTGAATGTGCCTTACACCGAAAAGGCGCAGAAGTATGTTGATGCATGGAAGCCAAAGCGGGACATTCCCTATGCACAGGCGGGCTGCACGTCGCCCGGATTGCCGATCGGCATGCGCGCTGGGCCGAGCAAGTTCAGCTATTCGCCCGGGTTGATCAGCATCTACATGCAGTCGGTCGGCCACACGCGTTTCATCCGGATGAACCAGCAGCAGGGGAAGACTTCCCCCAAGTACTACGGCAATTCTGTCGGCCATTGGGAAGGGGATACCTTGGTGATCGAGACCAAGGACTTCTTGCCGGAGGTCACATTCCAGTACGGGGTTGGCAAGAAAGGACTGCCGCCGTTGACTACGCTCGGCACGGCGAATCTCGGCCCGCCTCCAGGGGCTCGTCCTCCGGGCGGTGCTCCTCCCGGCGGCGCGGGCCCTGCCGGACTGGAGTCGCTCACGAAGGCCATCTGGGGACCACACGGCGAGGGCATGTACATGGTGGAACGGATGCGCTTGGCCGATCCGCAGACCCTGGAAGTCAAACTCACGATCTACGACGACACGGTGTGGACGAAGCCCTATGTGGCGGAGACGCGCAACTACAAGCGCATCCAAAAAGGAATCAGCGAAATCGGGCCTTTCAGTGGCGAGCCGGAAGAATGGGTGTGCACCGTGTCGATCACCAGCTTCGACCCGAAAACCAACACCTATGTGGATAAGGATCCCGAAGAGATGGTGAAGTATCTGGACAGTCTCGGGCGGTGATTTTCAACCTACCTGCGAGGACCTCTACCATGCGTGATCCCAAGGGCCATCTCGAGACTTTGCGGCATGTGCTGGCCGCCGGTGTCGTGGCGCTGTTCGCTGCCACGCCTGCGCTCACCCTGGCGACCCAACCGGCGGCCGCGCGCTATGTGCCCACCATGGCGGATTATCTGTCCATCTATGACGCACTCCAGAACTATCGCTACTCAGTGGAGAAGCACGATCACAAGGCACTTGAACGGGCCTTCTGGGAAGACGGTGTCGATATCGCCGTGCCGAGCCCGGGCGTGGAGATCCGAATGCCATTGAAGGAAGGTGCTGCACCCCAGGTGATGAAGGGAGCGCTACCGCCCGGCATGGGACCTCCGCCCCCTGGTATGGCACCGCCTCCTGGCATGGGGCCGCCCCCTAGTGCCAATGGTGGCAGCCCTCCCAACGGCGCGGGCGAAGTCTGGCACATGCCATTCGACAGCTACATCCACTTCGAGAGTGCCACCCGGGCCACGCATTACGAATACTTTCTCAGCATCTATCCGCAACCGGAAAAGAAAGTGGAAGGCGGCAACGCGAGAAACATGCAGGATGCCAGAACTTCGATCGTCGGCTGGCCGGGACACTACGAAGACATCCTGGAAAAGCGCCACGGCGAGTGGCGGATCCTGCAGCGCAAAGCCATGATCAACCAGAAGTGAACCACCTGGCCAACACGCGGATGATCCTCGCGACGCGCTCTGTGCCCTAGGTCCGCTTGCGGCCGCTGCCGGTATGTCAATTCGTATAGGTAGTGTCGCGACGATCCTGCTGTTGCTGGTCGGGTTGGGATGCTCGGCAGACAAGACCAAAAACCAGAGTGCGGCCACCACGCCGCACAGCGCCGCCTCAGTCGCGCTGGGTTCAACCTGGGCCGACGCCGGGAAGATGCCCGATCTGTTCAGCGGCATGTGGCTGACGTTCTCCGGCATGGTCGAGGACGACGCCAGGCTGAACGTGCCCTACACCGCCAGGGCGCAGCGCTATGTCGCCGCCTATCAGCCCAAACGGGATATTCCCTACGCCCAGGAGGGTTGTCGCTCGCCTGGGTTGCCGATCGCGATGCACATGGGCGGCGGAATCAAGTTCAGCTACGCACCCGGGTTGATCAGCATTTACATGCAGGGCGTCGGCCATACCCGGTTCATCAGGATGAACCAGCAGCAGGGGAGGACCTCGCCCAAGTACTATGGCAATTCGGTCGGCCACTGGGAGGGCGATACCCTGGTGGTGGAAACCGTGGATTTCCTGCCTGAGATTGCCTTCCAGTATGGCGTTGGCAAGCCCCTGCCGCCGGCGCAGACCCTTGGGACGGCCAACCTCGGTGTGCCTCCCAGCGCACTGCTGGCGAGTTTGTCAGCGGCCATCCTGGGACCCCATGGCGAAGGCATGCGCATGGTGGAGCGGCTGCGCCTGGCCAACCCGGAAACACTGGAAATTAAGCTCACGATTTATGACGACACCGTGTGGACGCAGCCCTATGTGGCGGCGACGCGCAGCTACCAGCGCATCAGCAAAGGGACCAGCGCCATCGGGCCAATGAGCGGCGAACCTGAAGAATGGGTCTGCACCTTATCGATCACCAGCTTCGACCCGATTACCAACTCCTACGTGGACAAGGATCCCGCGGAGATGGTGAAGTTTCTGGACCAGCGTGCTCGGTAATTGCCAATGGATACCTGCGTCAGTTGCCGATGAACGCAATGATGATTGCCAAAGTGGAATCCCGCGTCGTGCCTCTTGTGGCGCTGATCGGATTGACGTTGCCAGCGCTGGCGCAAACCCCCTTGACCAAACCGGAGGACGTGGGCCTCTCGAGTGCCAGGCTTGCGCTCATCCGTGAGGCGGTGAAGATACAGATCGACGCCGGGCAGATTCCGGGAGCCATCGTGCTCGTCGCGCGTGACGGCAAGGTCGTGGATTTCGAAGCCCAGGGCGTTGCCCATGTGGCGGGCACGCAGCCCCTCCATACCGATCACCTCTTTGGCGCCGCGGATCTCACCAAAGTTGTTGGAGCCGTTGCGGCCATGATGCTGGTCGACGAGGGCAAGCTCAATCTGGATGATCCGGTCTCGAAGTACATTCCGCAGTTCGGTGCAGTCCAGCAGGTGCGCGTGCTCAAGCCCGGCTCGCCTCCCGCACCATTCGCCGCCGTGCCCGGGCCCGTAGCGCCATCGAAGGAGTGGGGCGAGCCCCAGTATGAGAGGGTGCCTGCCGTCAGGCCCATTACCGTGAGAATGCTGCTGACCCACACTTCAGGCCTGCAGGTCTACGGCGTCGACAACGCGTTCCCGCGCCGTGAGCCTAGTGACACCCTGGCGAGCTTCGTCCCGAAACTGGCAGGTATGCCACTCGAGTTTCAGCCTGGATCGCGCTGGGCGTACAGCAATAGTGTCGGCTTTGAAGTTGTTGCGCGGATCGTCGAGGTCGCCTCCGGCATGAATTTCAGGCAATTCCTGCAGCAACGACTGTTCGGTCCGCTTGGAATGAACGATACGGATTTCGGCGTCCTACGTGACCGGCAGGAGCGCGCCTTGCCGTATGCGCCAGGGCTTGGCGTGCCGATTGCGGAAGTGGCGACGGACTTCAGTGGTTCCGCCGGACTCTGGACTTCGGTCGGCGATTTGTCGCTGCTGACACGCATGTTGGCGAACCAAGGCAGCTTCGATGGCCGGCAATACCTGAAGCCGGAAACTGTCACGCAGATGGCATCCAATCAGATCGGTCCACTCGTGATGGGCGGCTATCCGTCGATGGGCATGCCGGCCGAAGGGGTCAAGTTCGGCCTGGGCATGCTCCGCGTCACCATCCCCGCTGCAGCGGGCACGCGCTTGCCCGCCGGCAGTTTCGGCTGGGATGGCGGCGGTACGCGCCGAATCTGGGTCGTTCCCGATGAGCGCATCGTCATCGTATCGATGGTGCCGTTGATCGGTCCGCAGGCGGCGCCGCTCCAGCGGACCATCGAGGCCATAGCGATGAGTTCGATCATGAGGAGTATGCAATGAAGATTCACTGGTCTTGTGCACTGATTGCGGGGCTGCTGTCGGGCGGCGCGACGCTCGCGCAGGAGCGCGTCGTGGGAGCGGCGGACCCCGACGCACTATTCCATAGCGGCGATCCGAAACTGGATGCCAACAAGCAGGTCGCCTATCACATCTTCAAGGACATTCTCGAGGGCAGCAACGTCGAGGCCATAGACAAATACCTGACTGCACGCTACATCCAGCACAACCCGAACATTCCCTCGGGCCACGATGGGCTCAGGAAGATGTTGAGCATGGTGAAGCCGAAGCCACCGGCCGACAGGCTTTCAGCCCATGTGGTTTCGGTGGTGGCAGAAGGAGACCTCGTAATCGTCAGTACGGTGCAGCCGCTGCCCGACCCGAGGAGTCCCGGGAAGACCTACACCACCACCCACTTTGACATGTGGCGTATCAAGGACGGGAAGGCCGACGAGCACTGGGACGAAGCGCAGCTTGGGCCGCCACCGGGCGCTACTCCTTCCGAGCCGTAGATAGCGAACTGCCGTGCTTGATTATCTTGAAAACCTGCCCCTGGCAATTTGGGTTCGGTCATCGCCGACGCTATTTGCCTACTCAACCGTACTCTCGGCGCACGGCGTGGGTCTGGCGATGGTCGTCGGAGTCAATACCCTCATTGCGCTGCGGCTGCTTGGAGTTGCCAGGGAAATTCCGCTGGCCGGGTTGCGGCGACTGTATGGCATTGTCTGGATAGGTTTTCTCATCAACCTAGCGTCCGGCCTTCTGTTGTTCATCGCCGAGGCACACACGATGGTCGCGATGGTGGCGTTCTGGGGAAAGATGATGTTTGTGGCCATGGGCATGGTCGTTGCCGCACTGCTGAAGCGTCAGTATTTCACGGACGTCGCCAGCGTGCAGGCCGGCGTCGTGACCCGCGTTGGACGCAATCTGGCGATCATGTCACTGGCGTGCTGGTATCTCGCGCTGATATTCGGTCGCCTGACCGCATATCCAGACATGGTGAGCGGCTGGCTCAAAGCGCTGGGGCGGGGCACCTGACCCATGGCTGAAGGCTATCCACAATTCGGGGCGATGCAGAGCTTCGTTAACGCGCATGAGTGGGTGTGGGCCGTCTGCCAGATGATCCACTATGTGGGCGTGTCATTGATCGTCGGGATCGTCGGCACCCTGGATCTGCGCATCCTGGGCCTGTTCAAGAACATCCCAATTGCAGCGCTCCGTCCCCTCGTTCCGTGGGCCATTGTGGCTTTCATAGCCAATCTGCTGACCGGCATCATCTTCGTGACCGGCAAGAGTTCGGGCCCCGGCTATTTCTTCGACAATCTGTCGTTTCAGCTCAAGATGCTGTTCGTCCTGCTCGCGTTCGTCAATCTGGCGATCTTCCAGCTCACCGGTCTGGAGGAGAGGGTCTATGCAACGCCCGCGGACGGCAACGCACCGGCGGCTGCAAAAGCCGTGTCGGTATTCTCGCTCCTTGCCTGGGTACTGATCATCTTCTTCGGTCGGACTCTGCAGTACAACGACACGCTGTTACTGTTCCTGGGTATGTAATCCACTGCCCCTGCTTTGACAATGAGTTGGCAATGAGTTGGCAATGACACATCAAAACGACGGTTCCACGGCTCCCCGCGATCGCTACACGCGAGTCGCGATCTTTCTGCACTGGGCGATCGCCGCGTTCATTGTCTTTAATCTGTGCACCGGCCTGTTCATGGAAGGCTGGCCGCCGCCGATCAGATTCCTGGTGCTGATGCTGCACGCTTCCTCGGGATTAACGGTGCTTGCGCTCACGGTGGCGCGCGTTGTCTGGAGGCTCGTCAACGAGCCGCCGCCGTATCCTGCGGGCATGAAGCCATGGGAACGCCATGCGGCGCACTTCGCCCACTTCCTGCTGTACGCGGCGATGGTGCTCATGCCGCTCACGGGCTGGGCCATTCTCTCGGCACATTCGCCGCCGGGTTCCCGCGGCGCCCTGGTCGAATTCTCTGCACCTCGCGTTGGGTTGCCCGGGGTCAAACCCGGTGCCGCTCCACCCGGAGCCGTGGCTGCGCGTCCGCCCGGCCCACCGCCGACTTTGAAGATCTGGAACCTGGTGCCGATGCCCAAGATCGCTCCCATTGAAGCGGTTGGCACGGAGCCGGGCGGTGTCGCGCCCCAACGTGTGCTGCACGATGAATTTGTACAGTGGCACAGCGTGGGAGGCTTCCTGCTGATGGGCCTGCTGGCCCTGCATATCCTCGGTGCACTCAAGCACCAGTTCATCGACAGGCAGTCCGAGTTCGCGCGGATGGGCATCGGGCGCAAGAGGTCAGCGTGAGTCTTCGTCCACAGCGACACCGGGAGCTGCGACGGGATGCAAGTTGATCAGGCACCAGGCCTCGCTGCGGCGCGATCGGTGCGGCCGGGATTCATCGCCGTTGTAATTGCCATCCTGCTGATGGCGATCACGGCAGCTGCGCTGGCGACAATCAATCGGCGGGAGCGCAGCGAACTGCTGCGGGCCGACGCCGATCGCATCCTCGATGATCCACGCCTGGCGCCCAGGGCGCTTGCCAGGGGACGCGCCGTGTTCCTGGGCCAATGCGCGATCTGCCACGGTGCCGATGGACGTGGCAGCACCGCAACCGGCACGCCGGACCTGACGGATCAGGAATTCCTGTACGGCACAGGACGCGTCAGCGAGATCGAGTCGATCGTCCTGCATGGCATCCGCTCGGGGGACGACAAAGGATGGGACCTGGCCTGGATGCCGGCTTACGGCCACGCGGTTCCCTATGCCCGCGATAAACTGCCTTCGCTCACACCCGCAGAGATCGAGCAGCTGACCAGTTTCATCCTGGTGATGAATGGGGCGAGCGGCGAAGATGCTACGGTCGCGTCGGCGGGCAGCACACTGTTCGAAGGGCATGGCGGGTGCTGGGATTGCCATGGGCGCGACGCGCAGGGAGACCCCGCGATCGGTGCACCCAACCTGCGGGATCGCAAGTGGCTGCGCGGGGACGGGAGTCGGCGCGATATCAGCCGGATCATTCGGGAAGGGCTCCACGGCGTCAGCCCGGCGTTTCACAATCGCTTGGATCCCGCGAGCGTCAGGGCAGTCGCGGTCTATGTCGCGTCGCTTCACACCCAGACAAGGAAGACCCATGAACCTTCCGGCCGATGAGACGAGCAGGAGTCTGCACCAGTGGTGGCGGCCAGACGTCCACAATGAGCGCCGATCGCTGCTGCTGTGTGCGTTGGCGGCCGTCCTGGGGCTGGCCATCGCCGGGGTTGGCCTGTTCAATGCGCGGGGCACTCGGGTGGCGGGTGTTCCGCCGGAAGACGCCGCCGTGGTGAACCGTAGCCCCCTCCTGATGAGCGACTATGTGACCCAGCTGCACGCGCTCTACAACGTATCATTGAGCGAGGCGACGCCCGCCCAGAAACGCGCAGCCCTCGATTCCATGGTCCGTGAGGAACTCTACGTCCAGCGGGGCATCGAGCTTGGCCTGCAGAATGACTTCATTGAAATCCGCAATGCGGTGGTAAGCGCAGTCGAGGCCCAGCAGGAAATCGACGCCAACGCGACCGTACCCACAGAGCGGGAACTGCGTGACTTTTACCATGGCCATCTCCAGAACTTCCAGCCCGAGGGGCTGATGACCCTCACCGACTACGTGGCGCCCGACCTGGGCAGCGCGCATCGCGCCGTGATGGCCCTTCGTGCTGGCAAGGATCCGGCATCGGCCATGAAGGCCGAAGGCCTGCAATCCAGCGGTGCGACGGATGACGGCGAAGAGTTCTACTTCGCGGCCGAGCATCACCTCGGAGCGGCGCTGTTCGCCATAGCGAGGGGACTGCACGATGGCCAGGTGTCCGACCCCGTCACTGTCGGTGCTCGCGTCCATGTCCTTGCCATGCACCACAACCGGGAGCCTGTGGCGGAGGATTACGAGCGTGCGCGGGACCAGGTGCTGGCGGCTTTTCGCACCGACAAGATCGCGCGCATGCGCGCCGGAACGGATCGCTTCCTGCGTGAGCGTGCCGACGTGCAGATCGCCAAAGACCTGCAATGAACCGTACGCGCGCATGCGCTATTCTGAGCGGCCTGGTGCTGCTGTTGGCGGGTGCCGCTGCGCCGGCGCATACCCGCAGTGAATCCCATTCCAGTTGGCTGATCGACAAGCGCCTGGTGCGCACCACCATCACCTTCCCGGATGCGGAGGCGCAGAACATCACCCATGGACGCCGGCCGTCCGACCGGGAGGTCGTGACCTACCTGACGCCACGCATCGGCGTTTCAGCGGCGGGGCAGGCCTGTCGCCTGACGGCGCCTGGACACATGCTGGAGGCTGCGACGGGTTACCGGCGCAGCGAGTATGTCTTCGATTGTCCCACCGACAACCAGCTCGTCCTGCAGTTCGCAGCCTTCTTCGATCTCGTGCCTACCCACTTCGATTTCGCACAGATCCAGCTCGCCGATGGCGATGTGGTGGAGCAACTGTACACCCTGGACAACAGGCGGCTCGATCTGACGGAGAGCCAGGGCGGCAAGCTCAAGAGTGCCGGCTTCATCGATTTCTTGACCATGGGCATCATGCACATCTTCACGGGCATCGATCACATGTCCTTCCTGCTCGGGCTGGTGCTGATCTCGCGCCGCCTGCGCGACCTGGTTTTCGTGGTTTCAGGCTTCACCCTTGGACACAGCATTACGCTCGCCCTGGCCGTGACCGGGGTCATTAGGCCGCATGGCCAATACATCGATGCACTGGTCGCCCTCACCATCGCCCTGGTGGGCGTGGAAAACGTGATCGTGTCACTCGAGAAGCCCGCGAAGATCGCGTTGCTGACGGGCGCTTTTCTGCTGTTCCTCGCGCTACTGAGCTTCAACGGCATTGGCGTGCTTCCGCCTGCGCTGCTCCTGGGTACAGGCATCTTCAGTGCCGCCTATCTGCTGATATCCGGCCAGTTGCATGGCAGCGGGCGATTGCGCATGGTGGTTACCACAGTATTCGGCCTGATTCACGGCTTTGGCTTCGCGGCGGACCTGCTCGAAGCCAGATTGCCCCCGGAAAAGCTCGCGCAGATCCTGTTTGGGTTCAATATCGGCGTAGAGCTGGGCCAGCTGACCATCGTGCTCGCAGTTTCAGGCCTGGTGGTGCTCGCCAGGCGGGTCAGGCTCGCTACGGCGCGGCCCATCACCGTCGATGTACTGGGATCTGCACTGCTCGCCGAGGGTCTGGCGTGGTTCCTGAGCCGTAGTTTTGCCTGAAGCCTGCTCGTAACTTGAATAGACTAAGGAGAGATGTCATGCCGGTCGCACTCGTTACAGGTTGCAGTTCGGGCTTCGGCGAAGCCATCGCGCTCGCGCTGGCCCGGCGTGGCTACCAGGTGGTTGCGACCATGCGCAGGCCCGAGTCCGCGCCCGACAGGCTGAAAGCCCTAGCGGCCGAGAAGGCTGCCGATGTGCTCATCGCGCCACTCGACGTGACGGATGCGTCGATGCGCAAGGATACGATCGATCTGACAATCAAGCGCTTCGGTCGCATCGACCTGCTGATCAACAACGCTGGCATCAGCGCTCGCGGAGCGTTCGAAGATACGCCGGAAGACCTGTGGCGCGCGATATTCGAGACCAATCTGTTCGGTCCGTTCGAGTTGATCCGCCTGGTGCTACCCATCATGCGGCGGCAAGGCAACGGGCGCATCGTCAACGTGACCTCGGTCGCCGCAGTGCTGAAGACGCCACTACTGGCAGCCTACGCAGCCAGCAAGCATGCGCTCGACACGGCATCTGCCGCGCTCGACATCGAAACCCGCAGCTTTGGCGTTCGCGTGGCCTGCGTGATGCCTGGGCCCTTCAAGACTGCGCTGCCGCGCAACTCGCTCGATCGCCACGCCAGCTCGCCGTACGCTGCGATCAGCCAGCACTTCTCGGCGGCATTCGATGCCATGGAAGCCAAAGCGCCGGCGGACCTGACGCCCGTGGTCAATGCTGCCATGGCCGCCGCCACTGACCCGGACCCGGCGATCCGTTATCCCGTGGGTACCGATGCAATCGCCATTCTGCCGCCCATCCTGCAATCCCTGGCGCCGCTTCAGCCACTCGGCCTGCATCTGACCGGACAGGCATGAGCTGCTGGCCGCGCCGTGTGGGTCGGATTGCCAATTGTGGCACCTATCTTTCCGGGGTCTTTGGGTGGCAAATCGCACTTGGGTGATGTATGAAATTTACTGTTCCGGGTAAGAAAATGAAGTTCAAGTGTCTGGCCGTTGCGATTGCAGTGATCGCCTGCAGTTCAGTCGCCAATGCGCATCATTCATTTGCCTTGTTTGACCGCTCCAGGATCACGACCCTGAGCGGGACGGTACGGGAGTGGAAATGGGCCAACCCCCATACCTGGTTGACCGTCGTGGTTCGCAAAGCCGATGGCGCCGACGAGGAGTGGGCGCTGGTGGGTTCGAGCCCCAACATGATGAGCCGCTGGGGCTGGAATGCGGCCGACATTGCCGTGGGCGACAAGGTGCTGGTCGATATTTTTCCGGCCCGCGATGGCAAGACCATTGGCGCACTGAAAACACTATTCCTGCCGGGCGGCAAAGTATTGGCCGATCCGGCGGGCGCAATGGGTGAAGCTCTGGCGAGCGGTCCGGCCACCCTGCCGACCAAGCCCGAGGGAGTACCGTACAAATGAAGCCCACTCCAGCGAATGCGCCTCGGAACGACACCGCCCGGATACTGCGTGGTGGCTGCTGCTCGCTCGTCGCCTTGCTCCTGGCGGTGCAGCCGCACCATGCACGCGCCGCCACCGCTCCTCAATCGAAGGCAGTACAGGCCAAGGCCTGGCGCGAAATCGCGAGTTTGCCGGATTTCTGGCAAGGCACCTGGCAATCGGTGAGCCCAATCGCCGACGATTTCCCTACACCGCCCGAGTACACGAACTCGGCATTGGACTACATCAAACACTACCGGCCGGTCGAGGACAGCCCGTTTGCCAATTGCCAGCCGCTCGGCCTGCCGTTCGTGATGAATATCGGCGGCATGCCGATGAAGTTCTTCCAGTCGCCGGGCATGATCGCCTTGTACATCGAATCCTCAGGAATGACGCGATTCATCCATACGGATGGCCGCAAGCACAGCGAACGCCCCAACCCGACCTATCTTGGAGAATCCATCGGTTACTGGGAAGGCGATACCCTGGTGGTCGACTCGACGGGATTCGTTCCGGAAACTTTGTTCCAGTTGGGAAAGCTGGACAAGAGCGCCCTGGCGCAGGGAGATCCGTCGCCCCTATCGGGCGTCATCTTTGGCAAGCACGGCGCGAATCTGCGCCTGGTCGAGCGCATGCGGCTGGCCGATTTCAAAACGCTCGAGATCCAGACGACGATTTACGACGATACTGTGTTCAAGCGGCCCTATACCCTGCCGTCGCGTCGGTATATTCGCGGTATCGAGCGCAGGAACGATCCCCAGGAGTGGGCCTGCACGGACAATCGTGACTACCTTGACCCGACGAGCGGCAAGCTGGAATACAACTCGAAAGACAAGGCGCAGAATCGCTAGACGAGCGGGTCTTCAGGGCTGGCGCGCCCTGATTGCATAGCGGCCAGGGGACATGATGCCGTTCGGATCAACCGCGCCCTTGATCGTCTCCAGAAAATCGCGCAGTGCGTGATCGTTGTACGAATACACGTCCATGACGAGCTCGTAAAAGGCGGGCGCCGTCCGATATTCGCCCCAGCCCCGTGCGGTGGCGATCGTGAGGAGTTCGCGGAATGCCGCTCGCACCTTGGCGTTGACAGCGGCAGATCGGGTGACCGGCAGGCCGACTGCGAACAGGAAAGCCCGTTCGAAGATGGACGAAGGGAACTGCAGGGGCGGGTAGGGCAGCTGGTACTTGCGCGCGATTCCGGCAAAGACATCCATGGCCTCGATAGCGGCCTCGCCGGTCCGCGGAATGACCGGCGAAAAGAATACATGGCCGACGACGTCTGCACCCGCATAGGAAATCATGGGGCCGAGGCTGAAGGTGCGCAGTGACGGAATGCCGAGCGGGCCGACATCGAACAGTCTGGCCAGATCTGCCGCTGGCAGCGGCAGTTTGCGGATCTGCTCGAGCTTGAACTGCGCGCCCGGTATCTCCCGCAGCGCCTCGCAGATGCACTCCCATTGCGCGATGATGAGTTTCGTCGGACCGTAGAGGTTGAACTCGCACGCCCAAAACGGGACGCCCACAAACTGGGCCGCAGCGTCGAGCTTATCCATGTCGACACCGCCCGGATCGTTCAGGACGGCAGCGATCCGGGGATCTACTGCAGAGCCGCCGCCGCCGTGCGCGGCATCACCGCGCGTGCCGGTCGTGGGGCTCGACAGCATCCACAGGCCCTGCACGATCTTGCTCTGCTCGAGCCGGCCGATGATGTCGACGAGCGGAATGAGGTCACGGAACTTCGGCACCTTGACCACGCCCGTGGTGTGGTTCTCCGGCGGAGGCATGAGCCAGAAGCCCATCTTGGTCACGACGCCGTAGTTCGACTGCTTGAACAGCCCGTCGATGCGCGGACCAAACCCTGCCTTAAATTGCTGCCAGGTCTTGGCGCCAGGCAGTGCGCCCATGCCGGTGCGCATCATCCTGCCGTTGGGCAGCACCACCTCGATGCCGCACTGGGCTTCGAAGTGGTTGCGATAGGGCGCGAGGGTAACGCCGACGCCGCCGTCCAGCGCATTGCCCAGCACGCTGCCCCAACCCGGGCTCGGGACGTCGATCCAGAGCTTCAGGCCCCTTCCCTGTATGTAATTGTAGAGGTCGAAATAGCTGACGCCCGGCTCCACCACGACATAGCCCTGCCGTTCGTCGATCTCGACGATCCGGTTCATCCGCTTCAGGTCGAGGACGACGCTGCCGGCAAGGGCAGGGGCGGCCCCGCCATAGCCCAGGTTCTTGCCCGTGGAGATAGGGTAGATGGGAATGCGGTAGCGGTTGGCGACCTTGACCAGTTCCACGACCTGGTCCGCGTTGTCCGGCGCCACTGCTGCAGACGCGGTGCGCTCATCGGCTTCGCCCCACAGGATCGAGTAGGAGTCGCGATAGAGTTCCAGGTCCTCATCGCTGGTGAAGACCCATGACTCGCCGACGATTTGCGTGAACGCCTTTAGGGCTGCCGCAAAATCGGCCTGGCTGACATTGGGCGGCTGTTTCATGCTCAGACCTCGCGGCGGCCCTGGCGAAATTGCGGGTGAGCTTTCTGCATGATCCAGGCGTGCAGCGTTCCATCGGCGCGCGAGGGCCGGTAGTCGCGGGCGAGGGGCGCGGGGTGGATGGCGACAGGGTGCGCGCCGCTCAGGTACGCAGCCACTACTTGCCGCCATGCGTCGTCGTCGGGCTTCCTGGCGCACCGCTCACTCCGCCCCGTCAGGCGGAAGCCAAAATCCCAGGCGATCCGCTCCAGACAGAACAGGGTGGCCCCTGAACTGATGCCGACGAGTATGTGGTTCTCATCCAGTACGCGCATCAATCCGGCGTGTGCGGTTGCATCGAGCTGGACTCCAACGAGCGGTAGCGTCCCGCGGCGGGCAGCGATGAACGCGCTCACTGGGCCGGGAATCCTGATGGTTTCGTCGATGAGCAGGGCATCGATCGATTGCGAGCGCGCGCGAGCTTGCGCGGGCGGGCCATTTACGCCGTAGCCAACGCGGCACGCCGCCGACGCTAAAGTCACCGATGCGATGGCCAGACCAGCGCTGATCGCAGTCCGCCTTGTCACTCTGTGGGCTGACCCCGTACCAACGCAAAATAAGTCCGCCCGGTCGGTCAAGGGTTGCTTCCCCGCGAAGCCGCGAGGTAATCAGCCAGCAGCGCCAGGTCGGTGTCGCTGATCTCCGTCTTGCGGAACGAGGGCATGAATGAGACGCCGCGCCGGACTGCCAGCGCTACGTAGGCCGGTGGCAGGTCTGCGCGCTGCTCAAGCACGGCGGGCAGGGTGCCCTGGTATTTCCGCTGCAGAGCAAGGCTCCCCGGCCCGTCCGCGGTGCTGTGACAGTCGCTGCACCATTTGTCGAAGATCTTCCCGCCGGCCGACTGCGCTTGTGCTGCCGCAGGCATCGAATGCGGTGCGGGGCGCGTTGACAGGGGCGCGCAGCCGCACAGCACAACGCCCAGTGCGGCGCCGATCGCCACTGCGCGACCACGGGAGGGTAGAAAGCCCTTCATCCGGCAGATGCTAGCAGGCGCTGCAGCGCAAGGTAGGTGCACGAATAGCGTGCCACGACCTGCCTGTGCGACCAATTGAAGCACCTATCTTTCCACGCTCTTTGGACGGAAAATCCGACTTATCCTCTGCAGGCCTACCGGCGACGTCCGAACGGAAGAAACGCGATGACTGTGAAATGTGCGACCCGTGTTCCGTGTGTAGCTGCAGCATTGCTGCTTGCTGCGGCAACATTTCCGGCGTCGGCGCACCATTCCGCGGCCGTGTTCGATATGTCCAAGGAGGTTTCCGTGCAGGGCACGGTAGAAAAGTGGGTCTGGGCCAACCCGCATTCCTGGCTGTATATCCGGGTGGCAAAGCCCGACGGCTCCCAGGAGATCTGGGGTTGTGAGGCCGGCAGCACCGGCATGCTGGCGCGCAGCGGTTGGAACGCTGCGGACATGAAGGCGGGCGACAAGGTCATCGTGAGTGGGGCGCCTGAGCGCAGCGGCAGCCACGTCGTTTTGATGAATAAGGTCCAGTTGCCAACCGGTCGGGTGCTCAGCGCCGGAGCCGGTACGCCTCCTCCCGGCGCTGGTGCGCCTCCTCCAGGTGCCGCGATTGACGCCCCGCCTCACCGCTAGTATTCGAGGCCGCTCCATGATCAAACACAAGACCCTGCGCGCCATCGCGCTGTGTTCGGCAATACTGGCCCTGCCGGCTGTCGCTGCCGAGCGGTTGGGATCGAGCTGGGCTGACGCCGCCAAGCTACCCGATTTCTTCACGGGCAACTGGCAGAGCTTTTCATCGTTCCTGGATAACCCGACCAATGTCCCGTTCACTACCCAAGCGCAGGCTTACATCGCGCGCTACAAGCCCATTGCGGACATTCCTTTTGCGGGCGCGCACTGCCCGACCCCCGGAATGCCGATTGTCCAGCGCCTGGGCTCGCCGCTGAAATTCTTCTACCAGCCCGGCATGATTGCGATCTATATCGAAAACAGCAGCATGACGCGCTTCATCAAACTCAATGCGAAGCATTCCGAACGCCCGAACCCGACCTACCTGGGCGAGTCGGTCGGGCATTTCGAGGGCAATACGCTGGTGGTAGACAGTGTGGGCTTCGATGACATCCTCCTTCAATACGGCACATTGCCGGGGCAGGGAACCGGGCCGTTTGTGCTGCCCCCAGAGGTCATATTCGGTCCGCACGGTCCCAATCTGCGCATGGTCGAACGCATGCGGCTCATTGATAAAGACACGCTGGAGGACAAACTGACGATCTATGACGACACGGTCTGGAAGCAACCCTACGTCGCGAACTCCGGCCTGATTTTCAAACGCAACCGCGGAGAGAATGGCTGGCCCCACGAATGGGTGTGCAACTCGGCCGATACTTTGATTTTCGATCCGAACCAGGACAAGACGATCGTGGAGGACCCTGCCGAAGTCCTCAAGCGGCTCCAGCAGAACGAAAAGCACTGACCGGCGCCCGGGCTGGTCCGGAACGATCCTCCCCATGCATGTCTATATACTGTCGGGTGGTCGTGCCTGAGCGCGTCGCGTCGCGACGCTGCGCGGAGCGCGAGGACCGGGCGACCCAGTAGGCAGGGGAGCGGACATGCGTCTTGGCTATTCACCGGGTAAGGTCTCCGATGCCGCGCGGCGGCTGTCCTCCTGTATTATTGGCGCCGACGATCCCACGGGCAACCTGGCCCACGAAGCCGTATCCGCCGTGGAAATGCATTATCTGCAGCGAGGCTGGCCCGTCGGCGAGGCCCTCGGTGCCCTTCCGGATGTGCAAAAGAGCCTGGGTCTGGGTCGGCCGGCATGTCGCGAAGCCATGATCATTCTGGAGGCTCGCGGTCTGCTGGACGTACGTCGCGGTCCGGGCGGAGGGCTTTTCGTCGCGGCACCCGCGGCCGAGGACGTGGTCGGAGCCATGCTGATGTACCTGACCATCAGCGGCTTGAACGGAAAATGCATTCAGGAATTCCGCCTGCTGGTGTGGCGCATGGTTGTCGAAGCGGCCATTGACCGCTGCGTCGGGGCTCCAGCCAGTGACGCGAATACCGGCAAATGGGGATTCGCCTTCGATCTGGCGCAACGGATTGGCAATCCTGCCATGGCCCTGGTGGCCCAGATCGCTGAAATGCTGGTGCGGACCTGCGAAGGGCAGGTGGCGCCTGAGCACGATGTCGTGCTCGAGAGAGCGTTGAGAACCTGCGACACACGGCAGGCGATGCGCAGGTTGGAAGAATTGGCCAATCCCGTGGCCTGTGCCGCCCCGTTGCTCGTCATGGACGCAATGGAGCGCAGCTTCGCCTGGTCCGGGCGCAAGTCGGCCATGGCTCTCGCGGCGAAAATGACGCGGGAAATGATCCATCGGCCGGAAAGGCTCGAGGCGGAATGGGAGACCGCCGATCGGTTGGGCTATTCGGACGCGATGGTCCGCCAGGCGCGGCGGATTCTTCAGGATTTCGGCGCCGTCCGCTGCCAACGAGGCAAGAAGGGCGCACTCTGGGGGCCTCCGGCCAGCCCGGCGGGCGTCATTCGGCTGCTCGCCCCATGTCTCATCGCAACCGGCATGACAACGCGCGACAGCACCGAGACGGCGAACTTCCTGGCCTGTTGTGCACCGCGCCTTGCTGCCGCGCGCGCCGCCGGTTATGACCGGGGTCAGATCAAACTGCTGGGCTCCTTCGCCAGCAGCCTGGAATTCATCGACCTTATCCGCATCGAGAATCTGCTGCTGGAGTTGGCCGGCAACCCGCTGTTGTCGATCGTGACGCGATCGCTCGGGCTGGCGAACCTCGTGAGCCCGGAGGCGACAATCAGCCGGCAAAGGCGTGTCGACATCGTTGCATTGAATCATCGCATCCTGCGGGCCATCGAGACCGGCGATGCCGAAAAAGCCGGCCTGCTGGCGCGTGCCAAGGGCGAGATCCAGCAGTCCGAAGCCGGGTATCGCAAGCTCGCATAGCTCGCACCGGTGCTCACCGGCACCGGTCGACGCCGGAATTCATGCATCTAGCTTGTCACGTGGCCTCGAATATATTCGGGCCAGTGAGCCAGCGGCCTTCATTGGGATATTTCATGACACATCGACCCGTTGTCCAGCGGCTGGGCTTTTGCGTGGCTGTCGTGGCGGCTACTGCGGCCACGCCGGTCTTCGCCCACCACTCCTTCAATGCCTACGACATCAGCAAGACGCAGAGTGTCTCGGGGTCCCTCAAGGAGTTTCGCTGGGGCGCGCCTCATTCCTCGATGGTGGTGATCTACCTCGACAAGGACGGCAAGCAGCAGACGATGTCGGTGGTCAGCGGCAGCCCGTTGACGTTTTCCAAGCAGGGATTTGCGCCACGCGATTTCCATCGCGGGGACAAGGTGAAGCTCACCTACCATCCCAATACCAACGGCGCCGCAGGCGGTGCCCTGGCGAGCCTGACCTTGCCTGATGGCAGAACCTACAAGGACAACGAGGCTGCCGCTGCGGGCGGGCCAGGTGCACCAGTTCCCCCTGCCGCTCCCCCGGAAAAGTAGGCGCAGCGGCATGGACATGCTCACCTCTCGTGCTCGTCACAGTCTCGGCGCTCTCCTGGCTGCAGTGGTGGTGGCCGCCGCGTTCACGACGGCGACCGCAGCTCAGGCCGGCGCGGCCAATTTGGAAGGCGTCTGGAAGATCGCAGTGCCGACGAACACCTTGAAGCCGGTCAGCGGACCGGTGCCTTTCACCGCGCAGGGCCGCAAGCAGTACGAGGAGAACAAACGCCTGCAGGCCAAAGGGGCCTATGACGATTACGACATCACGCTTTCGCGCTGCAACAGTGCAGGCACGCCCCGGCTCATGCTGACGCCTGAACGCTTCAAGATCTGGCAGCGATTTGGGGTTCTGACTTTCGATTTCGAGTGGAACCGCGCGCTCCGTCAGATCGATGCCAGCGGTCTGCCGCCGAAAGTGGATTTCCTGGGCCAGGCGCTGGTGCCCACGATGACCGGAACCTCGAAAGGGCATTGGGAGGGCGATACCCTCGTCGCCGAGACCACCAACTTCTCCGATCGCACGCTGCTCGATGACCTGGTTCCCCACACCTTTGACCTGAAAGTCACCGAGCACCTCCGGCTCGTCGATCCCGACACGCTCGAAGACCGCATCACCATCGAAGACGCCACCTATTTCAAGCAGCCCTGGGATGCCGTGATCACCTACAAGCGTCAGCCGGCGGCGCTGTTCGCCGAGGATGTCTGCCTGGACCGTCGCGATGCCCATCAACCGGCTTTCCCGTCACGATGATCCAGCCAATCCAGCACTGGAGATTTTCTGCATGAGGACTGATTTCTCCTGGCGGCGCGGCTTGCAAGGACTCGTCTTGGTGGGCGCCGCCATGGGTGCGCTCGGCTCGGGCGCCGTGAGCGCACAAGTCCCGCCGCAGGGCGCTCCGCCGGCGCCGGATGGTCAGGCTCCGGCATACAGTCAATTCGGCCCGCCGCCGCCGCCGCCGTTGACACCCACGGAGAAGTTCGTCACGGAGCTGCCTCCGCCCATGCCAGGCGGCGGCCCCCCTGTGCCGCCTTTGGCCGCCGATGCGCCCATGCCGACTTCTGATCCGCACGACCTGCAGGGCACCTGGCATCACAATCAGAAACTTGAGTTCCGCATGCAGCGGGACATGTACGGCGTCCTCGTCCCCTACAACATGGATGGGGCCAAGGTGCTCGCGCGCCGCGTCAACTCACTGAGGAAAGGCGCGCCCTACATCAACGCATCGGCCACCTGCCGACCGCCCGGTCAACAATGGCAGCTCGATCTCAATTTTCCGTTCCAGATCTTCCAGTCGAAGGACTGGATCGAATTCGTGTTCGAGGAGTATCACGGTCGCTGGCAGGTGATCCTGGATCCAGAGAAGGCGCCGCGTCCGGCCCACAAGAACTACATGGGCTACTCCGTCGCTCACTGGGACGGCAATACGCTCGTGGTCGAAAGCAGCGACTTCAGGCAGGCGCTCTGGCTCGACGTCGACGGCACGCCGTTGTCGGCCAAGGGCAAGCTGATCCAGCGCATCCGCAAGGTGGACAACGCGGACCGCGCCCCGTTCCTCGAGGTCATCACGACCATAGTCGATCCCGTCTATTACACTCGGCCCTGGTCGGTGGTGCGCACCTTCGGCTGGCACCCGGGCCTCACGGTATTCAACGAATACAACTGTGAGGAACAGATCGGCGATCCGAGCGTCAGGGCTGACGCCGGCCTGGTCCCCGAACCCAAGGACTGAATCCGGATCAATGAAGCACTCCATGCACAACGTATCGAATCGTTTGAGACTGGGCGGCATCGGCCTGATGCTGGCGACTGGCCTGGCGATGGCATCGAGTGCGACAGCGGCGAACACGCCCACCGAGGCAGCCAACAAAAAGACCGTGCTCGATTTCTACGCCGCCCTCAACGAGGCCGACGCGAGCAACACCATGCGGCAGCGCATCCCGGGTATCGTCGAAAAATACCTCGGCCCCGAGTACAAGCAACACACCATTTTCCTGCCGGGTCCCGGCACTGATCGTGAAAAGCTGGTCAGGATGTTCCAGAGCCGTCCGGCGAGGCCGACGGCCGGAGCGCCGGCCATGCCGCGTCAACGCACTGACGCCATCATGGCCGAGGGCGACAGGGTGATGCTGCTGACCAGTCGCGAGCAGCGCGATCCGGCCACGGGCGAGCTGAAGCCGTCCTACATCTTCAACATGTTCCGGGTGAAGGATGGCAAGCTGGTGGAGCACTGGGATGTCTCACCGGGTATGGCGGGCGCCCCGCCGGGTGGGCCAGGCGCGCCGGCTACTGCGCCGGCCACAGTGCCGGCCACTGTGCCGGCGCGCTGAGCACTTCATGACAGGACACCGCGGCGATGAATCTGCTTGAATTTTCCAAAGCGCTGTACGCGACGCCGATCAGCACGGGAATCAGGGAAACGGCGGGGATCATCCCGACCACCCAGAGCATCCACATCCTCGCCATCGCGGTAGTGGTTGGCTCTGCGCTGGTGACAGACTTGCGCCTGGCCGGCGTGCTCGCGACCGACGAAACTCCACAGACCGTCGTCCGGCGGTATTTGCCCTGGATGTGGGCAGCCATCGCCGTGCTGCTGACGACGGGTACGATCCTGATCGTCGGCGAGCCCAACCGCGTCCTCGCCAACCCCGTGTTCTGGGCCAAGATGCTGCTGGTCGTGCTCGCATTCGCACTGACCCTGCTGTTCCGCTATCCCATCCTGCATCCGCAGTTCCAGATCGAACACGCGCGCTGGGCGGGACTTGTCAAGCCCACGGCCTGGGTGTCACTGCTGGTCTGGATCGCGGTGATCTTTTGTGGCCGCTGGATCGCTTATGCGATCTGACACGGCGCCCTACCTGCCAGCGAGTGCAACGTCATGACCGGGAGCAGTTTCCTGCAGAGTCTGTACGATTCAGCGGTTGGCTCGGCGATACGCGAGGGCAGCATGCTGTTTCCCTCGATCGAGAGCCTCCACGTGCTCATGGCCACCACTGTGGTCGGCACCATCGCGATCGTTGATCTGAGGCTCATCGGATTCGCCTCCCACCGCAGTGGCGCGCGGCAACTCATCCTCGACCTGCTGCCGTTCACCTGGGCGGCGTTCGCGCTCGCAGCGGTGACAGGATCGCTCCTGTTCACCTCCAATGCGCCGAATTACGCCGCCGACGGACCGTTCCAGGCCAAAATGCTCACGCTGGTGCTCGCCGGGATCAACATGGCGATCTTCCACCTG
>Ga0075018_10000074_pt1 | contig 22845 bp, 14 predicted proteins | sample ColStrG_CSR_2014_FD_71471 | JGI IMG/M metagenome (GOLD analysis project Ga0075018, IMG submission 71471) | Freshwater sediment microbial communities in response to fracking from Pennsylvania, USA - Cold Stream Run_MetaG_CSR_2014 | ecosystem: Environmental > Aquatic > Freshwater > Creek >... | reverse complement strand
GCCGGGTTCATCGGCTCGCCGGCGATGAATTTCATCGAAGGCAAGATCGCGCGCGTGGGTGCCGCGCTGCAATTGTGCGCGACCGGTCTGCGCGTCGATCTGCCGGCGCAACTGTTCAGTGCGGCGCTGCCATTGGATGGCGAGTCGCTGGTGCTGGGCCTGCGGCCAGAGCAGATTCACCTCGCGTCTGCTGCTGGCGTGAGCAGCGGGCAGGGCGCCAGCGACGGGCGCGGCGCCAACATCGGAGCGGGCAGGGTGACGCTGATCGAACCGCTGGGCAGCCACGAAGTGGTGTGGATCGAGCTCGAGTGCGGTACGGTCGCGGCACTGAATCATCAGGGCCAGCGTTACCATTGCGGCGATGGGGTGAGCCTGGCGGCGGATCTGGAAACCGTGTCATTGTTTGACGCCACCACCGGGGAGCGACGCTGACATGAGCCCTGCCAATCCCTCTGCTGTTGCACGCGGCACGCTGTGGCGCGGTGCATTGGCCGCGGCGCTGGTGCTGGGCCTGGCGGGCTGCGCGACGCCAATGCGCGAACCCGCGGTGCAGGTGTGGGTGACCACCGCGGATCGCAGCCGCCTGCTGGCGCGCGATACCGACCTGCATTTCGCAACCGCCGCATCACTACCGCTCAACATAGCAGTCGATGCGCGCCATCATTACCAGGAATTCCTGGGTGTCGGTGCCGCATTCACCGACTCGACCGCGTTGCTGTTCGAGCAGAAGCTGGCGCCCGAGGCGCGCACCGCACTGATGCACGAACTCTTCGGCCCGCCGCCCGGCATCGGCCTCAGCCTGATGCGCGTGCCGATCGCGGCCTCCGATTTTTCAGTCGAACGCTATTCCTTCGATGACCTGCCGGCCGGAGCCACGGATCCGACGCTGGCTCATTTCGATCTGGGTGCCAACGGCAAGCGCGTACTGTCACTGGTGCAGGCGGCGCACGCGATCAACCCGACCCTGCGCCTGATAGGTTCTACCTGGAGTGCACCGGGCTGGATGAAGAGCTCCGGCAGCGTGATCAAGGGCCATCTGCTGCCGGAGCACTATGATGTCTTCGCCGATTACCTGCTGCGCTTCGCCGACAGTTACCAGCAGGCGGGTGTGCCGCTCTATGGCCTGACAGCACAGAACGAGCCGGGTTTCGAGCCCACGGACTATCCGGGCATGCGCTTCGAGGCCGTCGATCGTGCGCGCTTCATTGCGCAGCACCTCGGCCCCAAGCTGTCGCGCCGCGCCGGCGCGCCGTTGTACTTCGACTACGACCACAATTGGGATGTCTCCGAGTCGCCGCTCCAGGTGCTGGATGTTCCGGCCGCCGCCCACTACGTTGCCGGCATCGCCTGGCACTGCTACGGCGGCGAGATCGATGCGCAGTCGCTGGTGCATACGGCACATCCGGGTTTTTCCGCGCTGATGACGGAGTGCTCGGGAGGTGAGTGGGCGCCATCCTGGGCCGAGGGCCTGCGTTGGTTCGGCGGCACGCTGTTGATCGAAGAGGGTCGCAACTGGGGTAGCGGCACCATCCTTTGGAACCTGGCCCTGGATGAGCACCACGGCCCGCATCTGGGAGGCTGCGATGATTGTCGTGGCGTGGTGACCATCGACTCGACCAGCGGTGCCGTCACGCGCAACGTCGAGTACTACAGCCTGGCGCACCTGGGGCGCTTCGTGCGGCCCGGCGCCCGACGCATCGATTCCACCACCAATCTCGATGGCTTGATCAGTGTCGCCTATCGCAACAGCGACGATGGTTCGCTGGTGCTGCTGGTGTTCAACAAGGCGCAGGCCGCGCGCCGCTTCTCGGTACGCCATGCGCAGCGCACGCTGACCTATGCACTGCCGGCCGGTGCACTCGCCACCTTTGCGTGGCAACCGCGGTGACATCAATACAAGGAGTCAATGCCATGTGGACCAATTTGAAGCAGCTGCGTACAGGGGCTGGGCAGCGACACCGATACCCGCATGTGCTGCTGCTGGTGGCGCTGGCGGCGTCCAGTGGCGTGTGCGGTGCTGCGGCCGATGTGCAGCCGTTCCTGGGCCGCTGGAATGTCACGCTGAAGGCGGGCAAGCGCGACTTGTCCTCGTGGCTGGAAATCTCCACGGTGGATGGAGCGCCGCAGGTGCGCATGGTGGGTCGCTGGGGGCACGCGCGCGTCCTGCCAGAAGCCAGCATCGTGGGTGAGCGCATACATTTCGTGTCGCCCAGGGAAGAAGAGGGTCGCGTCGATTCCGACATGGCTTTCGATGGTCGCCTGCGTGGCCACACGATAGAGGGCACAACCACGGCACCGGACGGCGCGCTGTGGACCTGGCACGCCGTGCCGGCACCCGAGCTCAAGCCACCAGCGGCGATCAGCTGGGGCAAACCCATCGCTCTGTTCAACGGCCGCGATATGCACGGCTGGCGCAGCAGCGATCCGGCCGCGCACAGCCGCTGGCTGGTCACGGATGGCACGCTGTTGAGCCAGGGTCAGGGGCCCGACCTGCAGACCCAGAAGAAATTCCGCGACTTCAAACTGCACATTGAATTCAACTGCGCGCCCGTTTCCAACAGTGGTGTGTACCTGCGCGGCCGCTACGAGGTGCAGATCGAAGTCGGGCCACCGCCGGCTGCCGCCAACCAGGGGTTGGGCGGTGTGTACGGCTTTCTCGCGCCGCAGCCCAAACCACAGATCCAGGCAGGCCAGTGGCATGCCTACGATCTCACGCTCGAAGGCCGCTACGTCACCGTGGTGCTCGATGGCCAGACGTTGATCGACAACCAGGAGATTCCCGGCACGACCGGCGGCGCTCTTGATACCCGCGAAGGGCGTCCCGGTCCGATCCTGCTGCAGGGGAGCGAGGAGGGCCGGGTCGCATTCCGCAACATCGTGATCACGCCGGCGCGGGACTGAGCCCATGCACGTTCAGAGCGGCAAGGCGGCCGCGCCGATCGGCGTTGGCATCATCGGCTCGCAATTCATTTCCGGTATCCATGCCGAGGCGCTGCGCGCCTGCCCGCAGGCGCAATTGCTTGGAGTGGCATCGCCCACTGCGGGTCATGCCGCACAATTCGCCGCGCGCCATGAGATCGCCCGTTGCTACACCGACTACCACGAACTGTTGGCTGACCCCGCGATTGCGATGGTCGTGGTCGGCGTACCCAATGACCTGCATTGCGCAATCACGCTGGCGGCCGCCGCCGCCGGCAAACATGTGGTGATGGAAAAGCCGCTGTGCCTGAACCTCAGTGAGGCCGATCAGATGATCGCCGGCTGCCGCCAGGCGGGGGTGAAGCTGATGTATGCCGAGGAACTGTGCTTCGCGCCCAAGTACGTGCGCCTCAAGCGGCTGCTCGACGAGGGCGCACTCGGTACACCCACGTTGCTCAAGCAATCCGAGAAGCACGACGGCCCGCACGCCGCGCATTTCTGGGACGTGAATCGCTCCGGCGGCGGTGTGCTGATGGACATGGGTTGCCACGCGATCGAGTTCTTCCGCTGGCTGCTGAACCGTCCGCCGGTGAAATCGGTGTACGCGCAACTGAACACGTCGGTGCATCAGGACAAGACCCGCGGTGAGGACAATGCATTGCTGATACTGGAGTTTGCCGATGGCACGATCGCATTGGCCGAAGAGAGCTGGACCAAGCTCGGTGGCATGGACGATCGCGCCGAGGTGCACGGCTCCAAGGGCGTCGCCTACGCCGACCTGCTGCACGGCAATGCCCTCGAGACCTACAGCAGCACGGGCTATGGCTATGCCGTGGAGAAGGCGGGGTCCACGGCGGGCTGGAGTTTCCCCATCTATGAAGAAGCATGGAATTACGGCTTTCATGCCGAGATGGCGCACTTCGTCGATTGCGTGCAGCACGATCGGCAGCCGCTGGTCAGCGGTGCGGATGGGCGTGCGGTGCTCGAGGTGTTGTTTGCCGCCTATGAGTCGGCGGGCACGGGTCGCAAAGTGCCGTTGCCGTTTGCGAGCACAGCGCGCAAGCCAATCGATTTATGGCTGCGCCCATGAGCGTGGCTCGCCGGATTCAGGATATCGTGATCGTGGGCGGAGGTACCGCCGGATGGATGACGGCGGCACTCCTCTCGAAGATGCTGGCGGGTGGCTATCGCCTGCAGCTGGTGGAATCGGACGAAATCGGCACAGTCGGCGTTGGCGAAGCGACAATTCCGGCGATCGCAAAATTCAACAAGGCTCTGGATCTGGATGAGGACGAGTTCCTGCGCAAGACACAGGGCAGCTTCAAGCTTGGCATCGAGTTCGTGAATTGGGGGAAACTGGGCGATGCCTACGTGCACGGTTTCGGCCGAATCGGCCAGGACTGGGGTGCATTCAAATGCTATCAGTATTGGCTACGTCAGCGCTTGCTGGGACAAGTCTCCGACCTGGCCAACTTTTCAATCAACACTGCGGCGCCCCGGCAGGCGAAATTCATGCGCAGTCGCGCGGACATGAAGGATTCACCGCTGGCGGACATCGCCTACGCTTTCCATTTTGATGCCACGCTATACGCGCGCTTCCTGCGCCAATACAGCGAGGCGCGCGGCGTAGTGCGCATTGAGGGGCGGATCGTCGACACGCAGCTGCGTGCGACCGACGGGTTCATCGAGGCCGTGGTCCTGGCGGATGGGAGGCGAATCGGGGGCGACCTGTTCATTGATTGTTCGGGTACACGGGCCCTGCTGATCGAACAGGTATTGCACAGTGGCTACGAAGACTGGAGCCAATGGCTCCCCTGCGACCGTGCCATCGTCGTGCCGTGTGAGTCGGATAGGGTCATGCTGCCCATGACGCGCTCGACCGCGCACCGCGCTGGCTGGCAGTGGCGTATCCCGCTGCAGCATCGTACCGGCAACGGTCACGTGTATTCGAGTCGCTGCATCAGTGAGGACGAGGCTACGGCTACATTGCTGGAAAACCTCGACGGCAAGCCGTTGGCGGCGCCGCGGGCCATTCCGTTCCAGCCAGGCAGGCGCCGCAAGGCATGGATTCGCAATTGTGTCGCCGTTGGTCTGGCGGGAGGATTTCTTGAGCCGCTGGAGTCAACCAGTATCCACATGGTCCAGACGGCGCTCATGCGGCTGTTGCGCCTGTTCCCGCATCACGAGTTGAGCCAGAGTGAAATCGACCTGTACAACCACGAGTGCGACTTCGAATACGAGCGCATACGTGACTTTATCATCCTGCATTACAAGGCAACCGAACGCGACGATTCGCAGCTCTGGAACTACTGCCGCAACATGCCGATTCCCGAGACACTGCAGCGCAAGATAGATCTGTTTCGGGTCAACGGCCGCATCTTCCGCGAGAACGAGGAGCTGTTTGCCGAGGAGAGCTGGCTGCAGGTCATGATTGGCCAGCGTATATTTCCAGGCAGTTACGATCCGTTGGTTGACGCGTTGGCGCCCGACGTGATCGAGCGCTACCTCGACGATATCGCCAGGGTTGTCGGTCGCTGCGTCGAGGTGATGCCGCTACACCGTGATTTCATTGCGCGGCACTGTGCCGCCTGACCACGCCAGCGGGTGCTGACTATGACTATACCGGTACGCAGCATCGTGATCGCGGGCGGTGGTACCGCCGGATGGATGGCGGCGGCGCTGCTGGCCAAAGTGCTCTGCCGGGGCTATCAGATTCGGCTGATCGAGTCCGACGAGATCGGTACCGTTGGTGTGGGCGAGGCGACCATACCGCCGATCAAGGCCTTCAATACTGCCTTGCAACTCGACGAGAATGATTTCATTCGTGCGACTCAGGGTACATTCAAGTTAGGCATCGAATTCGTCGATTGGGGGCGGTTGGGTACGCGCTATATCCATGGCTTTGGACGCATTGGCCAGGATCTGGGCATGGTGCGCTGTTACCAGTACTGGTTGCGTCAGCGCCAGCTTGGCGCGGTGCCTGAGCTGAGCGAGTATTCCATCAACACGGTTGCGCCGCGCGACGCCAAGTTCATGCGTAGCAGGCCGGATATGCCCAATTCACCACTGGCCGATATCACCCACGCGTTCCACTTCGACGCCAACTTATATGCGCGCTATCTGCGTCAGTATGCGGAAGCGCGAGGCGTGGTGCGAACCGAGGGCCGGATCGTCAACACGCAGTTGCGCCCCGCCGATGGTTTCATTGAGGCCGTCGTGTTGGCGAGTGGCGAGCAGGTGCACGGCGACCTGTTCCTGGATTGCTCGGGCAGCCGCGGACTGCTGATCGAACAGGCCCTTCACAGTGGCTATGAAGACTGGAGTCGCTGGCTGCCCTGTGATCGGGCGCTGGCAGTACCGTGCGAATCCACGCCGGTACTGCTGCCAATCACCAGGTCTACCGCCCATCGCGCAGGCTGGCAGTGGCGCATTCCGCTGCAGCATCGTACCGGCAACGGTCACGTCTATGCGAGCGCCTTTGTCGACGACGACAGCGCAGCAGCCACGCTGCTCGAGAACCTGGACGGCAAAACGCTGGCGACACCGCGACTGCTGCCGTTCCTGCCGGGAAAGCGGCGAGCAATCTGGAAGCACAACTGTGTCGCGATAGGCCTGGCAGGCGGTTTCCTGGAACCACTTGAGTCGACCAGCATTCACCTGATCCAGTCGACTTTATTCCGGCTGCTGCGACTTTTCCCGCATCGCGGTTTCAGCGCAGTTGAAACTTCGCAATTCAATCGTGCCGCTGATTTCGAATACGAACGCATCCGCGACTTCATCATCCTGCACTACAAAGCCAATGAGCGTGCCGACTCGGAGATGTGGAAATACTGCGCACACATGCCAATACCTGATTCGCTCAGCAACAAGATTGAACTGTTCAGAGCGAACGGGCGGATTATTCGCGAGAATGACGAGTTGTTCACTGAGGAAAACTGGCTGCAGGTCATGGTCGGCCAGAACATTGTTCCACAGGGTTACGACCCGCTGGTAGATCTCGAGGCGCCGGCGACCATTGAGAAGTTCCTGGCCAACATTGCGACCGTAATCAAGCGCTGCGTCGACGTCATGCCGACGCAGCGTGAGTTCATTGACGGGAACTGCGCGGCCAGCACCCCGTCAGGGTAGCCTGCGCAGCGGCAAGTACGGTTCAGTCCAGTTTGTAGGTCACCCCAAGCAAATACTCGCGACCATAAGTGGTATAGCGTTCCGGCAATAGCGCGCTCGGATTTGTGCCGCCGATCGATATCCCCACTTGTGTGCGATAGGGCTCATTGTTCAGGTTGTTGACCTGGAAGACGAATGCCAGCCCCTTGGCTTTGCCATTGTCGATGGCGTAGCCGAGCTGCAGATCAGCCACGGTTTCGGCGAGTATGGCAGCTGTGGTTACATCACCGAATGTGCCGCGCACCGTAGTCTGGAACTTGGAGCGATGGTGGCCGCTGATGCGGGCCGAAAAGCCATATTTCTCGTAGTACGCAGTCAGGCTGGAACTGGTGCCTGAAAGGCCGTCCAGTGGCACGCTGGGATTGTTCTCTTCATGCAGCGAGCTGCGCGTATCCGAGGCACTCAGGATCACGCCAAAGGCATCCAGCTTGTGCCACAGCTGACCCAGATTGTAGGAAAGCGTGTATTCCTGCCCGGCAATAAGTCCCCCGTGCCCGTTGGCCAACGCGCTGAGGTAGCAGCCCGGAATGCATGTCGGCGTAATCAGCGGCTTGGGGTTCACCAGGCCCGTCGGATCGAACGGTATGTTCTGGGTGTAGACGAAATTCCGCAGGTTTTTATAGAACGTTGCGGCTGCGAAATAGCTGCCCTTGCCAAAATAGTGTTCAAACGAGAGATCGTACGCATCTGCGCGCCATGACTCCAGGCCGGGATTGCCGCCGCTCGCCGACCAGTTGTGCGGCACGGTGTCGGATACATCGATGCTGAGCGCTGCCTTCATGTCCTCCATGTTCGGCCGTGCCAATTCCTTGGCGAATCCGAAGCGCAGGTAGGTGTCGGTGGCCATGTCGACCACCAGGTTCAGGCTTGGAATGACATCGGTGTAGCTCTTGCCGCCAGTGAGCGGCACCAACGCTGCGCTGATGGTGTCGTAGTAGAAGCCGGTGGATCCTTGCTTGGCATGTACGACCTGCAGTCCGATATTGCCGTGCACTGGGATGCCGCGGGTGGAGTTCATGCCCAGCTTGGCATATGCCGTGGATACCTTTTCGTTGACCGTCCAGGTGCGGCCAGCAGTATTCCCGCCGACCTGGAGCACCGGTGCGTTGTAGTATTTCGACAGCGTGTCGTAGAAATTGAAGGCCAGCACGCTTCCTGGAATGCCTCCGAAGCTCAATGACGTCGAGGGCAACAGCAGATCCTGGGAGATTTGTGCCGGAGCGCGGCCGTTCTTGAGGAAGTAGTACTGCTCGGAACGCGAATAGTCCTTGGAGCGATCGGAGTAGTTGAGCCCGGCCTCGAAATTATTGAAGAACCCTGGCAAGTCACGCTTGAAGCCAATGCGACCAGACTTGATCTGATCGTCCACCCGCGGGAACTCCGTGCGCCCATCGCGACCCCAGCCCGCAGGATCGCTCAGCAGATTCGCTGTAGGATCGGCATAGCTGATCGAGGGCGTCAGGGTGGTGCGGCCGGACCCGGTCGCGATATGCAGATTGTTGAAATCAACGAGTGAAATACCCGCGCCCGTCGCCGCACCTGCTGATATTTCCGCATTTTGTTCGGTGCGGTGTGCTTTGGAATAACTCAGATCGAGAATGCTGGTCCACGCGCCCATGGTGGCCTGCAGGTTCCAGCCGATCGCCTTGATTTCATCCTGTCGTTTGTTCAGCGTGCTCAGGTCAACCGGATGCAAGCCGATGAGATTGCCGCCTGTAATGATGGTATTGCCGTTTACCAGGCTGGTGGTCGGGTTGGTGTAGTACGAGCCACCCCAGTTATTGATCGCGGAGCTGAAGTCCGACATCAAGGTTCGGCGGTTCTCGACCTGATCGAATTTCGAGTAATACAGGTCGACGATGCTATGAATAGCGTCGTTCGGTTTGAATTCCACGACCGCCATAAGACCGGTGCGCGCCTGTTTGGTCGAGGCTGCACCGGCCTCAAGTCCCTGCAGTCCGACCGCAGGCACGCCTTGCGCGTCGAGAATTGGAGTGCCGGGATTCGTTCCGCCGTTACAAGGGTTGGCTACCGAGCAGATCGGACCTCCGCCCCAGGCCGAAGTGTCGCCGGTCCACCACCAGGATTTGTAGTGTTCTTCCTGCTGGGGGGTGTTCAGGTATGCCAAGCCGATCGCCAGTCCGACCTTGCCATCCGCGAACTGATCGACGTACGAGGCGCTGAGGCGCGCACCCTTGGCGCTGGTATCGGCATTCAGCTGGCCATTTGAATTGGTTTCTCCGCGCGCGTTGAAGACCAACTGACGCGAATGGAAATCCAGCGGACGCACTGTTTGCAGATTCACGGTTCCCGACAGTCCCATGCCCACCAGCGAGGCATCGGGCGTCTTGTATACGGTCACTCCGTTGATCAGTTCCGAAGGAAACTGGTCGTACTCAACCGAACGATTGTCGCCAGTACTGACCATCTCGCGACCGTTCAACAGGGTGGTGGCATAGCGCGGCGCCAGGCCGCGAATTGAAATCACTTGCGCGCGTCCATTGACCCGCTGCGCGGTCAGGCCAGGCAGGCGGGCCAGCGATTCGGCAATGCTGATGTCGGGCAACTTGCCAAGGTCTTCGGCTGAAATAGTCTCGACGATGGAGTCTGACTTCTTCTTTGCCGCTACCGACGTTTCAATGGAGTGGCGTATGCCCGTAACGACAACTTCTTCGATGGGTTCGGCGCTGGCCGCATTGCTCGTTTGAGCTGACGCGCCCGTGCCATAGAGAATTGCGGCAACGGCCGCAGCCACGGTGTTGAGAGTGCCCGGATGGCAAGTCGACTCACGCAGGCCAGCCCGATACGCTGCACGATTCTTCATCTGAATTCCCCCAGCTCTTGATTGGAAAGGCATCCAGCGGGGCCTCGGCCCTGCTGCCTGCTTAGACATTTACCCCACACTCACGACCTGTATTTTGCGGGCTTATTTCCGGTATCTGTGGACGCAAGCGACGAGCGGCGACTACAAATGGAAACCTTCCCACTTTCTCTAGCTGGAATTTACAGTCGGCATCTGTGGCTGTCAATCACTACGCCGGCTTCGTGCGCGAGTTGTGATGTACCGGACTTGCGATGCCGCACAATTATTTGGCTAGTATCATGCGCGCGCAGTCGTCATTCGGAATGCGCTGCAATAGTGCTCCAATTGCCCGGAGAATGTCTCCATGTCCAATGCGAATCCAAATGGCCGGCGCACCTGCACGTGGTTGATGACAGGTGATGTAAGTGCTTACACGGTATCGCGCCTACACTTGGTGCAATCAGGTTGGACGCCCGGATTTCCCGCAGTTGAGCCGCACCTTCAGGCGGAGACCCCATGAAACAGCTTTATGCGCTTGCCTCCGGCCTGATGTTCGCGGCTTTGCCATTGGTTGCCGCGCAACCTGTAGTGACGCCGCCGCAATCGATGGCCAGCGTGCCCCCCGAGGCGCCGATGTTGGGCTACAGCACCGCCGCTGCGATCGATCAGCGCGGCTGGGAGCAGCGCTTCCGCGAGGGCGTGTCGAAGGATGCGATCCGCGAGAACATGCGACGCCTGAGCGCGCGCCCGCATCACGTCGGCTCGCCCTACGACAAGGACAATGCCGAGTGGATGCTCGCGCGTTTCAGGGAGTGGGGGTTCGATGCGAAGATCGAGACCTTCAATGTGCTGTTCCCGACGCCCAAAGCGCGCGTGCTCGAGATGCTGGCGCCGCACCGGTATCGCGCCAGCCTGACCGAGCCACGCTTCGAGGTGGATCCCGGTTCAAAGCAGGGCGCCGAGCAGCTGCCGACCTACAATGCCTATTCCGCAGACGGCGATGTCACTGCGCCACTGGTGTATGTGAACTACGGCAATCGCGACGACTACGAGCAACTCGAGCGCCTCGGAGTCTCGGTCAAGGGTGCCATCGTGATCGCGCGCTATGGCCATGGCTGGCGCGGCATCAAGCCGAAGGTAGCGGCCGAACATGGTGCGGTCGGTTGCATCATCTATTCGGATCCGAAGGGTGATGGTTACTACGAAGGCGATACCTTCCCTGCGGGCGGCAATCGCGCGCAGGGTGGTGTGCAGCGTGGCAGCGTCATGGATACCGAGTACCCCGGGGATCCGCTGACGCCCGGCGTAGCCGCGACCGCTGATGCCAAGCGCCTCGATCTCAAGGACGCGCGCACGCTCACGCGCATACCGGTGCTGCCGATCTCGTATACCGATGCCTTGCCGCTGCTCTCGGCGCTTGCGGGTCCGGTGGCGCCGGGCGACTGGCGCGGCGCTCTGGCCATCACGTATCACATCGGGCCCGGGCCGGCGCGCGTGCACCTGAAAGTGGCTTCCAACTGGGACATCAAGCCCATCTACGATGTGATCGCTACGCTCAAGGGCTCGCAGCTTCCCGATCAATGGGTGATCCGCGGCAATCACCACGATGCCTGGGTGAACGGCGCCGAAGATCCGATCTCCGGCCAGTCGGCCATGCTCGAGGAGGCGCGCCAGTTGGGCGCACTGCATCGCCAGGGCTGGAATCCGCGTCGCACCGTGATCTATTGCGCCTGGGATGGAGAGGAGCCCGGCCTGCTGGGTTCGGTGGAGTGGGTCGAGGCGCATGTGCAGGAGCTGCGCGCGCACGCCGTGTCGTACATCAATTCCGATTCGAACGATCGCGGGTTTCTGGATGCTTCCGGCACGCAGGACCTGCAGAAGTTCGTCTCCGGCGTCGCCAAGGAGATTGCCGATCCCGAGACTGGCATGAGCGCTTACCAGCGCGCGCACCTGCACGCCATCGCAGTGGCGAAGAACGCCGAGGAGCGCGCCGGGCTGCGCGGCCGGAGCGATCTGGTGCTCGACATGCTGGGCGACGGCTCGGATTTCACGGCGTTCCAGGACTACGCTGGCATTCCGACGATGAGCATCGAGTATGGCGGCGAGGACGATGGCTCGCAGTATCACTCGATCTACGACGACTTCTACTGGTTCACGCATTTCGTCGATACCGACTTCGCCTACGGGCAGGCGCTCTCGCGCACGGCCGGCACGGCCATGATGCGCCTGGCCGATGCCGAAGTGATTCCGCTCGACTTCGCGCCGCAGGCCGAGGCGCTCGAACACTACGTGAGTGCGCTCGAAACGCTGCTGAAGGACAAGCAGGAAGAGTACGCCGAGCGCAACCTGCAGCTCAGCGAAGGCGTGTTTCGTGCAACCTCCGACCCGCGACGGCCGGTGCTGCCGCCGAAGCTCGAGACCGTTCCGCCCTACATGAGTTTCGCTCCGCTGAAGAACGCCGTGACCCAGTTCAGGCAGAGCGCCGATCGCTACGCCAAGGCGCTCGCCAGCCTCGAAGCGCGCGGCGCGCAGGCGCTGCCGGCGGAATCGCAGCTTGCCGTCAACGCGAAATTGATGGGCGTCTCGCGCTTGTTCCTGGACGAGCAGGGCCTGCCGGAGCGTCCCTGGTTCAAGAACATGGTGTATGCGCCCGGCGCCTATACCGGGTACGAGGCCAGTCCGCTCGCCGCGGTGCGCGAGTACATGGATTCGAAGCAGTGGCAGGAGGGCGATGCCCAGGTGCCGCGCATCGCTCGCAGCGTCAGCCATGCGGCAGCGGGTGTGGCCGAGGCCGCGGCGACGCTCGAGCAGGCATTGGCAGTGCACTAGCGCTGCTGCGTATTAATACGCTGACAAGGGCTGGCCGGCAGGGTTTAGGCTGGGCGCCAGGAACGGCCGCAACCCCGGCCGATTGACGTTGCAGCATGAACGACGCAAATCCGCGCGGCGCCGGCCCTGCGGCCTACTCCATCGAGGGCGTGGTCGGTCTCAGTGAGACCGAAGCGCGCGTACGGCTGGCGCGCGATGGTTACATCGAGCTACCGTCGCAGCGGCGGCGCGGTGCGCTGCGCATCGCCGTGGAAGTGGCGCGCGAGCCCATGTTCCTGTTGCTGGTTGCGGCCGGTTCACTCTATCTGTTGATGGGCGAGCTGGCCGATGCGCTGATGCTGCTCGGCTTCGTGTTCGTGGTAATGGCGATCACCATCCTGCAGGAGCGCAGGACCGAGCGGGCGCTGGATGCGCTGCGCGAACTCGCCAGCCCGCGTGCGCTGGTGATCCGCGACGGGCAGGCGCGCCGCATTGCCGGACGCGAGGTCGTGCGGGGCGATCTGCTGGTGGTGGCGGAAGGCGATCGCGTACCCGCAGACCTGCTGCTGCGTCGCTGCACGCATCTCGCGGTCGATGAGTCGCTGCTGACCGGTGAATCGGTGCCGGTGCGCAAACGCGCCTCGGACGATGCCACACAGATGGATCGACCCGGCGGTGATGATCTGCCCTCGTTGTATTCAGGCACGCTCGTGAGCTCTGGCCAGGGCCTGTGCGAGGTGCTGCACACCGGGGCAGCGACCGCGCTGGGCGCCATCGGCAAGTCGCTCGCGGACATCGAACCCGAGCGATCGCCGCTGCAGCTTGAAACCGCGAGGATCGTGCGTGCGCTGGCGATCGCGGGCCTGTGCGCCTGTGCGCTGGTGGTTGGCGTCTACGCCCTGATGCACGGTGGCGCCTGGCAGGCGTGGAAGGAGGGCCTGCTGGCAGGCATCGCGCTGGCGATGGCGATACTGCCCGAGGAATTTCCGGTGGTCCTGACGGTGTTTCTGGCGCTCGGCGCCTGGCGCATCGCGCGCAGCCGCGTGCTCACGCGGCGCATGAGCGCCATAGAAACGCTCGGCGCGGCCACGGTGCTGTGCGTAGACAAGACCGGCACCCTGACCGAGAACCGCATGAGCCTGAGCCAGGTCGCGCTCGACGGCGCAATCATTGCGCCGGCGGCCGATGGCCGCTGGCCCATGACTTGCGCAGCGCTGATCGACACGGCAGTGCTGGCCAGCCGCGAGGATCCCTTCGACGCCATGGAGCGCGCGCTGCATGCGGCGGCGCGCAAGCCTGCGCGCGTCGCTGCTGACTGGCGACTGGTGCATGAGTACCCGCTCTCGCCAGGCCTGCTCGCCATGAGTCACGTGTGGCAGGATCCTGCCAACGGTGAACTGCAGGTGGCCTCGAAGGGCGCGCCCGAAGCGATTGCCGATCTGTGTGGGCTCGATGCCGTCCAGCGCGCCGCACTGCTCGTGGCGGCGGGGCAACTGGCCGCCGCGGGACTACGGGTGCTGGGCATCGCGCGTGCGCGCTTGCCGCGGCAGCTCGATCCGCAGCAGCAACCTTGGCCGGTGCAGCAGCGTGAGCTGCAGCTCGAGTACCAGGGCCTGGTGGCATTTTCGGACCCGGTACGCGCCGATGTGCCAGGCGCCGTGGCTGAGTGTCGCGGCGCGGGTATCCGGGTAGTGATGATCACGGGCGACTATGCGCTCACGGCCCGCAGCATTGCTCGTCAGGCCGGGCTCGATCGCCCCGAGGCCTTGATGAGCGGCGAGGCACTGGCGCGCCTGTCGGATGATGAACTGGCGGCCTGCATCGGCGACATCGATGTCTTCGCACGCGTGGTGCCTGAACAGAAGTTGCGCATTGTGATGGCGCTGCGGCGGCGCGGTGAAGTCGTGGCGATGACCGGCGATGGCGTGAATGATGCGCCGGCACTGAAAGCTGCGCACATCGGCATCGCGATGGGTGGGCGTGGCACCGACGTGGCGCGCGAGGCGGCTGCGCTGGTGCTGCTCGATGACGACTTCTCATCGATCGTGAAGGCGGTGCGGTTGGGGCGGCGCATCTACGACAACATCCGCAAGGCGGTGGGTTTCATCCTCGCCGTGCATGTGCCGATTGCCGGCTTGTCGATGATTCCGGTGATGATTCCGGGCTGGCCCTTGCTACTGCTGCCCGTGCATATCGTGTTCCTGGAGCTGATCATCGACCCGGCCTGTACGCTGGTGTTCGAGGCCGAGGGCGCCGATGCCGACATCATGCGGCGCTCGCCGCGTTCGCCGCAGGCGCGGCTGTTCTCCGTGCCGATCGTCAGCATTGCATTGCTGCAGGGACTAGCGGCGCTGCTGGTGTGCCTGGCGATCTTCGCTGTGGCACACGGCGGTCAGGGCGCCCATGCGGCGCGCGCCATGGTGTTCTCTGGCCTCGTGGCCTCGCTCCTGATGATCATCATGATCAACCGCTCCTGGACCCGCTCAGCCCTGGCGATGCTGAAGGAACCGAACGCCGCGGTATGGTGGGTCATCGCCGGCGCTTGTGCCTGTCTTGCCCTCGTGCTGGAGGTGCCGCGTGTGCAGCGGCTGTTTTCGTTTGCACCGCTGCATGCGGCTGACCTGTCAGTGAGTCTGTTTGCGGGTATGGCCTGCCTGCTGTGGTTCGAGTGGCTGAAGACCAGTCGGCGGTGGCGTTCGTTGCAGGATGGCGCGCTTGCGCGGGCTGCTTCAAAATCAGACACTGTCGCAGCAGTCTCAATGGGAAGGAGCAGGCCATGAATCCGCAGTCACGCACGCGCCGCTTGCTGTTGCAGCAATCCCTGGCTTTGGGCTGCGCCAGTGCGCTGGGTGGCCGGGCGTGGTCGGCGTCGCTGTCAGCTGCTGCGGCGGGCACGATCGTGATCGGCGGCGACCTGAAGGTAGTGCGCCTCGGCTTCGGTGCGATGCGCATTACGGGCGAGGGCATCTGGGGCGAGCCGCGTGATACGGCCGAGGCGCGCAAACTCCTGCGGCGCGCGTTGGCGCTGGGCGTGAATTTCATCGACACCGCCGACGCCTATGGCCCGGCGGTGAGCGAGCGGCTGATCGCCGAAGCGCTGCATCCCTATCCGCGTGATCTGGTGATTGCCACCAAGGGCGGTCTGGTGCGGCCATCCGCCCGCGAGTGGCAGCCTGACGGCCGGCCCGAGCATCTGCGCAGTGCCTGCGATGCCAGCCTCAAGCGCCTGCGGCTCGAGCGCATCGATCTGTACCAGTTTCATCGGCCGGATCCGGATGTGCCGCTGGCCGAATCCCTGGGCGCACTCAAGGATCTGCAGAGCGCCGGCAAGATCCGCCACATCGGCCTCTCGAATGTCGATGTGCCGCAGCTGCGGCTGGCGCAGGGCATCATCAAGGTGGTCTCGGTGCAGAATCGCTACAACGTGGCTGATCGCGCTTCGGAAGACGTGCTCAAGGTCTGCGAGCACGAGCGCATCGCCTTTCTGCCCTGGGGGCCGTTGGCGCAGCGTCCGCAGGGTCCGGGCAGTGCGGGCGACGCACTCAATGCGCTCAATGCCATCGCCGGCGAACGCCGCCTGCCCATGCCGACGGTGGCGCTCGCCTGGCTGCTCGCCAGGTCACCGGTGATGTTGCCGATCCCGGGCACCTCGCGCATCGATCACCTGGAAGAAGACCTGCAGGCTGCGCGGCTGCGCCTCGGCAAATCCGAACTGAAGCGCATCGGCTGATGAACAACGTTCCCACTGCGCAGAAGCCCAAGAAGTCCGTGGCCTTGTCCGGCGTGGTGGCCGGCAATACCGCGCTGTGCACCGTCGGGCGTTCGGGCAATGACCTCAGCTATCGCGGCTACGACATCCTGCAAATCGCCGACCGCTGCGAGTTCGAGGAAATCGCCTACCTGCTGATACACGAACGGCTGCCGAACCGCGCGGAGCTGTCGGCTTATCAGCGCAAGCTCCGTTCCCTGCGCGCTTTGCCGGCAGCCTTGCGCACGGTGCTTGAAGCCCTGCCCGGAACCAGCCATCCGATGGATGTGCTGCGCACCGGAGTATCGGCGCTGGGCTGCTCGGAGCCGGAGCCAGAGACACACACCATTGAAGGCGCGCGCGCACTGGCCGATCGGCTGGTCGCCTGCCTCGGCTCCATGCTGTGCTACTGGTACCACTACAGCCACAGCGGCCGGCGCATCGACGTAGCGACCGACGACGCCTCGGTTGGCGCACACTTCCTGCATCTGCTGCATGGCGAGGCGCCATCCGCGCTGTGGGTGCGGGCCATGCATACCTCGCTGATCCTGTACGCGGAGCACGAGTTCAATGCTTCCACCTTCGCGGCGCGCGTGATTGCGGGCACCGGGTCCGATATGCATTCCTGCATCACGGGCGCCATCGGTGCACTGCGCGGGCCGAAGCACGGCGGCGCCAATGAAGTCGCGTTTGACATCCAGAGCCGCTACCAGACACCGGACGAGGCCGAGAGTGATATCCGCCGTCGCGTGGCTGCCAGGGAAGTGATCATTGGTTTCGGGCACCCGGTGTACACGATTTCTGATCCGCGCAACGTGATTATCAAGGAGGTGGCGCGCGGCCTGGCCCATGCGGCAGGCGACACGCAGCGCTTCGCGATCGCCGAGCGGCTCGAGGCGGTGATGAAAGAAGTGAAGAACCTGTTCCCCAATCTCGACTGGTACTCGGCGGTCTCCTATTCACTCATGCGGGTGCCGACGGCCATGTTCACGCCCCTGTTCGTGATTGCGCGCACCACCGGTTGGGCGGCGCACGTGATCGAGCAGCGCCTCGATGGCAAGATCATCCGTCCGAGTGCCAACTACACCGGACCGGAGAACCTGCCGTTCATACCGCTGGCCCAGCGCCCATAAGCGAGCACCCATGAGCCACGATTTCCGTTCCGCCGAGCGACCGGCCGCCGATGCCGTGCTGGCCAACATCGCCGACTACGCGCGCGACTTCCAGCCCGCCAGCGAGACTGCGTACCAGACGGCCTATTACTGCCTGATGGATACGCTGGCCTGCGGATTCCAGGCGCTCAAGTATCCGGCCTGCACGCGACTGCTGGGGCCGGTCGTTCCCGGTGCCGGCATGAGCGGCGGTGCGCGCGTGCCCGGCACGCGCCATGAACTCGACCCGGTGAATGCAGCCTTCAACATCGGCGCGATGATCCGCTGGCTCGATTTCAACGATACCTGGCTGGCGGCGGAGTGGGGGCATCCCTCCGACAACCTCGGCGGCATCCTGGCCGTGGCGGACTACCTTGCGCGCAACGGCAAGCCGGTCAGCGTCCGCGAGTTGCTGGCCGCGATGATCAAGGCGCACGAGATCCAGGGTGTGCTGGCCCTCGACAACAGTTTCAATCGGGTCGGACTCGATCACGTCCTGCTGGTGCGGGTTGCTTCGACCGCCGTGGTGACGGCCATGCTGGGCGGCACGCGCGAGCAGGTCATCAATGCCGTTTCCAATGCCTGGGTGGATGGCGGCGCGCTGCGCACTTACCGGCACGCGCCCAACACGGGTTCGCGCAAGAGTTGGGCGGCGGGCGATGCCACCAGCCGCGCGGTGCGCCTGGCGCTGTTCGCGCTCAAGGGTGAAATGGGTTACCCCTCGGCCCTGTCGGCTCCGCAGTGGGGCTTCCAGGATGTGCTCTTCAAGGGCAAGACCATCAGTCTGCCGCAGACCTTCGGCAGCTACGTCATGGAAAATGTGCTGTTCAAGATTTCCTATCCGGCGGAATTCCATGCGCAGACGGCCGTGGAGGCCGCGATGAGCCTGCACGCCCAGGTGCGCGACAAGGCCGATCTGATCGAGCGTGTGGTGATCGAGACCCAGGAGCCCGGGGTGCGCATCATCGACAAGACCGGCAAGCTCGCGAACCCTGCCGATCGCGATCACTGCATCCAGTACATGGTGGCGATTCCGCTGCTGTTCGGCCGACTGGGTGCGGCTGACTATGAAGACGAGGTGGCCAACGACCCCAGGGTCGATGCGCTGCGCGCGCGCATGGTGGTCAGGGAAAATCCGGAATTCACGCGCGAGTACTACGCCGCGGACAAGCGCTACATCGGCAATGCGGTGCAGGTGTTCTTCAAGGACGGCACGGCGACCCAGCGCATTGCGGTCGACTATCCGATCGGTCACCGCAAGCGGCGCGCCGAGGGCATCCCGGTGCTGGTGCAGAAATTCGTGGCCAGCGTGAGCGCCCACTTTGGCGCAGAGCAGACCGAATCGATCACGACATTGTTCGCCGATCGGGGCGCGCTCGAGGCGCTGCGCGTCGACGTCTTGCAGGATCGGCTGGTGATGTAGGCACCACCGCGCGGTGCAGGTCGATGGCGGCCAGTTCGTAGCCGCGCCTGAAATCGCGGATGTGCTTGGCCATCCAGCTGTGCGCCGCCGCGCCATCACGCAGGGCACAGGCTTCGCACAGGCGGCGTTGCGCGCCGATGATGCGCGCACGGGCCTGCGGTACCTTGTCGATCATGGCCGCAAGCGAAGGCTCGAGCAGCTGGATCAGGGGTTCGTGTGCGAGCAGCAGCGCGGGGTTCCCGGCGGCGGCGCCGAGCGCGCGAAAGAATTCGCCCACGTGGACCACGGTCGCGGCCGAGTCTTCATCGGCAATCAGGTTCTTGAGCGTGAGCTTCAGGCCGGCGAGCGCAGCGCGCGAGCGGCGCGTCGCGGCCTGGGCCGCGAGCGGTGGTTCGAGGATCATCAGCGCTTCCCAGACATCGACAAAGGTGACTTCGTGCAGCACCAGCGCGCGGCGCACGCCTGCCCCCACTTGCGCCGGACCCGGCCGCATCACCACCATGCGCTTGGAACCCGGGCGGCGCCCGAGCAGCCCGGCGCTGTCGAGCTCGCGCAAGGCCTCGCGCACCGTGGAGCGGTTCACGCCGAACTGGCGCGCGAGCTCGAGTTCCGGTGGCAGCCGATCGCCATCACGCAATCTGCCGGCGACGATGTGATCGACCAATGCAGTAGCCACGCGCCGGTAGCTGGGCTCGGCGAGTATCGGTTCGAACTGCAGGTTCATGCGGTCAACCGGTAGAGTTCCCGCCCGATCAGCATGCGGCGGATTTCCTGCGTGCCGGCGCCAATCTCATACAGCTTGGCATCGCGCAGCAGCCGGCCGGCCGGGTAGTCATTGATATAGCCATTGCCGCCCAGCGCCTGGATGGCCTGCAGCGCCACCTGGGTCGCATGTTCGGCCGCGAACAGGATCGCGGCCGCGGCGTCCTGGCGAGTGCAGCGACCGGCATCGCAGGCGCGGCCGACGGCGTACACATAGGCGCGCGCGGCGTTCAGGCTGGCGTACATGTCGGCCACCTTGGCCTGCATCAGCTGGAAGGTACCGATGGCATGGCGGAACTGCTTGCGCTGGTGCAGGTAGGGCAGGGTGATGTCGAGCGCCGCGGCCATCAGGCCCAGCGGTCCGCCAGCCAGCACGGCGCGCTCATAGTCGAGGCCGCTCATCAGCACGCGCGCGCCCTCGCCGACGCCGCCAAGCACGTTCTCGGCCGGCACCTGGCAATTCTCGAATACCAGCTCGCAGGTGTTCGAGCCGCGCATGCCCAGCTTGTCGAGTTTCTGCGCGCTGCGAAAGCCCGAGAAATTCCGCTCCACCAGGAAGGCGGTGATGGCGTTCTTGTGGGCCTCCGGATCCGTGCGCGCATAGACGATAAGCACATCGGCATCCGGGCCGTTGGTGATCCACATCTTGCGGCCATTGAGGCGAAAGTGGTCGCGCGCCTTGACCGCCTGCAGTTGCATCGACATGACATCCGAGCCGGCCTCGGGCTCCGACATCGCCAGCGCACCCACATGTTCGCCCGAGAGCAGGCGCGGCAGGTAGCGTTCGCGCTGCGCATCGCTGCCGTGCAGGCTCAGCTGGTTCACGCACAGGTTCGAATGGGCGCCGTAGGAAAGTCCGACCGCGCCGCTGGCGCGCGAGATTTCCTCCATGGCGACGATGTGCGCCAGGTAACCGAGATTGGCGCCGCCGTAGCGCTCGGGCACCGTCAGGCCCAGCAGCCCCAGCGCCCCGAGTCGCGGCCACAGCTGGCGCGGGAAGGCATTGTCGCGATCGGCGCTGGCGGCCAGCGGGGCGATCTCTTCACGGGCGAAGCGCCGCACCTGGGAACGCACCTCGTCAAGTGTGTCGCCGAGCCCAAAATCCAGTTCGCAGTTGTCCAGTACGCTCATGGCGGCTTGCCTGCAATCGGGGGGTTGCGCTATTGTCGGACAATCAGGCAGTCCATGGCAAGGGTGCGATGGCGATCCATACCAGTACCGTCAAGGCCCGCAGTGCGGAATTCCTCGCCAATCGTGTTGCCATGGAGGCGCTGGTGGCCGAACTGCGCGCGCGCGTGGCCGCGGTGGCGCAGGGCGGCGGTGCCGCGGCACGCGAGCGCCATCTGGCGCGCGGCAAGCTGCTGCCGCGCGAGCGCGTGAACCTGCTGCTCGACCCGGGCTCGCCGTTCCTCGAGTTCTCGCAACTGGCCGCCACCGGCCTGTACGACGATGCCGCGCCGGGCGCCGGGCTGATCACCGGCATCGGCCGCATCGCCGGGCGTGAATGCGTGGTGGTCTGCAATGACCCGACCGTCAAGGGCGGCACCTACTACCCGATCACCGTGAAGAAGCATCTGCGCGCGCAGGAAATCGCGCGCGAGAACCGGCTGCCCTGCGTCTACCTGGTCGATTCCGGCGGGGCGCACCTGCCGAGCCAGGACGAAGTGTTCCCCGATCGCGAGCATTTCGGCCGCATCTTCTACAACCAGGCCAACATGTCGGCCGCCGGCATCGCGCAGATCGCCGTAGTCATGGGTAGTTGCACTGCAGGCGGCGCTTATGTGCCGGCCATGAGCGATGAGTCGATCATCGTGCGTGAGCAGGGCACGATCTTCCTGGGCGGGCCGCCGCTGGTGCAGGCCGCCACCGGCGAAGTGGTCAGCGCCGAGGAACTGGGTGGCGGCGACGTGCATACGCGTCTTTCTGGCGTCGCCGATCACCTGGCCGAAAACGACGCGCACGCGCTGGCGCTGGCGCGCCGCGCCGTGGCGACGCTCGCGCCGGCGCAGCGCGCCGGGCTGGCGCTGCGCGCATCGGTGGAGCCGCGCTATGCGGCCGAAGAGCTCTACGGCATCGTGCCTGCCGATCCGCGCAAGCCCTGCGAAGTGCGCGAAATCATTGCGCGCCTGGTCGATGACAGCGAGTTCGCCGAATGGAAGGCCCGCTACGGCACCACGCTGGTCACGGGCTTTGCGCATCTGTGGGGCATGCCCATCGGTATTATCGCCAACAATGGCATCCTGTTCTCCGAATCGGCGCAGAAGGGCGCGCATTTCATCGAGCTGTGCTGCCAGCGCCGCCTGCCGCTGGTGTTCCTGCAGAACATCACCGGTTTCATGGTCGGCAAGAAAGTGGAACACGAGGGCATTGCCCGTCACGGCGCCAAGATGGTGACCGCGGTGGCCTGCGCGCAGGTGCCCAAGCTCACGGTGATCATCGGCGGCAGCTTCGGGGCCGGCAACTACGCCATGTGCGGCCGCGCTTATGGCGCGCGCTTCCTGTGGATGTGGCCCAACGCGCGCATCAGCGTGATGGGCGGCGAACAGGCCGCGCGCGTGCTGGCCACCGTGCGGCGCGATGCCATCACCGCCAAAGGCGGCGAATGGAGCGCCGAACAGGAGCAAGCCTTCACTGCACCGATTCGCGCGCAGTACGAGCAGCAGGGGCATCCGTACTACGCCACCGCGCGTTTGTGGGACGACGGTATCATCGATCCGCTGGATACGCGGCGTTGCCTGGGTCTGGGCCTGGCCGCGAGTCTCGCTGCGCCGATCCCCGAAACACGCTTTGGCGTGTTCCGGATGTAATCCCGGTCATGTTCAAGAAAATCCTGATCGCCAATCGCGGTGAAATTGCCTGCCGCATCGAGCGCACGGCCAGGCGCCTGGGTGTTGCCACCGTGGCCGTGTACTCCGATGCCGATGCGGGCGCCCTGCATGTGCGCCAGGCGGATGAGGCCTTCCGGATCGGGCCGGCGCCTGCCAGGGAAAGCTATCTGCAAGCTGCGGCCATCACTGCCGCGGCCCGGCAGCTCGGCGCCGAGGCGGTTCATCCGGGTTACGGA
>Ga0075018_10000073_pt1 | contig 22890 bp, 16 predicted proteins | sample ColStrG_CSR_2014_FD_71471 | JGI IMG/M metagenome (GOLD analysis project Ga0075018, IMG submission 71471) | Freshwater sediment microbial communities in response to fracking from Pennsylvania, USA - Cold Stream Run_MetaG_CSR_2014 | ecosystem: Environmental > Aquatic > Freshwater > Creek >... | reverse complement strand
TCGCCGGCGTGGGCGCCGCCCGGTGCGAAGCTGCCGACGCCGGCGAGCAGCGCAGCGGCGGCGACTGCGCCGACGGCGACACGCCTGGCCGCGGCCGCCCTTGAGGGGGTCGCGCGCTCGGTGAGTTTCGCGGGCATCTCAGGCTCCAGCGGCTTGCAGCCAGTCGCGGCCGCGCTGGCTGGTGAGATAGGGCAGCAGGCGCGCGTCGAGTTCGGCATCGGGTGAGCGATAGGCCCACTGCGCCAGCGGCGGCATCGACATCAGGATCGCATCGGTGCGGCCGCCCGATTGCAGGCCGAAGAGCGTGCCGCGATCAAACACCAGGTTGAATTCCACGTAACGGCCGCGGCGATAGAGCTGGTAGCGGCGCTCGCGCTCGCCATAGGCCTCAGCGCGCCGGCGCGCGACGATCTCGCAGTAGGCGTGCCGGAAACCATCGCCGACCGCGCGCATGAATTCAAAGCAGCGTTCCCAGGGCATGCCGAACTGCGGTGTTTCCGCATTCAGGTCATCGTAGAAGATGCCGCCGAGCCCGCGTGCCTCGCCGCGATGGCGCAGGAAGAAATAGTCATCGCAGGTCTTGCGGGCATGCGCATACAGCAGCTCATGAAAGGGCGCGCAGGCCGCGGCCGCGGCGCGATGCCACAGCAGCGCGTCCTCTTCGTGGACCATGTAGGGCGTCAGATCGAAGCCGCCGCCGAACCACCAGATGTCGCCGGCGCTGAAGAAACGCACATTCATGTGGCTGGTGGGCACACAGGGATTGCGCGGATGCATCACCACCGAAACACCCATCGCGCGGTAGGCGCGACCCACCAGGCCTGGATTGCGCGCGGTGGCGGCCGGCGGGAGCTTGGAGCCCTGCACATCGGAGAGCGCCACGCCGCCACGCTCGAACAGCGCGCCTTCCTCGAGCACCGCGGTGATGCCCTCGCCGCCCAGCGCTTCCGCGGCCGCAGGCCGCTGCCACTGATCAAGCTGGAAGCGGCGCTCGCCATCGAGCTGCTCGAAGCTGCTGCACAGCGAACGCTGCAACTCACCCAGGTAAGCGCGCACGGCGCTGCCGCGATCCTCGGTCATGATGAAATCCTGCAATCAAACCTCTACGGACAATTTAGACTCTAAGGCTCACAGTCCGGAAATGCACATGATTTCACTGACCCGCATTGGCCCGTTGCTGCTCATGGTTTTTGCCTGTCCGCTGCAGGCGATGACTGTCGATGGCAAGCTCGATGAGCCCGAGTGGGCCCAGGCCCAGGTATTCACCGACTTCCACGAGACCGAGCCGTTCACGCAGGCGGTGCCACCACTGGCCACCGAGCTGCGGATACTGCCGCTGCCCGACGCGCTCTATATCAGCCTGCGCTCCGAGCTGCCGCCGGCGATGCGCACCCGCGGCCACTCGCCCCGCGACACGCCGATCTTCGATGCCGATCCCGCGATACTGGTCATCGACTTCGAGGGCCTGGGCAAGACTGCCTATGAATTCTCCTACAGCCTGAGTGGCACCAAGCGCGACAGCATCGTCCTCAACCAGAACGAACTGTCGCGCGACTGGGACGGCGACTGGCAGGCGGCCGCCCATGAGGATGCCACAGGCTGGGTAGCGGAATTTCGCATTCCCTGGTCGATTGCGCCTGAAGGTGCGGTCCATGGCGACAAACGCACCATTGGCTTCTATGCCGCGCGCTTCGTGAAGCGCACGGTGCGCCGCTATGCCTTCCCGTCGATCGAATGGCTGAGCGCCAACTTCGTGCGCGACTTTCACCGCATCGAGGTGCCGCGCTATTCGACGGCGTCGCTGGCGCTCTCGCCCTATGTATCGGTCACCAACGATACGCTCAGCGGGGCCACCCGCGGCCGTGCCGGCGTCGACCTGATCTGGAAGCCGAATGGCCGCAACCAGCTGTCGGCCTCGCTGAATCCGGATTTCGGGCAGGTGGAGAGCGACGACCTGGTGGTGAATTTTTCCGCCATCGAAACCTTCTTCGAGGAGAAGCGTCCGTTCTTCACGCAGGGCCTGCAGCTGTTCGACCTGCGCACCACGCAGGAGGGGCGGCTGGTGAACACGCGGCGCATCGGCGCCGCGCCCGATGTCGGGGGCGAAGCCAGCAGCGATGTACTCGCCGCTGCCAAATATACGGGCCTGCACGCCGACAGCGAATACGGCATTTTCGCCGCGGTGGAGGATCACTCCACCGAGTCCCAGGGCCGGCGCTTCCTCAGTGGCCGCTGGCGCTACGCGCACGATGGTTACAGCCTGGGGTACCTGGGCACGGCCACGCTCCATCCGACGCTGGCGCGCGATGCCTACGTACACGCAATCGACTACAACCAGCGCCTGGGCACCGGTATGTCCTTGTCGGCGCAGGCGCTGATGTCGGATATCCATGTGGGCGCCGACGGTGCGACCAACGGCAACGCCGCCAACAGCACCGATGGCATGAACACCACCGTGCCACCGGGCATCACCCGCGGCTATGGCGCGTGGGCGCGCTTCGATTACCAGCCCGGCACGCGCTGGGTGCATTCACTGCGCGGCAGCTGGTTCGACCGGCACCTCGATTTCAACGACCTCGGCTACCAGCAGCGCAATGACATCGCGCTGTTCAGCAGCGAGAGCAGTTATTTCACGCGCCAGTATCGCGACTCGGCGCCGGCGCAGAGCGGCTTCTGGCTGCTGCACACCGAGATTCCCTACAACACGCGCGGCCAGCGGCTGGTCACCGATCTGGATCTGGAGCACGAATTTTTGTGGCGCAACGGCGGCGAGAGCACCTTCGCGTACATCCACGAATTGCCGGGCTACGACGATCTGATCCTGCGCGGCAACGGGAGCCTGCGCATGCCGGCGCGCCACAACTGGATCGCCGAGTACGTGAGCCCGATCAGCGGGCGCTTCCGCTACTCGGTCAAGGCGCTGCTGCACGAGCAGGGCTTCACTGATTACGTGCGCGAGCTGCGCTTCCAGCCCAAGTGGTTCCTGACTGAGAGCCTGACGGTCGAAGTGCCGGTCACCGTCGCCGACGGTGTGAGCTGGCTGCTGTGGACCAGCGGCGCGCAGCTGGCGAGCTATCGGCGCCACGAGCTGCACCTGGGCCTGAACACCAGCTGGTACGTCTCTTCGCGCCAGGAGCTGCGCATGAAGATCCAGTGGCTGGGTGTGGGGGCGCAAGCGCACCAGGCCTTCGATGTGGCGGCGGATGGCACGCCCGTGCCGATTGCCACGCTCCCCAGCGATTTCACGGTCAGCACGCTGGGCCTGCAGCTGCGCTATCGCTTCGAGTTCCGGCCGCAGTCGGATTTCTACGCGGTCTACAGCCGTGGCGGCGATGGCTCGCTGGATGATCGCGATGAATCACTGCACTCGCAGTTGCGGCGCGCGATCGACCAGACCAACACCAGCCTGTTCTTCTTCAAGCTGCGTTATCGCATCTGAACGGCTAGACTGTCGCGGTCACGAAACTGCAAGGAGCAGACGGCATGAGCAAGGGCATGGACCGCAAGAAAGAGGGCAAGAAAAAGCCCGCCAAGTCGCTGGAAGAGAAGCGCGCCGCGAAGCGCGCGAAGAAAGCCGACCGCGGCGGGTTTATTCCCAGCTAGCAGCAAGCTTGCTGGTAGCGCAGCCTGGCCGGGCTGGCGGCCCGCATCGCGCGGCCGCCTGGTACACGCGCTTGCCCATGAACCAGGTTTCCAGCACGCGCGTAGCACCAATCTGCTCGGGCTTGCCCTGATCGGCGAGTGCCACGATGTCCTGATCCAGCACGATGAAATCGGCGGATTTGCCCACTTCGATCGAACCGGCCTCCGCATCGCGCTGCAGATAGCGCGCACCATTGATCGTGTAGGCCTCGATCACATCGCGGATGCCGATGCGCTGCGCGGCGTTCAGTGGCGGCAAGCCATGCAGGCTGCGTGTGACCGCGCGTTCCATGTTGATGAACGGGCGCGGATCACTCGTCTCGACCGGCGCATCGGAGCCCGCCAGCAACACCGCGCCTGCCGCCTTCGTGGTCCGCACCGGATAGGCGTTGCGCTCGTAGTAGCCATCGGGCGGATGCAGGGCGTTGGCGCCAGCGTCACTCACGCGATCGATGAATGGAATCACCGACAGGTCGTACTCGGGGTCGGTGTTCATCCACGCATAGGTGTAGGCGACGTACAGGTGATCGCGGCCGATGCGTGCCACATCGTCGGGGTGCGCGAGCTGCACGTGCGCCAGCGCGTCGTGCTGCGTACTGATGCCATCGGCCGCGCGCGCCGCTTCGATCGCATCGAGCGCGGTGCGCACCGCCACGTCACCGATCGCGTGGATGTGCACCGCGAAATCCGCCAGGTGGAAACGGCGCACGAATTCCATGATCACGGCGCGTTCGTGTTGCAGCTGGCCAGAGGAGATCTGGCACTGGCCAGGATGGTAACCATGCTCACGCTGGAACGCGCCGGTAGCAGCCGGATCCGCGTATTGATCGGGACGCGCGCGCGCCTCGATGCACCAGGGTGCGGCGGTGTCGACATAGCCCTGAACCTTGAGCTTGCCGGCGGCATCGCGCGCGAAGATCGGCTGCAGGTAGGGCTTGAGGCTCGCAACCTCGGGCAGTGTCGGCGGAATCGCCTGCGGGTCACCTTCCAGGATGCCGTCTGCAAACAGCTTGACCCGGTCGACGCGCAGCAAGGGATTGTTCGAGTAGCGCTCGCGAATCGCCTTGGCTGTACTCACCATGCGATCCCAATCGGGCTGGCCGTCGGCAGTGCGGATCTCATCGGGATCGAGCAGCAGCGCCAGCGTGGTGCGGACGCTGAGCTTGCCGCTGTGATCCAGCGCATCGTACAGGGGCAGGGAATCGATCGCGGTCGAGGCATTCAACATCCCGGTGATGCCGACGCTGTTGAGTTTCGCCGTGATGCGCTCGGGCGCCTTCATCAATTCGCGCAGATCGTCGCCGAACAAGGTCGAGGTGCCCATCACCTTGCGCGCCTGCTCGTTCACGGTGCCGTTGGGCTCACCAGCCGGGTCGACGCCGATCAGCACCCGCCAGGACCGGAAGTCACGCTGCAACGTGGCCCGCGAGTAGCCGACGCGCTGGCCACTGGCATTGGTCGCCATCGACAGCGCGAGGCTGTTGTAGGCGCCGTGGTGGCCGTCGTTGCCGCGCAGCTCGATCGGGTGTGTGGTCGAGGCCAGGTCGAGCGCCACCCGCAGGCTCGGATGGGTGGCATCGGGCTCGTTACCCGAGGAGAAATTCCATTGGCGCACCCGCAGCCATTCGCCCGCGGGCACGTGGTAGTGATCGATGCAGGCGCGCACGAAGGCGGTCATCTCGGCCATGGATTTCTGGGCGCTTTGCAGGTTGCAGACATCGAGGTCGACGATCGAGGTCGGGTGCAGATGCGAGTCGTAGAGACCAGGCAACACCAGGCGGCCGGCGGCGTTGCGTTGCTGCGTGCCGGGCCCGACATAGGCCCGCGCGCCGCGCGCGTTGCCCACATACACGATCTTGCCGGCGCGCACCGCGAGCGCGCCGGCCATCGAGCGTGTCGCATCGACGGTGTAGATACGGGCGTTGGTCAGCACGAGGTCCGCGGGCGCAGGGGCGGAGGCGGCTGCATCGGATGCAGCGGCGCTGGCGCCGACCACACATCCGGCGAGCAGCGCAGCCAGCAGCAGCGCCGCTCGTCGAGGCGATAGTCTTCTCATGTCGAGGCCCCGGTCAGTGGTTCAGGTCGGCAACCGTCGGATCACCGAGCGGAACGCCCTTCATCGAGACCGATACCGCTTCGGCCCTGCGCATCACGCGCAGCAGGTTGCCGCCCGCCAGCTTGGCCAGGTTGGCATCACTCCAGCCGCGCCGTATCAGCTCGGCGAACAGGTTGGGGTATTCGGAGACGTCCTTGAGGCCGCTGGGCGTGACCTCTATGCCGTCGAAATCGCTGCCGATGCCCACGTGGTCGACGCCAGCCACCCGGGCGATGTGCTCGATGTGATCGGCCACATCCTTCACCGTGGCCACCGGGCTGGGATGCGCCTTTTCCCAGGCGGCCATGGCCGCCGCAGCGCGCTCAGGCTGGCCGATGTAGAGGCCTGCATAGGGCGGCGAGTTGTAGCGTGCCGTCTCGGCCGATTGATCCGCGACCCATTGGTTCACCGCATCGCTCACATAGGGCGGATAGAAATTCACCATCACCACGCCATCGTGCTCCACCAGCAGCTGCAGCACGTCGTCGGGCACATTGCGCGGATGATCGGTGAGCGCGCGCGCACTGCTGTGCGAGAACATCACCGGCGCCCGGCTCAGCGCGATCGCCTGGCGCATCACATCGGGCGTGACGTGCGAAATATCCACCAGCATGCCCAGCCGGTTCATCTCGGTGACCACCGCGCGCCCGAAGGGCGAGAGGCCGTGGTGCAGGGGATTGTCGGTCGCTGAATCGGCGAGCGCATTGTTGGTGGTGTGCGTCAGCGTCATGTAGCGCACGCCCAGCGCATAGTACTGGCGCAGGGTCGCGATGCTCTCGCCGATCTGATGGCCACCCTCGACGCCCATCATCGAGGCGATGCGACCGCCCTTGTGGATGCGCAGGATGTCATCGGCCGTGCTGGCCATCGCAAAGGTCTCCGGGTAGCGCTCGACCATGCCGCGGATGATGTCGATCTGCGCCAGCGTGGCGCGCACCGCCTCGGCGCCGGTGATCGAGACCGGAACCCACACCGACCAGAACTGGGCGCCGAGATGACCCTGGTGCAGGCGTTTGATATCGGTCTGCAATTGAGTGACTGGCGTGCCGGGTGCCCCGCTGAAATCGGTGGTCCACAGCTTTTCGCCGAATTTCTCGCGCAGCTGCTCGGCGAAATCGTTGTGGCCATCGATCAGCGGCGTTTCGCCCAGCACGTGCGCAATGCGCTGCGCGGTCGCGGCATCGATGGTATCCGCGCTCCAGCCGGGCATGGGTGCGCCCAGCAAGGTCACACACAGCAGCAGTGCGAATCGCATCGGTCTCTCCTGTCAAAAAAGGTCAGACGGCCAGCGCCCGCTGCACCACGGGCTTGAGCTCCGAGCGCAGGGGATCGAAGGCCGGGAGCGCATGGCGCTCGGTGGTGGCGGCCAGCAGTTCCTCGGCGGCACGCGGCTCGAGTTTCGAGGTGTTCAACGCGATGCCCACGAAGCGCGCAGTGGGGTTGGTACGGCGCGCGAGCAGCAGATGCAGGTGCATGACTTCATCGAGCGGCGGAATCGCAAAGCCTTCGTAGCCATCGATGTGCGTGCGGCGCGGATCGTGGCACAGCACCATGGCATCGGGCTGCGAGCCATGCAGCAGGCCCAGCGACACCGCGGCGTAGCCCGGATGCAGGATCGAACCCTGCCCTTCGATCAGGTCCCAGTGCAGCGGCTCGTTGGCGGGCGAGAGCCACTCGGCGGCGCCAGCGACGAAGTCGGCGACCACGGCGTCGATGGCAACACCGGCGCCGCTGATCATGATGCCGGTCTGGCCGGTGGCGCGAAACGTGGCCTTCAAGCCTTCGGCCTGGAAGGCCCAGGTGAGCGCCAATGCCGTGTATTTCTTGCCGAGCGCGCAATCGGTGCCCACGGTCAGCAAGCGCTTGCCGGCGCGCTTCGCGCCGCTCGCCACCGGAAATTGCCGCGTGCTGTGGCGTACATCGTGCAGCGCCCGACCGCAGCGCGCCGCGGTTTCGCGGATGACATCGACGCTGCCCAGGCGCGTGTGCATGCCGCTGACGATATCGAGCCCGGCTTCCAGCGCCTCGCAGATCGCGGGTATCCAGTGCGGGGCGATCTGCCCGCCGACGGGCGCAACACCGATCAGCAGTGAGCGCGCGCCGCGTGCCACGGCTTGCGCGGGCGTGAGCTTCGGCAAACCGGTATCGACGGTGCCGCCTGGCAGGTTCCATTGCCCGGTGCAGGCTTCGGGCCGCCACTGGCGCACGCCGAAGGCTGTCTTGGCATTCGATTCCTGGCGCTCATCGCCGACGAACAACAGATAGGGCAGCTGGATTTCAGCCATGTGAAGCTCGACTCCGCGTCCAGATACTGAAGACTGCCCAACCCAGGATCATCACGATCAAGCCGTAACGCGCAGTCGGCGGCCCCGTGAACCACGAAGACACCACCACGCCGCCGCTGGAGAGCACGAAAATGGCCGGCACTACCGGATACCCGGGCACGCGAAACAGCCCATTGGCCTCGGGTTCGCGGCGCCGGAACACGAATATCGCCGCCCCGGCCAGCGCGACGAAGAACCAGCTTGCCACCACGACCAGTGACAGCAGGGCATCGAAGGCGTTGAACAGCGCCAGCACCACTGCGCATGCGGCAATGGCCAGCACCGCGCGCTGCGGAATGCGCGCCTTGTCAGACACCTTGGCAAAAGCCGCGAAGAACAGGCCGTCGAGCGCCATCGCATAGATCACGCGCGAGTCGGTGAACAGCGAGGCGTGCGCGGCGCCGAGTATCGAGAAGGCGACGAACACGCGCACGAAACTGGCGAGGTTCTCGTGCCCCACAGCCGCGAGCGCATCGGCCACGGGTTGCTTGCTGGCCGAGAGGCCGCTCGCACCGAGCCCGTAGGCACAGGCCGCATTCACCGTCACGTAGATCACCACCAGGCCAATCACGCCCAGCACGAAGCCACGCGGCATCACGTAACCGGGATCGCGCATCTCGCCCGAGCAATAAGTGATGGTCTGCCAGCCTTCATAAGCCCACAGCACGGCGACCAGCGAAGCCACGATCGCGCTGAATCCAGGCACAGTAGCCGCGGCGGAAGGGAGCGCTGCCACAGCGCCGGGCTGCGCCGCGCCCGAAAGATGCGAGGCCGAGAACGTGATGATGGCGGCCAAGGCCAGCAGCACACCGCCCTTGGCTGCACCGGTCAGTCCCTGCAGGAAAGCCGTGGCACGCGCACTGCCCAGGTTGAGCAACGTCAGCAGCACGATGGCGCCAACAGCCAAGGCCTTGGATGCCACGGGGCCCAGTGCGAACAGGCGCTGCGCCGTATCACCGAAAGCCACCGCCAGCGTAGCCACGGTACCGCCGCCGATCGCCAGCAGGATCACCCAGCCAAACAGGAATGCCGGTGCACGCCCGAAGGCATCGCGGATGTAGACGTACATGCCACCGGCATCGGGCCGGCGCGCGCCCAGTTCGGCGAAGGTGAGCGCGCCCGAAAGCGCCATCACGCCGCCCAGGATCCACGCGGCATGCGAGAGCAGCAGCGAGCCACCGGCGGAATTGATGACCTTGCCCGGCACGAAGAAGATGCCCGAGCCGATGGTGGCGCCAATGGTCAGCAGGGCGACGTCGCGCACCCCGAGTGAGCGGCGCAGTTCGTTGGAGTGTGCAGTCACCGCGCAAATTATATACTGATCCCAGCCTCAATCCCGCCATTGCCGCGCTTCGGCGCTTCAGGGAGCACACCATGTCGTCATACTTGCGAGCGCTTTGGCTCAGCCTGCTGGGCGCAGTCATCTGCGCGGCACCCGCCTATGCGCAGGATCCAGCGCACAAGGGCGCAGCGGCTGCCGCCAGCGGCCCACCCCAGCACTACGATCTGCTGATCAGTGGCGGCACGGTGATCGACGGCACCGGCAGCGCCGGCGTGCAGGCCGATGTAGGCATCGTTGGCCAGCATATCGCGAAGATCGGCCACATCGACCCGCGCCAGGCCACGACCAGCATCGATGCGCGTGGCAAGGTCGTGTCCCCCGGCTTCATCAACATGCTGAGCTGGGCGGTCGAATCGCTGATGGTCGACGGGCGCGGCATGTCAGACCTCAAGCAGGGTGTCACGCTCGAAGTCTTTGGCGAGGGCAATTCGATGGGCCCGCTGACCCCCGCAATGAAAGCCGAGATGATCAGGCAGCAGGCTGATTTCAAATTCAAGATTCCGTGGACCACGCTCGGCGAGTACCTCGATTTCATGGCCGACAAGGGCATATCCCTGAATATCGCCTCCTTCGTCGGCGCCGAGACGGTGCGCGTGCACGAACTGGCCTATGCCAATCGCAAGCCGACGGCCGAGGAACTGGCGCGCATGCAGGAGCTGGTGCGCGTCGGCATGCGTGAAGGCGCATTGGGCGTGGGTTCCGCGCTGATCTACGCGCCCGGCACCTTCGCCGATACCGATGAACTGATCGCACTGGCGCGCGCCGCCGCCGAATACCACGGGCGCTACATTTCGCACATGCGCTCGGAGGGCGATCACATCGAGGCCGCCATCGACGAGCTGATCCGCATCGCGCGCGAAGCCGGCATCGGCGCCGAGATGTACCACATGAAGCTGGGCGGCAAGGACAACTGGGGCAAGTTCGATGCGGTCACCAAGCGTATTGCCGATGCGCAGCAGGCCGGGCTCGACATCACCGGCAACATGTATCCCTACACCGCGGGTGCCACCGGCCTCGACGCGTCGATGCCTTCCTGGGTGCAGGAAGGCGGGCTCGAAGCCTGGATCGGGCGGCTGCGCGATCCGGCGACGCGTGAACGCGTGATCGCCGAAATGCAGAAGCCGGGCGAGGGTTGGGAGAACCTGTTCTACGCCGCGGGCAGCGCCGACAACATCATGCTGGTGGGCTTCAAGAACCCGAAGCTGCGCGAGCTGACCGGCAAGACACTGGCAGAGGTCGCGACCCTGCGCGGCAAGTCACCGGCAGAGACCGCGCTGGATCTCGTGATCGAGGATGACAGTCGGGTAGACACCATGTACTTCCTGATGTCCGAAGAGAACGTACGCCGCACGCTGCAGCTGCCCTACGTGGCCTTTGGGTCGGATGCCGAAGCCGCGGCGCCCGAAGGCGTGTTCCTCACGACCAGCACGCATCCGCGCGCCTACGGCACGTTTGCGCGCGTGCTCGGGCACTACGTGCGCGATGAGAAAGTGCTGTCGCTCCCGGAAGCCATCCGTCGCATGAGCGCGCTGCCGGCGAAGAATCTCAAGCTGCGCCAGCGCGGCCTGCTCAAGCCCGGCTACTACGCCGACGTCGTGGTGTTCGATCCGGCGACCATTGCCGATACCTCCACCTACGCCAAGCCGATGCAGTATGCGGTTGGCGTATCCGATGTGATCGTCAACGGCACGACGGCGTTGCGCAATGGCATGGCCACCGGCGCGCAGTCGGGACAGGTGGTGCGCGGTCCGGGCTGGACAGGCTGGAAGAAAGCGCACTGAAGCCTGACAGCGCCGGCATGCAAGTCGTCACCAAAGTCATCGACTGGCCGCTGCGGCAGGCCTTCACCATTGCACGCGAGACCTTCACCTCGATCGAGTGCATCCAGGTCACACTGACCGATGCGCAGGGGCGACAGGGACGCGGCGAAGCGGTGGGCGTCGACTACGCCGGCGAGACCACGGCCACGATGTGCGCACAGATCGAGGCGGTGCGCGCGCAGCTCGATGACACGCTGAGTTGCGCGGAGCTCCAGGGGCTGCTGCCGCACGGTGGCGCGCGCAACGCACTCGACTGCGCGCTCTGGGACCTGAACGCCAAGCGCAGCGGCGTGCGCGCCTGGCAGGCGGCGGGCTTGACCAGCTGCACGCCGCGACCGACTTCCTTCACCTTCGGCATGATGGATGAGCAGCTGCTGCGCCCGCTGGCGCGGCAGTACGCGCACTTTCCGCTGCTCAAGGTGAAGACCGATCGCCACCAGGGGCTGGACCCGGTGCGCATCGTGCACGCCGAAGCGCCCAACGCGCGCCTGATACTCGATGCCAATACCTCCTGGGGCGCGGATGACCTGCGTCGCTTCGCCCCGGACCTCGAGCGGCTCAACGTCGCGCTGCTGGAGCAGCCCGTCGCTCAGCAGGATGACGAACTGTTGCGCGGGCTGCGCCTGCCCGTGCCGGTGGCAGCGGACGAGGCCTTCACCGATCGCAGTTCGATCCCCGGGCTTGCCGGCAAGTACCAGGTGCTCAACATCAAGCTGGACAAGACCGGCGGCCTGACCGAAGCACTGGCCAGCGCGCGCGCCGGGCTCGAGCAGGGTTATCGCCTGATGGTCGGCTGCATGGTGGGCAGCTCGCTATCGATGGCGCCGGGCGTCGTGGTCGCGCAGCTGTGTGATTTCGTGGATCTGGACGGGCCGCTGCTGCAGTCACGCGATGTGACGCACGCGCTCGAATATCGCGACGGCAGGGTAGGCACACCGACGCCGGAGTTGTGGGGCTGAATCAGTGCTGCGCCTCGATGCTCTTTACTTCGCCATCGATGATCGTCACCACCATCGTGAATGACAGGCTGCCGCGATCGTAGATCCACTTCTCGGTGACCGACTCACCCACCTTGAAGGATCCGGCCGCACCACGGGCACGCACATCCTCCCTGGTGATCTGTTTGGTGGTCGGCGGTCCGCACTTCTTCAGCAGATCTTCGACCGTGGTATCGGGCGACACGACCCAGGAACCGCAGCGCATCGTTTCCGCGCGCGCGAGCGTCGCGGTCAAGGCAAGGCCGGCAGTCCATGCGGCAACAGTCAGGCGTTTCATGTGACCTCGCTTGCGCCGGCCGTCTGGAGCTGGCGGCGCAAGGGCCAGTTTACGCCTGCCCTGCGCCTGTGCGCGGCCCGGCTGCACAAGGCGCCGGGCGCCCCGGCACGCAGGGCGTTATTATGTAGCCATGCGAACTGCCCTTGACGCCCTGCTGGCCAATCACCGGATCCTGCTGACCGACGGCGCGACCGGAACCAATTACTTTGCCTCCGGCCTCGCCTCGGGTGAGCCGCCTGAATTCTGGAACATCGAGCGGCCCGAGGAAGTGGTGGGCCTGCACCGCAAGTTCATCGCCGCCGGCGCCGACATCATTCTCACCAACACCTTCGGCTGCAACCGGCAGCGACTGAAGCTGCACAAGGCGGAAGAGCGCAGCTACGAGATCGCGCGGCTCGCCGCCACGCTCGCGCGCCAGGCCGCAGATGAAGTCGCGAGGCCGGTGGTCGTCGCAGGTTCGGTCGGCCCGACCGGCGAATTGTTTGTCCCCATGGGCGAGCTCACGCACGAGCTCGCGCTCGCATCATTCACCGAACAGGTGCGTGGCCTGCGCGATGGCGGCGCCGATGTGGCGTGGATCGAAACCATGTCTTCGGCCGAAGAAGTGAATGCCGCGGCCGAAGCGGCGATCAAGGTCGGCCTGCCCTATGTCGTCACCTGCTCATTCGACACTGCCGGCCGCACGATGATGGGCATGCTGCCTGGCGCACTGGCCGGACATCTCACGGGCCTGCCGGTGGCGCCGGTGGCGATAGGTCCCAATTGCGGCGTGGGCGCAGCCGATGTGCTGGTGTCGCTGCTGGCGATGCAAGGTGCACCGCATACGCTGGTCTGCAAGGGCAACTGCGGCATTCCGCGTTTCGAAGGCACGGCCTGCGTGTACTCGGGCACGCCTGAGCTGATGGCACGTTATGCCACGCTGGCGGTCGATGCGGGGGCACGCATCGTCGGTGGCTGCTGCGGCACCACACCCGCGCACATCGCGGCGATGCGTGCCGCGCTCGATGAGCACACGGGCGGTGAGCGTCCCGACATCGACAGGATCGTGCAGGTGATCGGCCCGCTGACCAACCCCGCGCCCGGCACCGCCGGGCCGCGGCCGGCGCGTCGCTCGCACCGCTGAGCGACTAACAACTGCTCGCCAACTGGAGTTTCGCGCATGCCCTTCCAGTTGAAAGCCATCGCGGTACTGCTGCTCGCTGCGACGCTCGCCACGCCGATCGCAGCGCCCGCCGCCGACACCGCCGCACCCGCAGCGACCGCGACGCCTTCCAGGGCCGCCTGGACCGTGCTGGTCTATCTCGATGCCGACAACGACCTCGAGCGGCCGATGATGAAGAATCTCGAGGAAATGCTGCGTGTCGGCAGCACCGACAAGGTCAACGTGATCGTGCTGGCGGCGCGCAGCGCCGAGGGCGATGGCAAGTACACGAATGCAGCCGTCGCCAACCTGCCGAACTGGACCGACGGTAAATTGCTGCGCGCCCTGCCCGGCAAACTGCAGGAGCTCGCCGACTGGGGCAACATCGACATGGGCGATGCCGGCGTGCTCAAGCGCTTCCTCGCCACAGGCATGCACGACTACCCTGCCGATCGCTATGCGCTCATCTTCGGTGATCACGGCATGGCCTGGGCCGGCGTCGCGGTGGCCGAATCGATGGGCGGCGGTGACAGCCTGGCGATCGATGAGATCGCCGATGCCTTCAAGGCGGCATTGCCTGGCGGCGGCAAGCTCGACCTGATCGGCTTCGACGCCTGCGTAATGGCCAATCTCGAGGTCGCCAGGACACTGGCGCCGTATGCGCGCTACCTGGTCGCATCCGAAGAAATAGAACCCAGCGATGGCTGGGATTACGCCGCGCTACTCGGCCGCCTGACGCAGGCACCCGGCATGGACGGCGCGCAGTTCGGCCGCGCCATCGCCGACACCTATCGCGACTACTACGCCAACGCCACGCAGCATGAGCGCAAGGAAAAAGCCAAGGCACTGACCATCGCCGTCATCGATCTCGGGCAGATCGCCGCGGTGGACAAGGCGGTCATTGGCCTTGGCACACAGGCCGGCGCGCTGCTGGGCCGTGGCGGACATGCGGCCTGGCTGCATCTGGCGCAGGCACGCCATGCGACCGAGGAATATGGCCGCAGTGCCGCGCCTTCCGGGCAATCGCCACCGGGATCCGAGGTCTACGATCTGGCCGATGCGGCGCAGGAACTGAAAGCGCGTGCGCAGGACCCGGCGAGCGGCGCTGCAGCCGATGCCGTGATTGCCGCTGCCAGTCGCGCGGTCATCTACAACATCCGTGGCGCGGCGCGCCCGCGGGCCAACGGCCTCTCGATCTTCTATCCGCCCAACCAGACCGCGTTCGTGATGCGCGGCAAGACCTCGTACAAGGAAACCAGTTTTGCGGCGGGCAGCGCCTGGTATCCCTATCTCAAGAGTTACGTGGCGGTGCCGGCGAGCCCCGCCGAGCGCAATCGCCCCAAGCCGGCGATCGATCCGGTGACCTCGAGCGGCCGGATGCTGAGTCATGACGGCAAGCTGAAGATCACCTCGCAGGTGCATGCCGATGACATCGACGAAGTGCGTTTCGTGGTGTCGCTCGCGCAGGACCAGGAACGCATCGTCATCGGCTCCATACCCATCGACCTCAACGCCGCCGGCGACCTGAAGGAAGAATGGGACGGCGAATGGTTCACGATCAGCGACAACGATGGCGACTTCATCGCTCCGGTCACCGAGTTCGAGGAACTGAGTGGCGCGGGCAACGAGGATCTGTACTGGGCCGGCGTGCCCGCGCAGCTGCGCATGGACGGCACCAGGGAATGGCTCGATGTCACGCTCTATTTCATGCTGGACTTCAACGACGAAGAGGTCAGCGGCGATTTCATCTACGCGGTCGAATACACGCCGCGCGGCCCGCGCGAAATCGACCTGGACGCCGGCGATGACCTGCGACCGGTGTACGAGGTGATCGACGCCCAGGGCGATTCGCACCCGAGCGTGTCGTCAGACCCGAAGGAACTCATCCACATCGACGATGATGTCGATGACCTCAAGGTCGGTCGCAGTGCGGTGCCAGCCGGTCGCTATGAGGTCGGTTTCGTGGTCAGCGACCTGGCCGGACGCCTGAGCGAACAGATGACGCAGATCGAGATCGAAGCCGCGCCCGCGGAAGCGACCTCTGAGGAACAAGGTTCTGAGGCGGACTCCGAGACTCAATGATGCCTGCGCTTGCCAACACGCTGCGCGCATTGCTGTTCGCCATGCTGGCCGCGGCTGCTGCGGCCAGCGATGCGGAGCCCGAGGCCGCGGCCACGAGTGCCGCAGCCACGAGTGCCGCGGCCGGTCGCACCGATCCCGTGCTGCGCTCATCGCCCGCGCAACTGCTGACGGTCAGGCCCGCGCCGGCGAAGCCGGGTGCCAAAGCCACTCCCGCCAAACCTGCCGCCAGGGATGACGGGCGCATCTACGGCGGCTATCGCGTCGCGCACGGCTTCGGTCACTGGCAGGTCGAGATCTATCGCGACTTCGCGCCCGAAGACTGGGCCTATCACGTGAAGGCAACCCACGAGGCCCGGCCGGAGTGGCAGCTGCAGCATCACTGCGGCGCAGCACTGGTGGCCAAAGACTGGGTGCTGACCGCGGCGCACTGCGTGCTCAATGGCGATCCGGGCAAGCATGCCTGCATGCTGCATGAGGGCTTCGCCTGCGATCACGCGGTGATGACGGTGTCGAAGCAGCAGCATGCCAGCCTCGCTCAATGCATCAAGGCGCGGCAGATCGATCCGGTATTCAAGGTGCGGCTCGGTGCCGACGATATTTCGCGCGGCGATGGCATCAGCTACGCGATCGATTGCGCGGTCGTACATCCGGGCTGGAACCCGGCTTCGTTCTATCACGACGACATCGCCCTGGTGCATTTCTCCACCGCTGAGTCACCGGCGGAGCGCAATCCGAAGAAGGTCCAGCAGATCCTGATGCACATGCACGCGGCGCCGGACACGGGCACTCCGGTCACGGTCACCGGCTGGGGCAAGAGCGAAGCTGTGGCCGGCGCCAAGCCGAACGCGGTGCTCATGCGCACCGAACTGCAGATCCACGACAACGACTTTTGCGTCAAACGGCTCGGGGTCAACCCCGACCAGGTGGACGACAAGGTGCTGTGCGCCGGCGCCTCGGCGCAAAAGACCTGCCTGGGCGACAGCGGCGGGCCGGTGGTGCTGACCCAGGGAAATCCCTACTACCTCGTCGGCATCGTCAGCTGGGGCGCGCAGAGCTGCAAGGGCGACGCAGCGCCCGGTGTGTACACGCGCGTCGCCGCCTACGCGGCCTGGATCGACGACGTATTGCAGGCTGACCGCGACTAGCGCTCGCCGCGAGCGCAGCGCGCACCGGGAGCGGCTGCACCCGGCGCGCGCGCGACTTCAGGGCTTCTTGATAACTTCGCCGTCGCCCTGCGCGCCATTGGCAGGCGCCACGGCGGGCGCGGGCGCTGCATCGGCAGGCGCCGCGGGTGCAGCGGCTGGCGCTGCAGCCGGTGCCGGTGCCGGTGCCGGCGGAGCCTCAACAGTCTTGCTGCAAGCGGCGAGGCCCAGTGCAGTTGCCACCAGAACCGTTGTGGTCACGAAGGTCTTGTTCATTGCCGTTATCCCTCTTGTTGTGAACCAGCGACCAGAGCCTACTCGAAACCAAGTTGCCGGCGCAATGCGTCGAAGGCCGGCAAGCCGCGCAACGGATCGAGCAGCGGGTCGGTGTGGAGGTAGATCAGGCCTGAATCACCCAGCGAGCGGGCGCGCGTCAGGAGCTTGAGCGCCAGCTCGCGCTCGCCCCATTGCGCCGCCACTTCGGCCTGCTGGTAGAGCGCGCTGTCACCGAGGTCATTGCGCAGCTGATCGAGCGCCTGGGCCGCAGGCGCCTTGTTCCCCAGCTTCTGCTCGGCGATGGCCAGGCCGGTCTCGCGCACCAGTTTGTGGGGTTCACGCGTGAACGCGGCGCGCGCCTCGGGCACGCGGCCGAGCTGCAGCAAGGCACGACCGATCGCCGACTGCGCGTTGGCGAGATTGGGATTCAGCGCCAGTGCGCGCTGCAGCGGCGCCAGGGATTCCTGGTAGCGTCGCGCGGCATACAGCACGCTGCCCTGGGCACGATGCACCAGTGGATTGAGCGGATCGAGCGCGACTGCGCGGCTCATTGCGTCATGCGCCTCGTCGGCGCGCCCCGTCAAGGCACAATAGAGTGCGTAGCGGCCGAGCACCGTGGCATCGCCCGCGCCCAGTTCATAGGAACGCTGGTAGGGTTGGCGCGCGCCACGCACGTCGAGGCGCCCCTGGAAGAGCGCGAAACCCAGCGTGGATTGCGCATCGGCGAGATCCGGCGCCAGCTCGGTAGCAGTGCGCGCGGCGAGGATCGCCGCATCGTAGGTGGCCGCGGTGTGGGCACTGTCTTCGTATTGGTTGGCAATCACGATCAGCGCACGTGAGCGCGCTGCATGGGCAGCAGCGAATTTCGGATCAGCCGCGAGCGCGCTCTCGAACTCGGCCAGCGCGCGCCGGTCGGAGGCCTCGCCCGCAAACAGGTTGTAGTCCGCGCGCCCGCGCAGGTAGGCATCGAAGGCCGCCACATTCGCGGTGCCGCCGGGCAATGCGCTGTTCGCCAGCGGTTGCGCGGCGCCCTGGCCGGCGCGGCGCATCTGGTTGTTGAGCGCGGCGAGCACCAGGCCGGCGATTTCGCTCTGCACCGCGAACACGTCGCCGATGGGCCGGTCGAAGATCTGCGACCACAGGTTGAAGCCCGTGAGTCCATCGATCAATTCGGCGGCGATGCGCAGCGTGTTGCCAGAGCGGCGCACATTGCCGTCGAGCAGATAGGCGACGCCCAGCTTGCCGGCGATGGTGGTCGCATTGGCCGCGCTGCTGCGAAAGGCTTCCGAGGAGATCTGCGCCATCACGCGCAGCTGTGGATTGTGGGCCAATGCGGCGCGCACTTCGGCCGACAGCCCATCGGAAAAGTAGTTCTCGTCCGCATTGCCGCTGATGTTGGCGAACGGCAGCACGGCCACGCTGTTGGCGTCCACATTGCGCGCTGTGCCGTGCAGGCGCTGCCAGCCCAACCAGCCAGCGCCGAGCGCCACGGCGGCCAGGCCACCCCCACCGAGCAACAGCCGGCGTCGCAGCACATCGGTTGCACCGGCGCGCGCGGCGAGCGCCCGCGCAGCGCCCGGCCTGGACTGCAATGCCTGGGTCTGCGCGGTCTGCGCCGCATGCGCGAGCGCGCGGATTTCATCGGCATCGGCGTTGCCGCGCCACCCTGCCAGCGAGATCACCAGGTACTGGCGAAACCCGATCGGTGGTTCAACGCCATCGAGCGAGACCGGCACCAGGCAGCCGCGATCGCGGCCACGTGTCGCCTCATCGCGCACCCAGTGTGAACTGACCGAGGCCTGAGACCACAACACGACCACTGCGGTGGCGGCTTCGAGCGCCTGCTCGGTGGTGCTGGCGAATTCGTTGCCGGCGACGATGAGCTTGTCCCACCAGACCTCGAGGCCGGCTTGCGTGAGCGCCTGGATGAGCTGCTCGGCCCGCGCACTGTCCTCATGCGCGTAGCTGACGAAGACCTTCACCGCTGCAGTCACATCCGCCCTCGATTGCCGGGGCGATGATTATGAGCCGTGGAGACTCAATTACCTAGGCCAGCGCCATCGCCAGGCCAGCGCGCTTCAGGCGGCGCCGTCGAGTTCGCGGCCGATATCCTTCAGCGCCTGGAAGCGGCCGGTCGGCGACAGTGCTTCACGCTCGGCCTGCGCACTCCACAGCTCCTTGCGGCGCGCGACGAAACTGCTGGCGGCCAGGCGCTCGAGGGAATCGGCCTTCTGGAACAGGAAGCCCTGGCCAGCCACGCAGCCCAGGGCCAGCAGCGCGGTCACATGCGCCTCCGATTCTATGCCCTCGGCGATGGTATCGAGCCCCATCGATTCACCCAGCGTGATGACGGCATTGGCCAGCTCCGAGCCTTTGTCGTCGTCACCCAGCTTGCTGATGAAGGAGCGGTCGATCTTCAGGATGTCGATCGGGAAGCGGTGCAGGTACGACAATGAGGAATAGCCGACGCCGAAATCATCGATGGCCAGGCGCACGCCCAGCGCTTTGAGCGCGCGGAATTTCTCCAGCGTCGCGTCGGTCTTGTGCATGATGGTGCTCTCGGTCAGCTCGAGCACCAGGTTACCGGGCTCGAGGCCGCTGTCCTGCAATGATGAGCGCACCTCGGTCACCAGATCGCCGTGCTGCAGGTGCAGGCCCGAAATGTTGACCGCGAGGCGCAGCTCGCCGCCGCCGGTAATGCGGCCTCGCCAGGCGCACAACTCGCGGCAGGCCTGGTTCAATACCCAGCGATCGAGTCGCGAGATCTGGCCGCGTTCCTCGATCACATGGATGAAACTCGCTGGCAACAAGATGCCCTCGTTCGGATGCCGCCAGCGCACCAGGGCCTCGACGCCCAGCAGACTCCGGCTACCCAGATCGACGATCGGCTGGTATTCGAGGAAGAATTCCTGGTTCGCGAGCGCGCGGTCGATATCGGTCTCGAGCCGCAGGCGCTCGCGCAAGGCATCCTGCATGTAGGCCTGGAAGGTCACGCTGCGGCCGCGTTCGGAGGCCTTGGCGTGATACATGGCGATGTCCGCATTGCTGAGCAGCGTCTCGGCATCGATCTCCTGCTCGAACCAGGCCACGCCGATGCTGGCCTCGACGCGCACTTCGGTGCCGTCCAGCAGGATCGGTGCGCCCAGGGTGCCCAGCAGCTTGTCGGCGAGCTGCTCCACCTGCAGGCGTGAGCTGCAGCCTTCCACCAGCACCGCGAATTCATCGCCACCGAGTCGCGCGACGGTATCCGATGAGCGCACGGCCGCCACCAGGCGCTGCGACACCGTCTGCAGCAGGCGATCGCCGGCATCGTGGCCGAGCGTGTCGTTGACGCGCTTGAAGTGGTCGAGGTCCAGGAACATCACGGCGATCGAGCCGCCGCTGCGCTGCGCCAGCGCGATGGCGTGCTGCACGCGATCGCGCAGCAGGCTGCGGTTCGCCAGCAAGGTCAGTGGATCGTGGAAGGCGAGATGGCGCAGCTGCTCTTCGAGCGCCTTGCGCTCACTGATGTCGCGCAGGTTGAGCGAATAGCCTTCCACCGCCGAATCGCCGGTGAGATTCTGGCCCACGCATTCGATCACGGCGCGGCTGGGGCCATGCCGGTATTGCAGTTCGACCGGGCCCACCGTTCCCGTAGGTGCCGCGGCGATCTCGGCCAGCAGCGCCGACAACCGCTCCTCGCCCTCGCCCGACCACACCTCGGCCAGACGCCTGCCGACGATCTCGCTCGGCTTCAGCCCCAGCAGTCGCTCCGAGGCCGGCGAGATGAAGCGCAGGATGCCGTTGGGATCCACGATCATGATCACATCGGAAGCGTTGGCAATGAGCGAGGCATACCAGCGCTCGACGCGCTGCGTGGCTTTCTGCTCCCTGATCAGTGCGTCGCCGCGCAGGACGATGGTCTGGCGCACCATCATCAACAGCGTGAGCCCGAAGACCACCAGCGTCATGATGGTCGAAGGGCTGAGCACGTCGAAGTGGCTGAAGTACACCAGCACGCAGAAAGCGGCCAGCATCGCGGCGTAGGGCATGACGCGCGAGAGCGTATCCGAGGAACTGGAGGCAGCGCGCTCTGAGGTCGTGGCATTGCGCAACTGCTCGAAGCCGGCGGCCGCGAACAGCAACTGGTAACCGAGATAGAGCACGTCCTGGAGCTGTCCGGGCAGGTAGTAGCCGCGCAGTTTCGCGTACGACCAGACGATGTCGGCCACGAACATGGTGGCGACGGCAGTCAACAGGTAGAGGGCGGAGCGCCGTGTGCTGTGTCCGGAGGTGCTGCCGGCCAGCAGCACTACGCCCAGCAACAACAACAGTACGCAATCGAGACCCGCGTAGAACTGGGTGATGATCTGCCCCAGCGAGTTGACCATCGCGGGCGAGGTCACCGGATGGATCACGAAGAACCAGAAGAAGGTGCCGAAGCCGACCACGAAGATGGTGGCATCGAGCGTCAGCTGCATCCACTGCACGCGCACCGGCATCGAGCGGATCAGCAGCACGCAGGCGATGGTCAGCGTGACGTAGTAGCTGGTGATGAAGATGTCCGCCGGTCCCGGAAAGGGATCGTGGTTCAGCAACCAGGAGACCGCGCCGATGTCATCGCCTATCAGATAGAAGAACTGCGCAAGGGCCAGCATTCTCCAGGCCGTGCGCTGCGGACCTGCAGGCGTACGCCACGCGGCTGCCACCGCGATCACCAGCGGCGCGACCACCGTCGGCATGCCGGAGATCAGCGCCACATAGTGGACTACGCCCTGGCCGCCCAGGCCGCTCAGCAACCAGGCGGCCGTCACGGCCGCATAGGCCACGAACCCATACATCAACCGCACGGACCAGCGGGGCGCGTGGCCGCTGGCCGCATCGCTCAGGCGGAGGGTGTCTGGACTCGGCATTGGGGCATTCACAACCGGGGGTTCACGGCTCGCTGGTATCTCGCTCTCTGTTGCGTGTTTCGACTCTAAATGACAGGCACTTGAATTTTGTTGTGCCATCCGCAACACCCGAAAATCGCGATGTGACGCAGTTCACGCTTGCGCCTAGAATCGGGCCCACATGAGCAGAGTCGTCAGAATTCACCAGACCGGTGGGCCGGAAGTGCTGCGCCTGGAGCAGATGAGCGTCGGTCAGCCCGGACCCGGCGAGATCCGCGTGCGCGTGGAAGCCATCGGCCTGAACCGCGCCGAGGCGGCCTATCGCGCGGGCCAGTACCTGCGCACGCCGAAGCTCCCCTCGCTGATGGGCATGGAAGCCGCCGGCATCATCGAGGAGCTGGGTGCAGGCGTTTCAGGATTCACGGTAGGCGAGCGTGTGTGCGTGATGCCGTCCCTGGGGCTCGGTGAATACGGCGTCTATGCGGAGCAGGCCATCGTGCCCGCCCGCTGCGTGCTGGCGGCGCCGCCCGCGTTGTCGCCGATCGAGGCCGCTTCGGTCTGGATGCAGTACCTGACTGCCTACGCGATCATCGAGATCGGCCGCGCCGGCATTGGCGATCATGTGCTGATTCCTGCCGCCTCGAGCAGCGTCGGCCTGGCGGCGATCCAGCTCGCCCACTGGGCGGGCGCCGTGCCCATTGCGCTGACCCGTCACAGCACCAAGGCCGCGGCGCTGCGCGCGCTGGGTGCGGCGCACGTGCTGGCCACGACAGAATGCGATCTGGTTGCCGAGGTGATGCGCATCACCAGTGACCGTGGCGCGCGCATCGTGTTCGATCCGGTCGGCGGGCCTGGCATCGAGAAGCTCGCGAGTGCGATG
>Ga0075018_10000065_pt1 | contig 23836 bp, 21 predicted proteins | sample ColStrG_CSR_2014_FD_71471 | JGI IMG/M metagenome (GOLD analysis project Ga0075018, IMG submission 71471) | Freshwater sediment microbial communities in response to fracking from Pennsylvania, USA - Cold Stream Run_MetaG_CSR_2014 | ecosystem: Environmental > Aquatic > Freshwater > Creek >... | reverse complement strand
ACGGTCTGGAAGCGCAGCAGGTCGAAGTGCCGCTGCGCCAGCCGCAGCTGATTGAGCTGCACCAGGGTATCGGCGTGGCCAGAACCCTGCGGATCAAAATCAATGCTGGCCTCGAGTCCCTGCAGGCGCAGCTGGTCCCAGTGAATATCGGCGCCATGCACGGTCGCCTGCACCAGCGGCCGCGCGGCATCGCCGCGCACGCGGCCCTGGGCGCGCAGCGTTCCGCGCGCACCGTCGTGCAGCAGACCCAAGTCCGTGGCATCGATGCCAAATTGCAGGTCGGGGTGCGCGCCGACCCGGCCATCGAGCTCAATGCGCGTCGCACCCAGTTGCAGGCGCACCTGCTGCAGCAGCCAGTCATCGCCGGCCAGCGCCAGGCCGGCGTGACCGCTGGCGCGCTGGCCGCGGATGGTGCCGTAGAGATCACGCAGCGCTGCCTGCAGCGTGGCGGCGGCGCCGAAGTGCTCACCGCGGGCCTGCAACGCGAAGCTCACACGGCCGCTGATGCCGGGGCGGAGCGCGGCGACATCCAGATGCGACATGCTGCCGGCGAGCGACCAGTTTTCGGCCGGCGTCCAGTTCGCTTCGGCATGCAGCGTTGCCTGGCCGCCATAGGCCAGCAGCGTGCCGCTGGCAATGTCGATGCCGTCGTGACGCAGCTGGCCCTGCGCCGTAAACGGCATGGACGGTAGATTGCGCACGCGCAGATCGCCGCTGGCGTGCAGCGCGTAGGGCCACAGGCCGGCGAGCGAATAGTCGCCGGCCGCGCTGGCGACATGCGCGGCGGGGTCATTCAGGGGCCAGCGGAATGCATGCCACTGACCGTGCAGGTCGAGGCGCGGCCCGCCATCGACAATGCCGATGCTGCCCGCGGCATTCAGTTGCGCCCCGGAGGCGCGATGCTCGACATTCACGTGCGTCACACTGAGCACGCGATCGGCATAGTTGCCGCTGAAGTCCACACCCAGCGGGCCGCTTGCCACTCCGGGCGCCGTCAATGCGCCGCGCGCGCCAAAGCCGCTGCGGTTGCCCTGCAGCTGCAAGCTGCCGCTGATCACGCCCAGCGCGCCGCCGGCGCTCCAGGCGCGCAGGTCCAGCGCCTGCAGCTGTGATTCCCCCTGCCAGTGCCAGTCGCCGCCGAGTGCGCGCGCTTCGCCGTGAAAACTGGCGCTCAGCGGCGTGAGCAGATTGCCGCTGATGCTCAGGCGATCCAGGTCGCCGTCGAGCTGGGCATTGGCCAGCCAGGGCGGCTGACCGGCCGCGTTCAGCGTCAGGCGCATGGTCCCGGCCATCTGCAGCGGGTTAGCCGCGCGCAGCAGGCCCTTGCTCTGTACCGTGAACCCGGTATAGAGCATCGAACCGTCGTAGATATGTATGTCGCTGACGTCCAGACCGACGCTGCCCTGCAGCCGATCGAAACTGAAGCTGCGGCCGCTGGTAGTAATGAGTTCGACATGCCGGATGGCGGCCTGGTCGGCCTGTAGCGTGAGCAGACCGATGAGAATGTGCGGTTGCCACGGCGCACCGCCCGGGTCGGTGAACGGCAGCACGTGAACCTGCACGCTGTCGATCTGCGCGCTGCGCACCTTGATCGACTGCCACAGCAGCGGCAGCAGCGCCACGCGGCCCTCGATGTTGGCGGCGCTGATGTGGACGCGCCGGTGATCGAGCGTGAAGTTGTCGATGTGCAGGCCGCCGTGCAGCGTACCGCGCGCACCCTTGATCTGCAGCGTCACCGGACCGATGCGCCGGCTGGCGAGCGTCACCAGCTGGCGCAGCCCGGCCTCGGTCCAGCCCGCATAATAAGTGAGCGCACCGATCAGCAGCAGCAGCGCCAGCAGCGCAATCCACGAACTGTGCAGCAGCCGGCGCATCATAGTTTCGGCGAAAAATTCAGATGGATGCGCGCACCCGGCAGATCGGGGCGGCCGAGGGCGTCCACGAAGCCGGGCGCGCGCACCGACTTCGCCACATCGATGCCGACCGTCAGCACCGGCAGGCGCCAGCGGAAGCCGATGCCGAACGAAACCGCCAGCGGGTCGCCGAAATGATCAATGGCATTGCCGAAATCGGTGAACACTGCCACGCCGGTCTGGTGCGGCAGGTCGCGCTCGATCTCCACGGTGCCGGTCAGCAGATTCCGCCCGCCGAAGCGCTCGGAGATCGTGAGGGGTGGATTGGGGGGCTGGTTGACAGTCACAGTCTTCAGCGGCGAGAGTTCGTTTAGCCCAAACCCGCGTACGCTGCGATCGCCGCCGGCGAAGAAACGATAGGTGGCCGGCAGTTCCTTGAAGTTCTGCACCGCGCTGGCGCCGAGTTCGCCGCGCAGCAGCAGGTGCCAGCGCGCGCTGAGATTGAGCACCCGCTCGCTGCGCAGGTCGACACGCAGGAAGTTGGCATTGGCGCCCAGCACGCTGGTCGAGCCGAGAACCTCCAGGTACATGGAGCGCGAAAACAGGTCCTCGCCCAGGTAACCCTCCGGCACCGACGCGTAGGTGATGCCCGGCACGATCTGGTTGTCGACCTGTGGACCACCGGTGACGACATCGAACAGATCGCTGGTGACGTTGCGCGCAAAGCTGACCGAGAGTACGCGTTGCCAGTGGCCAAAGCTCTGGGTGATGCTCGGCGTCAGCGACAGCTCGCGGGTGTCGATGTTACCGGTGATCTGGCGGGTCTGTTCGAGAAACTGAGTCGAGAACTTCTCCAACACCGGATCGCCGAAGGGGATGTCGTAGCGGGCATTCAGGTTCTGCGTAGTGCGCGAAGCCTGGACTGACACCCGCAGGCGGTGACCACGGTCGTTCAGGCGTGGATTGAGCCAGCTGACCGTGGCGCGCACACCGGTGTCGGTGCCGTAGCCCGGGCCGAACACGTAGCGGTTGTGCCCGCTGGCGGCACGGATCTCGATCGGCACCAGGTGCGTAAGCGGATCGCGCGTCCCGGGCGACACCTCGACGCTGGAGAAGAACTGGCTGTCGTCGAGCGCGAACTGCGTGCGCAGCAGCTTGATGGCATCGTAGCCCTCGCCATCGTGGTAGCGCAGGTAGCGGCGGATCTGGGTGTCGCGGATCGCACTCTGGGTGATGGTGGTGGCGCCGAAGTAGTAGCGCTCGCCGGTTTCGATTTCCAGGAACACGCTGGCCTGCAGCGTCTGTGGGTCGACGCGCAGCTCGTTGCGCAGCATGCGCGCATCCAAGTAACCGTAGGTATCGGCGGCACCCTGCAGGTCGTTCTTGAGCTTGTCGTAGGCGGCATGCCGCAGCCGCTCACCCTGATGCAGTCCGGGAGCGGCCGCGATGCGCGCGATCACCGGGTCGCTGGCGCCCGCGCCGTGTACCACCACGCTGACCGACTCGAGCAGTACCGGCGCACCCGGATCGATATTGATCTGCACGCGCCAGTTGCGCTGCTGCTCGTCCGCGCTGATGCTGCTCGCCACTTTCGGCGCGTAGTAACCGAACGGGCGCAGCGCGTCGCGCACCTCGCCTGGTACGCGCCGATAAAGGCGCTGCACGGCGTCGGCTTCGAGGCGCTCGCGCTCCTTGTAACGCTCGAGGCTGAGCAGCGCCTGGACGTTACGGCGCAGTTCGGCATCAACGCCGTTGATCTCGACGCGAATTGCCGCGCCGGCTGGCTGCAGCAGCAGCGGCAGCAGCAGCAACGCGGCCGGCAGGATGGCTTTGAATCTCATGGTCACTATGTGGGAGTCAGGCCTGCACCTGGGGTTCCCGTGGGCGCAGTGCGGGCACGGCTTTAGTGCGCCACGAGCGCCAGGCCGGTGGCACGCGTGTACCAGGATTCGATCAGCCGGCGCGCTATCGTGTGTCGCGGCGGCAGTAGGGTGGCGGCCGTGGCGGCGATCTCGGCCGCCGTGAACCATTGTGCCGCTTCGAGTTCGCCATCGAGTTTGAGGGGTCCGGGCGCGGCGGCGGCGTGAAAGCCCAGCATCAGGGATGAGGGAAATGGCCAGGCCTGCGAGGCGAAATACCTGGGCGCGGTGGCGCGCACGCCGGTCTCCTCGTACACCTCGCGCAGTACCGCATCCTCCAGCGTTTCACCCGGCTCGACGAACCCGGCCAGCGCCGAGTAGCGGCCCGCCGGCCAGCTGGCCTGGCGACCGAGCAGCACTCGATCGGCGTCGGTGACCACCACGATGATCGCCGGGTCGATGCGTGGAAAGAACTCGGCGCCGCACTCGCTGCTGGTGCAGCACAGGCTGTGGCCGGCACTGCGCGGGGTGGTCGGGGCGCCGCAGGCGCCGCAGTGCCGATGCCGTGAGCGCCAGATCAGCAATGCCCGGGCGCAGGCCAGGATCGCGGCGTGGTCGGCGGGCAGCAGTCCCAGCAGGGCACGCAGTTCCTCGAACGCGGCGCCCTCCGGCAGCTGCGCCTGCTGCTCCGGCGCATCGATCAGCACGCAGCGCGCGCCCTGGTACCAGCCCAGCAGCACCAGCCGCGCCGGTTCAATGTCGCGCAGCAGCGGGTGGCCGCTCTCGAGGAAGGCGATGGCCGGATCGGGTGCGCGGCATATCAGGTGGCGGGTGCCGCTGGCGAGCAGAAAGCGCGTGCCGGGATCGGCGAGTGCGGCCGGCAGCCAGTCGCTTTCGGAGCGCGCGGCCGAGCGCCGGTCCAGTCCGGCGCCTGAGAAGGGATTGTCGCTGTGTACTGCTGTCATCGGCTCGCTCGTGGCGGTAGCGGATCTTAGCAGTTGGCAGCGCGGCGTCAGAGATTGCGGGATTGCGGCGGCGCCGGCGGCGAATCCGCCGTGGAACAGATCACGCAGTGGGGCGGGTGCAGCGCCAGCGGATCGGCGACCAGCAAGGCGCCGCAATTGCGGCAGCCCTGCAGCGCGAGCTCGACCCCGTGACTTAAGGTGACGATCAGCAGCACCGCGTGCTCGATGGTGATCGCTGGCTCGTGGACCAGGGCGCAATAGGCCTCGTAGGCTTGGCACAGCGCCGCCGCCCGGCCGATGCCCGGCGACAGCTGGGCGGGTGCACCCCGCGAGTAGTTCAGTACGCCGAGCAGGCAGCAGATGGAGGCCAGCACCGCCGCCTCCTGCCGCAGGCGTACCGTGCGCAGGAAGTACGCCGATTGCTGCGGCGACTTGCCGCGATGGCGCGTGACGTGTGCGCCGCCACCGTGCAGGTAGGAACGATACAGCTTGCGGATGCGATCGTCGGTGAGCCCGGTCCACTGACGGATAGTGTGGGTGCGCGCCTCGTGGCGGATGAAATGAATGGCGACATCGAGTCGCAGCCGGTCGCGTGAGTACCGGTCGTCGGAGATGCGCATCTTAAGCCCCCTGTGTCATGGATGGCCGGATTTCCGGGGTCCTGGTAAATTTGTGCAAAATATCCCAAATTTGCGGCTGGCTTTCCAGCCCCACTGGCCGCGAATATGTCGCGGGAATCAGGAGGAATGCATGAGCGACGCACAATTTGCCGGGGCGGAGCCGGCCGGGCGCTGGGACAGCGGGGTGCTCGAGCCGTTGGCCGAGATCAACGAGGAGGTAGTGGAGGTGCTCACCGGCGCGGGTGCGGCGGAGAGTGCCGTCGGGCCGGTGATCAGTGCGCTGCGCTGGCGCTGGCAGGCGCTGGCCGCGCCGGCCCGGCTGCGCCTGGCGCACTGCCCCTACCTACTGCTGGATGCGGGCTTTGCGCGCGCCGAGCTGTGGGCGGCGCTGCCGCGCGCCGCGGTCAACGATATGCCGTTGCCGGGCGAATCGACAGCGCGGCTCAAGCCCATGCCAACGCCGCTGATCCGGCGCGTGCTGCTGTTGGGCTGGCACCTGGCGCGGGCCAACCGCTTCACGGCGCGCCTCGCGCTGGGGATGAACGCCGAGTGCGCACAGCTGCTGACCAGCTGCCGGCTGGCCGATCTCGAGTGGTTCGCCGAGCAGCGGCCGGCCTTCGTCCGCCCGCGCTGGGAGGACCGGCCGGAACTGTGGCATGCGCTGATGGGGGCCGCGGCGATCGAGAGAACCCCGGATCTGGAACGCCTGCAGCGCTGGGGGCTGCAGAAGCTGGCCGCCGAGGCGCTGGGTTCCAACGCCTGTGGGTGTTCCGCCCCAGTCACGCTCGACTCCCGGCTGCGCTAATATTGCTGTTGTCGGGCACCGGGTGTCATGGGCCTCAAGCGGCGGGAGTCATTTCATGTTGCGCAACGGTACGAAATTCTGGGTAGCGGCGGCACTGGGCAGCGTCGCCCTGAGCGGTGGCGTATGGGCTGGTGAAAAGGATACCAAAGAGCCGGTCATGCCGACCTGTGACAAGAAAATCGGCACGCTGGCGGTCACCGAGCCGGAAAACCACTGGTGGACGGGCCTGAATCTCGAATCGCCGGAAGCCCTTATCAAGGTGTTCGTTTCTGAGTCCAAGTGCTTCACGCTGGTCGATCGCGGCAAGGGCCTGGCGGCCGCGCAGGCCGAGCGCGCGCTGGCCGGCTCCGGGGAAATGCGCGGCGGCTCCAACATCGGCAAGGGCCAGATGAAAGCCGCCGACTATGTGCTGGTGCCCGATATCGTCAACCAGAACGCCAACTCGGGCGGCCGCCACATTGGCGGCATACTCGGCGGCTTCGTGCCTGGCCTCGCTGGCGCGTTGCTCGGTGGCATCAGCCTCAAGAGCAAGACCGCCGATGTCGTGCTCACGCTCACCGATGTGCGTTCGACCGAACAGATTTCCCTGCAGCAGGGGCACGCGAAGAAGACCGATCTCGGCTGGGGCGCGGGCGGCGGCTTAGGGTTCTTCGGCGGCTTTGCTGCCGGCGGTGCCAGCAGCTACGCCAATACCGAGATCGGCCAGGTGGTCACGATGGCCTACCTGCAGGCCTTCACCAAGCTGGTCGACGACGTCAAGAAGATCCAGCCCGATGCCAAGGCCGATAATGCCGCGCAGTCGGTGTCCATGGCCAAGCCCGGCAAGCTCTATGAAAAGCCCAACCTCAAGGCCACCGTGGTGCGCGATCTCGATGTCGGCATGACCATGTACCCTACGGGTGAGAAAGAGGGCATCTGGTGGCAGGTCACCGACGAGCTCGGCAACGAGGGCTGGGTGCCCTCGAGCCTGTTCCAGCTCGCGCGCTGATCGTTGCCACAACTCATGCCAGCACTGTCGGTACGAGGTCTCACCAAGGTCTACAGCAATGGTGTGCAGGCCCTGCGGGGCATCGACATGGATGTCGAGCAGGGCGACTTCTTCGCCCTGCTCGGTCCCAACGGCGCCGGCAAGACCACGCTGATCGGCATCATCACCTCGCTGGTCAACAAGACCGCAGGCACCGCCAGTGTCTTTGACTACGATCTGGACCACAATCTCGAGCGTGCCAAGTCCTGCATCGGCGTGGTGCCGCAGGAACTTAACTTCAACATGTTCGAGACACCGCTGACGATCGTCGTCAACCAGGCGGGCTTCTACGGCATACCGCGCCCGCTGGCGCACCGGCGTGCCGAGAAATACCTGCGCCAGCTGCAGATCTGGGACAAGCGCAATGGCCAGGCGCGTGCGCTGTCCGGCGGTATGAAGCGCCGCCTGATGATCGCGCGGGCGCTGATGCACGAGCCGCGGCTGCTGGTGCTCGATGAGCCGACCGCCGGCGTCGACATCGAGAACCGCCGCTCGATGTGGGAGTTCCTGCAGGCCATCAACGCCAGCGGCACTACCATCATACTGACCACGCACTACCTCGAGGAAGCCGAAAACCTGTGCCGCAACATCGCCATCATCGACAAGGGGCAGATCATCGAGAGCGATCAGATGGGCAACCTGCTGCGCCGTCTGCACGATGAGACCTTCGTGCTGAACCTGCGCTCGCCGCTGGCCGCGCTGCCCCAGGTGCAGGGCTTCGTGCTGACCCGTGTCGATGACAGCACACTCGAGGCTGAGGTCTCCAAGCACCAGAGTCTCAACGAACTGTTCGCGCAGCTCTCGCCGCTCGGCATCGAGGTGGTATCGATGCGCAACAAAGTCAATCGCCTCGAGGAAGTGTTCATGCGCCTGGTCGAGAACCGGGGGTCGGCATGAGTGCACCGGCTCGTTCGATGAACGCCATCCGCTGGATCGGCTTCAGCACCATCATGATCCGCGAGTACGGCCGCATCATGCGCATCTGGGGCCAGACCCTGCTGCCCTCGGCGGTGACCGCGGTGCTCTATTTCGTGATCTTCGGCAGCCTGATCGGCCGGCGCGTCGGGCAGCTCGGCGGCTACGATTACATGCAGTACATCGCCCCCGGCCTGATCATGATGTCGGTGATCACCAATTCCTACGGTAACGTGGTGGCCTCGTTCTTCGGCGCCAAGTTCGGCAAGCACATCGAGGAACTGCTGGTGTCGCCGCAGCCGAACTGGATCATCGTGACCGGCTATGCCGCGGGCGGGCTGATGCGCGGCATGATGGTGGGCTGCGTGGTCACAGTTGTGTCGCTGATCTTTGCGCGCCTGCACGTGCATCACCTGGGACTGATCGTACTGGCGGTGGTGCTCACCTCGCTGATTTTTTCACTGGGCGGCTTCATCAACGCCGTGTTCGCCAAGAACTTCGACCAGGTGAACTGGATACCCACTTTCGTGCTGACGCCGCTCACCTACTTCGGTGGCGTGTTCTATTCGGTGTCGATGCTGCCGGCGTGGGCGCAGGCGCTCTCGCATGCCAATCCGATCCTGCACATGGTCAACGCCTTTCGCTACGGCTTCCTCGGGACCAGCGACGTCAGCGTGCCGCAGGCCTTTGCGATCATGGTGGCGCTGGTAGTGGGGTTGTTTGCGCTGGCCATCACGCTGATGAACCGGGGCGTGGGCATCCGGGAATGACGCGCGCCGGTGTGCGCCAGTTCACGCTGTCACACGGCTGTCATCGAGCTGTAACGAGCCGGTAGTAACGGCCATGCAGTCTGCGCTGCATGAACAGAGCGCAATCGGTGATCGAGCGCTTCGACCTGGCCGAGTACCGGCTGTGCCGCGAACTCAATCGCGGCGCCGGCCGGGGCGGGCTCGGCCTGCTGTTGCGCACCGCCAGCCGGCTGGGCGATGGCGTGCTGTGGTACCTGCTGATGGCGGCGCTGCCGCTGATCTATGGCGCCGAGGCGCTGCGCCCGGTGGCGATCATGGCGGCCACGGGTCTGGCCGGGCTGCTCATCTATAAGGCGCTCAAGAAATCCCTGCAGCGCGAACGGCCCTTCATCCGCCATGCCGGCATTACGCTGGCGATGCCGCCGCTGGATCGCTACAGCTTTCCGTCGGGCCACACGCTGCATGCCGTGTGCTTCACCTGGCAGGCGGTCGGGCACTTTCCGGCGCTGGCCTGGATCCTGGTGCCGGCGGCCAGCCTGATCGCGGCCTCGCGCGTGGTGCTGGGACTGCACTATCCAAGCGATGTCATTGCCGGTGCCGTGGTCGGTGCCATACTGGGCAGTGTTGGCATGGCACTGGCCTGATGCGCGCACTATTCATTTCCGATGTCTATTTCCCACGCGTCAACGGAGTTTCGACCTCCATTGCCACGTTTCGAGAAGATTTGGCCACGGCCGGCGTCGAGACTGTGCTGGTGGCGCCCGAGTATGCGGCGCGCGGTGCCAACGACGCCGCGGGTGTAATTCGCGTACCGTCCGGCTCGGTGCCGCGGGACCCGGAGGACCGGCGCATGCATTGGGGCGCGCTGCGCCAGACGCTGCAGGCCTTGAGCACGCAGCACTTCGACCTGGTGCACATCCACACGCCGTTCCTGGCGCACTATGCGGGCGTGCGCTTCGCGCGCCAGCAGTGCATACCGGTGGTCGAGACCTACCACACCTTCTTCGAGGAGTATCTGCACCACTACGTGCCGCTGCTGCCGCGGGCGCTGGGCCGGCGGCTGGCACGAAGTGTGACCCGCTCACAGTGCGCGGCGGTGAATGCCCTGATCGCGCCCTCACAGCCGATGCAGGCGATGCTGGCGGACTACGGGGTGCGTACGCCGATCGCGGTGATTCCCACCGGTCTGCCCGTTGCCAGCTTTACGCCCGGTGACGGCGCACGCTTCAGGTCCCAGCAGCAGCTACCGGGCGATCGGCCGCTGCTGCTCTATGTAGGGCGCGTGGCCCACGAAAAGAACATCGACTTTCTGCTGAGCAGTTTCGTCGAGGTGCGCCGGGCCCGCCCCGACGCGCTGCTGGTGATCGCTGGCGAAGGGCCGGCGCGCAAGCACCTCGGCGAGCAGGTGCAGCGGCTTGGCCTGGGGCGCGATGTCGCCTTTGTCGGCTACCTCAACCGCGAACAGGCGCTGGCCGATTGCTACGCGGCCGCGGCGGTGTTCGTGTTTGCCTCGCGCACCGAAACGCAGGGCCTGGTGCTGCTCGAAGCCCTGGCACAGGGCTGCCCGGTGGTCTCCACCTCGCATCTGGGTACGGCCTCGATACTGCAGCCCAACTGCGGAGCGCGCGTGGCGCCGGAAGATCCGGCGGCCTTTGCCGCCGCCGCCACCAGTATTCTCGATGATCCACAGCGCGCGGCGCAGCTCAGCGCGCAGGGCCGCAGCTATGCGCAAACCTGGTCATCGGCGCGCATGGCCGGGCGTTTGCGGGAGTTCTACACGGGCCTGCGCTAAGATTCCGGGCGGGCCAGCGTCAGCCGGCCGCCACAGGAATGCACATGAGCGCCAAGCGAGCACTGATCGTCGATGACTCGCGTTCCGCGCGGGCATTCCTCAGCCGCATACTTGAGCGCTATCAGCTGCAGGTGGACAACGCGGCGTCGGCCGAAGAGGCGCTGGACTACCTGACGCGCGCGCGCCCGGACGTCATCTTCATGGATCACCTGATGCCGGGCATGGACGGCTTCCAGGCGCTCACCGCAATCAAGAACGATCCGCGCACTGCGACCATCCCAGTCATGATGTACACCTCGCAGGAAGGTGAGCTGTACCTGAGCCAGGCCCGGGCGCTCGGCGCGATCGGCGTGCTGCCCAAGCAGATCAAGCCGGTGGATGTGAGCCGGGCGCTCGAACAGCTGCACCTGCTGGAGCCGGCGCCCATGCTGCCGGCGGGCGATGCCGCGGATCCCGGCGTGCTGACCGCGGAGGTGCCGGCGCTCGCGGCACGCGCCTACGCCGCGGCCAGTTACGCCGCGCCGACCATAAGCGCCGTGGCGCCGCCCGGCGGGGCGGCCGCGGCGGGCAGCTCGGGGCTGAGCGCGGAAGCACGCAGTCTGATCGAGTCCATGCTGCAGGACCATGCGCGCGAGATGCGCCGGGTGATGAGCCACAGCCTGGAAAAGCATAGTGCGCGCGTCGTGGCAGAAGTGCGTGCGGCATTCGCGGCCCAATCGGCCGCGCCGGCGCGGAGCCGCGGCGGACGCGCAGTCCTGTGGTTCAGTGGCGCCGCGGGCCTGCTGGCGCTGCTGGCCGGCGCGCTGTGGCTGGCCGCGTGGTGGTCAGGCGAGCATGCCGCCGCGGGCGCCGGAGCTGCGCGCGGCGCCCAGGCGCCGACGCGCGTGCTGCCACCACTGGTCCGCTCGCCAATCCAGAAGCCGGCTGCTGCACCGCCTGCCGAGGTATTCGTGGACCCGGTGCCCTTCGGTGAATCGCCGCTGGCGGGTGCGCGTACCGATCATGTGCAGGCTGCGCTCGACAAGCTGCTGACGGGCGGGTTTCGCGGCACGGTCGAGATCCGCAGTTTTCCAGGCAGATTCTGCCTGCAGGGGAACGGTGAGGCGCAGACCATGGCGAGCGCCGAGAGCAGCTACACGCACTGCGACCAGATTGGCAATCCGCTCGATCCAGCCAGCCCCGCGGCGCGCGAATCAGTGGCTTTTGCCAACATGCTCGCCGCGCTGCGCGCCCGCGGCGGCGGGGCGCTCGAGGTGCAGGTGAGTGCCGGCGCCGCCGATGAAGTCAGCGTTGCCTATCCTGCGCCCAGCGAGCAGCTGACCGCCGGGGACTGGAACCGGGCGGCGGCGGCCAACAATCGCATTGAAGTGCGCTGGCGCGCCGCACCTTGAGCGCGCGCGCGCTCGGACGTTTCCAGCCCCGTGCCTGGCTGCGCAACGCGCACCTGCAATCGATGCTGCCGAGCCTGCCGCCGCGGCGCGGCGTCACGCGCCTGCGCGCGCGCACGCTGCGCCGCTCCGCTACGGCGCTGCTGCTCGATTGCGGCGCCGGCGTACGCCTGCAGGCCTGGCGCAACCACAGCAGTGCGCCGCGCGGAGCCACCGCGGTGCTGCTGCACGGCTGGGAAGGCAGCGTGGATTCCTGCTATGTGCTGTCGCTGGGCACGCGCCTGCTGGCCGCCGGCTACGATCTGGTGCGCCTCAATCTGCGCGATCACGGCGGCACCCAGGCGCTCAATCACGGCCTGTTCCATTCCTGCCGGCTCGACGATGTCAGCGGCGCGCTGCGCGCCGTGGCCTGGCACTGCGCCGGGGCACGTCTGTACCTGGCGGGCTTTTCGCTGGGTGGTAACTTTCTGCTGCGTGCCGCTGCCGAGCCGGGTCTGCCGGCGAGCGTCGCGGGCGTGGTCGCCATCTCGCCGGTGCTCGACCCGGCGCATACGCTGACGGCGCTCGAGCAGGGGGCGCGCGTCTATCACAGCTACTTCGTCCGGAAATGGTCGGCGTCCTTGCGCATCAAGCAACGCTGCTGGCCCGGCGACTATGATTTCGCGGCGCGCATGCGTAGCCGGAGTCTGAGGCGCATGACCGACGAGCTGGTGTGCGCGCACACCGAGTTCGCCGATGTGAACTGTTACCTGGATGGCTACGCGATCACCGGCGGGAGGTTGCTGACGCTGCAGGCGCCGGCGCGCATACTGGCGGCGCTCGACGATCCCATCATTCCGGCCGCCGATCTGGCGCGCCTGGCAGCCACGCCACTGCTGCAGGTGGAGCGCACCGCGCACGGCGGTCATTGCGGTTTCCTGACCTCGCTGTTCGGGCCGGCCTATTGCGATCAGTATGTGCTCGAACAGTTCGCGCACTTCGAGCAGGTACCCGGCGGCGTGCGCCTCAGCGCAGCATGAGCTGATCGGTGCGCGCCACGGCAGGTCGCTGCGGCAGGGAGGCCGCGAGCTGCTGCAGCGCGCGCTGCGCGACCGCGCGCCAGGTGGTGAGTTTCCCGCCGTACACCGACAGCACGCGCGGTCGCTGCGCGCGATCCGAACTCAGCATGGTCTCGCGCGAGCGGTGAAAGGCGTGCTCCTTGCCACCGCCCGGCAGGACGCGCAGGCCGGCAAAACTGCCCAGCAGCGCCGGCGACGAGTGGCCACGCCAATGCGGAAAATAGTGATGCAGCACGCCCTGCAGGTAGTGAACTTCGTGCGCGGCCGGCTGCACGTCGGACGGGTCACCGCGATAGCGTACTTCGGTGGTACCGACCAGTGTGTGTCCCTTCCAGGGCATCACGAAGATGGCGCGTCCGTCGCGGGGGCTTTCCAGGTAGTAGAAGCCGGCCTGCGGCTGGTAGTCGATTAATATGTGGGTGCCCTGCACCAGCTGCAGTACCGGCACCGCAACGGCGGGTGTGATGGTATGCGTCAGCGCACCGGCCCAGGGTCCGGCGGCATTGACCAGCACCCGGGCGCGGCATTGGTGCTCGCGGCCATCCTGCGCATAGCGCACCTGCACCGTCGCGGCTTCGAGCGTCGCGCCCACAAACCTGGCCGGCATCGCCAGACGCGCGCCCAGCGCCTGCGCCGAGCGTACGACTGCCGCGGTCAGCAGCGCGTCATCGGTCTGGGCATCGTGATACCAGTAGACCTGCTCGAGTTCGTGCGTATCCAGGCCGTCGAGGGCGCCCCACTGGCTGCGCGGCACAGTGCCGAATTGCGCTGAGCGATCGAGCCCGGCGAGCAGGGCATACAGCGACAGGCCGATGCGCAGCTGCCACGGACGCCGCCGCGTATGGCGATAGACCGGAATGTGGAATTTCTGCAGCTTGACGAGTTCCGGCGCCAGCCGCAGCAGCAGTGCGCGCTCCTGCAGACTCTCGCGCACCAGGTGCCACTGGCCCGATTCCAGGTAACGCAGGCCCCCGTGGATCAGCTTGCTGGAGCGGCTCGAGGAGCCCGCGGCAATGGCGCTCTGTTCGAGCACCAGCACTGAATGGCCAGCCGCCGCCGCGGCCTGAGCGATGCCGGCGCCATGGATGCCGGCGCCGATGATCACCACATCAGCGCTGTCGGTCATTGACCGGCGCTCAGGCCGCGCAGCGCATCGCTCAGTTCACGCACGGCCATGGTCTCGACGTAGTCGGCGCCGCGCCCGGCCAGTGCCAGTGCCAGCGGCAGTGCCCGCACTTCGTAGATCACCCAGCGCCACGGACCCTGCCACAGGCGTCCAGCGGCCGGCAGCTTGAGTTGATCGCAGAACAGGAACTGCGGCTGCAGCGCCTCGCACTTCAGGCGGCTGTGATCGCTGCAATCCTCGAGCACCCAGCCAATCGGCGCCTCAGCCAGCAGCCGCGCGCGATGCACGGCCACCAGGTCAAAGGAAATCAGCACGCACTGCGAGCGCCACGGCCTGATCACTTCCAGCACCTGCGAGACGACGTGATCGTGGCCGAACTGACGCAGGCTTTCGCGCTTGAGTTCGATGAACAGCGTGATTTCCGGATGGCCCTTGAGCAAGGCCAGCACATCGCGCAGCAGCGGCAGCCGCACGCCGCGGTAGCGATCACCAAAGCGCTGCTGCTCGGCGGCCTCCATGCGACACAGCTCGGCAGCCTCGTGATCAAAAACGCTGCCCGGCAGACCGGTGGTGCGCGCCAGCAGGTGATCATGTAGCACCACCGGCACGCCGTCCTTGCTCAGTTGCACGTCCAGTTCGATGAAGCGTACGCCCAGGTCCAGCGCCGAGCTGAACGCGGGCAGCGTGTTCTCGGGAAACTCGATCGCGTTGCCGCGATGCGCCACGAGGTGGATGAGTCGCGTTGAATTCAAGTCTGGGCTTTCCTGTCCTGTCGCTGAAGACCGACGTCGTGGCCAATGCCATCAATCATTTTACTGTGACACGATCATGCCGGATCCGGCCTTGAGGGATTATAGCGAGAGCGCCACGATGCAGACCCATTCCTGTGTCACCATCGGCTCCATGAGCCGCCCGCACCACCGGCCCGCCGTGCTGCTGGGCGTGGGTTTGGTGTTCCTGGCTGCCGCCTGCGGCGGCGGAACCGCGATGATCGCCACGCCGGCCACGCCGACCACGCTGACCCTGAGCGCGGTACGCGTCTTTCCAGCCTTGAGTTTCGTGCAGCCGGTGGAGATGCTGCAGGCACCGGGTGACAGCAGCCGTTGGTTCGTGGTGGAGCAGGGCGGCACGGTGCGGGTGTTCAGCAACCAGAACAATGTCGCCAGCACCACCACCTTCGTCGACATCAGCGCCAACGTGACCTGCTGCAGCGAAACGGGCCTGCTGGGCATGGCCTTTCATCCGGGTTTTCCGGCCACGGATCAGCGCGCCTATCTGTCCTACACCGCGACGGTGAATGGCCAGCTGGAATCGCGGCTCGCGCAGTTCCGGACCGCCGACAACGGGCAGACGCTGGACCCGGCCAGTGAAGTGATCCTGCTCACCGTTAGCCAGCCGGAGGCCAACCACAAGGGCGGTCACGTGACCTTTGGTCCGGATGGCTACCTGTATTTGGGCCTGGGCGACGGCGGCGGTGCCGGCGATGCACACGGCACGATCGGCAACGGGCAGGACACCAGCACGCTGTTGGGCAAGCTGCTGCGCATCGACGTGGATCACGGCGCGCCCTACACGATTCCGCCGACCGGCAATCCTTTCGCCGGCAACGCGCTGTGCGGTGTGGGCGGCACGGGCAGTGCCCCCTGTCCGGAGATTTACGCCCTGGGGCTGCGCAATCCCTGGAAGTTCAGCTTCGATCGCTCGGGCGGCGCGCTGTGGATCGCCGATGTCGGCCAGGATTCCTGGGAGGAAATCGATCGCATCTCGGCGAGCGCCAACCTGGGCTGGCGCTGCCGCGAGGGCGCACATTCTTTCAACAGCAGCTGCGGCGCGGGGGCCGGCCTGACCGATCCCGTCGCGGAGTATGCGCACCCGCTCGGCGAGGCGATCATTGGTGGCTTCGTCTACCGCGGCGGCCAGTTTCCGGACCTGCGAGGCCGCTACGTCTTTGGCGATGAGGTCACCGGGCTGCTGTTCAATATTGATGCCGCGACTCCAGCCGGCAGTACGCTTGAGGTGACTGCGGGCGATCCGGACGGCGGGGTGATGCCCTCGACCTTTGCCGAAGACCAGGCCGGCGAGATCTACGAGGTCGACTATAACGGTGGGCTGTACCGGCTGAGCGCCAAGTAGCGCTGCGCCTTCAGGGGACGGCGGCGCGCTTTTCCTCGAATTCGATCACCGGCTCCTTGCCGGTACAGATCATCTCGCCTTCCACCATGGCGCCACGCGCAATCACGATCAGCTGTGCGGTCACGCGGCCACGGATGCGTGCGCTGGCGCCGATCTCGAGCTTCTCCTCCACCACCAGGTCGCCGCTCAGCTCGCCGGCGACGACCGCGCGGCGCGCACGGATGTTGCCTTCCCACTGCGCGTTGCTGGCGATGGCGATCTCGCCGCCGACGCGGGCATTGCCGTGCACGGTGCCGTTGACCAGCAGCGCGCCGGCAGTTTCGATGTCACCGCGCAGCGTCGTATGCTGGGCGATCAGGGTGGGCGTCGAGCCCAGCCGATCCAGGAGTCGGCGGTGCGGCAGTTCGGACATGCAGCGAGCTCCCTATGTTGCAGTCACAGGTGGCGGCGTTTTGCCGCAGCACTGTTACAATATCCGACTTGCACAGGGAGAAAGGGATGCACAAGTCTCATATTGTGTTGATGGCGTTGCTGACGGCCGTCATATTTGGCATTGCCGGCTGCAGTCATGTGGCCGAGGACTGGAAGGCGGCGCAGAGCGCGGATACCGCGGAGGCCTACCAGGACTTCGTGCGCCAGCACCCGGACAGCGAGTTTGGCGTCAGCGCCCAGGAGCGCATCAAGCAGCTGGCCGAGGATCGCGACTGGCAGCAGGCTCAGAGCGCCGACACGCTCGATGCCTATCAGCAGTTCGTGGCGGCCCATGCTGACGGCAAGTGGGCCAATGAAGCGCGGGTGCGCGTCGAGAATTTCCAGCTCAACGGCAGCAGCCAGGCCGTAGCGCCCGCCGCCGCGGGCGCAGCGGCCGCGTCTGCAGCCGCGGCACCCAAGCCCGCCGCGGCCGCTACCCTTAAGCCCGCTGCACCTGCCAAGCCTACGCCTAAGCCTGCGGCCACCGCAGCCACGGGCAAGTCCGGGCGACACCTGGCGCAGCTCGGGGCCTTCACCTCACGCGGCGGTGCCGAATCGGCCTGGCACAAGCTCGCGAGCCGCTTTCCGCACGAGCTAAAGACACTGCAGCCGCGCTATGCGACCGCCCAGAGCCATGCAAAGACCGTGGTGCGCCTGCAGGTGGGCCTGTCCTCGGCGCAGCGCGCGCGCGATCTGTGTGCCGCGCTGAAGAAGAAATCACAGCCGTGCGTGCCGCTCGGTTAAGTGCGCTCGCGGCGCTGCTCACCTTCGGCTGGCAGGGTGGCGCGCACGCCGGGCCGCCCGTGAGTTTTGCGGCTGCCGCCAACCAGGTCAGTACACGCACGCTGGCCAACGGCATGCAGGTCATTGTCTGGCCCGATCACAACATCCCGAGCGTGGTGCTGTACAACTGGGTGCACGTCGGCAGCCGCAATGAGGGCTCGGGCACCACCGGCCTCGCACATTTCTTCGAGCACATGATGTTCAACGGCACCTCGCGCCGCGCGCAGGGCGAGTTCGACCGTCTGCTCGAGGCCAGCGGTGGCAGCAACAATGCCTTCACTTCACAGGACGTCACGGTCTACCAGGACTGGTTCCCGCGCTCCAGTCTCGAGCTGGTGCTCGAGCTCGAGAGCGACCGGCTCGCCAACCTGGCCTTCGTGCCCAAGGTCGTCGAGAACGAACGCGAGGTGGTCTATTCCGAGCGCCGTCTGCGTGTCGAGGACAGCAATCCGGCTTTTCTGGAGGAACAGGTACAGGCGACGGCCTTTGTCGCGCATCCCTATCGCATTCCGACCATCGGCTGGCCGGCCGACATCAAGTCCTGGACGCTGGCCGACCTCCAGAATTTCTATCACACCTGGTATGCGCCCAATAACTGCACGCTGGTGCTGGTGGGCGATCTCGATGCCGAGCAGGCCTTTGCGCTCGCCGAGAAATACTACGGGCCGATCGCCCGCGGGCCGGCGGCGCAGGGCGTGCGCACCACCGAGCCCGAGCAGCAGGGCGAACGGCGCCTGACGGTCGAGCGCAGCGGGCAAAATCCGCTGCTGCTGCTTGCGTATCACGCGGTCGCGGCGGACGACGCGCGGGCGCCGGCGCTCAACCTGCTGCAGACCATCCTGACCGGCGGCGACGCCGCACGTCTGCACCGCACACTGGTCGAGGAGCTTAAGCTGGCGGTCGAAATCAGCAGTGGCTGGTCGGAGGGCTACGATCCGAATCTGTATCTGATCTCCGCGACGCTGCCGGAAGGCGGCTCGGCGGCCGAACTCGAAACGGCGCTGAACGCCGAGCTGGCGCGCGTGGTCAGGGACGGCGTGACCGCCGCGGAACTCACGCGCGCGAAGAATCAGCAGGCGGCGCAGTTCTGGCGCGGTGTCTCGACGCTCGACGGTAAGGCCCGCCTGCTGGGCGAGTTTGCCGTGCTGCACGGCGACTATCACAAGCTGTTCGCGGCACCCGCCGCCTACGAGGCGGTCACGGCCGCGCAGCTGCTGGCCGTAGCGCGTGACGTGTTCAAGCCCGCGCAGCGCACCGTCGGCATCCTGCAACCGCGCGTCGCCGCGGAGCATTGATCATGAGGGGAATGCTGATGCTTGCGGTCACACTGCTGGCGGCGCTACCGTCCACTGGAGCTCAGCCTGGCGACGCACATATCAATGTGCCGGTGCCACCGCACCTCAATGTCACGCTGGCCAACGGTATGAAGCTGCTCCTGGTGGTGCGCCCGGACGTGCCGCTGGTGGCCTTCAATCTGGTGCTGCGCGGCGGCGCACGCCTTGATCCGCCGGGGCGCGAGGGCACGGCGGCGCTGACCGCCGACCTGCTCAGCTACGGCGCCGGCAGCCGCGATGCCTACGCCTGGGCGGACACGGTCGAGGGCGCAGGTGGCAACCTGGAGGCTGGCGCCCAGGGCGAGGCCATACTGGTGCGCGGCCAGTTCCTGGCCCGCGACTCCACGTTGATGCTGCAGCTGCTGAGCGATGCCGTGCTGCGACCGCACCTGGCGGCCGCGGAGTTCGACAAGCTGCGCACGCGCCGCATCGAGGAGCTCAAGGCCATCAAGGATTCCTCGCCCGAGGCACTGCTGGGCAACTACGGCCGGGCGCTGCTGTTCGCATCGCACGCCTACGCACGAGCGGTGGGCGGGAGCGAAGCGAGCCTGGCCCGCATCACGCACGACGATATCGTGCACTACTACGCCAATGAACTGGGTGCCGATCGCGCAACGCTGGTGATCGCCGGCGACTTTGCGCCCGCGCAGATGCGGAAGGCCGTCAGCGCCGCGTTTGCTGGCTGGCGGCGCGCACCGCAGCCACTGCCACCGCTGGCGGAACCACAACGGCTCAAGGGCCGGCGCGTATTGCTGGTGGATGCGCCGGGCGCGGCGCAGACCTATTTCTGGCTGGCCAACGTCGGCGTGGCGCGTCGCTACCCGCAGCGTGCCGCGCTGCAGATCAGCAATACGGCATTCGGCGGGCGCTTCGGATCGATGCTCAACCAGGAGCTGCGCATCAAGGCCGGGCTCACCTACAGCGCCAGCTCGTCATTTTCGCGTGGCACGGTGCCCGGCGAATTCGCGATCAACTCCTTTACCCAAACCGACAATACCGCGCGGGCGGTCGAGCTGGCGCTGGCGACACTCGCACGTCTGCGCAGTGCGGGGCTTGATGCCACGACGCTCGATTCGGCGCGCGCCTATTTGCTGGGGCAATACCCGCTGGCCTTCGAAACCAGCAGCAACTGGGCCGCGGCACTCGGCGATCTGGATCTGTACGGCCTGCCGGACAGCTACATCGGTGAGTTCGGCAGCGAGCTGACCAAGGCCGATCCGGCGAGCGTCAGCCAGGTCATCGCCGGCGCATACCCCGATCCCGACAATCTCGCCATCGTGCTGATCGGCGACGCGGCAAAAATACGCAGCGCGGCCGCGAAGCTCGGGCCGCTGACCGAAATGCTGCTGGCGGCTCCGGACTTTGCGCCGCCCTATTCGGCACCGTGAGGTGCAGGGCGAATACCTTGACCGGATCGCGGGACCGGGCCACGCCTAAGCCATGCGCGTGAATGCCGAGGCCGATCAGCGTGTCGAACGGCCCGCCGCTGCGTTCAAGCTATGGCGCCGCGCTGTTTGGCGTTACGATGCGCCCCCCGCACCAGGCAGGTTGCCGGCGATGTACACGCTATACGGTTCCCGTGGTTCCGGCTCCGCCGCCGTCGAGATGGCGCTGCGCGCCTGCGGCTTTGCCTATCAGCCGGTGCGCGCCTCGACTTGGGAGCCGGATTCGGCGCTGGCGGAGCTCGGACGCGTCAATCCACTGCGCCAGATACCAACACTGGTGCTGTCGGACGGCACGGTGCTGACCGAGAGTGCTGCGATCCTGATCCACCTGGCGCTGATTGCGCCGCAGGCCGAGCTGTTGCCCGCGGCGCCGAGTGCGCGCGCCGAGGCGATCCGTGGCCTGGTATTCATCGCCGCCAACTGCTACGCGGCCATCAGCATCTGCGATTACCCGGAGCGCTGGACCACGGCCCCCGACAAGTCCGCCCACGAAGCGGTGCGCCTGGGCGCGCGCGCGCAGCTCTATCGCAGTTGGGAAATCTTTGCCGATAGTTTTGCCGCGCAGCCCTACCTGAGTGGCGCGGTGCCTGGCGCCCTGGATTTTCTGGCCGCTGTAGTCAGCCGCTGGTCTGATGCCCGCACACACCTGGCGGCGCAGCGGCCGGGCTTCCTCGCGGCCCTGCAACTCCTCGATGCGCATCCACGCGTGCAGCAGGTGGCGCGCGAGCACTGGGACGCGCAACTCTGACCGGAGGAACGACCATGAAACGGCGCTACAAGATACTCGGCGGCATCCTGGCATTTCTGGTGGTCGTGGTCGGCGCGTTCATGCTGTACCTCAGCCACGACTCGGCCTGTCATCCGGCGCCGCCGCTGTCGGCCACGGCGCTGCGGATGCAGGCGATCGTCTACCACTGCTACGGCGCGCCCACGGTGCTCAAGCTGGAGGAAGTGGCGAAGCCGGTGCCGGCGGACGACCGCGTACTGGTCAAGGTGCACGCGGCTTCCCTCAATCCACTGGACTGGCACTACATGCGCGGCGCGCCCTACATTGTGCGCATGGAGGCTGGCGTGGGTGCGCCGCAGGATATGCGTACCGGCGTGGATTTTGCGGGCACGGTCGAGGCGGTGGGCAAAAACGTCAAGCTGTTCAAGGCTGGTGACGAGGTATTTGGCGGCGCCGACGGCGCCTTCGCGAAATATGTGACCGTGGGCGAACACAAGGCGGTGGCGCTGAAGCCGGCGAACATCAGCTTTGAACAGGCCGCTGCAGTGCCCATCGCCGCCATCACCGCGCTGCAGGCGCTGCGCGACACCGGTGCGCTCAAGCCCGGCCAGAAGGTGCTGGTCAACGGTGCTTCTGGCGGTGTTGGTACCTTCGCCATACAGATCGCCAAGGCCATGGGCGCCGAGGTGACCGGCGTGTGCAGCACGCGCAATGTGGCACTGGTGAAATCGCTGGGCGCCGATCACGTGATTGACTATCGACAGCACGATTTCACGCAGGATTCGCAGCACTACGACCTGGTGTTCGACACCGTGGGCAATCATTCGCTGACCGAGTTGCGGCGGGTGATGACACCGGCGGGCACGCTGGTGATGGTCGGCGGCGGCAGTGATGGGAACTGGATCGGACCATTCATGGGGCCGCTGAAGGCGCTGCTGATTTCGCCGTTCGTCGGCCAGAAGATGACTTTCATGCTGGCCAGGCTGAACCAGCAGGACCTCAATGCCCTGGCCGAGCTGATGGCTTCCGGCAAGGTGACGCCGGTGATCGACCGGCGCTATGCCTTAAGCGAGCTGCCGGCCGCAATGGGCTATGTAGAGGAGGGGCACGCCCGCGGCAAGGTGATCATCAACCTCGACTAGCGCTTCGGCTTGCGGAATTTCAGCACGAAATTGTCGGCCTCGCCGATTGCGAGGTATTTCTCACGGTCCTTGTCGCCCAGGGTCAGCGTCGGCGGCAGCGTCCACACGCCGTCCGGCCAGTCGCGGGTGTCCTTCGGATTGGCGTTGATCTCGGAACTGCCCAGCAGTTCGAAGCCCGCCGCCCTGGCCATGGCGATCGCATAGTCCTGGCGCACATAGCCACTCTTGCCCAGTGGATCCTGCGGCTTGTCGTTCCGCCCGCGGTGTTCCTCAAGTCCGAGCATGCCGCCCGGCTTCAGCGCCCTAGAGCAGGCGCTCAGCACCGCTGGCGCGTAGCCGCTTGCCATCCAGTTGTGTAGATTGCGAAACGACAGCACCAGGTCGGCCGATTCTGCTGCGGCGATATCCAGGTGCGTGGCATCGAGCCGTGTCTCGGTGATCGTGCCGTAACGGTCCCGATGTTCGCCGACGCGCGCGCGCCAGGCCCGCACGCCTGGACCTTCATCGACATCGCTCTTGGGCACCAGTGCCGCGGTGTAGTGACCCTGCGCGGCCAGGTAAGGTCCCAGGATCTCGGTCCAGTAGCCAGAGCCCGGCCACAGTTCCACTACATTCTGACGCGGATTGAGTTCGAAGAAACGCAGTTCCCCGGACGGATGGCGTGCGCTGTCACGGGCCACGGCCTGCGGGTTGCGCAGCGGACTGCTGATCGCGGCATCGAGCGCATCGTCGCGCGGGGCGATGGCCGCGCAGCCCGCGGCCAGTGGCAGCAGCGTAAACATCAGCGACAGCAAGCCTGGGACTCGCATGATCTTCGGACTCCGGATTGGGGGTCGCGCTATCATCGCGGCATGCGCCGGCGCTGTCCAATAGCTGCGAACCTGGATCGGCGCCAGTTTGTGCTGGGGTCGCTGGCAGCCGCTGGCGGTCTGGCGATCGGTCGCGCCGAAGCCCGCGCGCTGATGCGTCCCGCTGACGCCGACGCGCCGGCCCGGCCGACAGTGCTGATTCTCGGCGCGGGCGTGGCTGGCCTCGCGGCGGCGCTGAAACTGCAGGCCAGCGGCTGCGAGGTCACGCTGCTGGAGGCCCGCACGCGCCCCGGTGGCCGCGTGCATACGCTGCGCCAGCCGTTTGCGGATGACCTGTATGCGGAAGCCGGCGCCGGGCGGATTCCCAGCACGCACGCATTGACGCTGGCCTACGTCGAGCGCTACCAGCTGCCACTGGATCCCTTCTTTCCCCAATCAGGTGACGAGGTGTACCTCTGGCGCGGCAAGCGCGCGCTGGCGCCGCACGGTCGCGGTCCCGACCCGGCCCTGCTGGATGTGAATTTCACCGCACGCGAGCGGCAGGTGGGATTCGCAGGTCTGTCCAAACTTTATTTCGATGAGCTGCGCGAGAGCCTGCGCACGCTGCCCGCGGATGGCTGGCCGTTTCCGCAGCTGAATCGCTACCAGGACCAGACCTTTGGCGAGTACCTGCGCCGCCAGGGCGCCTCCGCCGATGCCATTGCTTACCTCACGCAAGGCTTCGAAGACGATTCACTGCTGGATTTTGCCCACGATGCACTCAGTCATGTCGTGCCGCAGCTGTCGAAGATCCGCGGCGGGAACGACCGGCTGCCGCAGGCGATGGTTCATGAGC
>Ga0075018_10000063_pt1 | contig 24115 bp, 23 predicted proteins | sample ColStrG_CSR_2014_FD_71471 | JGI IMG/M metagenome (GOLD analysis project Ga0075018, IMG submission 71471) | Freshwater sediment microbial communities in response to fracking from Pennsylvania, USA - Cold Stream Run_MetaG_CSR_2014 | ecosystem: Environmental > Aquatic > Freshwater > Creek >... | reverse complement strand
ACCATTTCTGATAGAGAGACTCGAATAACTCGCCTTGGAATCGCTTATCTCCATCCCGCAAGAAGTCGCGGTCGGCACGGGTCAAGGACTCGGTATTGTGGCTCTCCCAGAGTCGACGGACGTCGAAATACCGGGACAGTTGGGCTGAATCCACGCCGGTGCCAGAATCAAAGGTCCGCGAGAAAAAGCGCTGCGCACGACGAAACTTTGCAGAATCGGGAGAGGCGTAAACGAGGTTGAACCCATGAACCCGCCGGAGAAGTTGTTCGTAATTTCGGACGTGCGTGAGATACCCAAACAAGCCGGGCAGATCAGAATCGCAGTAGACGAACGTCGGCGTTGGAACAGGTTCGCTGGTCAAGAAGATCGGGAAGCGATCCACGAAGTAACGGTCGGTACGGGAACCTGACTTCTGGCTTCTGTAGGTCTTGCACGGAATTAGGGTCAGTGGAATTCCAAGTTCACGGTTGAAGTACCGGACTTTGTCGGCCTCGGTTTCGAGGTATTGGCGGTGGGGATCAGACAAAACAAAATCAAGAATCAGTAGCCTGGTTCGGATAAGCTCCTTTGACAACTGCCGCCGATTTCGCAGGTTGTCCTTGTCGATCGCGCCGTAAATCTGGCGCGAGAAAACGTGAAAAACCAGAGTTTGGTAGCCGTACTCCTTAGCTGTGGCGTGGCCCTGGCTCTGAGTCTTGGTAGTAAAGCGGTGGACAAGACAGCCCTTGCTCTGTCGGCTGTAGCGTAGGAACTGGCTACGCGTGAAATACCCTGAGTGAGTGGTGACAAGATACAAGAAGGCAGCTTCCGTTTCGTTGTAGCCGAAGCGCTGAATGGCTGCAATGTGTTCGGGCTTGGCATTCATAACGAAAAAATCTCCTGCATGATTTCCGGGTCGGCCATTGCTGGGCGTAGCCTCACTGCGTCGCTGGCGGATGCGTAAATCTTGAACCCGGCACTGCTTTTGGCAGCAAGGCTGCCATGCCGGTAGTGCCCGGTGGCGAGTTCGAGATCAACTTTGGCGGGATTGTGGTCCCGGTCTTCGTATTCCAGCCGCAAGTCCGGGATCTGAATTCTCCCTTTGACGACGGTTAGGCCGTCCTCTTTTGCCACTTCGGATTTGCGTTCCTCTTGTTCGTCTTCCGGCAGAGATGAGAGCCTTGCGAGTTTCCGATTGAGGGACTTCTTAAGCTCGAAATCGAGAATTACTCGGGTGACTTTGCCGCCAGAGGCGATGATGTTCTCGGCTTCTTTTTGGTAGAGCTGATAGATAGCCGCGTCGTGCTCTGTTTCCCGCGTCTTCACAAAGCCGTGATAAAAGACCTGATTTTCGTGAGCACCTTGCCCATTCCGCGCAAGGAGAAATCGGTGTCCTTCGGGAGTGAGAGTCAGGTAGACGGTCCGATCCGGCTGGCTGATGGAACGCCGGAGAAGTTTCTGGCGGAGAAGATTGTTGACCTCTGCAAGCGCCTGTTTCCCGTTTCCGCCGTAGCGGACACGGGTTAGATCGCTGAGCGCGATTGTGCGAAATGTGCCAACATCGGCTATCGTTTTCGCCTGGGACTGGCTTACTTCGTAGCTCCGCTCCGGGATCGGATTGCGGCTCTCTTGACCGCGCGGATCGGAGGATTCGGGCTCTTGGAACCGCTTGCTGCGGGTGCGCGGGGAATCTGCCTGGTCGGAACGTGGAGAATCCGGCTCGCGTTCGTCGTCGATGCTGAAATCGCGACCCATTTAGCTCAGCTCCTCGCGGTGAAGGTGGGGCGGCATCGGCGTGCGTCCAGCATTCAGTTCGCGGTCGAAGTGGGCAAGTTTGCGACCCGTGTCTTTCAGGAAGAACCGGCGCCCAAAGGTGAACATTGCGCCTGTGAGGTTCACAAACAGGACGGCAATGAAGATCAGAATTGCCGTTCCGTACTGGTGGACGAGCAACGAACGGTACGGAATCAGGAAACGCAATTCGTTCCCAAGGAAGAAAAGTAGAGCCAAGGTAAGACCGGTAGATGCGAACAAAGCGTTGGCGATCATCGCTGCACCTCATTCGTGAAGGCTTGGTCCTGGCGGAAGTAAGTGATCGTCAAACCGAGCGGATTGATCGGTATCAGTTCGCTGGGCACGTCGTCCTTGAATACGAAAATGAAGTTCGCGGTGTAGAGGGTCTTCTTCAATATGGAGTGATCCGCTGGGGCATATTCAACGCGGTAGAAGTCCACGGATGCCCGATAGGGCGGCGCTTGCATCGGTTGCAAGGCTACCTTTTCAACGTCAATGTCCACTTCCGGGGACGAAGGATTGTTTAGAAAAGCATTGATCGTGTCATCTTTCCGGTATTGCTCCATGATGTCGTTGGCGACCTTGCCGTCGAGGAAGTAGAGGGCTTTCGTGAAATCGTCGTGAATGGTGTAGCGGTTGCGGCGGTAATAGAGACTGCAAAATTGCGAGAGAAAATACTTGGCCTCGCGGTCTCCGGGATGGTATTCCAAACTTTTGTAATCGACGGCCTGGGCGCGTCCAAGGTCATCAATGCGGATGACCAGAGGCCGGAAGTTTTGAAACGTGCGGATCGTTCTGACATTGAGGAAGACCAGCCCGAGCGCGGCGAGGCATAGCAGAGCGACGGCAATCTTGAGGTAGTTGTTGGTAACAATGGCATCGCCGTACTTCTCCAGGTAGAGCTGCTTCGCTTCGTTGAACTCAGCGTCCTTCATGGCAGGAAATACTCCACGATGGCTCCCGAATTGAGCCCGGACATGCCGCTGAAGATGTGGCTTGTGAGTGCCGGAACTTTCAGCAAGGCGTAGATCCCGCCAAGGAAAACGACAATCAGCAGAGTCAGCAGACTCAATGGATCGGGGACCGGAAGAAATGGCGGCTGGGTCAGCACGTAGATCACAAGGTTTCCCATGACGAACATCGTGGCGGCGGCAATGACTTGGTAGAAGGCGTATTGCATGAAGCACTTCAGCCATCCCCAAAAGAGCCATTCGAGCTTCGGAACGATGAAGAACGGAATAAAGACCGGGCCTACGAGGATGCAGATCGCCTGGGCGACGAAACCATAGGCGGTGATGATGATGGCGACCGCTTGCCACAATGCGAGGATGGCCTCATCGAGGATGTAGGCGATGCTGCCGGAGATGTCGGTCAGCCCCGGAGACTGTATCTGTTGCTCATAATTGGCAATTGCGTTTGAGGCGTTTTGCAGTTGGGTTCCAGCGAGCAGATTGCTGAGGTATTCGGTCTGGTCAATGATGAGGTGATAGAAACTCCTGCCGAAACCCGGTATCGGCGTGTCGTAATACTGAGTCATGGCATAACCGAAGGCGATCATCATGATGAGGCTGGCGAAGTTTCCGAAGTGGAATCCGCCGGCCCGGTCAGAACCGAGCGCCGACTTAGCGCCAAACCAGACGATCATGATGGTGGCGAAGGAAAGGAACATGCTCTGGCCGAGGTAGGTGAACTGGCCGACGTGCTGGGTAAGCAACTGAGTAATGTAGTTCGTGATCGTGTTCAGTTGACCCATACGGATGCTCCTTTCCTTCCCATTTGCTGGGCCTATGGCAGCGTGTAGCTGCCGAGTGATTGCCCGATGTTGCCGGTCAGTTGCTGGTTGAGGTTCGCGCTGTTCTGGCGGCGGTCGATGTCGGCATTCGCGATGTTGGTGGCAGAATCGCGAAGCTGTTTCGAGAGAATGGTCTGCTGCTCAAGGATGGCGACTAGCAGCTTATTGGTGTCCTGGGCGTTCTGCAGGGACAGGACGTTGGTGGCATTGACCTTGTTCAGAACGGCAACTTCGCTGTTCAGATTAGGGTCGCTGGACAAAGAATCGTACTGAATGTTGCCAATTGCGTTCGTAGTCTGAAGCGAACGGGCACGAATTCCACCGATGGTAGCCATTGCGTTTTGGGCGGATCCATCGATCAGTTCAATGGTGGCAATGTCGGACCGGATTCGTCTTGCTTCGCCTGCAGGCATCGCAGAAAGCAGGGCAGGTGTGTAGAGCGACAGTGCACTTGTGGCTTGCTGGAAACCGCTGAGAACGCTCTGAAGGTTTCCAGAGTTTATTCCGTTAATCCACGGCGCTGTATTTCCATAAGTGTTTTGGGCACTGCCATAGCCCCAAGGCGACCATGTGGTGGCGTAGCGGGTTTGCATGTTGGGAAGGCTCTGCGACATCCGCTGGGCCAGTTGGTAGGCGTTCACGATTTGCATGTATGTGGCTTGCAATTGCTTCAGGTGCGCGATCAACTGCGCGTAACGGAGCAGGGCTTGGTGGTAGTTTGTCGGATCGTAAACGACGCCCGAGCCAAGCTGGGCATTCGCTGATCCAGGCATTGCGGCCAATCCGAGAACAATTAACGTGATGGTCAAGAACTTCTTCATTGCGTCTCCTTTCGAGTTATGGAACCTTGTAGTTCTGAAGCTGCTGAAGATTGGAGCAGCCCTCCTTCTTGCCAGTTGTGGTCACGGTTGGCCGACTAGTAGCGGCATCGATCCGCCATTGCAGACATCCCGGACCCTCAAGCCCGCGGGAATCAACTGTTCCCTCGATTGCATCTCTTCGGTTCATGTAGTCCACGTACTCACGGACCTCGTCGGGTGTTGGGTGCTGAAGGTCGGCAAGCTTCGGGCATTCCCCGACCTGCGCCTTAGCCTGTGGCGTCCTCGGTTCGCAGCTCGCGGTTCGATAAACCTGCTGCCAACTGAAATTCTTTGTCTTTCGGCAGGCCGCAGTGAGCACAACCAAAAGCAGCGCTGCGTAGCAGTAAACCCGCCTGATTCGGTTCGACGACTTTTTGTCAACGGTCATACTGATCTCCCGGTTCACAGATTGGACGGCATATTGTGGGCAGAATACTCCGGGAGCAATAGATCGTTCGAGAGGTACACCTTTACTCGTGTACCTTCGCGTATGGTGACAGTTGGCAAGATGTTCAAGAAGCGGTCGAGGACATCTTCTCCGGCGCTGGCCATGCCGACACCGAAACCTTGCTGAATCCGCTCCGTGCCGGTTGAGGTGAGGGCGCTGCCGGTGCCGATTTGGGCGACGCCGCCCAGAACTCCGAGAGCCAGAGATGCGCCGAAAATCTTTACGTAGTGGTTGTTGACTTTATCTTTGAGGGCCGTGGCTCCGGCCTGGTCCAGCCCCTTGAACTGGTCAAGATTGACGGAGAATCCGTCAGGCATGATGAGCCGATGAAAAGTGACGGCAAGCCGCACCTGTCCGAACGTGTCCACCTTCTTGGCCTCACCAAGGATCTTGCTGCCTGCCGGAATGAGCACGTGCTGACGGTCGTGCGAATAGACGTTGGTGGAGAGCAGACAATCGACCGGGCCGGAAAAACTGCCGTCCAGCCGGTTGATGAGCACTGCTTCAAGGAGGGTCCCTTCAAATAGCACGTACTTCTTGCCCTCGGCGGACTGGTAAGCAACGGTCGGGTCTGGGGCTTTCGGATAGGACGCTTGTGGATCGCTTCGCTTCCCCACCGAATCTCCGGCGTTCTGAGTCGTTGCCGCGTTCGGAGTTGCGCTACTGCCTTGTGGCGGCAAGAAGGCTGCCTTTTGTGCCTCGGCCAAGATTTCCTGTCCGTGCGCAAGCTCTGCACTTGCCTGGTCTGCGAGCTGATCCTGCGTTGGAAGAACAGACGGAGTACGGTTCGCCTCTGGAGTGCGCAACTCCTTCCGATATGTCAGTGCCACGTTATCGGTGAACAGCGACATGTACGTGCGCTTTTTCTGTTCATCCTTAATCGGGTCGGTTGACCCTTCCGCAGGCTGAGGAGGGCCGGTCGCGTAGGCACCTGGCGGGTACGCGCCGTTGGGATAAGCAGAGGTGGCCGGGGTTCCATAGGGCGTCGATGGAAAGGGCTGGGCTGATCCCATCCCCTGCGCCGCCAACTGCCTCTGTCGCTGAAGCAATGCTTCCTCGGCCTGCGGTGCGGATTCACGCTGCGCTTGTTCAATTGTTTTCTGAAAATCTGTAACTTTGTCGGCATTCACGGGGAGGATGTTCTGCGCGGGTGATGTCTGTGGATTCGTTGGAGGCGTGGGCCGCTTGTGGCCGGTGAGCGCCATGACGAGAACCATGAGCAGGGCGAGTCCGACTAAAAGAAATGCTTGCAGATTCTTGGGAACGAGTCCTGCTGGCTTTGGAGCTTTGTCTTTGATTGCCTGTTCCATAAAATCCTCACTCACTCGCTCGGGCCTGTGCTGTTGATCGGCGGTTGAAAGTCGCCCGTTTCTTGCCAACGACCAGATAGCCGCTGTCAACGATCTTCGGGACGATGTAGACGCCGTTTTCGTAGTCGAAATTGACGAGGTTCGGTTTGCCGTCTTTCATCTCGTAGATCGCGGGCCGCTCGCTGGCGGCGGACTTGATGTAGGTAAAGCTATCGTCGTGGTAAATCTCGGAAACGAGAAAGGGTGCGAGCCGGGCCTTTTTGTCGAGGTCGTAATCGAATTGGAGTTTCGTGGGGTAGTTCTGCTTGTAGGCAGAAATCTGCGATGTCATCTGATCGAGGGTGCGTTTTTTCTGTTCGGCTAGCTGGCTGCGAAGGTCGGACACCTCACTCTTGTAGGCTTCAACTTCGCTGGCGCGGACGTACTTTGATGGCACGATGTTTCCGGCAAGTCCTGGGCCGTCGCTTGGCGTGACGAACACCTTTAGGTCGGGTTCGCTTCCCGGTTGCTTGCTTATCTCCGTCAGCAAGAACGAATAAAGGTGCCCACTAGCCGTGACCAAGTTGAGATTGCTGCGTATTCCCACTTGGGCGGGATGCAAATAGCAAAGATTGTGAGCGCCGTTGATGATCCAGAACTCTTTGTCACCCGTGGTGAAGTCCAAGATCTCCTCATCCGCTGGCAGGACGATCAGAGTCGAGAAGCGGACCTTGGCGCGAATCTGAATGATGTCGGTCTGAGAATATTTCACGACTCGCGCGCCGTTATCGGCGTGAACGAGCGCGAACGGAGACAGGCAAACGAGCAGCAACACAGCGCGGCAAGCGAGCAATTTCATAACGAACCTCCAGCGGAATCCTTTCTTGCTTCGGACAAAACCGGATGAACTCCGGCGAGAACTTCCAGACCTTTCTCGAATCCGTAGGCGGCAAATGCTTCGTCGCGCTTCCGGTTGTCGAAGGGGTCATTGGTGTAAAGCCAGTAGCTCTTGGCATCGACATTGAGATTGGCGACTTTCGATGTGTCGGGCGTCTTGATGAGAATTTGCTGTTTCGGGACGAGGCCGGCGATAAGCTCGATCTCGTGGTCGTTGAGGTGGAAGTGCTGCTGGTAGAGATCCCGGTCCATCTCAGGGTTTGCCAAGAAGATCTTGGTGACGCAGCTTTCGAGAATCACGTCGAGGATGTCGGACTTCCGCAGTTCATCGAGTGATTGGGTGGAAAGCACGAGCGCCGCGTTGTGCTTCCGCCATGTCTTGAGGGCTTCGACGATGTAAGCGCGGATGCTGGGGTTTTTCAGGAATACCCACGCTTCGTCAATGAAGAACGCTTTAAAGACGTGGCTGATTTGCGGATCGCGGATGATGGCATCGGCACGATGCAGAACATAGAACAGCAGTGGCTCTAGCACCTGCGGATATTCCCGCATTTCTTGGAAATCGAGACACTGGAACCGCGAGAAGCTGACGTTGTCCTCAGCGTTGTCAAAGAGGAATCCAAACTGGCCGCCTTGCTTCCACTTGTAAAGGCGGGCATCCAGGTCGCGGCGGAGAGTGTTCCCCAACGTGCCGAGCGTATGCAGGGTTGAATCGTCGAGTTCATAAAGGTTCTGTGTCTGCTCGTATAGTTCCCGCTCTTGGGCGCTGGAGAGGGTCTCGCCCTGGGACTCGGCGAGAACCCGAACGAAGATGGTCAGAAAGTCGAGATTGCGTTTCGATGGCGATAACGCAAAAGGATTGATCTTGAAATCGCGCGATTCGATGCCCACTTTGAGGTAAGACCCGCCGAAGAGCTGCGTGAGGCTCCCGAAGCTTCCTCCCAGGTCAAAGATGAACGTGTAAGGGTCGTATTTCTGCAAGTTGGTGATGAGAAAGTTCAGCAGAAACGACTTGCCCGATCCTGTGCGGCCGAGAATGACCGTGTGGGCCACGTCCCGATAATGCAGATTCAAGAAATATGGTGTGTGATGGCTGGTTTCGAGAACCGCAAGATATTCCCGCTTGAGGTGCGAGTTTTCGCGGTCGCCGGTGTGCAGGGTAAACAGGAACGAGTAATCTGCATAGTTGGCGTTTGTGATTAACAGACGACGCAGATTGAATGCTGTATTGCCCGGCACAGTGGCGAGGTAGGCGTTGAGCAGGTTATAGCGCTCCTCGTAAAGCTGGGCGTCATGAACGCTGAACACCTTATAAAATTCTGCGCAAGCCGCTTGGACCTTCGCCAAGTCGAGGTCATAAACGACCACGGCCAGTGAGAATTCACCGAAGTAGTTGCCCTTTACTTCCAGTTCTTTCAGGGCCTCACCGAGGCTGTGGATTTGAGCCTCCTTTGAATCGTCGATGAGAATGTCTTGCGCTGCTGGTCCAGCGTCCGACGTATTCAAATAGCTCACGAAAGACTGCTTCGTGTTGTGAAAATGCCGTCGGCGGGAATGAATCCGGCTGCGGGTTTTGCCGGGCTCTTCTTTCTTCCATTCCGTTGCAACAAAGAAATTGGCCTGGACCTCCAGAAGTTTTTGGAAAATCAGAGGAAGGCTTTGTGCTGACGGCTCTTTGAGCGTCAGCGCCTGCACGTAGTAGTCGTCCATGCGAAGAAATCCGCGGTGACATTCCAGATGGGACTCGCAAAGGTAATAGTCAAGGAACGTATCGTGTTTGAGCCGAGCCGAATCGCGCTTGTGCGGCGCGAAGTTGACAATCTGCTTCAAAAGGCGGAAAGCCTCCTGCTTATTAAGGAGTTCAACCGGCAGGAAATCATTGACCTGCAGGATGAAGCTGGAAACCTTTTGTGCAAGCATCGCCTGGGCAGCCTGTATTTCCTCGCCGACCAGCGCAACTTGCTTTTCAGTTGAGAGAAGCGCCTTGAGTTCGCTCATGGAGCGCTTCGGGTCGGAGTTGACAGTCGTCAGGATGCGGGAGACCGTCCTTTTAGCGGGAGGGTTTTCCAGCAGGATGACGAAGTAGATCGTCAGTCCATACAGGCTTTGTGCATTGCCTTTGAGGTACGCGATTCGGTTTTCAATCGCTGCGTTTACGATCGGATTCTCATGGCTCCTGCTCGGAATGGCTGGGTTGCTGCCTTTGAAGAGGTACTGATAGATGCGGCATTTATCGTCCAGAATCTTGAATGCCGACTCCAGCCGTTTGGTGTAATTGTCGATCTCGCCTGATGCGAGGCATTCGTAATCCACGCCCTTCACCGCCAAGACGACTCCCACGTCTCCAGTCTTAGTGAGAAATGTGTGATCGTCCACGAAGCCAAACAGGTTGATCTGGTCATTCAGCGAGCCCGCTTCGCGGTAGCCCTTCAGAGCGGCAGCTAGCCTATACATGGCGCACCTTCCGAACGGGAATTGGCGCAAATTTCATCGGGTCATACTGGTGGCGGGTCTTTGACGAATTGAGCAGAAGGCGGAGAATCTGCGGGTCGGTCCTGGTGGCCCAGCGGGCAAACCAGTACAAGAGGGAGAACATCAAGATTCCGCCAAGAAACGTGTGCAGCAGGTTGAAGACGGCTGCTCCCATAACTAGGGCCAAGAAGAACAGCTTCCGCTCGGCTCCCATAAGCGTGAGGGGATTGTTAAGCGCTCGGAATACGGGATTGCGTCTTCGTTCCATTGTTTCCTCGCAAGTCGAGTGGCCGTTCTGATCACGGGAACAGCCAAGACATGAAGTTCACGGCTCCCACGGCCATGCCGACGCCGAAGATCACGCCGGCCAAGGTTCGTTTGGCCGCACCTTCGCCAAATGCGAACATCAGGCCGCCCACGACAATGGCAACCAACGCCAATCCCGTGGCAATCGGGCCGGTGAAGGCCGCTTGGAGCGCTTGGACGGCCTGTGTCCATGGAGAACCGCCGCCCTGCTGGGCGAAAACCTCATCCGCCAGAGCTAAACAGGCGCCGAACGTAAGGGCGCCCGACCTCAGGACCGTGCGTCCGCGCCGCGTTGTTGTTTCAGAACCGCTCAAATTGGGATCGTTCACCATACCAGACCTCCGCTCGGCCAAAGCGGACGATTCGTGGTCGTCCGTTCGGCACTTCGATCATGGCCTTCGAGCCATTTAGATATATGACTACTAAACTCTAAAATTGGTTGTACATATATATCTACATCTGGAAATGGGTACCCCTAACCGCGTAATTGTTCGTTTTGATGTTCTGGACCAGGGCGGCCCCAAGACCTAGAATCTTTCGGACAAGAGGTCGGGATTGCCTACAGAAGGGTTTGTTTTCAATGAATTAAGTATTATGTTCTTTTGAATCCAGTGCTCTTTCCGTCTTGGGTCGAGTCTGGCTAAAATCTGGCCAGGGACACCGGAGCGTGCCGCAAGGATCGTGGGTTCTGGGAGAGGTGATATGGAGCAGTCTTCCATACTTGAAAAGCTTAGAAAATTGCTCTTGGTGGACATTACAGATGAATCTCAAGTGGTTTACGTTCTGATTGAAATCCGCAAGTATCTCGATCTGACAAACACGAGTTCACAGTACAAGGTGCTGCGCATGTTTTGCAATTGGGTGGCTCACATCGGATTGGACAGGCTCGGCAATGACAGCATTCTCCATCGTCTTGATGATGTGATTGACAAGGCATCCTCGGCGGGTTCGGTTTCAAATGAAGTAAATGAAGTAGTCAATGAAATAAGTAGTCTTAGGGTGTTTGAGATGGAACTCACAAGATTTCTCGTGGACTGCTCGCTTCCGACCAAAGTCGTTGAGCCCGGCTTCTGGGGGCGATTTGTCGATTTGTACGTCAACGTCATTTCAGAGTGTCCTCTTGAGCATTCCAGTGCGAAGCCCCTAAAGTACATCAAAAGCGCGACGCTCACCGTAGATAGAGGCCAACGCAAAACATCTGACGATACTGGATGCGTGTTTTGGAATTGGGACATTGTGCTCAATGATGGAACTCATTGTCAGGCGTGGTGCGCGTTAGGCTACACAAGGGGAGCGAAAGCATCGCAAGTGGTCAATGAGAAAAAGAGAAACAGAAAGTCGTAACCATTGGTATGGGATGCCATCCATTGTCACCGGTTGGACTGTTGGACTTGGCATCCTGAACGGTGGATTGGTGCAACTGCAGCACCTTCTGGATCAAAGAGCACACGATTAGGAAGACTGCGACAAGACGCGCTTGGCGGCATTCAAGGCGCGCTCGACGATGAAACGGCTCATGCTGACACCTTCCTTTGCTGCCGCCTTCTCAATGCTCATCTTCTCCTCTTCGCTGAGCAAAATCAACATGCCCTTGTTGTTTCCGGTCTTGGGCCGTCGGGCTCGTGAGACGCCAGGGGACATTTTGCGCTTGGGTCTCTTCATTGCCCCCTCCTGCGCTGGTTTGTCGGGTGGATTATAGAACGATTCGCGCTGTGGTAAACGGGGTGAGAATACATCCCAGCAATCACGGTATCCGATTGTAGCCGATACGACAGTCCTATATCTATCAAGACTTCCGTTTCCGACGTGGCAGCTGCGTCTTTCCAAATGAGTGACTGCGAACTCTGGCCTTGCCCAATTTTTGCTTGCCGCGAAGTCGCGTGGCTGCACGTGCGATGAATTGAGACGGAGTGAGGCCCAGTTTCCGGGCGGCCTTGTTTATGAGAGCGAACTCTTCCTGGGTGGCCTGTACCCGAACCCGAACCACGAGCCACCTCCTGAATTTTGGCCTCGGCCCCCTCCCGGATTCAAGGTGCAGAAGCCCACTCGGCTGGAGGCGGCGGCTGGCAAGGCATTTGAAGAGTTAGAACCCACAGTTGCAGGAAAAGTTTCCTGCTGGTTGGGAACCGAGAGGCTTATTTTTTGGGGTTTAGCGGGTTGACGCGGACTCACGATGAGCGTTCCGTACAAGCACGAGGCACAACGTCCGGGTAGCAGCCCAGCGTGTTTCTTGTTCAGAAAAGCTCTTCTACGTAGGGGCAGCCAAGAACCGCCAAGTGCGCAGTCGGGTGCTAAAATCGGCAGGGCCCGCGAGTTGACAATTCTCGGTGCAAATCGCCTGGTGCGTGTTGAAAAAGTCATTATGATTAGCAGGGGGAGTGGTGAGGATTGTGCAGATTCTATGAGCAAGATACACCACCGTCCTCGTTTGCGCTGGACCACAATATCACGGGTTCTCGCGCTGGGGCTTCTTCTCGAACTGATTGGGTGTGGCCGTGGTGGTGGCTCACAAAGCCAGCCGGTACCCGACTTCAGTTTGGCGGTCAGACCGACGAGTCAGGCTGTCGGGGCTGGCAGCTCGGCTTCGGTCTCCTTATCCGCGACGGCGCTTAATGGCTTCTCATCACAGGTCGGCGTTCAGGTGACGGGAGCCCCAGCAGGAGTTTCTGTGTCGCCAACCAGTATCACCCTGGTGCCGGGCACACCGCAGCAGGTTACATTTTCCGCCGCTGCCAATGCGGCAAACGCGACCGCCACTGTCACCTTTACTGGCACCTCTGGATCTCTGACACATACAGCAGGTTTGAGCCTCTCCGTGAACGGCTCGTCAAGCGGCAGCTGTAGCGGCGTTTCCACCATTACGACGGGCGCGGTGACGTGGTCGCCGCAATGGTGCCAGGAATTTAACGGTGCTGCGGCTCCTCCAGACACAACGGTGTGGGGTTTTGACCTCGGGAACAACAACGGCTGGGGGAACAACGAAGTGGAGGTCTACTGTGGGCCTCCCGGATACCCCAATAATCCGTCACAGTGTCCCACAGCGTTCAGCACTAGTACCAACACTGTCTATATCGATGGTAACGGGCACCTCGTGATTCAGCCTATCAACAACAATGGAACATGGCTTTCAACCCGTATGAAGACGGAAGGCATTGAAAACTTTCAGTACGGCCTGATCGAGGCCAGCCTCCAGATTCCCGATACGACTGACCAAGGCCTTTGGCCCGCCTTCTGGTCCCTCGGCAGCGACTACCCAGGGACTCCGTGGCCCAATTGCGGCGAAGCGGATTTCATGGAGAACTGGTCCCCTCAAGTTGACGGCGGACCAGGTCCCGCAGGGAACAGGTCCACTATCCACACGGCTGAAACTGGGGGACCGGGAATCGGGGGAGCTTACACCTTTCCCAGCGGAGAGCAGGCGGATACCGCCTTCCATAACTACGGAGTGATTTGGTCGGCGAACATGATGGAGTTTTTTGTCGACAATCCGTCATCTCCGTTCTTCATTGTCACTCCCAGCGACCTTCCCTCAGGGGATACGTGGCCATTTAATGCCGATATTTTCCTGATCATGAATGTGGCGGTCGGCGGCACCTTGGGCGGGTCGACCGGTGGCCTGACCAACCCGCAACCAATGATGGCGGATTATGTCCGTTGGTATACGTCGTCTTCAGGCGCGGCCAAGGCCAAACCGGCTCTCGGGAATCCTGCTCCGATCACCGTAAGCGCCGGGATAACGGCGAGTAGTAAGTTAACTCCCGAGCTCACGTCCGGCACAGGTTTCGTCTATTTCTCATGCAGCGTTGATGCGCCGGAGGCGAGTTGTAAGATCACGACGACCGACCGTCTGAACACTCATGTCGTTGACTCCGGCGCTAAGGAGAGTGTCACCGTGACAGTTGCGACCTCAAAAAGCGGCACGCCCGCAGGCAGCTATGCTGTGACTGTTTACGCGTTTGTGGAAAGCAACCCCGGCAATGGGGAGAACAGCAACGCCGATGCAAGCATCGCTATTCCTCTAACGGTGAAAAACTGAAAGGCCGCGCGGGCGATGACCTCGCGTGCTAGTTGTGCGATCTTGGCAACCAGATCCGGAATTGGTTGAGCTAGGACGAGTACGTGCGCGAGTCCGGTTTCACTTCACGCCCACCAAGGAGTACAGCTCCAATCTTGCTCCCAATACATTAAATGCCTTTCATAAGCGGGCTATTGAACGACGGTTGACGAAACTAACCACCCGGAATTGAATATCCGATAGACTACTGCCATTCGTGGTTGCTTCGATAATAGCCTTCGGTAGGCGCCGCGCCTGTTCTCCATCGCGTCAGTTTAGGCCGTTACTTCCTCTTGACAACTATGTCATCTTTGTCATTACAACCCGGATCAGTGGTTGCAGGAAGAACGATTCCTGCATAAGTGCCCTTTCCCTCCGAGTCGGCCACATAATTGCTGATGTCATCCTGAGTCTTTTGATCGACAACAACGGCTTTGATCTCGAAGGTCGCACTGGCGTCTTTCTTAGGATCTTGTTCATCGCCATACGCAACGTCAACCACCCAATCACCATCCTTACCCTTTGGGGTAGTAGCCCCGCCCCCCTGTGGCCACCATTTTGCAAGTCCCTGTTTGTGAGTAAAGATCCACAGAAACATACCGGGAGGAACGGTTGCAGTGCCTTTGGCTTGTTCTCTTATTTTGACAGTGTCGCCCATCTTTGGTTTAGTAATTCTAACCATGCACTGCTGTGTCTCATGAGTCGGCATTTCCTTTGCCGAGGACCCCTTGAGCTCCACAACCAAGAAGCGCCCTTCACTCGGGCCCAGCCACTCACTGGCGTGTGTTACTGGGTCGCGGTAAAGCGCGGAGTCGGCAGTTACATCGCGTTCCATAACCTTACCATCGGAAGAGGTAAATCTGAACTTCCCACTTGTAAAGGCATAGATGACAGACGCAGGGTGGGAATGCATCTCAGAGTTGTCGCCGGGCTTGTAGTGTTCCTCGAGAACACGCACTTGGTCGTTGTCCAGTAGTACCTTGGCGTCGTTGAGGGCAATGGTCGCCATATTCTGGCCCAAAGTTGTCCCCGGTGCCAAGAGCAGAGCGAGAGCCGCGAGTGCGACTGCCGCAAATACTCGATGAGAATTGTTCATGGGTGCCTCCCTTTAGTTGAGCGCGTTGAGCTTAAGCTGGGCTGCTCATCCAATTCTGGCAGTGCTCTATTCCGCACCCTGAAAAGCAGCGAACGCGATCGTGAAGCGATCCGCAGCTTCCTTGAAATCTCCTTGAGAAAGCGCCTTACTCGCCCGGTTTAATTCGTCCGTGTTTACTTTGTCGGTGAAGGACTTCGGCATCAACCTGCTTGCCTCATCGAACAGCCGAGCTGCTGGTCCATCGAAACCTTGGTTCTTATACTCCCTGGCATTTGCCAGTTTCGTAAAGAAGGCGTCTGTGCGTTGACGAAGAACTGACTGCGCCCTTATCTGGGTAATCTCGCTCCGAGCTTGTGGTGTGAGGGTGCATTTCTGGGAAATGGCGTCGGTGAAAAGTTTCGAATGTTGACCGGAAACGAGTTGCAGAGCGACTGCCCTCTGCAAGCTGTCACGACAGTTGAGAAACGGAACCATCATCGCCGCGAGACGGTCCCCCTCAACTTCCTTCTGAAACTCTCCATTCTTTTGCTTTAACGCAATGTCTTGCTGACCGTTCTCTCTCTGGAACTTGGCGATGGAGTGTTGGAACGTCAAAGCAACCATCGAAATGGTAACCGATGCCACTCCGAGCAGAAACATTCCTACACTCTTTGCCCAGATGGTGATTGGGGTTTCAAAACTCGGCCCAGCCACGGTGGTCAGCGTCGGAGGGGGAGGTTCAGGCACTGGCTCCGTTTTCTGTTCATTTGGCATCACTGTTGAACCAGCCGGGCATAGTATGGCAGCAGCAAGCCGATTCGGCAACTCTCCACGGCGGGCCTGTTCTGCCAAGCGAGATAAGTGGACAGGCGAATCTCCTTCAAATGCGGTTCACGGACACAACTGAACACAGAACAATTGCACGAACAATTCATCGATGGTCGTTATGTCGACAACTTCAGAGTTGCAGGTTCCGCCTTGATCGTACCTGCGCAATCACACTTTGATTGCGTTCGGGTCAAGTTAAGTCATGGTCGTTCCGTCGGGGCGGAGCCTAAAATCCGAGACTAAGTCTAGCACTAACGATATCAGCGTTTCTGTTTAGGTTGAAATAGCGTTCGCGATCATACCTCGCTGACAGGAAATATGTCGCTCTGTTTCCGGTTGTGTAAAAGCTTGAATCGAGACCGAAGCCCCACTTGTGATTCTCGTAAGAGTCCGGGCCGGTGAGAGCGCCATCTTCACGAAATCCTCCCACCAAGTGGATGAACCCGAGATGCGTCCCGGGCTGACCTGGATGAGATCCAGGGATACCCTTTTTCCCGTGCTTCTCCTCGTCGACGATTCGGAATAGCGCCGTCATGTCACCCCGAAGCTGGGAGTTCTTCTGAAGAGGAATTCCCTTTACATCTGACGTGAACAACGTGGGCCGAAGGGTTACATCTAGGAGACCCCACAACATACCTTTGGGCGAGGTGCCAACGAAATAGTCTCGCCGTCTAGGATACGAACTGGGGGGGAAGGACAATGGTGGAGAAATGAACGACTCATTGTCGGCGAGGAAACCGGCGAAGAAATTCCACCCGCGTGTTTCAAACCGATTTTGAAATGCTGAGCCTCCAAGAAACGCTATGGGCCGGAAGATTTGATAGGTCGCGGTGGCCCCGATGAATTCCCGCTCTCTGTCAGGGTAATTCGGTAATGCAGTCTGTATCCACTGATGGGTGTAGGTAAATTCGAGATTCGCCTTGTCCGGCCCGACGAACCTCGAAAGAGTTGCTTTCGCATCGGTCTGGCGTATGTTTTCGTGTGCGTCAGCCGCACGCTGCACCAATCCCCACCTCTGCACGTATCTGAATGTACCTGTTAAGTTTACGTCAAAGGAACCTAGGTCAAGAGGCTTTCGAGCGGTGATTCCGAAATCGTTCTGGCGGAGTTCGTTGAAGTTCGATGGTGCATCGATTGGCATCGATGAAAAGTGGGTAATCTGCGCGTTGTCTGTCTGTCGGTAGGCGTAGAAGACATCAATAGAAGGCCAAGTGTTGTAGCGGAGCCGAATCCGATCAAGTGTTTCGAATGCCTTCTTATTCCGAATCAATCCTCTGAGTTCCTGAGATGCAAGTGGAGGTTGCTGGCTGCCAGCGTAAAGCGCTTCGGATGTGTAGTCGCGGACATCCGCTTCGCGGTCCAAGTCCGCCGGTGATTGTTGGTAGCGGTCGATTGTGCTAAAGAACGCGAAGGGTTTTCTCCCCGACTCATCATCCCGGTAGCCTAAAGGCACGCCGTCCTCCTGATAGAGGGCAATCAAACCTCTCTCGACCAGACTCCCAGTGTCGGTCTCCGAGCGTGGATAGGTCCCCCCTCCGGGAATGTCTCGAATCTTCGCCAAGGCTTTGAAGTAGTGTGCCTCCGCCTGCGGAAACAAAGGAGCCTCGGCGCCTCGAAAATTGCGCAGGTAATCCGCATAGAACAACTCGTAATCTGGATTCTTGCCGTCCGCTTGGATGGCCTTTTCGTAGAACTCTTCGGCGCGATAGTCCCCGACGCGCTTCATCCGCTCGGCAAGGCAGAAGTAGAAGGTTGCATCGCGAGGGGTTGGAAGAATCAAATCCTGGCCGATCTTTCTCCGCAGCGCCTTGACTGAATATCTATTGCCAATATGGCAAATGCGGCCCGTGAGGCCCAGAGGGTCTGATGGGACCGCTGGCTGCGGACCTTGTGCCAGCGCGATGGCAGCGGCCGTAACGGCAGCAGCGCAGACAAGGAGCTTACTGACACTTTTCATGCGACTCCCCCAGGAATCTTTCGCTTGGCTGTCGCCTCACACACTAACTCCCTAACGCCGTTCCACGAGGAGCGCGCCGGCGACCAACCAACACTTCGAGGGGAAGCAGTGAGAGCCGATCTTCGAGACAGGGAAATTCTGACCAGTTCCTCTCACTTAACAGTCGCGGAAAACATAAGGCACGGCCTCACGGATGTCAAGAAGAAAGCCCCGGCTTGTGCTCTTGTTAGCGAAGGCTTTCAGTGACTGCTGATGGCTGAGCGCATCATTCGGGGATCATGTGCTCTCGGAAGCGCCGATGTAGCTCCCGAAACTGTTCACGAAGCGGCAACTCCTCGTAACGAGACACAGGACCATGCTTCTGAGCAAATTTTCGAAAAGAGCGGTCGGTCAAATCTGACCAGCGGCCTGTGTCCACCAGCTCGGCGCACTTCCGGCAAGCTGCCCAAGCCCCGTGAGTTAACTCGTGGGCGAAGACGGCGCGACCGTTGAAAGGGAAATTACGGCAGTTATACAAGCGGAAGATGGGACGAGCCGTACAAAAATCACAGGCATCGCCTCGTGGTATCGGTACGATGTGAAATCCCACGCTATTCCCTGAGAGAGCTAGGGGGAAGGAGACTGCATCCGGCTTGGCTGACGCCACCCGACTGCCCCCTCTCGAATGCAGTCTCAAACCTGGCGTACCGGAGTAGCGGTATCGCGAACGTCAACTGTACCGCAGAATCGGTACAATGACAAGAGGACAATCGCAGTCCCTACAGGTGCGATTTGGTCAAAGAATCAAACAGCTCCGCGAAGGACGGGGATGGAGTTTCACCTATCTCGCCGAGCACAGCGGAATCGCCAAGAGTACGCTGTTGGAGTTAGAGAAGGGCCGTACCGAGTCGCGGCTGAACACGATTGCCGCGCTCGCGGGATCGTTTGGCAAGACTATCTCAGAGCTGTTCCGGGGACTGTGATTCGTTCTGTGGGAGTTTTCTAACGTAGACAGGAGGAACACTTATGAATATCGCGCACGGTCGGGGTGCGGCTGGGCGCTCGTGGCTGAGAGCGCCCGCACACCCCGTTCAAGTTCCTATGCAGATCACAATAGTTCTGGAAACTAGGCTGTCGCTGGCACTTTCCTTTCCACCAGCGCTCTTGCCGGCGCGGTCGGGCGTTTGGCCGCCAGTTCGCAGAGCAGAGCAACTGCCGCCAGACCCGCCGCGGTGTAGAAAGCCATCTGGTAGTTCTTGTATTTGTCGAACAACACTCCGGCTATCCTGGGTCCGATGATGCCGGCCACGCCCCAGGCGGTGAATAACATTCCGTAGTTGAAGCCGGCGTTCTTGGTTCCCCAGAAGTCCGAGGTAGCGGAGGCATTCACCGAAAGCTGCGTTCCATAGCACCAGTACACGGTGAACACCATTATGTACAGCAATGCCACATTGCCTCCGACCAGGTAAAGAAGCGGCATGACAACCATTGAGATGCCAATCATGAGTCGCAACACGTTGAGCCGTCCGAGTGCATCCGACATCCAGCCGGACAGGATGCGACCCGATGCGTTGCCCGCTGCGCCAACGACTAGGCCCATCGTGGCCAGCGCCGCGCTCGGAATGCCCATGCTCTTGGCAAATGGAACGAGCTGGCTGATTACCATCAGTCCCGCCGAACAACCCAACGCATAGGCGATCCACATAAAGTAAAACGCGGGCGTGCGCAGCACCTCGACCGGGCTAAAATCGTAGGTAGTCCCGGCAGCCGTGGCGGCTGGCGCGAATAGCGCCCAACCGGCAGGCTTGTATCCAACTGGCGGATTACGCAGCAGGAAGGCACCAAACACGGTCATGTAGAGGAAAATCATTCCCAGGATCATGAACGTGGTGTGCAGGCCATAGGCGGGAATCAGTTTCAAGTTGGCCAACGCCCCGAAGATTGCAGACCCTCCGCCGTATCCGGCCACTGCCAGACCAACGGCCAGGCCGCGTTTGTCGGGAAACCATTTCGCCATCACCGGTATAGGCGTGGCGTAGCCAAATCCGTTGCCTAACCCGCCGATCACCCCGAAGCACACATACAGGTAGGTCAAACTGTGCGCGTAGGCGCACAGGAAGAAACCCAGGCTGACAAGGATGCCGCCAGTGAGTGAAATCCAGAATGGGCCGAACTTGTCCTGCAGCCGTCCCGCCACGATAAACGTTAGGCCGAACACGACAACTGCGATGGTGAACACATTGGAGGTTTCAGCCCGCTTCCAGCCGAATTCTTTCTCCAGCGGGGCCACGAACACGCTCCAGGCATACAGAGAGCCCAGCGCCAGGTTCATGGACATGCCGCCCACTACGCGCCACCAACGACTTATTCCAAGCGCGCCGGCGTCGAATGCAATACTTGCGTTAGCCACAGTTTTTCTCCTCACCGGGGCGGCTAACAAAGGGTTCACTGCGTGGATGACGCTTTCTGGGAGAGAGAATGTGACCAGCTCTCCCGTATGGCGCCGGAAGGTTCCCGTACGAAGCGTCAGCAAGGAGGAGCGTTCAATTCGCGCGTGGTCCGAATGTATTGTGCCCGTAATTCTCGTTAATAGCCTGTTGACGATTACAGCGTGTCCCGAATGTTCTCTGCCTGTAATTCTCGTTAATGCCCAGTTCACGATTTCAGCGGGCCCAGAAGGTCTGGGCGGATCGTAGCACTCCTGACTTGCTATGCCGTCCTTGACTACGCAAATCGCTGCCTGGTTCGGCTCGCAGACAACGCGCCCCCCTGGTGGGTTTGGACAATCACAGGTGTTCTTGACTGGCATGAGAAGGATCCAAGTTGCAGATGTGAAAAACACTGCCTTCTAACTCAACGCGGTACTTAGGCAGCCCATCGTAGGCCGCGTACCGTAGCTTCGTCAACGCACTGTGCGCGTCGCTCTCATCTAGATCCGTAGCACGCATTTTTACTGCAAGCTGTTCTTGTCGAAATCCTGGAAAATCCGCGGTGCCGCGCGCTGCCTTTATAACAACACGTGCAGCCTGCTCGAATGTCCAACCTTCAGGTATGCTCACTTTAATTCGATCTGGAGGTGGTGGCGGCGGCGGAGATGGCGGTACCCACTTGAAATATGTGAGCCAAACTACGAAAAACAGAGCGAACCCCGCGGTTCCAGAAATCCCGAGCGTTGCGCCGTTTGATAATTGTTGTTGTAAGCGGACTAACGCGTCGCCTGTAAAAAAGCCGCCTCCAAAGCCTGCGCAGAGAGCAGTGAGAAAACGAAGAATTCTTTGCTGATTGATGGTCGACGTGTCCTTCGTAAAGTATGCGATCATGAGGAATGCAACCAAAGCGGCCACGAAACCTAGAGCGATCCAAAGCTGTGGAGTCATGGCTGATTCTCCCTTAGCATTTCCAAATTAAGCAGCGTTGGACGACGGCATGGAGTTTCTATATTGGGTCGTTCCAAACCGAAATCTCCTTTTTGACCTCGAAAACGGCCCCATTGTACGCTCATCTCGCTTGTTTGCAATGGTGTAAGAGACGGCGGAATGCTTTTCTAGACCGCATTCCAACAGCTCGTAACAGGCTTATCAGCGACCACTCGCCACTCCGCTGCGGCAACAGTAGACGCTGCCTCGTCCGTGACAGCCAAGTCCTCGGAGCAGGTAACGCCCCTGAAGAAAAACCGCCCGGTACTGCTGTCGGGCGGCGGTTGTGGGAATCTACGCACCATCGAGGTTCAATTGAGCAAATTGAAGAACTGGCCGAGCTTTGCCGTTGCTCTCCTCGTTCCTTAATCGCCCGACGAGCGGAACCTCCAAGACTCACTTCCGTGGGTTGATTAGGAGTTAAAAAAGGCGGAGAGCATTTGCTTTCCGCCGGTGATCGAACCTAGGCTTGTTTGCGCTTCATGTTTGAGTACTGCACTTTTGACCGGCTTTTCCATTCTTAGCCAGTTTCGCGGCTAGTTCCTCGGTCACGGCTTTTTGCAGCCTCTCCGCATCCACTCGGTAGCGCTTGGCGGCGTTCATAAGAGCGTCGTCCCCGTTGGCGTTGGGTCGCTGATAGGCGGAATCCAGCAGGGAGATTTCGAGAAGCACCATGCAGAGTTGGGACTCCTCATACGTGCTGACTTGCTTTGCCAGCAGTTCTTGCGCGGAATCCGAGTCCTTTTTTACCTCTACCTTGTGCCGCTTCGCCAGCGCCGGGACTTGGTTGTAGGACAGATGTGCGACCAAGTACTGAGCGATGACTTGCAGGTCCGCCTTCTTCAACGGAGCCGAAACCCGTTGCAGAATGGTCGCCAGCATCCGATGGCGGATCGTGATCGCAAGTTTTTCCTTCTGGATTCGTTTGCGTTCCGCTGCCCGTTCCCGCTCAACCTGCTCGGGAGACGGCGCGTCAGGACGATGCACTCGGCAAGCCTGATCGGGACAAACCTTGACGATGTGTCCTCGCTTGCCTCCGTCGGTTACGATGGCCTCAGTCATGCTTTCGCAAGGCTTTTGGAATGCCGACAGCTTGGCGCGTTCGCCGTTCGTTCTGGCCTTCTTGATCTGCAATTCGACGTAACGATTGCGGCCAAGCGGAGCACCTTCGCGCGTGTTCCACGCGGACGAAATCTGAACCAATGTCGGTTTGGTTTCCAGAGCCTTGCTGACGTGTGCGTCAATCTTGGCCCGGAAGCATTGCGGATCGGTGCAAGAATCCTTACGAACGTCGCTGAAAAGCAGCTTATTGAATCCGGTTCGCTTCGGACAATTGGCGCATGATCCGGCCCCGTTAACCAGCGTTTCATCCTGTTTATCGAACGGCGCTGCGTCCAGTTCCAACAAGATGTTCGATTCAATCCACGCGGCCAGTTCCCGCACGGGGATGAGCACTTGCGTGTTGCCTTCACTCGTCCACATGCTGCGGAAGGACGCGGCGAATGCTTCCTGCTGCTGCGCTGCCGGGAGCTTGGCGATCAGCAGAGCGTGGCCCGTAGTGATTTTGTCGCTGAGGAACGCTTCGGCAACTGGCGGTGTCAATTCAGTGAGTTTTACTCTGCCGTACACATAGGCTTCGCTCTTTCCCGCTCTGGCCGCAATACTGGCGACGGTGTAGGTTCCGTCCTTGAGTTCCAAGAGTGATCGGAACCCCAAGGCTTCTTCTAGGGGATGAATGTCCTCACGTTGCAAATTTTCGACAACCTGGGCTTCGATGGCCTCGGCATCGGTTAACTTCACAACCCGAACTGGAACGGCCTCCAATTCGGCGATCTTGGCAGCACGCAACCGCCGTGCTCCGATGACGACTTGGTAGCTTCGTTCTTCAAGTTCTCGAACCAAGAGCGGCTCCAACACGCCTTGCGTCTTGAACGTGGCGGCGAGTTCTTCCAGAGCCTTCTCGTCAAACCGCTTGCGTGGGTTGGTGGGTGACTCGGTGAGAGTGGCAATGGGAACATTTCTGTATTCCCCATTCATTACTGTGCTTTTCATGTCTTTTTCTCCTTATTCAGTTTGAAGTTGCTGCGTTTCTGTCGTAGGCACACGTCGGACTTGTGCGCCCAAGAGTCGCGCTTGCGTTTCGTGCTTTTGGTGTTTAGGCGGCAGCCGCTACCGGCTCGGGGGCGATTCCCCCAAGAATCACGGCGGCAGTGTGTTGAACGACTTCCAGACTTTCTTGCAGAAGTTTCGCGTCTCCATGCCAGATTCGGATGTAGTCTTGCGCGGAGGTTCCGTTGTCCAGCCCGACCGCTTGGCAAACCACAAACGCTACAGCCTCGGCTTCGGTTTCTCGTACAGGCTTGGTGGTCAAGGTGCGGCGTTCGCCCTGATGCAGCATTTCGTGTGCGATTTCATGCACCAGCGTGGAAAATTCCTCGGCGGGTTCCATCCCGGAAAGCAAGGTGATCTTTCCGCCAAAGGACAAGCCTTTGGCGGGTGCGATCCGTTCCGAGTAGTTGAGGTTTACGCCTCGGGCTGCGACGAACTTTACAAGGCGTTCGCGGTAGCCGCTCACGTCGCCCTGCACTTCGGTCAGCGTGGGCAATTCCTTGCCTTCGGTCTGGCTGACATCGAACACGTATACGGCGCGGAAGCCAACGAGTTGCGGCTCTGGCCTGCGCTCGTCCGCTGCATTGTCAGTGTTTATATCGGTCGCAACTTCGTTCTGGTGCGGCTTACGGAAACCGACCATCGGGGCAAGAATCAGAATGCCTTTCTCGCCTCTTTTGACGAAGCGGCCAAGCGAGTTCCATGTGCGAATTCCTGCGACGTTGGTTGCCTGTGGTTTTTGCGAAGCACTCACACACTACCCATGTTTTGAGCAGCGCCACGATCCACTATGCTCATCACCCGCATTACGGCGTGACGGTGACGAGGATGCGAAAGTGTTCCTCCTTCGGGCTGCACCA
>Ga0075018_10000062_pt1 | contig 24315 bp, 21 predicted proteins | sample ColStrG_CSR_2014_FD_71471 | JGI IMG/M metagenome (GOLD analysis project Ga0075018, IMG submission 71471) | Freshwater sediment microbial communities in response to fracking from Pennsylvania, USA - Cold Stream Run_MetaG_CSR_2014 | ecosystem: Environmental > Aquatic > Freshwater > Creek >... | reverse complement strand
ACCGCATGGGACGCACACGTCTCCTGATAAGCAGGCCAAGCATGGTGTCCGCATCTGCTGAACCCAGCACCGTGGACGGGACGCTGCCAGCGCCCTGCCCCGGGGCCTTGGCCGAAGTGCTTTGACCGGGGGATTGGGTCGGCCATAGACTGGTGCTCCGAGCCAGGCGACCTGCCGGGCTTTGACGAGGTTTTGCATGGCCCATGATCTCATCCTGCGCGGCGGCCGCGTGATCGATCCGTCGCAGTCGCTCGATGCGGTGCGGGACGTCGCCTTCGTGGGAAAGACGGTCGCCGCGATTGGCCAGGCGCTGCCGGCCGGGACGGGGACGACCGTTCGCGATGTCTCCGGCCAGATCGTCGTGCCCGGCCTGATCGATCTGCATACCCATGTGTATGATGGCGGCACCTCGCTGGGCATCGATGCCGAGGATTTCTGCCGCCGGTCGGGCGTGACCACGGCCGTCGATACCGGATCGGCCGGCCCCGGCAACTGGCGCGGTTTCCGCCAGCATGTCATCGATCGCTGCCAGGTGCGCATTCTTGCCTATCTGCACGTTTCGCACGCCGGCATCTACGGCTTCGACCGCCGGGTCATGGTGGGCGAGAGCGAAGAAATGCGGATGCTCAATCCGATCGACTGCGCGGAAGTGGCCGACGCCAACCGCGATGTGATCGTCGGCATCAAGGTGCGGGTCGGGCGCCACGCCTCGGGCGCCTCGGGCATCGCGCCGCTTGTCATGGCGCTCGAGGTCGGCGAGGAGGTCGGTATGCCGGTGATGTGCCACATCGATCATCCGCCACCGTCCTATGACGAGGTGCTGGAGCGGCTGCGGCCGGGCGACGTTCTCACCCACGCCTTCCGGCCATTCCCCAACGCGCCGATTTCGCGGCAGGGGCGCGTGCGCGAGTCCGTGCACGCGGCGCGCAAGCGTGGCGTGCTGTTCGACATCGGCCACGGCATGGGCTCGTTCGCGTTCAAGACCGGCCGCGCCATGCTCGCGGCGGGGTTCCTGCCGGACACCATCTCATCGGACGTGCACAAATTGTCCATCGAGGGTCCGGCCTTCGACCAGGTCACGACCCTGTCGAAATTCTTCTGCATGGGCATGGGCTTGAACGAGGTGATCGCCGCGTCCACGGTCAATGCGGCGATGGCGATGGGGCGGCCGGAACTCGGCTCGCTGAAGCCGGGATCGGTCGGCGATGCGACCGTGCTCGAAATCGTCGAGGGCGCCCACGACTATGTCGATGCCGTCGGCGAGCACATGACAGGCGACAGGCGGATTTTGTCCAAAGGCGTCGTCATTGCCGGAAAATGGTGGCACCCGGCGTAGGCACACTTCCTCTTCTCCGCGTAGTTACACGGTGCAGTTGGCGCACCTTGCTCTGCCGCCCCGTACCCACGCTTCCCGGCCGGAGCGCGGCGGCGCGCAGAGCCGGGATCATTACCGTCAACGGCACGCGGTAAGGTCGCCCCAATCACTGTCGGGAAAGATCCCGGATATTCGCTTTCGCGAATTCCGGGAAGCGTGGGCACTATTTCCTTGCTTTACGGTTTGGGTGGCGTCCTCGCCCACTTGCAAGCGATGTGGCGAGGAGAGGGCTTCGCTCATAAATCCTCCAGCGTCAGCTCGCGGGTCATCACGATATTGCCGGAGGTCAGGCCGCAGTCGACGGGCAGCGCCACGCCCGTGATCGCCGCGGCCGCGTCGGAGGCAAGAAATCCCACGGCCTGCGCCACGTCGTCGGGTTCGACGATGCGGCCGAGCGGATACCAGCGCTTGAGCGTTTCCAGAACCTTGGGATCCTTGGCGGCGCGCTTCTGCCAAAGCGGGGTGCGGACGGTTCCTGGAAGGACGATGTTCGACCGGATGCCATAGCGTCCGTATTCCTGCGCCAACGAGCGGGTCAGCGAAATCATGCCGGCCTTGCCGGCGCTGTAGGCGGCATCGCCCAGGGCGCTGAGCCCGTTCACCGAGCCAACGGCGAGAATGACGCCACCGCCCTTGGCTTTCATGCCCGGAATGACGGCGTGGGCGCAGTAATAGGCGCTGTTGAGATTGTTGTTGATCTCCTGCTGCCAGCCGGCGGGGTCGGTCTTGGCGAAGGTGGCATGGTCCGAACCCCCCGCATTGTTGACGAGCACGTCGATCGGCCCGAGGTCGCCAGCGAGCATCGCGAAGATGCGCGCCACCTGCCCGGCGTCGGCGATGTCGGCGACGGCGGCCCTAAGGTCGCCGGCGGGGGCCTTCAATTCAGCGCCGAGCCGTTCGACGTCTGACTTCCGGTCGATGGCCGCGATTTTGGCGCCGTGCTTGAGGAAGTAGCGGCACAGGCTCTGGCCGATGCCACCCGCCGCGCCCGTGATGGCGACGACCTTGCCTTGGAATGTCATGGGCTACCCCTTCAACGCGCCTTCCATCAAGCCCTTGAAAAACAGCTTCTGGGCCGCCGTGAATGCGATGATGCCTGGCGTGACAACTATGACGTAGACGGCCGCGAGATTGGGCCAGGACCATTGCCCCTGACCGCCTTGCGCGGCGGCCAGCACGACCGGCATGGTGCGTTTTGCCTCGTCGTCGATCAGCGTCACGCACAGCAGATACTCACCCCAGGCGGCCACGAAGTTGACGATGAAGATCACGACCAGGCCATTGCGCACCATCGGCAGGCCGACCTCCCAGAGCGTGCGCCAATGCCCCGCCCCGTCGATGCGGGCGGATTCGACAATCTCGTGCGGCACGAGCTGGAACATGCTGCGCATGATCAGGATGCTGATGGCCAGCTGCAGGGTGACGTAAGGCAGGATCAGACCGCTGGTGTTGTTGATCAGGCCGAGCGAGTTCTGCGTCTCGTAGATGCTGATGATGGAGACGACCCGCACCGGGAAATACAGCGATACCAGCAGCGCGGTGACAACGAGGCCGGCGCCGCGCGGGCGGATATGCACAAGCGCGTAGCCGGCCAGCACGGCGCAGACCGTGGTGATCAGCACCGTCGCGGCGGTGACATAGATGCTGTTGAACAGGTTCACCGGCAGGGTGTGAATGCGATCGAAGACGTAGGCATAATGGGTGAAGTCGAAGCTGCGCGGCCAGAAATCGCCGCGCAGCGAGTCGGGCAGTGTCTTCACCGACATCAGCAACACCCAGGCGAGGGGCAGCAGGATGATCAGGTTGAAGAAGTTGATGATGCCATGGCGGACGACCGCGCCCCAGTTGCGGGTCCACCAGTCTTCGGCGGGTTGCGCTGTTCCCTGATGATCGGCCGCGATTGTCATCGCCCACACACCATGCGAAAGAACTCGACCGCTTCCCGGAATTCGGCGCGCGAAGAAAAACCCCGCCGAATTCCGGGAAACGTGGGGACAGTGCGTTTCAACATGGGTTGGTGCTTTCGCTCCATGGTATCAGCCCTTGGGACGGAAGATGCGCAGCAGCAGCACCATCACGGCCATCATCGCCACCGCCCCGATCATGCCGATGGCGGCGGCGTAGCCTTGGCGCCACAAGCCGAGCTTGAAGGCCTGGTCGTACATCATCACGGTCCAGGTATAGGTCGGCGAGGCGCGGTTGAAGCCGCCGAAGATGAGATACTCGTCGATCACCGCCATCGCCGTGCCAAAGCGCAGGACCACCAGGATCATCATGATCGGGGCCAGCTGCGGCCGGACGATGTGCCAGAATACCTGCCACTCGCTGGCGCCATCGATGCGCGCGGCATCGGGAAGATCCTTGGAGATGGCGGCAAGGCCGGCGATGAAGAAGATGGTGTGGTAGCCTAAGCCCCACCAGATCTCCATAACCGCGATCGAGGGCAGCGTCAGCGCCGTGCCGCCCAGCCATTGCGGGGCGTTCTGCAGGCTGAACAATCCGGTCGTATCGACCAGGAAGTGATTGATCGGGCCGGCTTGGTAATTGTACATCCACTTCCACAGTACAAAAATCAATGTGCTGGGGATCACCGCCGGAATCAGCAGGATCACCCGGTAGAGCGTGGCCAGGCGCGGGTTGGTCACGCGGTCGACGAGCACGGCCAACAGAAGCGGCAGTACGATTGTTCCGGGCAGGAACATGAGGGTGAACAGCGCCGCCCGCCCCAGGCTGGTCCACAGCAACGGATCGATGAAGGCCTGGAGGTAGTTGTCGATGCCGACAAACCGCGCCGGCTTGTCGGACAGGAACTCGTAGTTGGTGAAGCTGAGCCACAGCACACGGAATATCGGCCAGACCTGGTAGCCGACAAAGAACACCAGCGCCGGCAGCAGGAACAACCAATGGCCGAAGCCTTGGCGCAATCGCGCAAGCTGGCCGTCGGCCCGCGCGGGGGCGAGACTCAGCTCGTCGGATGCCGTGGTATCGACCATGTTCGGGTCCAAATTCTTCGTGGCGACGAGGCGCTTGGGTTTGCACCCCCCTCTCCCTTGGGGAGAGGGCCGGGGTGAGGGGTTGAGAGGGGACCGAGCAAGCCGCGAGTACCGCGCCCGACCCGACCCCTCATCCGGCCTTCGGCCACCTTCTCCCCAAGGGAGAAGGGATGGTGGCGCGCACCTGGCTGAATCCCAACGGGTTGTTGCACCAGATGCGTCCCTCTCCCCGCAAGCAGGGGGAGAGGAGAGCCGCGCCTCAGCCGCCCTTCTTCATTTCGGCCTGGACCGCCGCGACCACCTTCGTCATGGCGGCCTTCGGATCGGCCTCCTCGCCCTTCAGGTAGGTTTCCCAGATCGGCTTGCCAATGACGAACTGGTTGAGGCCGAACAGGTGGTTGGTGATGGCGGCCGCCTTGTCGAGCTGGCCGCGCACCAGATCAACCGACGGCGGCATCCAATCGGGCTTGTTCGCCTTCCAATCGGCATAGATCGACTTGTAGGGCGGCAACTGGCCAGGGTGGCCGCTCTTGGTGCCGACGATCGAGTCCTTCCAGATGCCCGGGTCGTAGGTCAGCGCCTTGATGTATTCGGCCGCCTTCTCCTTGTTCTGGCCGTTCTTGAACAGCGCGCAACCGGTGGTCCAGAACACGGTCGAGCCTTCGCCATTCGCGAATTTCGGCAGCGGGCCGAGATGCAGCTTCTTGGGGTCGTCCCAATTGGCGGCCATGCGCAGGGGGGCGTTGAAATACTTGAAGTAGAGACCCACGCGCTGTGCCGCGAACGCAACCTCGTCGGGCGTTCCGTTCACGCCGCCGTCCGACGCGCCCTCAAGCAGGATGTCGGGATTGCCGAGCGCCATGATCTGCTTCATCAGCTTCAGGGCTTCGATGGCCGGCTCGCCCGTGAAGTCGAACAGCCCGTCGGCCGTGTAGGCCTTGGAGCTCATGGAGTGGGTGATCGGCACCAGCGAGCGCCAGCCGTGGGAGTCGAATGTGGCGCCCCAAGGTGCCGCCTTGCTGTCGACGATCTTCTTGCCGCTGGCCAGGAACTCGTCCCAGGTCGCGGGCGCGGCATCGGGCAGACCCGCTTTGGTGGTGATGCCGGAATGCCAAGCCGAGCCGATCACGTCGAGCAGGAAGGGCCAGCTGTAGAGCTTGCCGTCGACAGTGCACTCGGCCCGGATCGAGGGGATGATGTCGTCGATCACGTCCTTGGGGATGTAGTTGTCCCAGGGCTCGATCACGCCGGCCTTGATCAGGGAGGACATCTCGACGAACGGCGTCTGTCCAACGTAGACGTCCCAAGTGCTCTGCTTGTTCTTGGCTTCCGCCACGAACCGCTCGATGCCAAAGCCTTCCACGGGCGCGATCTGGTAGTTGAGGCCGGGGAACTTGGCGTTGACCGCCGGAATGCCGGGATGCAGATCCTGGATCCACTGATAGAATGTGGGGGTAAGCGGACGATCAGCGGCGGCGGCCGTGCGGATGCCGCCCTTGGCGAGTGCGCCCACACCCGCAAGGCCTAGGCCCGCCATCAACGATCGCGTCAGGAATTCGCGCCGGTCGATCCGGCCCAGCTGCAGCTGCCGGAAAGCGGCCGCCTGCAGCACGTGTTCCTCGTCTTTGCGTCCTGGCATATGTGACCTCCCAAGGGTTCGGTGCATCTTGCGTCATCTCATCAGAACGACGACCGAACTGCTTGCAAGGCATGCACGCCGTACATCGCCGACCTGCCCGGAGGCCGTGGCTTGAGCCGCCGCGCCCGGAAGCTGCAATGGTCCGGGCCTCGGGGTGAGGTCTGGACAACTTGCAGCGTCAGACTAACAGCATGTAGGATCGCACGGCAAGTAGGCCCCGGAGAGCGCCATGACCGTGCTGGATCGCTTCCGACTGAATGGCAGCCGCGTCTTCATCACCGGCGGCAGCCGCGGCTTTGGCCGGGTGATCGCGCTGGCGGTCGCCGAGGCCGGCGCCGATGTCGTGCTGGCCGCCCGCGACCCCGACGCGCTGGCCAACACAGCCGCCGAGGTGCGTGAGCGCGGGCGGCGGGCCTGGACTTATCCCGCCGATGTCGGTCAACCGTCCGTATGCGAAGATCTGTGCCGGCGCGTGCTGGCCGAGGCCGGTCCCATCGACGTTCTCGTCAACAATGTCGGCGGCCGCAATCTCGATGTGGCGATCGAGGCGACCGACCTTGCGACCTGGCAGCGCTTCGTCGATCTCAACCTGACCCATGTGTTCCTCTGCACGAAATTGATCGGCGGCGCGATGCTGGCGCGCGGGGCGGGACGGGTGATCAACATCGCCTCGATCAGCGGCATGATCGCCAATCGCGGCATCGGCGGGCGCCACTACGAGGCGTCCAAGGCCGCGGTCATCCACTTCACCCGCGCCACAGCCGCCGATTGGGCGCCGCGCGGGGTCACGGTCAACGCGATCTGCCCGGGCCTGTTCATGACCGAGCCGAACCAGGCCTGGGCCAAGAAGAACCCCGAGGTGATCAAGACGTTTGTCGGCGCGGTGCCGATGGGCAGGGCGGGCGAGCCGGACGAGATCGGGCCGCTGGCGGTGTATCTGGCGTCGGGCGCGTCGAGTTACGTGACGGGTGCGAGTTTCGTGATCGATGGGGGGTATACGCTGTGGTAGGGGCAGCAGAATACGTTGGGCCGCATGGCCACATTGCCACCTTGCCGCTGGGTCAATTCCTCGCGCGCCCCAGCTGTTTCAACCTGCATCCTTGAATGATGGCTCATGCGAAGGTTTGACCGGACCAACGAACTTGTCCAATCGATACAGTCGGGTGCTGAGCGCCCCATTCGTCTGCTACTCTCAGTCCTTCGAACGAACATCAGGATGGGCGAGCGAAAGAGCCCCAGGCGCTCAAGACTTTAGCTCGAATGAAAGCAATTCCTGCGTTTTGCTCTCGGTCACATGGCCGCCGATCTTTGTAACGAATGTTCGTTTTGCCCAGCGAAGAGTCTTCGGGGCATACCAAGTGGTGATTTCTGTCTCAGTAGCGACCCCCGCGCCGCTGGGAGGTTTGACCTTGATGACGTTCACGCATTTGAGCGCATCAAAGGTTCCGGCCCCTGTTTCGATTTGCTCTTTGGCCAAGCATTTTCCTGTCGCCTCGCCACGGCCACCGCCGCCCGCGTTGAGAGCTTTCCATTTGAATGTCGATTTCCATTCGCTCCCGACATCGGCATTGCTGGGTGCTCCGCGCCCGTCATTCGGCGCATAGACAATGGAACCTTGTTGGATTGCGTTCCAGTCATAGTCAAAAACAATCAGATTGCCACCGGTTGCGTTGGCCGCCCGCACGCGGACTGTGAATTGCTTGTCTGTCGCTTCGGTGACGGCCATCACGAGATTGGGATGCGCCGTGGATTCAATGTCGTCTGTTTCTTTGTATGTCCATATGTCGCCTACGTGAACCTTGAAGGCTGGAGGCTGAGTTTCCCCACCCAAAGCAAGGGTCATGGACAATGCCAGGGCGGCGGATATGGCGCAAATGCCAGCAAAAAGAAGACGCATGAACTTTCCCTCATCTCATTCATTAATTTTAGCTAGTTTGTTGCTGGAGAGTTGTCTGTGAGTTCCATCGAATATTGTGAAAAAACGTGGCTACTATATTTCGACACATAGGTTCTCTTGACAACCCGGTTGATATCCGGCGCGTACCAAGTTTCCGCGTGTATCTCGGATTTCAAGCCGACTCCGTTCGCCCCAAGCCACTTCATATCGCTTACGATTCTGAATGTTTCGAACGTGCCCGCAGGTGTCGTGATCTTGGCTTGCTCCACGACTTTCGATTTTCCCTGGTGCTTGAAAACTCCTCCATTTAAAGTGTTCTTGTTGGAGCCACTGGAGGACCATTCTTTGCCGACGGATAGGGGAAGAACAAATCCTAGTCCATCGTCCGGCTGGTTTTTCCATGTATTGTCCTGCTTGAGGTTCCAATTGGCGTCGAACACGAGAATGGCCCCGATCATGGGCCCTCCGAGCTTGGACACCTTGACGGTCGAATCCTTGTCGGTCACTTCGGTGACTGTATATGTCAATGTGGCCGAGGGGTCGCCAGTCGTCTCATCGGTATAATCGTATGACCACTGATCGCCTTTGGCGAGTTTGGGAGACGCGCCCGGAACTGCCGCCTGACCGGCAGTGGTCGCCGCTGCCGCGGTCGTTGACTTTTCCTGGCCCTCGCAATAGTGAGAGGCCGCCGCGAAGGCGATCAATGCAATTGCTGCGCGCGCCAATTTCATGTGGCTTCCCCTTTTGACATTGCAAGGCACGGACGCTCAATCGTTTATAGACCGGCATTGCGCTAGCGACAATGATTCCAACTTGGCACCCTCGCAAGCGCCCAAAATCTAGCGATATCCTTTCACATTTTCGGCAATTGCAACCAGCAACGTGACGTTGCGAATTTCCCCCGCCCAGCAGTGCTTCATGACGACGCCGTCGAGATAGGCGCAAGGGTGTGTGCCCTCGATTGGCGCGTTGCGCGAGACCTCGATCGTTTCGCAGATCTTCTTGTTGAGTTCGGTGACCGTGGGCGGTGAAACCCACGTTTCCCACAAGGCCTCGTTGCTGTCCTCGACCCGGTCCAAGTGCCCCTGATCCGCGCAACGTCGATGCGAATGAGGTTGTTGAGCGATCTAGGAATCGGCGTATCCTCGTTTCCCATGGTGGCCTCGTCCATCTCCTGGGGTCAATCTCAGCAACCACCAGAAGACCGCGATTCGGGGCCGCCAGCTTCCTCCAATTGTACGAAACCATCTTTGCGTCATCTAGACCACTATTTGGGGACCTTTGAGCATATGCCCTTGGCTCCGCAATCGACGCTCCTGCACCAATTCAGATACCGCCCCCCTACACCTTCAGCCGCCCATACGTCCCCATCCACGGCCGTCGCCGCTCGAACTCGGCGCTTGCGGCGAAAACGTCGGCGTCCGCGTATCGCCGACCCACGATCTGCATACCCACCGGCAGGCCATCGGCCAACCCCGCCGGCACGGTCGCGGCCGGGTAGCCGATGAAGTTGATCAGATAGGTCATGCACCAGCCGATCAGGCGGTCGATCCTTTCGCCGTTGATCTCGGCAGGGCCAAGCGTGTTGCCGTCGGCCGCGTTGTCGACGGCAAGGCAGGCCAGCGTCGGCGAGATCAGGTAGTCGTAGCGATCCAGGATGCCGCGCAGCGCCGTGACGACCTCGCTGCGCACGATCTGATCGTTGAGGAAATCGACCGCCGACAGGCGCTGGCCGATCTCGTCCCAATGCCAGAACTCCGGCGGGAAATCGTCGTGGTGTTTCGCGCGTAGGTCGAAGCCCTCGCGCTTGAACCCCTCAAGTATCACCACTTGCTTGGCGCCGACAAAGCGGCACCACACATCGCTCAGCTCGGCTTGCGTGCGCTTGATCCCGACATCGACTTCCTCGACATGCGCACCCGCTTCCTCGAAGGCCTTCACCGCCTTGTCGACCATCGCTATGACGCGCTTCTCGACCGGGAAGATGCCGTAGTCGCGCGTGTAGGCGATCTTCTTGCCGGCGATCGACGCCTTCAGCGCGCCCATGAAGTCGACGCGGCCCTCCAAGGCGAACAGATCGCGCGAATCGTAACCCGCCAGCGCCGACATCGCGAGCGCGCTGTCCTCGACGGTGCGGCTGATCGGGCCCTCGAAGATGAAGGGCGTGGTGCCGCCAAGGGCATCGGCACCGGGCAACAGCGGCACGCGCCCGAAGGCCGCCTTGTAGCCGAACACGCCGCACCAGGACGCCGGAATGCGGATCGAGCCGCCGCCATCGGTGCCTTCGCACAGCGGCAACAGCCCGGCCGCCACCGCGCCGGCGCTGCCGCCGGACGAGCCGCCGGTGTTCTTGGCAAGGTCGAACGGGTTCTTCGACGGGCCAAACATATAGTTGTCCGTGGTGCCGCGGAATCCGAACACCGGGCTGTTGGTCTTGCCGACGATGATCGCGCCGGCCTTCTCCATCCGTTCGACGAACAGGCAGGAACCCTTGGCGACATAGGTCTTCAATCCACGGACGCCACCATGGGTGGTGACCCAGCCGGGCTTGTAGTCGAAGCAGTCCTTCATGGCGATCGGCACCCCGTGCAAGGGGCCCACGGCCTCGCCACGCATGATCGCGGCCTCGGCGGCCTTGGCTGACGCCCTTGCCTCGTCGAGATGCAGGATGATCAGCGCATTGATCTTGGGGTTGTTCGCCTCGATGCGGGCAATGGCGGCGTCCATCACCTCGACCGGCGAAATCTCCTTGCGGCGAATCCTGGCCGCCAGCGCTGCGGCGGACTGGGTTGTCGCCAGATTTTCGCTCGATGCCATGGCCGTCCTCCCATCCAGCTTTGTCTGCTGCTTTAATCCACTGCCTTCGCCATCACCGAGCGGATCGCCGCAACCGAGGTTTCAAGCCGATCATACTCGGGCGGCCGCAATTCGCCGCCCATGAAGACGTGCTGGCGGCGGAACGTCATGCCACTCGCCACCGGTTCCATCGCCGCGAAATGCAGCTCGGCTGGCTTGGCTGCGGCGACGATGCGATCGACGGTGCGCGCCGTGATACCGCCCCCTGGCATGACGATGATGCGTTGGCCGGCGCGGCGGATCAGCTCGGCAATGAGCGGCAGGCCTTCGAGGACGGTTGCCTCCTGTCCCGAGGTGAGAACGCGATCGACGCCCAATCCCACAAGCGCCTCAAGCGCCTCGCAGGGATCGGGAGTCATGTCGAAGGCCCGATGGAAGGTCACGGACAGTGGCCGGGCCAGCGCGATCAGTTCGGCTGTTCGTGCCGCATCGATGGTGCCCGAAGCCGTCAGCAGTCCGATCACCACGCCATCGGCGCCCTCGGCCTTGGCGCTCTCGATGTCGGTCCGCATGATCGCGAACTCGTCGTCGTCGAACAGGAAGTCGCCGCCGCGCGGCCTGATGATGACGTGCAGTCCAATCCCCGCCACCGTCCGCGCCTGCCGGATCGCGCCTCGGCTCGGGGTAACGCCGCCCTCCAGCAGATTGCCGCAAAGCTCGACCCGGTGGGCGCCGGCGGCCTTGGCCGCTCGCACGCCGGCGGTCGAGTCCACACAAATTTCGAGGATCATGACACGCTCCGGTTTCCTGGTTGCATAGTGTCAAAGCCCATGATGCCATGGCAATGTGATTGTCAACGCTCCGCGAGGGGGTTCCATGAGCTACAAGGCGATCTACACCTATGCCTGGGACCTCGCCGAAGCGGGCGTGCCCGAGGCGGTCGGCCAGTTCCGCGCGCTCGGCCTCGATACCGTGACCATCGCCGGCAGCTATCACGCGGGCAAGTTCCTGCGCCCGCATGGCAAAACCGGCAAGGTCTACTTCCCCGAGGACGGGACGGTCTATTTCAAGACCGACCCGCGCCGGTATGGCGGGATCAAGCCGGTCGCCAACTCCATGCTCGGCGAGCGCGATGTCGTCCGTGAGCTGACGGCACAGAAGGGCATCGCCACCAATATCTGGCTGGTGCTTTTGCACAATACGCGGCTCGGTATGCTCCATCCGGGCTCGGTGGTGACCAACGCCTTCGGCGATCGTTATGTCTACAATCTGTGCCCGTCGGCACCCGAGGTGCGCGCCTATGCGGTCGGCCTCGCCCGCGATGTGACGGAGAGCTATCCCGTTTCAGGCCTGTCGCTGGAGACGCCCGGGTTCCTGCCGTATGCGCATGGCTTCCATCACGAGTTCGCGTTGAACCAGCCGAATCGTTGGCTCGACGGTCAGTTGGGACTGTGCTTCTGCGACCATTGCGTTGCGGGCGCCAAGGCGGCCGGCATCGGTGTGGCGGCGCTGAAGGCGCGTGTCGCCAAGGACATTTCCGATTACCTCGCCGGTGACGTCGATTTCCCGCCCGACATGGCCGAGGCCTTCTGGCTGGCCGATACGCGCACCGACGGAGAACTCAGGGCTTTCCTCGATTGGCGCTGCACCGTCGTCACCTCCTTGGTCGCCGAGATCCGCGCCACGGTTCGCAAGGACGCAACGATCGCGGTCATTCCATCGGTTGCCCGGCCGACCGGCGGAGCCTGGTACGAAGGCAGCGACCTGGCCGCGCTGGCGCAAGCCGCCGGCATCGTCGAAGCCTGTTTCTACGAGCCCGGCGCGGCGCGCGTGCGGGCCGATCTGTTCGACGTGCAGCGGCGGTTGCGTGGCAAAGGCATATTGCGGGGAATCCTGCGACCCGCTTTCCCCGATCTCAACAGCCGCGATGAGGTGCTCGCCGCTGTCGCCGCCCTGGCCGAGCATGGCGTGACGGAGATCGCGTTCTACAATTGGGGCCATGTGCGCAGTGCCAATTTGCAATGGATCGCTGAGGCCCTGCAACTCATCGGGGGCCGCCTTGGATAGGGTGCGGATTGGCAAAGTCCATGGCGCGCACGAACACGGGGAACAACGGAGGTAAATCATGGCGGGCAATCGGGTTTTGGTCGTCGGTCTCGGCACCATGGGCATGAGCCATGCGCTGGCCTATACGCGCATCCCCGGCTTCGAGGTGGTGGGGGTGTGCGAGCGACGCATCGCCAAGCGTGACTTGCCCGAGGCCCTGAAGGGTGTGGCGAGGTTCGACGATTTCGGGCAGGCGCTCGCCGAATTGAAGCCTGACGTGGTGTCGATCAACACGCTGCCCGATACCCACGCGCCGTTCGCCATCATGGCGATGGAGGCGGGCGCGCACGTCTTTGTCGAAAAGCCGCTCGCCGACACCGCGGCCAATGCCGAAAAGGTGGTCGCAGCAGCCAAGCGCACGGGCAAGAAGCTGGTGATCGGCTACATCCTTCGGCACCACCCCTCCTGGATCAGGTTCATCGAGATCGCCCGCCAGCTGGGCACGCCCTTGGTGTTTCGCATGAACCTCAACCAGCAATCCAACGGCAAGACCTGGGAAGGGCACAAGCGCCTGATGGAGTCGCTCTCGCCCATCGTCGATTGCGGCGTGCATTATGTGGACGTCATGTGCCAGATGACCGAGGCCAAGCCGATCAAGGTCCACGCCATCGGGGCCCGCCTGACCGAGGAGGTGAGGCAGCAGAATTACGGCATGTTGCAGGTCAGTTTCGACGACGGCTCAGTCGGCTGGTATGAGGCTGGCTGGGGTCCAATGATGAGCGAGACGGCCTTCTTCGTGAAGGATGTGATCGGCCCGAAAGGCTCGGTCTCGATCGTCATGGCCGAAACCGCCGGAAAGGTGAAATCCGACGACATCAACGCCCACACCAAGACCAACCAGATCCTATGGCACCATGCCGACTTGTCCAGGCCCGACGAGCGCATCGACATGACCGACGAGCCCGACCACGATGGCCTGTGCGAGCGCGAGCAGCGCTATCTGCTGAAGGCCATCGAGGAAAACCTGGACCTCACCGACCACATGAATGATGGCGTCAAGAGCCTGAAGATCGTGCTGGCGGCGGACCGGTCTATGCACGAGGGGCAAGTCGTCAGCCTGTAAGCATTTGATCTGTCTGCGTTATGGTTGCCCTCGGGTCGCGCGGCGATTTCCCGTTCTGCTTCGCCTCCGCCGCCATGTGCGGGCGAGAGCCGGAGCAGGCGCGCATCGTGGCCAAATCAACACAGTTGGACCACTCGGGTGCCAATCGCGCGTTTCCGGCGAATTCAATGTTGACAGCCATCGAACCGTGAACCAGTTTTTCCCATCCAAAAGCAGAGGACTGTCCTCGCAAAGACTCTACTGGGTTGAATTGTCAGTAGGAGAACTTGCAGGTGTGTGTGGCACTGAGTGAGTGGGTGTTATGCGTTACGTTCCATTGCTGGCCATGTTGGTTCTGACCGGGTGCTCGATTCATCCTATTCCAGATGATGTCTCGCAATATTCGACAGAGGACATCGTGCAGAATGTGCGATGTGAGGCCAAGGCGGCCGTTCGCGATCGAATAAAACTCGGGCTTGTGGGGGTCGGCCTCACGGATATGGTGCCCGACACGGTTCTGGAAAAAAAGGAGGACCTTGCGCGGGTCCGCCGTATCTCGCCGATATTGGCAAGCACATTCGAGGCTTACGGCGCCAGCTCGATCAGCTATGATTTTGAATTCAAAATCAATGAGCATGATGGAACCCAGGCATCGGCAAATTTCGCGATGCCATTCACCAACGGCAATGTTTCGGCGGGCATCAGCGGAGGCCTTGACAAGATTCGGGCCGGCGATCGTCATTTCGCTACGGTCGAGACATTCAGGGATCTCGCGAAGCTGCATTGTGATAAATTTGCCGCGCCAGATAAGAATATAGTTTACCCGATGACAGGCAGTGTCGGTATTTACAAGGTAATGAACACGTTTATCAGTTTGACCGAGCTCGGCGGCGGGAAAGGAACGTTCACGGACACGTTGACGTTCACGACAACGGTGGGCGGATCGGTCAACCCGACTCTGGTCCTGAGTGCGGTCCCCAAATCATTCAACCTGGTCAATGCGAACGCCACATTGGCCGATACAAGGACGGACGTGCATCAGCTGATCGTCAGTCTCGTCTTCCCTACAGCCGATCTGAGAACAGCACGTCCTGATGCCAATGCGGGCCTTGTTCTCCGAGCCACCAACCTGGTGGCCGCCGATACAAAGGCCAGAGCACTGGAAGAACTATGCATCGCCCGCGAGGAGAGCCGGGAAGTCGCGGCGGGCACCCTTCGGCTTTATCCGCCGGAGGTCTATTGCCGGCCCCGCCTGCTACCCTTGCCACAATGAATTCGGTGTTGCAGGCCCATGCCGCCACCGTAGCCTTGAAATTGCGCCACGCAGCTCCACGGTAGGTGGGCGGCGGAGGTCGCGCGTCTGGTGAAAGGCGCGACCCGAGCCTTCCCGCGATTGGACTGGTGGGAGGCGTCTCCATGGCGTAGCAAAACAGGGAATTGGTGCAGCGGTCGCGTCAAGCAGAGGGAGATGCGGGCCATGCGGTTTGTCCATGCGGCAGTGCTATTGATCGCCTGCCAATTGTGTTGCGGCCCGGCGTTTGCCGAGAACCGCGTCGCCCTGGTTATCGGGAATGGCGTCTATGCGCACGCCAGGCCGCTGGCCTACGCCCGTGACCGCTCGGCCAGAATAGCCGAAGCCTTGAAACGCCAGGGGTTTGTCATCTTTGGCCAGAGGGTACAGAGCGATGTAACCCTCGCCAAGATGATCGACCTCGTGTTCGAGTTCGGACGAGCCGCCCGTGAGGCCGACAAGGCCATCGTCTATTTTTCGGGTTATGCGGTCTCCGAGTCCGGCGCCAACGCGCTCGTTCCTGCCGATGCCACATTTCTTGGCGAGGGAACGGTATCGAGCCAAACCATCCGGCTCGATTCCTTGATTGCGGCGATCAAGCCGCAATTCGGTCACCTGACCATTGTTGTCGATGCCGCTGGCAGCCAAACGCAGTCGGGAGCTTTGTCCAGTGCGAAGCTGGTGCCGATGCGGAACTCCGAGAGCGTTACCGTGAGGTTGGCCGGAGAGCCGGAGAACGGAGGCTCCGCCTCAAATACAGCGGGAACCCTGACAGCGACGATCCTGGACGAGCTCCAGCTTGCACCCGATAGGGTCATCGGGGCCAACCCGGCAGGGCAGGCTGCGGGCGGTACTCCTATTGTGAGCAAGCCGACCGAGGCCGAGCTGAACAAGGCTCGCCTCTCCATAGCGAAAATGAGCAAGAGCGAACGGGCCTCCCTGATGGCTTTGGCCAGCAGGCAGCAGAAATCTCCCGAGGACGTGCTGATCGGTCTGCGCGGATCGGCGGTACTCGGGGGCAGCAACAATCAAGACATCGTGGAGACGAAGAGGATTGGCGCCTCGCCCGCCGAGGAGGCCTCAGCTTACAATGTCGAACAGGTGTTTTACGCGACCGACCGGAAGCAAAAGGCGCCAGCCGCGTCAGGCTTGGCCTATGGTGCCGACCGTGGGGAACTCGTCTATGGCTCATGTCTGGTCAGCGTGCCGTTCCATCACGAGACCGGGGCTCTCGAGGCCCCGTCGATACTGAAGGGCGAGTTCACCCAGGACCCGACCAAGCACGTGGTCTTGTTGAAGGTGGAGCAGCAGCCGGAGGCGTCCTTCTTCAGCGCGATCGAGAAGCGCATCGCGGGGCGGCCGGGACGCAACGCCTTCATCTTCGTCCACGGATACAATGTGAGTTTCGAGGACGCGGCGCGGCGGACAGCGCAAATGGCCTATGATCTCCGGTTCGACGGGGCGGCGGTATTCTTCAGCTGGCCGTCGCAAGCATCCTTCCTCAGGTACCCCACCGACGAGAGCAACGTCGATTTCGGCAAAGTCGATTTCACCCAATTCGTTGCCGATTTCGCGAGGAAATCGGGGGCGGACAATATCTATCTTATTGCCCATTCCATGGGGAACCGGGCCCTGACCGGGGCCTTGGAGGATCTCCTGGACAAAAATCCAGAGGTGAAAGGCAAGATCAGGGAGATCATCCTGGCGGCCCCCGATATCGACGCGGAAATCTTCAAGCGCGACATCGCGCCCAAGATCGTCGGCAAGGGAGTGCAGATCACTCTTTATGCCTCGTCAAATGATTGGGCCCTCTACGCCTCCAAGATCTTCCACGGCTATGCCCGTGCCGGCGATACCGGCCGCGAGGTCGTCGTGGAAAAAGACATGACAACAATCGACGCCTCCGATGTCGACACCGGTCTCTTCGGCCACGCCTATTTCGCGGACTCAAAATCCATCCTGGCGGATATCTATGCGCTTTTGTCGGGCAAACTCGATCCAAGCCAGCGGGCGTATTTGAAGCCGGTTCGTGTCCAGGACGGGCAGTATTGGAAAATGAGTCCGGCCGAATGACAGGCGCCGCCGCTAGAGGCCCGTATAGATGAAACCGGCCCAGAAATAGGGGTGGGAATAGGGACGCGCGAGCCGCTTTGGCGCGACCGCTGTCCGGACGCCATTGACGCCGGTTCCGCGAGTGACCCATTCGACGATGCCGCGATTGCGTGAACGAGCCAATTCCTCGACAGCCAGCGTCTGCTCGATCCCGGCGAGTTGGCGGCTTTCGAGTTGTCTGCGCGACGCTACCCCCCTGGCATAGGCGGTCAAGTCTTCATTGGTGGCCTCGCGCAGCCAGGCTTGGGCGCGGTGCAGGGCTGTCGGGGGCGGCAACCTCGCCCCGATATGGAGATCGTAGAACTTGGCCATCAGCAGTGCGGTCGCGGCGTCGGACACAGGCCAGAGAGTTCCGATCACCCCGGACGCGCCGAGCGCGGTGAAGGCGCCCGGCAACCCGATGAACTCCTCGGGGTTGCTGGTGATTTCGGTCAATCCCGTCTCGCAAGCCGAAAGCACGACAAGTCGCGGATGACCGAGGCCGGCTCCCGTCTCGAGGAGCTGGCCAACGCTGAGCCTGGCCCCGCCGGACAGGAGCAACGCCGATTGTCTGGCATCTGACCAAGCAAAGGAGCCATGCGTGGCAAAGTGCCAGTAGGTCTTGCCCTTCAACGCGGCAATGACCGCTTCAGGGCGAGCCGCGTCCCTCAGCAGCAAGGTGCGCGAGCCGCTGGCGAAGTGGGAGGCGACCATGGCGCCTTCCGTTTCGGTCCCCGGCAGGTCGCCCCTCGGATTGACGATGGCGGTCAGGGTGGCGCGTGCCGTCCTTGCAATGTCGCGCTCGGCTGTCGTGATCACATTGAGGGTTGGCGCATAGACGATTTCGTAGTCGTCCGCCAGCCGCCGCTTGCTGTCGGGGTTCTGGCTGAGCCCCAGCGGCAGAATGCCGAGCCAGCCGGATGGCAGCCACACGAGCCTCGCACCGGGATTGACGCCATGCTCCTTGAGGGCGGCATCCAGCCTCTCCCCGAAGAGATGCCAGAACTCCGGACCGAGATCATCAATGGCGGCAGTCCATTCGGGCCAGCGCTGGTCGAACTCGGGGCCCTGCAGATAGTTGACGAAATACGCGCTGAACCAGCCGGCCGACTTGGGATCGCCGGTTGATCCCGCCAAAAGCACGGACAGCCTTTGGGTGGTCAGTTCCGGCAGATCGATGACGTACAGCCCGTTGTCGCTCGCCGGTCGGGTGATGAGAATGATCTTGCCGCCCAGCCCGGTGACAATCGGCACGACAACAGCACCGCCCTTGGCGACGATCGTCCGCGCGTCGGCAAGCGCGGATGCGGGTTGGCCCGCGCCCTGGCTCCCGCTCTTGACGAGACCGAGCAACTCTTGCCGCATGGCCACCAGCCCATCGAGAGCGGTGGCGCGCTCGGTGCCCTGCGCGGTGGCAACGGTCTGCTGCTGGGAGCGTATCGCGGCACGAAGCTCATCGAGGCGACGGCGCTGATCTTGCGGGAGCTGCAGCGTTTGCAGTTTCAGGCCGACCGCCATCAGCTGAGCCCGGCCCTCATTGGCCAGTTCGAGAGCGAATTCGTTTTCGCCGCGCAGCAAAGCGGCCATGGCCGCTTCGGGAAACAGGGGTCCAGCATCGGCTATGAGCGAGCGAGCCTCGTCCTCCTCGAGACCCTGACCGAACAACAGCAGGAAGGCCTCGCGGGCATTGGCATAGGCTTGAGCGGCCTCTTGCAGCTGGCCGGCATCGAGGAGGACGTGACCCAGACTGCGCGACGTGCGCATGTGGTCTTGTGGAAAGGCGTCGCGGGTGAAAACGGAAAGTGCGGCCTCGTAGGCGGCGACGGCCTCCTTGCGGTTGCCTTCGCGGTCACCTCGAATGCGGTCTGTGAATGCGTTGCCAAGCGTGCGCTGGGTCGTCGCCCACTGCTGGGGAGACCCATCCCGAGTAAATACCGTCAAGGCCGCCTGGAGGTGGGTGAGGGCGGTCTCCTGGTTGTTGGCGGTGTCGCCGCGGCTGCGGTCCAGATAGGCACCGGCAAGATTGGTTTTCGCGGTTCCCCACTCGAATGGAAACGCCTCGCGCGTGAGCACCGTGGTCGCTGCCTCGAGATGGGAGATCGCAATCTCCCGGTTCTCGGCGCGGTCCCCGGCGACGCGATCGCGGTACGTACCGCCGAGATTGTTCTGAACATTCGCCCATTCGTGCGGATAGGCGCCTTGCGTGAAAACCGTGAGCGCCGCCTCGAAATGGGTGATCGCCGCCTCGATATTCGAGGCGCGTTGTCCGTACGTGCGTTCCTTGTTGACGATCGCGATATTGTTCTGGAGCTGCGCCCACTGCAGCGGGGCCGTATCGCGGGTGAATATCGCGAGCGCGGCCTCGAAATGTGCGATGGCCCGCTCCTGATTGTCGGCGTGCTCGCCACGAATCCGTCCCCAATAAGCAATACCGAGATTGTTGTTGAGCCTTGCCCAGTTCTGCGGTTCGGTATCGCGATTCCAGATCGCCATCGCCGCTTCAAGATGGACGATTCCCTGCTCAAGATTATCGGCGCGAACGCTGCGAATGCGCGCAACGTAGGCACTGCCCAGGCCGAACGAGATTTCAGCTTTGACTTGTTCACGAGAAGCGGCAAGCGGCCAGTTTCGCAACTCACGCTCAAGCCCAACGAGCTGCTCGCCCAACACAATGATCTGCTCGGGATCCTGGGTCTGCGGCCACCGCTGATAGAGACTTGAGAACTCCGCGGCCTGTTGCTGATCCGCGGCGTCCTGCTGTTGCGCCCAAGCCATGCGCCCCTGCCCGGCCGCGATCAAAATGGGTACCAAGAGTATCAAGGTCGCCAATCTACGCAACATGCACCCCTCCCGATTGCCAAGCGCCGCAACGACACCGACCAGTGGAACCCGACGTTGGCGCAAGCGTGGCGGGACAATCATGAAATTTCCTCATAAGGCCATGCCGATTCAGCAATCTAATCGCGAGCGTGGAGGTCCACTAGATTGGTTTGCGACGACAGCCGGTTTGATCGATCAAACAGTCAAGGAACCTGGTCGTAGACAGCAAGCGACGCGGTTCGCAATCTTCGGGCAACCGGTCGCCCGCACGGCGACGAACAGTATCGAGCGACTTCGGCGAAGATGTAACTGGCCTCCCGGCACCAATCACTGGACGGAGAATGTCATGAAAAAGCGCAAACTTGGAAATACCGGCCTCGAAGCCTCCGCCCTCGGCCTCGGCTGCATGGGGATGAGTTTTTCCTATCGTCAACCGATGGCCACGCCCGATGCTGTCCGCCTCATCCGGGCGGCCGTCGAGCGGGGGATCACCTTCTTCGACACCGCCGAGGTCTATGGGCCGTACACAAACGAAGAAGTGGTCGGCGAGGCGCTGGCTCCGGTCCGCGACCAGGTGGTCATCGCGACCAAATTCGGCATCGACATCGATGGGACGGATGGTGGAAGCGGCATGAACAGCCGGCCCCAGCACATCCGCGACGTCGCCGACGCTTCGCTCCGGCGGCTGAGAACCGACCGCATCGATCTGTTCTATCAGCATCGCGTCGACCCCAACGTGCCGATCGAGGACGTGGCTGGCACGATCAAGGACCTGATCGGGCAAGGCAAGGTGAAGCATTTCGGCCTTTCGGAGGCTGGCGCCCGTACCATCCGCCGCGCCCACGCCGTGCAGCCTGTCGCCGCCGTCCAAAGCGAATACTCCTTGTGGTGGCGTGAGCCGGAGCAAAGCTTCCTGCCCACGCTCGAGGATCTGGGGATCGGCTTTGTCCCATTCAGCCCGCTCGGCAAGGGCTTCCTCACGGGCGCCATCGACAAGGGCACGGCATTCACCAGCAACGACTTCCGCAATTCTGTTCCGCGATTTGCGCCGGAGGCCCGGATAGCCAACCAGCCCCTGGTCGATGCGCTTGGCAAGATCGCCGCGGACAAGAAGGTGACCCTTGCTCAGGTCGCACTGGCTTGGCTGCTGGCCCAAAAGCCATGGATAGTCCCGATCCCCGGCACAACCAAACTCCACCGTCTCGAAGAGAACATCGGAGCGGCCGCGGTCGAACTGACGAGCGAGGACCTGCTCAAGATCGAAGCCGTTGTGTCGGCGATCACCGTAACGGGAGAACGCTACTCGCCACAGCAGGCAGCAAGAATCGACCGCTGAACATCAGGTTCGAAGGCGGCGGAGACCTTGGCGAGAAAGAGCTTCGAGGCGCGAAATGCGTGAGGGTGCCGGGTGGCGCACGGTGAGGTACGCATCAAGACAAAACCGCAGTTCAATTCGTGTGCCAGGCTGTCTGCCGTTCTGGCACATTCGCCATTCAGTTCGGGCCGGTTGGGGTCATGGGGAGGCTGATCAATTGGTGCAGCAGGCGAGCCACCGGCAGAGCGGAGCGAACACAATGGCCAGCAAGTCGTCCAAGAGGTCAGCGAAGGTCGTAAATAGGGCTGCCACCAAGCGGGTCGGTGCAAAGCTGACCCTCCTCACAGACGGCAATCCGCAGATCGCGGGAAGTGTAAGCCAGAAGCGCGGCTATGTGCCGCGTGCCAGCAGATACGACACGAACGACGCGCACGCGCCCAGCATGAACAGTGCGTCGGCCTCGTCTACCTGTGCCTCGTCACCGAACACGAGCGCATGGCGCACGCCTTTCTCGGCGTTTGAATAGGCATAGAGCCGCTCGAACGCCGCCTTAAGATTGCCGTGCAGGTGTCCCCGCAGCTCAAGAACCTTGAGCGCACCGCCAAGGGTGTTCTGGTCCGGCGCGAGGCGCACCGCCATTGCCTCGACGGCATGGATGCTCTCGCGCACGCTCCCGGCCCAATCCAAATTGCGAAGCGCCACGCCCGCCGCGATGAGCTGCTTGCGCGCAGCAGTGGCATTCTTGGCCTCCGCGCCCGCGATGGCGCGCTCGAACGCCGCCGCCTGCTCCTCCGTGCCGATGGCGGCGATGAACTCGTTGTCGAATACGCGATACGCGGCGCGCGCCGTGACGAACGCGCCTGCAAGCTCGCGCTTCAACTCGCCACTGCATCCAACTTGCCGGACGAAGAATTCGACCAGATTGAACAGGTCGCCGATGTTGGCGCGCTGGACGAAGTTGTTGAGGAGTTGCTTGTGGTCGTATGCGCTGAAGTTGAATTTGTCGGCCGGCTGCTTAAAGAAGAGAACGTGCAGGTCCATCGCGACACGCCTCCATTCGTCATTGAACAGAGTAGAGCCATACGGCGGCGCGCAGGATTCGCGGTCGATTTCAAGGCTGATGTAATAATATAGCAGACGGCGCAGCTCGACGGACGCCTCGCCCAGCTTGAGCTGCGGCGGGATCGGCTCAAGGCCAGTGCGTTGGGAGAACGGTACATAAGGCTTCGAATCGCTTGCCATGCGGTGACTATATGGCGATTCGCCGTGTTGGCATGAACGCGATGGCCAATAGGATGTCCAAGACGTCGGCTAAGGTAGCCGACAACAACCTTGAAGAAGGCGACAACCATGAAGAAGGGGATGAGCAGCTCGAAGGAAGCAAAGTTGGGAGACTCCCCCTCGCAGCTGATCGATGTACGAATCAGAGAGCTGGATGATTGGCGGGGCGAGACGCTCGCTCGGGTCCGAAGTCTAATCCACAAGACCGCCCCCGAAATTGTCGAGGAGTGGAAGTGGCGAGGGGTTCCGGTTTGGTCGCACGCCGGCATCATCTGCACGGGCGAAACCTACAAGAACGTAGTGAAGCTCACCTTCGCCAGGGGCGCGTCCCTCAAGGATCCGGCACGTCTCTTCAACGCGAGTCTCGAGGGCAACACGCGCCGCGCGATCGATATCCACGAGGGAGAGGTCGTCGACGAGACCGCCTTCAAGGCGCTCGTTCGCCAAGCGGTCGCTCTCAACAGTGCCGCCAAGTCGAAAGGTTCAAAGAAAGTGACGCCCTAAGGGATTTCCGCTCCGCAACGGGTTCGGCATTGGGCGACGAGGCCGTTTGCCCGCGCGTCTATTCAATCGCCATCAGGCTGGCGTGGTCGGTCAGCACATACATCTTGCCGTCGGCGACCACGGGGGCGAGGTAGACCGGCTGGCCAAGATCGCGCTGGGCGGTGGCCTGGCCCGTCATCGGATCGACGCCGACCAGCGCGCCCTTGCTCGAGGTCAGCCATAGTTTGCCGCCCGCTAGCACCGGTCCGCTCCAGACCTTGGCGTTGCCGGGCAATTTTGCCGCCCAGCGGACCTCGCCATTGGCGCGGTTGAGCGCCACCAGACGGCCCGAAAGGTCGACAACATAGATACCGTCGCCCGCGACCCAGGGCGTCTCAACGCCGTTGAGGTTCATGGCCCAGATGCGCGCGCCCGTCGCCCCATTGCTGGCGATCAACCGGCCCGAGCGGCTGACGCCATAGACGCTGCCACCGACGATCACCGGGCTGGCAGGATCACTCAGCGCGGCGATGGTGGCGTTGGCGTGGGCGCCGCTCAGGCTGTCGGTCCACAATTGCGCGCCGGAATCGACTTTCAGCGCCGCGATGTCGCCCGAGGTGAACGGCACGACCACCACGCCGCCCGAGATCGCGGGCCGCGTGCCGGTGAGCAGCGCGGCGGCCTGCTGGGGAACGCCGTGATAGGTCCAGATCGTGCTGCCGTCGCCAGTCGACAGGCAGAGCACCTGGCCGTCGATGTTGGTGGCGATCAGCCGTCCGTCGGCGACCGTGGGGGCCGAGTGGAAGGGTGAGCCGAACTTCTTCTCCCACAACCTGGCTCCGGTGCCGGCGTCGAGCGCGACCACGGTGCCGAACCCGGTCACCGCGAAGATGCGCCCGCCCTCGGCCGCGATGCCACCACCGAAGGCCTTGCTCTCGTTGACGCCTTCGGGGGCCGCGCTGACGCCCCAGGCTCGGGCACCGCCCGCCGCCGCATAGGCGCTGACATGGGACGCCGCATCGAAAACATAGATCCGGCCCTGCAGCACGATGGGCGGCGCGGTCAGCTTGGCGAGCGCGCTGGAGCCGGTGCCAGCCTCGGCGGTCCAGATCGTGCGCATCGAGCCGGTCAGGGCAAGATGACCCGGCGCGTTGCCCGCAGCCCCGCCCGGGGTCGCCCATTCGGC
>Ga0075018_10000061_pt1 | contig 24618 bp, 20 predicted proteins | sample ColStrG_CSR_2014_FD_71471 | JGI IMG/M metagenome (GOLD analysis project Ga0075018, IMG submission 71471) | Freshwater sediment microbial communities in response to fracking from Pennsylvania, USA - Cold Stream Run_MetaG_CSR_2014 | ecosystem: Environmental > Aquatic > Freshwater > Creek >... | reverse complement strand
TGACCGCGGCCATCGCTCGCCGCAGTTCGGCGTCGTCGGGAAGGCCCTCGAGGCCGAGCCCGCCCGCCGACCGGCGGAGCCGGGCCAGGTGGCGGGTGACGGAGAACGGCTCACCGCGGACGATCTGGATCGTCTCGAAGATGCCGTCCCCGACCGTCAGCCCATGGTCGAGCGGCGAGACGGCGGCCCCATCGAGCGGGACGAGGGCGTCGTTCATCCACACCACGGGCTCGTCAGCCATCCGATGATGCTCCCACGCGGGCCGGGTGGCTGGATGCCACCTGCAACAGGCGCCGCGCCTTCAACTCCGTTTCTTCCCATTCGCCCGACGGCGATGAGTCCCAGGTGATGCCGCCGCCGGTCCCGAAATGCAACGCGCCGCCATCGACCCAGAACGTACGGATAGCGACGTTCAACTCGCCCTCGACCCGGTCGGCATCGACCCACCCGATTGCGCCGCAGTAGAGCCCCCGCTCCACTGGCTCCAGTCGGGCGATGTGGTCGAGAGCGGCGCCTTTGGGGGCACCGGTGACAGACCCTGGAGGGAACGTGGCGCCGATGGCATCGGCCCATCCGAGGCCCGGTCGCAGCTGTCCCTCGACGGTGCTCACCAGATGGACGAGTCCGGGATGGGGTTCGACCGAGAGCAGCGCCGGCACGCGGACCGTTCCCCAGGTGCAGACCCGTCCCAGGTCGTTGCGGACCAGGTCGACGATCATGATGTTCTCGGCGCGGTCCTTGGGCAGGAAGTCGTCAACCGTGGCGGCCGTGCCCTTGATCGGCGACGACCAGACGCGATCGCCGGATCGGGCCAGGAATCGTTCCGGCGATGCCGAGGCCACCTCGACTCCATGGCTGGGCAGCCGGACGACGGCGCTGAACGGCGCGGGGTTGCCGGCCGCCAGCGCGGCGCCGAGGGCGGCGATATCGCCCGGCTCCGACAGGGGAGCGGTGAGCCGCCGGGTGAGGTTCACTTGGTAGACGTCACCGGCGGCGATGGCCGAGCGGATGATCTCCACCCCGGCCTCGAACCCGGCTTGATCCAGGCTGGTCGTCCACGTGTCAGCCGCCGGACCCCGCCACGGGGGGCCCGGCCACGGTCGAGCGGGCCGGATGTCGGAGAAGCGGGCGCAAACCGGTTCCGCCGTGAAGGGCAGGACCACCGCCCAAAAGCCTCGTGAATCGAGCGCGGCTAGGTCTGAGGTGACGTCGACCAGGCCGGTGGCCAGGCGGCCGCCGACCACCGCGAGGGGAGCGAACTCTGGCGTCACGCCTACCATCCTGGCCCATGAGCATCGAACTCACTGACGAGCAGGAAGCGCTCCGTCTGGTCGTGCGCGATTTCGCCGAGAAAGAGATCGCGCCCTACGCCGAGACCTGGGACCGGGACCACACCTTCCCCGTGGAGGTGATCCGGGCCATGGGCGACCTGGGCCTGTTCGGGATCCCCTTCCCCGAGGAGTACGGCGGAGCCGGGGGCGATCTCACCACCCTGTGCGTCGCCATCGAGGAACTGGGTCGGGTCGATCAGTCCGTCGCCATCACCCTCGAGGCCGGTGTGGGCCTGGGAGCCAACCCGATCTTCCGTTTCGGCACCGAGGAGCAGCGCCAGCAGTGGCTGCCCGACCTTGTTGCCGGTCGCAAGCTCGGGGGGTTCGGTCTCACCGAGCCCGACGCCGGGAGCGACGCCGGCGGTACGCGCACCCGCGCCGTGTTCGACGAGGCCACCAACGAGTGGGTCATCAACGGTGAGAAGGCGTTCATCACCAACTCCGGAACCGCCATGACGTCGCTCGTGACGGTGACGGCGGTGACGGGTCCGGTGGGGGGACGGCCCGAGATCAGCACCATCGTGGTGCCGGCCGGGACGCCCGGCTTCACGGTCCAGCCTCCCTACCGGAAGATGGGGTGGCACGCCTCGGATACCCATGGCCTCACCTTCCATGATTGTCGGGTGCCGGCCGCCAACTTGTTGGGGGAACGGGGGAGGGGTTTTGCCAACTTCCTGGCCATCCTCGACGATGGCCGAGTCGCCATCGCGGCCTTGGCCGTCGGGGTGATCGAGGGTTGCCTCTCTGCCTGCGTGGCCTATGCCAACGAACGCCAGACGTTCGGTCGGCCGATCGGCTCGAACCAGGCGATTGCCTTCAAATGTGCGGACCTGGCCGTCATGGCCGAAGCCGCTCGGGGTCTGACCTACGACGCGGCCGCTCGCCGCGACGCCGGCCAGCCATTCAAAAAGGAAGCGGCGATGGCCAAGCTCTACGCCACCGAGGCGGCCGTCACCGCCACCCGGGAGGCCACCCAGATCTTCGGTGGCTATGGATTCATCGATGAGACACCCGTTTCGCGGTTTTACCGGGATGCCAAGATCCTCGAGATCGGTGAGGGGACCAGCGAAATCCAGCGTCTGGTGATCGCTCGGGAACTGGGCCTCCCGGTCTGAGCGCCCGTCTTGGGCCGCGACTGTGGCCGACCGACCCACTGCTAAGTTCACTCACTATGTCTGGTGGCCCCCGGCCGTCGCGCCGGCGCCGTACGTGGCCCCAGCGACTGCTCCTCGCATTCAACGTCGTCGTGGTCGTGATTTGTTTCACGTCCGCGGCTGGATTGGCCTACGTCTTCCGCCAGGCCAGCGATATCCAGCGCTTCGGTGGCCTGAGCGCCACGCTTGATGAGAAGCCGGGCAAGGGCCAGCCCGAGAACTTCCTCCTGGTGGGCGTGGACAACTCCGAGGGCATCGACAAGAACGACCCCGTGCTCATCGGTCGATCGCAGGCCTCGCTCCTGTCGGACACGATCATGGTCATCCGGGTCGATCCGCAGACCCATCAGGCGGCCATCTTGTCGCTGCCCCGTGATCTGTACGTGCCCATCGCCGACACGGGGGGGCAGTCCAAGATCAACTCGGCGCTCCCCGGGGGCGGTCCCGAACGGTTGATCAAGACCATCCAACAGAACTTTGGCATCCCCATCAACGGGTTCATCGAAGTGAACTTCGCCGGATTCCGGTCCTTGGTGGATGCGGTCAACGGAGTTCCGATCTACTTCCCGTGGCCGGCGCGCGACGATCACACGGGCTTCGGGGTGGACAATCCCGGTTGCGTGAACCTCGACGGCGTGCAGGCGCTGGCCTACGCCCGGTCGCGCTACTTCGAGACGAAGCAGGGCAACAAGTGGGTGGCTGACCCCAGCAGCGACTTCGGCCGCATCAGTCGCCAGCAGCAGTTCATCAAGCTGGCGCTCAAGCGGGCGATCGCCAAGGGCATCCGCAACCCGTTCGTGCTCACCCAACTTGTCGGGGTCGCCCAGTCCAACGTGAAGCTGGACGATCAGATCACGACCCAGGACCTGATCGACCTCGGTCGCGAGTTCAAGGATTTCGACCCGGACACGTTGCAGGTGTACACCCCACCGGCGACGGGGGCGGACATCGGCGGGGCGTCGGTGCTGCTGCTCGACAAGGTCGGGGCGCAACCGGTGTTCGACCTGTTCCGGGGCAAGACCGACCCGAACAATCCCCTTCGGTCGATCCTGGTCGAGGTGCGCAACGGTTCGGGGACGGCGGGCCAGGGCCAGGGCATCTTGAGCTCGCTCGGCGCGCTGGGTTTCGGCACGATTGCGTCGAGCGATGCCTCGAGTTTCCGCAACCCACGCACCGAGATCCGTTACGCCCCGGGGGCGGAGAATTCGGCGGTGCAACTGGCCCGGTACCTTGACGGTGATCCGAAGTTCACGGTCGATAAAACGCTCGCCGTCACCAACGTGGTGCTGGTGACGGGCCGCGACTTCACCGGCATACGAACGGCGCCCCGCCCCGAGAGCGATTTCTCTGCCTTCCTGGCCACGACCACGACCACCACGGTGGCCCCGGGTGGACCGGTCGCTCCGCCCACGACGTCGCGGGGAATGGTGCCGCAAACTCCGCCGGGCGAAACCTGCGGCTAAGGGTGCCCGACCCGGGACCTTGCCCGGCCGCCCGCTGAGGGCCGATTACGCTGTGGCGACGCTGACGTAGGGCGGGACCCGAGGGAGCAGTTCGACATGGCCAACATCGCGATCATCGGGACCGGATACGTCGGTCTTACGACCGGTGCCTGTTTCGCTCATCTTGGTCACAACGTGATCTGCGCGGACGTCGTCCCTGACAAGGTCGAGCGCTTGTCGAGGGGCGAGATCCCCATCATGGAGGCTGGCCTCGAGGAGATGGTCCGCGAGGGGCTGCAAGCGGGTCGGCTGAGCTTCGTGCTGGGTGCCGCCCAGGCGGTCGCCGAAAGTGAGTTCCACTACCTGTGCGTGCCCACTCCGCAGGGCGGAGACGGCTCGGCCGACCTCAGCTACATCGAGTCGGCCGCCCACGAGATCTCCGCCCTGTTGGCCCCTGAGTCGGTCGTGGTCAACAAATCCACGGTTCCGGTGGGCTCGACCCGGCGGGTGGAGCAAGCGCTCGGGCGCAGCGACGTCTACGTGGTCTCGAATCCAGAGTTCCTGAGGGAAGGGTCGGCCGTCAACGACTTCCTCAATCCCGATCGGATCGTCATCGGCAGTGACGACCAGGCTGCCGCCATCCGGGTGGCCTCGCTCTACATCGGCGTGCCGGCCCCGTTGATGGTGACGGACCCGGCGTCGGCGGAGACGATCAAGTACGCCAGCAATGCGTTCCTGGCCACCAAGCTCTCGTTCGTCAACGCCGTGGCGGCGGTGTGTGAGGCCGTGGGCGCCGATGTCAACGACGTCGTGTTGGGCATGGGCTACGACAAGCGCATCGGCCACGAGTTCCTCCGCCCCGGGCCCGGGTGGGGCGGTTCCTGCTTTCCCAAGGACGTGCAGGCCCTGCTGTACATCGCCAGGCAGGCCGGCTATCACTTCGACCTGCTCGACGGGGTGGTGAGTGCCAACGAGGAACAGTTCGCCCGAATCGCCGGCAAGATCACGGCGATGGCCGGTGGCTCGGTCGAGGGCAAATCCATCGGGGTGTGGGGGCTCAGCTTCAAGGCCAATACCGATGACCGGCGTCAGTCCCCGGCTCTGCAGATCGTCGAGCGCCTGGTGGCGCAGGGAGCGGTGATCAAGGCCTACGACCCGTCGGTCGACGGCCCCCTGGCCGAAGCCCCCGGGATCGAGATCGTGAGCGATGCCTATGCCGCGTGTGAGGGCGCCGAGGTGCTCACCGTTCTCACGGAGTGGGACGAGTTCAAGTGGGTGGACCTCGACAAGGTGGCCGACCTCATGGCGCGACCCTGCATCGTTGATGCCCGCAATCTGCTCGATCGCTCGGCGATCGTCCGTCGTGGTTTCACCTACCAGGGTGTAGGCCGGAGCTGATGGCGCGGGTCGTCATTACCGGGGGCGCGGGATTTCTCGGGTCGAACCTGGTTCGTGCCCTTCTCGGTCGAGGCGATGAAGTTGTCGCCGTCGACAACCTCAGCACCGGGCGGCGGGTCAACATCGCCGAACTCGAAGGTGGCTCGGGATTCACGTTCATCGAAGCCGACGTGAGCGAGGGGCTCGATGTCGCCGGTTCGGTTGACGCCGTCCTCCACTTCGCCAGTCCGGCGTCGCCACCTCGATACCTGGCTATGCCGTTGGAAACCCTGGCCGTGGGTTCGACCGGGACACGCCACGCAATCGAGTTCGCGCGGGCAAACGGCGCGCGGTTCCTCCTGGCCTCCACGAGCGAGGTCTACGGCGACCCGGTGGTCCACCCGCAACCCGAGACCTACTTCGGCAACGTCAATCCGATCGGTCCCCGAAGTGTCTACGACGAGGCCAAGCGCTTCGCCGAAGCGTTGACCATGGCCTACCACCGCACCCACGACGTGGATGTCCGGATCGTTCGCATCTTCAACAGCTATGGCCCGGGGATGGATCCCGAGGACGGGCGGGTGGTGTCGAACTTCCTGGTCGAGGCCCTCCTGGGCAAGCCCATCACCATTTATGGCGACGGCTCCCAGACCCGCAGCTTCTGCTACGTGGACGACGAGGTGCGCGGCATCCTGGCTCTGCTCGACGGTGACGTGCTCGGCCCCGTGAACATCGGCAACCCCAACGAGTTCTCCATGCTGGAGCTCGCCGCACTCGTCGTAGAGGTGACCGGCTCGTCGTCCGAGCTCGTCTATGAGCCGTTGCCGGCCGACGACCCCACCCAGCGCCAGCCGGACCTGACGCTGGCCAACCACGAACTCGGCTGGTGGCCCGAGATCGAGCTGCGCGAGGGCCTCACCCGCACGGCCGAGTACTTTCGGGCGACGCTCGGTCTCTGAGCTCTCCTAGATGGCGCGGGCCTCGGCTTCGGCGCGATGGGCGAGAAACCATTCGAGGGTCCGGGCCAGACCCACCTCGAATGAGGTCGACGCCACGAAGCCGAATTCCTTCTCGGCTCGGGAGCCGTCGACGCCGCGGCGAGGCTGACCATCGGGTTTGGTCGTGTCCCAGCGGATCTCGCCCTCGTAGCCGATCAGGTCGACCATGATCTCCACGAGTTGGCGGATGGGCAGCTCGCGATCGGCGCCGAGGTTGACCGGATCGCCGCCGTCATAGTGCTCGGCGGCCAGCACGATCCCCTCCGCCGCGTCATCCACGTAGAGGAACTCGCGGCTCGCTGATCCGGTGCCCCACACCTCGATGTGATCGTCGCCCGCCTCCTTGGCGTCGACGAGGCGCTTCATGAGCGCGGGGATCACATGGGACACGGATGGGTTGAACTTGTCGCCCGGTCCATAGAGGTTCGTCGGCATCAGGTAGACGGCGTCCTGCCCGTACTGTTCGCGGTTCGCCTGCACCTGCACCAGCTGGGCCAGCTTGGCGATGCCGTAAGGGGCGTTCGTCTCCTCGGGGTAGCCCTGCCACAGCGACGACTCTTGGAACGGAACCGGCGTGAACTTGGGGTACGAACAGATCGTTCCCACCATGACGATCTTGGCCGTCTCCCGCAGCCGAGCCTCCTCGAGCACATAGGTGCCCATCAGCAGGTTGTCAAGGTACAGATCTGCGGGTCGGGCCTGGTTCGCCCCGATGCCTCCGACGCGCGCCGCCAGGTGGATCACCAGCTCGGGGGCGGTCGCTTCGTACGCGGCCGCTACCGCCTGGCGGTCCCGGAGGTCGTACTCAGCGCTGGAGGGTGTCTGTACCGAATCGGCGCCGAGGGCGCGGAGGCGACTCACCACCGCTGAACCCAGGAAGCCGTTTCCGCCAGTGACCATGACCCGTCGCGAGGTCCAGAACGTCGACATGGACGGTCATCCTACTGGTCCGTGCCGTCGTGGGAGACTCGCACTCCATGGCTGAGTCCCACGGAGTTCCTCCGGCTGATGACGGGGCGCGGCGCCGGATCGCCGTGACCCTCGAACAGTGCTGGCATCAGGTTCCGGGAGGCACCGCGGCGGCCGCTATCGAGGCCACGCGAGCGCTCGATGCCCGCGGCGATCTCGACCTGATCGGCGTGAGCGCCCGCCACCGCGAGCCTCCGCCACCGCCGTGGGTGCCTCCGATCGCCGTCCGAGGTCTGCCCTTGCCCCGACTGGCGCTCTACGAGAGTTGGCACCGGTTCCGTCGTCCCGACGTCCAGCGGGCGACGGGACCGGTGGATGCTATCTGGGTCACGGGGATGGCCATGCCTCCGCCCTCGGCTCCGCTCGTGGTGACCGTGCACGACCTGGCCTTCCTGGAGGATTCGTCGCGGGGTACTCGTCACGGCCTGCGGTTCTTCCATCGATCGATCGAACTGGCTCATCGCGACGCGTCGTTGGTCTGCGTACCCTCGCTCGACACCTGGAATGACTGCGTCACGTTCGGGTTCGACCCGGATCGCCTGCGACTCGTTCCCTGGGGGGTCACCATGGTGGAGGCCACCCCCGCCGAGGTCGAGGCGGTGCGAGCCTTCTACCGCTTGGCCCGTCCGTACATCCTGTGGACGGGCACCATCGAGCCCCGCAAGAACCTGCCCGCGCTGTTGGAGGCGTTCCGGCATCTGGATCGTCACGGCGTTGAGCTGGTGCTCGCCGGTGCCCAGGGCTGGAACGAGGATCTCGATCGGCATTTGGGCTCCGCCATCGGTCGGGTGCGCGTGCTCGGTTTCGTGCCCGAGGAAGAACTGCGCGCGCTCTACGCCGGCGCCTCGGTGTTCTGTCTGCCCAGCTTGCGCGAGGGCTTCGGGCTCCCGGTGCTGGAGGCCATGGCCCAAGCCACGCCGGTGGTGACCTCGGCGTCGGGGGCCACGGCCGAGGCCGCCGGTGATGCGGCGCTGCTCGTCGATCCCCGCGACGTCGGAGCGCTGGCCGATGCGTTGGCGTCCGTTCTTGACGATCCCGATCAGGCCGCCCGCCTCGCCGCCGGGTCGCGCCGGCGGGCCGCGGAGATGCCCTGGTCGAAGACCGCGGAGCGGTTGGTGGACGTGTTCGGAGAGGTGATCACATGAGCTCGACCCGCATCGGGGCCAACTTGTTGTGGTTGGTCCCGGGTGTGGTGGGCGGGAGCGAGGACTACACCGTGCGGCTCCTTGACTCGTTCGCCCGGACGCCCGACCAGGACATGCAGGTGACCCTGTTCGTGAACAAGGCCTTTCCCGAGGCGCATCCTCGGATCTGTGAGCGCTACCCGATCGCCATTGCTCCCGTGGGTGGCTCGTCGCGCCCCGCCCGTGTGGTCGCGGAGGCGACCTGGCTCGCCCGCCAGGCCCACGCCGAAGGCCTGGCCTTCGTTCACCACCTGGGGGGCACCATGCCCCTTCGGGGATCGGTTCCCGGCGTCGTCACCATCCATGATCTGCAACCGTTCACCCATCCCGAGTACTTCCGGCCGGTGAAGCGGGCCTACCTCGGCCTCACGGTTCCCCGGTCGGTGCGCCGGGCGGTCGTGGTGGTGGCGCTGAGCGAGTTCACCCGACGTGATGTCGCCGAACGGATGGGCATCAACCCGGCGCGCATCTTGTTGGTGCCCCCGGGGATCAACCGCCGAGGCGCCCGCGATCAAGCGGAGATGGCCCGGGTCCGGGAGGTGTTCGGACTCGGCGACCGCCCCTTCTTCCTCTATCCGACCATCACGTACCCCCACAAGAACCATGTGACCCTCGTGCGGGCGTTCGCCCGGCTCGCCGCCAGCAATCGGGAGGCCATGCTCGTGCTCACGGGCGGGGCCGGTGCTTCCGAGAGCGATGTTCGAGCCGAGATCGAACACCAGGGGCTTGGGGACCGGGTGGTGCGCGCCGGACGGATCCCGCGGCGCGACCTCGATGGATTGTTCGAGGCCGCGTCAGCACTAACGTTCCCGTCGCACTATGAAGGATTCGGCATTCCTGTCCTCGAAGCCATGAGCCACCGCCTGCCGGTGTTGGCGTCGTCGTCGACGGCGCTGCCCGAGGTGGTAGGCGACGGTGGGGTCCTGCTCGACCCGGACGACATCGAGGCGTGGGCGGACGCGATGGGCCGCATCCTCGATGAGCCCGAGCATCGGGCTGACCTGTCCCGTCGGGCTGAGGGGCGCGCGGCCGGATTCACGTGGGAGGCATCGGCCGAGGCGTTGGGTGCCGTCTATCGCCTGGCCCTGGAGCGCCTCGGTCTACCCCCGGCCCACCGAGGTGGCAACGGGCCATGAACATCGTCGTGCTCTGCCCCCATTTCTCCCCCGACGTCGCCCCCACCGGCGAGGTCATGACCAGCATCGCTGACGCGCTCATCGACCGGGGCCACCGGATGCATGTGGTCACCTCCCTGCCCTGGTACCAGGAGCACTCGCTGGCGCCCGGATGGGACGGCCAACTCGTCCGGCACGAAACCACACCATGGGGCGCCATCACGCGGGTGCACCCGTTCCCGACCGACAAGCGAAACATCCCGGCCCGGGCGGTCGCCTTCGGGGGGTTCACCGCGCTGGCCGCCTACGAGGGCATCGTGTCCCGCTCCACCCCGGATGTAGTCATGGCCATGTCGCCCCCCCTGACCTTGGGGCTGGCGGGCTGGGCGGTGGCCACGTCCAGGCGGATTCCTTTCGTCTTCAACATCCAGGACGTGTTTCCTGACGTGGCCATCGAGTTGGGGCTGCTGACCGGACGACGGACGATCGCCGCCGCCCGCTGGTTGGAACGGACGAGCTACCGCCGAGCCGACGCGGTGACCGTCCTGTCTGACGATCTCGCCGACAACGTGCGTGAGAAGATCGCCGCCGGACTGTCACCGGGGGCGGCGGCCACCGAGACCGCGAAGGTCCGAGTGATCCCGAACTTCATCGACACCGAATGGATCACTCCTGGCCCTCGGGAGAACTCGTATCGGGCCGAGCATCGTCTGGTCGGCAAACGCGTGGTGATGTACGCCGGCAACGTGGGGATGTCACAGTCGCTCGATCTCGTGCTCGACGCCGCGACCGCGTTCCGCCACGAGACGGATGTGGCCTTCGTGATCAACGGTGGCGGTGCCGCTCGTCCCGAGTTGGAACGGCGGGCGCGGGGGCTCGAAAACCTGCAGTTCGTCGACATGGCGCCCAAGGCGCGGCTGCCCGAGGTCCTGGCCGCCGCGGACGTGCACGTCGTGCCGCTCAAGCGCGGGCTGGCCTGGTCGAGCGTGCCGTCGAAGCTGTACTCGGTCCTGGCGGCGGGTCGCCCCATCGTGGCCAGCGTGGATGCGGGGACCGAGGTCGAGCGCACGCTCAACCAGGCTCAGGCCGGTCTCGCGGTGCCTCCCGACGAGGCCGAAGCCTTCACCAAGGCGATTCGACGCCTCCTCGATGACCCTGAGGGCGCCGAGGCGATGGGGGTCGCCGGTCGTCGCTACGTCGAGAGTTGGGCTTCTCCCGCCGCGGTCGGGGCGGCGTACGAGGAGCTTTTTGATGAGCTCCGCGATTTCCGCACACCACGTCGCGGCTAGGTTGTCAGCCCTATGGGCAAGGCATCGACCTCCAAAAAAGTGGCGCGTGCGGCACGGGCCGGCGGATCACCTCACGTCAAGAAACGCAACTGGATGTTCCCGGCGGCACTGGTGGCGATTGCCGTGGTTGGCGTGGCCGTGATCCTCGTGGCCAAGAGCCCCACCAACGCGTCGGCATCAGGGCCTTCCGTCGGGGACCACTGGCACAACGCCTACGGCATTTACGTCTGTGACAAGTTCCTCCCCCCGCTCACCGACATCACGCCCGACAAGACCGGCCTCCATACCCATGGTGACGGCATCGCCCATATCCATCCGTTCCAGGGTGGGTACGCCAACGGCAACGCCACGCTGGGGGCGTGGGGCAACACCACCGGCATCACCTTCGGCGACAACAGCTTCACCTTGGCCGATGGCACCAAATATGCCGATGGCTATGACTGCAATGGCCAGCCGGCGACCGTCTCGGTGTGGAAGTGGACCGACGCGCTGGGAGCCAACACGGGGCCGACGCAGATCACGTCGAACTTCGGCGGCATCAAGTTCTCCGACAATTACGCAGCCTTCACCATCGCCGTCGTGCCGGACGGGGTGACGCCGCCCGAGCCCGACCTGGCCCGTCTCCGCGCCATCGCTGGCGGTGCCCCAGAGGACCCGTCGGCGACGACGCCTTCCAGCGTGACTGCCACCACTGCGCCCGTCGTCTCGACCACCACCCCCACGACCGCCGCGCCGTGAGAGCGGTTGTCCTGGTTGGTGGATTCGGGACGCGGCTGCGTCCCCTCACCACCCATACCCCCAAGCAGATGCTCCCCATCGTGGGGCGTCCGATGATCGAGCGGGTCATCGCCCAGTTGGCCGCCGGGGGCGTGACCGACGCGGTGCTGGCTCTCGGCTATCGGCCGGACGCGTTCATCGAGGCGTACCCCGATGACACCTGCGCGGGGGTCACCCTCCACTACGCGGTGGAATCCGAGCCCCTCGACACCGCGGGCGCGGTTCGATTCGCGGCGCTCGACGGAGGCATCGAGCACACCTTTCTGGTGGTCAACGGGGATGTGTTGACCGATCTCGATATCGGCGAACTATGGGATTTCCACCAACGGAGTGGTGCCGAGGGCACCATCGCCCTCACTCCGGTGGATGACCCTTCGCGCTACGGGGTGGTGCCCATCGACGGTGACGGCCGGGTCGAGGCGTTCGTGGAGAAGCCGCCTCCGGGAGAGGCACCCACCAACTGGATCAACGCCGGCACCTACGTCCTCGAGCCATCCGTGCTCGACCGCATCCCGGCCGGGGCCAGGGCCTCCATCGAGCGCCGGACGTTCCCCGACATGGTGGCGGACCGTTCGCTCTTCGCCCTCCACTCGGACGCGTACTGGGTGGACGCAGGGACACCGTCGACCTATCTGCAGGTACAGCTGGACCTCATCGATGGGGTGCGCGGCGTCGCCGAAGCCGCCGTGGATGCTCGGGCCACGGTGGCCGCCGACGCCGAGGTCTCCCACAGCGTGGTCATGGCCGGGGCGGAGGTCCGCTCCGGCGCCGTGGTGCGTGATTCGGTGCTTCTCCCGGGTGCCCGCATTCACGATGGGGCCATCGTCGATGGCTCGATCGTCGGGGCTCGGGCGATCGTGGGAGACGGGGCGGAGGTTCGTCGGTTGTCGGTCGTCGGTCAGGACACGACCGTGGATGCCGGGACGGTGCACGACGGTGCCAAGATCCCGGAGGATGCCAGCGCGTGAAGGCGCTCGTCACCGGTGGCGCCGGCTTCATCGGGTCCAACCTGGTGGACCGTCTGTTGGCCGAAGGGCACGCCGTCGATGTGATCGACAGCCTGGCCACGGGCTCGTTGGCCAATCTCAGCGACGCCCGTTCGGACCGGGCCCACCGCTTCAGCTTCCATCAGATCGATATACGCGAGCCCTCCGTCATCGATCTCATCGTGCGGCGCAAGCCAGATGTCGTCTTCCACCTCGCGGCGCAGGCCGATGTGCGGGTGTCGGTGACCCAACCCGTGTTCGACGCGCAGGTCAACGTGATCGGCAGCCTCCACGTACTCGAGGGGGCTCGTCAGGCCCACAGCCGCAAGGTCGTGTTCGCCTCGAGTGGCGGCACGATCTACGGGGCGCCCGATCCGGCCGACCTGCCGGTGGATGAGAACCACGCCCAGCATCCGGTGTCGCCCTACGGGGTCGCCAAAAAGGCGGTGGGGGACTACCTCTTCGCCTATCGCGAGCTGCATAACCTCGAGTTCGCGGCGCTGGCTATGGCCAACGTCTACGGGCCCCGCCAGGATCCCGACGGCGAGGCCGGGGTGGTGGCCATCTTCGCCGGGCGCCTCCTGGCCGATGAGGCGTGCACGATCTTCGGTGACGGTACCCAGACCCGCGACTACGTCTACGTCGATGATGTGGTCGATGCCTTCGTCCGAGCCGCCGACCGGGGTAGTGGGCTCCTCGCCAATATCGGCACGGGCGTGGAGACATCGGTGAACGACCTCTACGCCTCGATGGCTCGGGCCACCGGGGTCGATCGCGCCCCGGTCTACGCCCCGGCCCGACCGGGCGAGCTGGCCCGATCGGCGCTCGATCCCGGCCGAGCCAAGCTGTACCTGGGCTGGAAGCCGTGGACCGAGCTGGACACCGGCGCCGCCGCTGTCCTGGAGTGGTTTCGCGAGCAGCGGGCCTGACGCCGGCCCGCTTGAAGACAGCGGGACGCTGACGTACCGAATCGGTAGGCGGACGTCCCCGCGTTCGGGGATTAGCGGAATAGGTCGTCGTTGGGGTGACGCACGATCTCGTCACGGACGCTGCCGTCGCGGAACCATGAGGCCTCGACGCCCCGCACGACGGCTACGGGCACGCCCTTGGACTTGCCCATGACCAGTTCGGCGGCGCAGGCAATCTCGTCCACCACGGCCACCTCCGTCACCTGCATCTCTCTTCCCAGCGCGTCGGGCGTGCCCCGCAGATCGAGGACGGCAGCGATCCCGGCCGAGCCGATGGCCACGTCGGTGACGCCGCGGCGCCACGTCCGTCCGAACGTGTCGCTGATGATGACGGCCACCTCGACCCCGGCCTTGCCCCGCAGACCGTCGCGGATGCGGCGGGCGGACCGATCGCTGTCCTCGGGCAACAGCGCCGCCCACCCTTCCTCGACGTTGGAGAGATCGATCCCGGCGTTGGCGCACACGAAGCCGTGCTTCGTCTCGCTGATGATGAGGTCTCCCCGGCGCCGCAGGATGCGCACCGACTCGGCCTCCACGAGCGGCTTGTGGCTGAGAGGATCGGTCGGGTCGATCGGGACGAGCTGGTTCTCGGCCTTGGACACGATTTTCTGCGTCACCACGACCACGTCGCCGTCGGCCAGCGCGGTGTCGTCGCCGGCCGTTGCCGCCGCGGCGATGATCGACGCCAGGTCGTCGCCCGGCCGGATCTCGCCGATGCCTTCCAGCGCGAAGACGTCCAGGCGGCTCATGAGGGGCGGCCTCCGAGGACGACTCGGCCCAGGGCGGCGGAACGCGCTGGGCTCGACATGATCGTGTCGGTCACGATGCAGCGCATCCCCTCAGCTTCGACCGCCCCGGCGAGCTCCGCGTCGGCGGTGTCGATGACCAGGGTGGCGGCCAGTTCGGCATAGATGCGGGCCACTCCCACCACGGAGCTCTCGTGACCGAGATCAACCAGGAGCCGGTCAGCGGGACCCTTGAGCGCGGCACCGGCCACGATGGGCGAGACGGCCACCACGTCGGAACGCCGAGCCATCACCGCCTCACGTACCCCGGGCACCGCCAGCACCGGGCCGATGGAGACAATGGGGTTCGACGGAGCGATGACGACCGTCGTGGCCCCGGCGATCGCCGCCAGCACGCCGGGCGCGGGCGTGGAAACGTCGGCTCCTTCGAAGCGCACGGCACTGACTGCCACCGAGTGCTGACGATGGACGAAGTACTCCTGAAAGGCGATCTCGCCCTCACCCTCGACGGTCAGTCGGGTCCGAATGACATCGTCGGTCACGGGGAGCAGGCGAACGTCCAGGCCCCAGGCCTGGGCGATGTCGAGGGTCACCTCGCTGAGGCTGGCCCCGGAGCGGCGCCGGCCGGTACGGAACAAGTGTGTTCCCAGGTCGCGGTCTCCCAGGTTGAACCAGGCTTCGCCGCCATAGCGGCGCAAGCTCTCCATGGCTTGCCACGTCTCACCGGCCAAGCCCCACCCACGATCGGGGTCGATGGCGCCCGCCAGGGTGTAGGTCACCGTGTCGAGGTCGGGGCTGATCTCGAGTCCGTGCAGGATGAGGTCATCAGCGGTGTTGACCACGGCGGTGATGGTGGTGGGGTCGACCACCTGAATGAGGCCGGCCAGCATTCGGGCCGCGCCTACGCCTCCGGCCAGTACGGCCGTGGTGCCGGGTTCGGCCACCGTCACGGGCGAAGGGCCCGGCTGCGCGACAGCTCGTCGAGATCCCCGTCGACCATCATGTGGACCAGCTCGGCGAACGTCGTCTTGGGGGCCCATCCGAGCTCGGCGTGGGCCTTGGCCGCGTCGCCGACGAGCAGGTCCACCTCGGCGGGCCGGAAGAAGCGCTCGTCCTGGACGACGTGGTCCTGCCAGTTCAGGCCGGCGTGGCTGAAGGCCAGCTCGCAGAGCTCGCGGACGGTGTGGGTCTCCCCGGTCGAGATGACGTAGTCGTCGGGCGTGTCACGCTGGAGCATCAGCCACATGGCCTCGACGTAGTCGCCGGCGAAGCCCCAGTCCCGCTGCGCCTCGAGGTTGCCGAGTCGGAGCTCGGTGTCGAGTCCGAGCTTGATGCGGGCCACCCCATGGCTCACTTTGCGCGGTAGGAACTCCAGCCCGCGACGAGGACTGTTGTGACTGACGACGAAGCCGACACCGGCGGCATAGCGCTCCGAATCAGTGGCAAGGTCACACATCCAACCCGTGTAGCGCTCGGTGGTCACCTTGCGGATCTCGTTTTGAGGCTTGCGCAAGTGCGCGCCCTTCTGGCCTTTAGGAGACCGAGTGCTCAGGTTGATCAGCCAGCTAGTGCCCCCGCCGAGTGCGCCGGGTTGTTCGTAGATGCTGACCCGGCGGTCGAGCGCGGTGCGGGCGAGCCATACGAGGCCGGCGGCCAGCGTCGGCGATGTCGTCCGGAACGACTTGAACTCATCGGTGCCGTTTCCGGCCTTCAGCCCGTCGACGGCGTTGTAGCCGGCCAGGAACGACTCCTGGAGCCATGTGGCGCTGTTGAGTACCCGAACAGGCACGCGTTTGGAGCGATCGCGGTTGTAGATCTCCGAGCGCAACATCCGGCCGTAGGCGCGGTTGCCGCGCAACTCGACGCAGGGGGTCCGGGAGTCATTGAAAGCTGAGGGACTTCCTTCCGATTTCGTGGACCAACCGGCGGCCACCCGGGCCCAGCAGTCGGCGGCCGCCGCCAAGATGGACTCGTCGCTCCCGGTCACCCGGACCTTCCCGTCCTCGGACACATAGCCATCAGCAACCAAGATGCCGAGGAGCCACGCCTCCTCATCGGTCATCGTGGTCGCCCAAGTGGCATGGGGCTGGTCTGCCAGTCGCAATCGATCCCCCGGATCGAAGGTGCGGGCCTCCTTCTGGTCAACGGGCTCTCCATCGGCCGCGAACACCACGTGATTGGGCGTTGACGTGTGCACGCCGCCGCGTCCGTGGATCGTCACCGCCTCGCCGTCATACCAGTAGGCAGTGCGAGCCGAACATCGCACCCACGTGGACCCGTCCCACACCTCATAATCGCCGCCGTCGGACTGGTAGCGGGTGCCCTTGGAGGGGTCGCTGCGATGAGGAACGATGTCGCCGATCGGCACGATATCGACCAACCCGTTGCGGCGGACCGCTACTGGGGTATGGCCCGGCACGCTCTCATGGTTGAACAAGATGCCTGAAGAGGCATGCAGCTCGTAGCTCTCGCGGTAGTTGACCGTGATCCAATGGCCGTAGACCTTGGCCACGCCATAGGGGCTGCGGGGATACAGCGGCGTCGACTCCCGCTGGGGGACCTCGACGACCTTGCCGAACATTTCGCTGCTCGACGCCTGGTAGAAGCGGATGTCGGGATCGACGATGCGAATGGCGTCGAGGAGACGGGTCACGCCCAGCGCCGTGATCTCGCCGGTCAGCACCGGTTGGCCAAACGAGGTCTGCACGAAGCTCTGGGCCGCCAGGTTGTAGACCTCATCGGGACGGTGGAGGCGCAGGACCTCGATGAGCGATGCCTCGTCCAACAGATCGCCCGGCACCAGCTCCAGGTCGTCTTGGATGTGGGCGATGCGCTCGAAGGTGACGGTGCTGCTCCGTCGAACCATCCCGATCACGTCGTAGCCATGGGCGAGCAGGAGTTCGGCGAGGTACGAACCGTCCTGGCCCGTGATGCCGGTGATGAGCGCTCGTCTGGTCATGGCTCTCGGTCTACCCTCTGTGGTCTGGATCGTCTGCTAAGTGAGTTGGCAACGTGGTCGAAAATCTCGGACGGCGAATCGCAGCCCATCGAGCCAAGCTGGGCCTCACCCAGCAGGAGTTGGCTGACCGGCTTGCGGTGTCGCGTGTGGCCGTCTCGCATGTGGAGTCAGGTCTGAGCGATCCCGGCGAGCGCACCGTGACGCTCCTCGCCGGAATCTTCAAAGTCGAGCCCCACGAACTCGTTGCGGGAACGTCGTACCCTACCGCCAAGGCCGAGCGCCTCCCCGTCGTGGCCACCCGCTATACCGAGGTCGAGCTGCAACTCGAGCTCTTCGACCGTGACCGGAGCTGGCTCGACCAGGTCCGCCCGGCGGAAGCCGAGCGCGTGCTCGCCCAGTGGAGGGTCCGTCTTGAGCTGCTGGCGAGAGAGAGTCACGATGCTCGCGAACGTGCCCTCGTGGTCGAGGCCCAGCGCCAGGTCACCGGTGCCCTGGATGATCAGCGTCATCGGGGAGCCTGAGGCCGAAGCTCAGGGTCCGACGCGCTGGCGCCATTCGTCGAGCAGGTCGGCCAGGGTCTGCTCGATGGTGATCTGCGGCTCCCACCCCGTGACCTTGTGCACCCTCGCCGCGTCACCCCGCAGCACGGGCACGTCGACGGTGCGCTGGCGGGCCGGATCCTCTTCGAGGCGCATGGGGTGGAGAGCCGAGGCCACCAGCCGATCGGCCAGGTCACTGATGGCCAGATCGACGCCGGAACACACGTTGTATGCCTCACCCGGTTCGCCGTGCTCGATGAGCAGGCGATAGGCCCGCACCACATCGCGCACATCGGTGAAGTCGCGACGGGGAGTCAGGTTCCCGACGGGGATGATCTCGCTGCCGTCGAGTTCGTTGAGGGCGATGCGCTCGGCAATGGCGGCCGCCACGAAACGATTCGTCTGGCCGGGACCGAGGTGGTTGAAAGCCCGCACGCGCACGACTTCCAGCCCGTAGCCCAACCACGCCTGGAGCCCCACGAAGTCGGCCGCCACCTTGCTGGCCGCGTAGGGCGTCACCGGACGCATCGGGCTCTCCTCCGTGAGCGGGAGTTCACCGAGACCGACGCGGCCGTAGACGTCGGCGCTGCTGATGGAGAGCACCTTGGGCCGCGGCGCGGAGCCCGTGATGGCCAGGCAGGCCTGGAGCAGGTTCAACGTCCCGACGGCATTGGTTTCGAAGGCAGCCAGGGGTGCCTCCCAGGACGCGCCGACATCGCTCCATCCGGCCAGGTGGTAGATGGCGTCCGGGCTGACCTCGGCGACGAAGGCTTTCAACGCCGATGGGTCGAGCAGATCGGGCCCGTCCTGGCGGTCGATCCCGATGACCTCGTCTCCGCACGCTTCGAGGTGAGCGATGAGATGACCACCGACGAAGCCTGCCGCTCCGGTGACCAGTGCGTTCATCAGCCGGAGGCCATTTCTGTTCGCTGAGCGGGACCGTCCAAGTGTACGTCGCGGCCGCGGGCGCTCAGGAACCCGAGGTCGCCAACCGGCGGTAGAGCTGGCCCAGCTTCTCGGCGGTCGTTTCCCATGAGTAATCGAGCGCCTTTTGGTGACCGCGGGCGACCAGGCTGGCGGCGAACGCCTCGTCGTCGAGTACCCGGCCCAGGGCCACCGCCAGCGCTGCGACGTCGTCCGGGGGGACCAGCGCCGCGGCCGTTCCGAGCACCTCGGGAAGTGCCCCCGCGCTGCTAGCCACCACCGGGGTACCTGCGGCCATGGCCTCCAGCGGGGGGAGGCCGAACCCCTCGTAGCGGGACGGGTACGCATAGACGGCCGCGTGGTGAACGAGGGCGCGCCGCCGGCGGTCATCGACCCATCCGGTGCGTACGATGCGCGACCGGTGAGGAGAGGCAGCGACGGCTTCACTGAGGGCATCGGCGCCCCACCCGTCCTGTCCGGCGATCACGAGTCTGACCTCGGCATCGTTGGCGGCGATGAGGTCGAACGCCTGCACCAACACCGGCAGATCCTTACGGGGCTCGACGGTGCCGACGGCGAGGACATAGCGACCGCCAGGGGCAAGTTCGGTGGCGTCGAGTGGCTCCCCCGGAGCCGATTGATCGGTGTTCGCCACCCCGTTGGGAATCACCACGACGCGATCGGCAGCGATGGCGAAATTCGCCATGACCTCGTCAGCGACGAACTGGGACACGGTGTGCACCGTTGTGCCGCGACGAATGGCTCGGCGGATCAGGCCGGGGTACTCCAGGGTGTCGCGGGTGCACAGTTCCGGGTAGCGCACACAGGTGAGATCGTGGACTGTGACCAACGATGCCGCTCGGCGGCTCGGCGGAACGACGAAGTTCGGCCCATGCACCAGATCAATCGACCCGGTCCACCACTCGATGGGGGCGATGTTGCTGTGGGCCCAGGCCGCCCGCAATGGACGGGCGGCCATTGGACGCCGAGCCAGCCCGACCCCCTGCGGCAGCGCCTCCGCCAAGGCAGATCGCCCCTTCCAGGTCACGCCGAAGGCGATGACGTCGATGCCGTCCTGGTCGGCCAGCCGATCCAGGACCTCGGCGGCGAACACCCCGACTCCGGTACGAGGACCGAGGAGGGCCGTGGCATCAAAGGCGACTCGCATGCCAGGGGAGCGTAGTGATCAGCGCCTCGGAGCCTGGTCGTCGTCGGTGGTGTGACCAGTGACCACCCGCAGGTGGCGACCCACCGCGTCGACCTGCGGCTTGAGGCTGGACTCCAACTCGCGTCGGCGTACCTGGACCTTCTGGAAGGCGAGGACACCGAAGCCGATCGAGGCGTAGAAGCCGTTTCGCAGGATCCGCGTGCCCTCGGTGGTCATAGACGGATCGTGGCAGAGCCACTCCTGGCGGGCAAGGCGGACGGGCCGCCCGTGCGGTCCTGCACCATGCAGGAAGCTCCTCGGGGTGATCCGCGACCTCAAGCCAGGCGACTACCCTGCCGCGGTCGTGGATTCGCCCTCCCAAACCCCACCCCTACCTGAAACCGCGGTCGAAAAGGCCCTGACCGAGCCTGAACCGGTCACGGGTGAAGTTGAAGCGGCGGCACCGCCCGTCGTTGTGGTCATGGTCACCTACAACCCGGGCCCCTGGTTCGAGGAGTCCCTGGCCAGCGTGACGGCCCAGGGCTACGCCAACGCCTCCCTGCTGGTCATCGACGCCGGCAGCGATGCGGACCTGGAGTTGCGGATCGCCGCGGTCGCCTCGGACGCCCACCTCCGGCGCCTCCCCGAAAACGTCGGCTTCGGTCCGGCCGCGAACGAGGTCCTGCGGGCGGTCGAGGGGGCCGCGTTCTACCTCTTTTGCCATGACGACATCCGCCTCGACCCCGATGTCGTCCAGGTCATGGTCGAGGAGGCCTACCGCTCCAACGCCGGCATCGTCGGGGGCAAGATCGTGGAGTGGGACGATCCGGCCCGGATCCTCCAGGTCGGTATGGGAGTGGACAAGACCGGGGCCCCCGCCCCGATCGTCGAGCGGGGCGAGCTGGACCAGGAGCAACACGACGCCGTGCGGGACGTCTTCTATGTCCCCGGCGCCGCCACGCTCGTGCGGGCCGACCTGTTCGAAGCTCTAGGTGGATTCGACCCAGGGATCGAGTTGCTCGGGGAAGACCTGGACCTGTCGTGGCGGGCTCACGTTGTGGGAGCGCGAGTCCTCGTGGCCCCTGGCGCGCGGATTGCCCACCTCGAGGCGCTCGGTGAACGGCGCCCGATCGACGACCGGCGGCGTCTCCAGATGCGCCATCGCTTGCGCACGAGCCGCATCTGCTACTCCTTCGGATCGCGCCTGCGAGTCATGCCCCAAGGCTTCATCGTGGCCGTGATCGAGATGATTCACAGCGTGGTGGTGGGACGGTTCCGCCAGGCCGCCGACGTTTTGAGTGCGTGGTGGTGGAACCTGCGTCGCCACGGCGAGATCCGTTCCCGCCGCAAGGCGCTCAAGGCGAAGCGAGCCGTTCCTGATCGGGAGATCCGGCCGCTCCAGGTCCGGGGGAGCGCCCGGCTCAGCGGGTTCTTGCGGGGCCAGCTGGGCTCCGGCGACGATCGCATCGGTTCGGTGGCCGGCGCGGGTCGCGAGCTGGTGACCAATCTCCGCTCCACCAGCGCCCGTTCCTCGGTGGTGGCCTGGCTGGTCGTTGCCGTCGTGTTGGCGTTCGGGAGCCGACAGCTGATCACGGACGGTATCCCGGCTGTGGGCCAGTTCGCCGCCTTCCCTGATCACCCGTCGACGCTGGTGCACCAGTGGCTGAGCGGATTCCGCAACGTCGGCCTCGGGTCTGAGTCCCCGGCTCCGACCCTGCAAGGCGTGCTGGGCGCCCTCGGATACCTGTTCTTCGGCGCCATGGGTCTGCTGCGGACGGTCGTCATGGTGGGAGCGCTACCCCTGGGCGCACTGGGGATGTGGCGCCTGGCTCGTCCTATCGGGTCGCGTCGGGCCCGGATCGTGGCCCTCCTCGTTTATGTCTGCATCCCGGTCGGCTACAACGCCATCGCCGAGGGACGCTGGACCGGCCTGGTGATGTATGGCTTCGCTCCCTGGATGCTGAACCAGTTGGCCAAGGGCTCCGGGCTGGCACCGTTCGGCCCCATCGGGGACCCGCCGGGCCCGGGGGCGTCCGACCGACCCCTCCTGCAGCGCGTGGTGCTCCTCGGTCTGGTCACCGCTTTGGCCGCGCTGGTAACTCCGGTGGCCATCGTCATGGTGCCGGTGGTCGCCGTGGTCCTGGTCGTTGGTGGACTCGTCGTGGGTGAGGTGCGCGGCGCCGGGCGCATCCTCGCCATCGGCTTCGCCGGTGCGGCGACGGCGCTCGTCCTCCAACTGCCGTGGAGCGTCTCGCTGGTCACGGGTGGATGGCAGGCGTTGGTCGGAGCCACCTCGTTGGGCGGGAACCCGCTCACTGCGGGCGCCATCGTGCGGTTTGAGACCGGACCGTTCGGTGCGGCCCCGCTGGGTTGGCTGTTCCTGCCCGCTGGCCTCCTGGCCCTGGTCATCGGTCGACGATGGCGCCTCGGTTGGGCCGCCCGTTCCTGGGCGCTCGTGCTGGCCAGCTTCGCTGCCACGTTGGTGCTGGCCGGTGGGGCGTTCTCGGGGTGGTTCCCGGCTCCGGAGGTGCTCTTGGCTCCTGCCGCGGTGGGCTTGGCGCTGGCCGCCGGGCTGGGCATGACCGCCTTTGAAGCGGACCTTCCCGATTATCGTTTCGGCTGGCGCCAGGTGGCCTCGGTGCTCGCCGCGTTGACGCTGATGATCGGCGTGCTGCCGGTCCTGGCCGCGGCTGGTGGTGGTCGTTGGGGGCTGCCGGAGAGCGACTTCGCCCGCCCGCTGCGCAACGTGGAGTCGAAGCAGGGCAACGGCCAGATCTTCCGGGTGTTGTGGCTCGGCGACGCCAATCTCCTACCGGTTGCGGGCTGGGTGCTCGACGCCCCGCCCGTGAGCGACCTCGGTGCCGGGGCGTTGCTGGCCTATGCCACATCGGAGGACGGCATGGGAGATGTCTCGGGAATGCCGGCGGGGACCGACGCTGGCGCCACCAAGCAGTTGGCCGACGTGATGCGAATCGCCGCGGCCGGGGGCACCTCCCGTCTGGGCGCGCTCTTGGCTCCGATGGGTATCCGCTATGTGGTGGTGCCGACCGGCAACGCGCCCCGCCCGTTCGCCACCGGGACCGAGGTCAATCCGACATCCCTGCTGACGGTGCTCGACGCCCAGTTGGACCTTTCCAACGTGGAGGTGGCGCGCGGGGTGGTCGTGTACCGCAACGCCGCCTTCGGACCCGAGCGGGCGACGCTGCCACCGGGGACCGCCTTCCCCTCTGGTGGTCCCGGGGTGGCCGACCGGATCGTTCCCGCGCTTACGGGCGCCGCGACGGCCCTACCAGACCAGCGGGGATATCAGTCATTTGCCGGCTCGGTGCCTGACCCGGCGACGGTGTATCTGGGCGCGGCCTCCTCGTCGCGCTGGCAACTGCGGGTGGACGGCCAACCAGCCGAGCGCCAGGAGGTCCTGGGCTGGGCCAACGCGTTCACCGCCGCGGCTGGTTCGAACGCCACGTTGGTGTACCAGACCGCCTGGTGGCGCCTGCCGCTACTGGGTGGTCAGGCGTTCCTGTGGGGGCTTGTGCTGGTCTACCTGTTCCGCTCACGAGTGCGGATCGAACGAGTTCGCGACCTCGACGAGTTGGCCAACGACGGAGCGATGGCATGAACCCCCGAGCCGAACGCAAGCGGGCCGTGACTGCCGGACGCGTCTGGCGCGGGCCGATCTTGGTGGTGGTCCTGCTGGCCGCAATCACCGGATTCGCGGTGCAACGCAATCGCAACGACCATCCGCCGGCACCGGCGGCGGTGGACACGGCGGGGCTCTTGCCGGTGGCCTCATCGGCCGACGCGTTGGGCTCGACCTGGTACTGCGCGGGGGGAACGGCCACGGGGACGAAGGCAGGCGTGGCCGAGCAGACGGTGCAGATCGCCAACGGGGCCGACCAAAAGGTGACGGCGACCGTGACCGTCGTACCCAGCGAGGGCAAGCCGGTGACCAAGATGCTGGAGGTGGCGGCGCGAGGCCGAGCCGACCTAGTGGTGTCCAGCGTCGTCCAGGCGACCTTCGCGTCAGCCATCGTGGAGATCCCCGGGGGCCAGGTGGCGGTGAGCCACCTGCTCCAAGGGCCGACCGGCAAGACCATGGCCGCCTGCTCATCTTCGCCGTCCGCCTACTGGTACATCCCGGCGGGCACGTCGCGACCAGGCACCCGTCAGTTGCTGGCCGTCTTGAACCCGTTCCCCAGCGAGGCGGTGGTCGGGGTGACCTTCGGAACCGATGACGGGGCCCGAACTCCCCAGAAGTTCGAGGCCATCGTCGTGCCCGGCCAACGCGTGGTCCTGCTCGACGTTTCGGCGGTGGTCACGCTCCGGACGCAGATCGCCACCACCATCAACGTGCGCTCCGGTCGGGTGGTTGTCGACCAGATCCAGATCGCCGACGGCACCAACGGCACCGCGGCCTCGTTGGCGGTCACTCCCGCCGCGCCCCAGGCCAGTCCCGTCTGGTGGTTTGCCGACGGGCCGGCCGGTGGGGGCTTGACGACGACAATGGTGGTGCAGAACCCGTCGGACGACACGGCTGAAGTCGAACATCAGATCCGCCTCGACAACGCCGATGCGAATGGCTCGGTGGCGCCGTTCGAGGTCTCCATCCCCGGTCACCAGTACCACGAGATCGACGTGAGTGGCGCCGGCCGGGTGCCGCAGGGGGTGGGGTACACGGCGGCCGCGGTGTCCACCAACGGGGTGCCCATCGTT
>Ga0075018_10000059_pt1 | contig 24770 bp, 27 predicted proteins | sample ColStrG_CSR_2014_FD_71471 | JGI IMG/M metagenome (GOLD analysis project Ga0075018, IMG submission 71471) | Freshwater sediment microbial communities in response to fracking from Pennsylvania, USA - Cold Stream Run_MetaG_CSR_2014 | ecosystem: Environmental > Aquatic > Freshwater > Creek >... | reverse complement strand
CCTGGCTGATCGAGGCGCTCGGCGCCACGCCGCACGGCATCCTGGCCGTGACCTTCACCAACAAAGCCGCCGCCGAGATGCGCGCGCGCGTCGAATCGCTGCTCGGCATCGCCGGCGGCGCGCTGTGGCTGGGCACCTTTCATGGGCTCGCCCACCGCCTGCTGCGGCTGCACTGGCGCGATGCCGGTCTGCCGCAGAGCTTCCAGATCTTCGACAGCGAGGACCAGCAGCGCCTGATCAAGAAAGTGATCAAGGCCCAGGGCCTGGATGAGACGCGCTTCGTGCCACGCGAGGTGCAGTACTTCATCAACAAGCACAAGGACGAGGGGCGCCGCCCGAAGCACCTGAAGGCCGGGGGCGATCCGACCGAGCGCACCCTGGTGCGCCTGTATGAGGAATACGAGATCCAGTGCGCGCGTTCGGGTGCGGTGGACTTCGCGGAGCTGCTGCTGCGCGCCTTCGAACTGTGGCGCGACAACCCGGAGCTGCTGCGTCACTACCGGGCGCGCTTCCGGCACGTGCTGGTCGATGAGTTCCAGGACACCAACGCCATACAGTACGCCTGGATCCGACTGCTGGTGGGGAGCGAGAGCGCACCGTTCGTGGTGGGAGATGACGATCAATGTCTGGCCGCGGGAACACCCGTGACCATGGCCGACCGTTCGCAAAAGCCCATCGAGGCTGTCCTACCGGGCGATGACGTGTTGTCCAGCTATGGTAGCGGCGATCTGCGGTCTGCCAGGGTCACCGAGCGTTTCGTGCGTCACCGGAGCGGCCGCATGGTGCACCTGCACCTGGCTTCAGGCCGGGTCGTCAAGAGCACGCCCGAGCACACGCATTTCGCCGGCTATGTCCTCGGCGCGACCCCGCAAACCTATTTCCTGTACCTGATGCACAAGGAAGGCATTGGTTTTCGCCTTGGCACCTCGCAGGTCTACACCGCCGGTCAGGCGCGGCCCACCGTCGGGTTCAAGCAGCGCTCGCTCCAGGAGCATGCCGATGCCCTGTGGATCATCCGCACCCATGACACAGAAAATGAGGCGCGCTCGGATGAGATGCTGACGTCGCTGCGCTATGGACTGCCCACGTTGCCGTTTGTAGCGCGAAAGGGTCCCCGCAACGTATCTGGCAATGGCCTGGTTCATGACGCACGACACATCGCGAAGATTTTCAGCTCGCTGAATACTACCGATGCGGCGCACCGCCTGCTTGAAGACACCGGACTCGATGTCGAGCGCCCGCACCACGCGCCGCAGAGCCGCAATTCGAACCGGAACAACATCGTCATCACGTTGTGCGGCGGTCGCCGCGGCGCCAATCCCATGCATCGAATTTCGGTAGTGGGTATCGATGCCGCCGACCGGCGTGCACTTGCGGGTCTGGGTTTGAGCATGCGCTCCGCCAAGCGCGCCAGCAAGAGCTGGCGCTTTGAAACCGCACGCAGCGATTTTGGCGAACTGATGTCGATCGCAAGGCAGATACGCGACGAGCTGGGTGGCCGCTACGTGCTACAGGGACATCTGCTCAGTCGCTCGCTACCGTTCATTGCGGCCGCAGCGATCCGCCCCGGCATGGTCATGGCAACGGAGCAGGGGAACTTCGACGTCGTAGAGCACATCGAGCAGCAGGAGTTCGCTGCCGAGGTCTACGACCTGAATATCGAGCGCACCCACAATTTCGTCGCCAACGGTATCATCACGCACAACTCGATCTACCGCTGGCGCGGCGCGCGCGTGGAGAACCTGCAGAAATTCCGCAGCGATTTTCCACAGGCGCAGCTGTTCAAGCTCGAACAGAACTATCGCTCGACCGGCGCGATACTCGAGGCTGCCAATGCCCTGATCGCGCAGAACTCCGCGCGCCTGGGCAAGAAACTGTGGACCAGCGGTGCGCGCGGCGAGGCGGTGCGCGTCTATGCGGCCTACAACGAGCGCGACGAGGCGGATTTCGTGATCGGCCGCGTCCAGCAGTGGATTGCCCAGGGCGGCGCGCGCGCCGAGTGTGCGATCCTGTACCGCTCGAACGCCCAGTCGCGGGTGTTCGAGGAGGCGCTGATTCAGGCGCGCATGCCTTATCGCGTCTATGGCGGCCTGCGATTCTTCGAACGCGCCGAGATCAAGGACGCGCTCGCCTACCTGCGCCTGATTGCCAATCACGACGATGACGCCTCCTTCGAGCGCGTCGTAAACCTGCCCACGCGCGGCATCGGCGCGCGCAGCCTGGATACCTTGCGCGAGAGCGCGCGCGGTGCCGGCAGCTCGCTGTGGCGCGCGGCCGGCGCGCAGCTCGGCGACAGCGCCGTGGCCGGGCGCGGCGGCGCGGCACTGCACGGCTTCCTGGCGCTGATCGAGCGGCTGGGCCGCGATGTCGACGGTTTGCCGCTGCACGAGCAGGTCGATCATGTGATCAACAACACCGGCTTGATCGAGCACTTCCGCAAGGACAAGGCCGAGCGCGGCGAGGCGCGTATCGAGAACCTCGAGGAGCTGGTCAGCGCCGCGCGCGGCTACGAGCCCGAAGGCGACGACCTGCCCCCGCTGCAGAGTTTTCTCGCGCACGCGGTGCTGGAATCGGGTGAGGCCCAGGGCGGCGCCTGGGAGGACTGCGTGCAGATGATGACGCTGCACACGGCCAAGGGCCTGGAGTTTCCGGTGGTGTTCCTGACCGGCATGGAAGATGGCCTGTTTCCGCACCAGCGCTCGCTCAATGACCTCGAGAGTCTGGAGGAGGAGCGGCGCCTCTGTTACGTGGGCATCACCCGCGCAATGCGCCACCTGTACTTGAGCTATGCCGAACAGCGGCGGCTCCACGGCGTCGACAGCTACAACATGCCCTCGCGCTTCATCCAGGAAATCCCCCCAGCGCTGCTCGAGGAGCTGCGCCCGCGCATCCAGATCGCGCGCACACCAGTGCGCTCCGGCGCCGCGGCCCATGCTGGCGGCCACGCTAGTGGGCCGCGCGGCGGCCTGTTTGACGCACCCGCCGCAGCCCCCGTGGGCGGCATGCGCCTGGGAACCCGCGTGCGCCATGGCAAATTCGGCGAGGGCGTGGTGCTCAATATCGAGGGACAGGGCCCCCATGCGCGCGTGCATGTAAACTTCGAGAGCCAGGGCGCCAAGTGGCTGATGCTGAGCATGGCGCGGCTCGAACTCATGTAGCGGGAGCATAGATGAAGATCCTGATACTCGGCGCCGGCCAGGTCGGCCGCACCGCCGCCAACAACCTGGCGCGCGAACCGGCCAACGAAGTGACCGTGGTCGACACCGACGAACAGGTGCTGCGCGACCTGCAGGATCGCATCGACATCCGGGCGGTCGCCGGCTGTGCCTCCTATCCATCCGTGCTCGAGGCGGCCGGCATCGCCGATACCGATATCCTGATCGCCCTCACCAGTAGCGACGAAGTAAACATGGTCGCCTGCGAGATCGCCCACACGCTGTACCGGACTCCGACACGTATCGCGCGCATTCGCGCTGCCGAGTACACCAGCCGCCCGCAGCTGTTCGCGGAGGGTGCGTTGGCCGTGGACGTGTGGATCAATCCCGAGGAGCTGGTCACCGACTACATCGCCCACCTGCTCGAGAACCCGGGCGCCATGCAGGTCGTCGACTTCGCCGACGGCCGCGTGCAGCTCGCTGGCGTGCAGGCGCGCCGCGAGGGCCTGCTGGTCGGTAAACCACTGCGGCTGCTGCGCGAACACCTGCCGGGCACCGACGCCCGGGTGGCGGCGATTTACCGGAACGATCGGCTGGTGGCCACCGACGGCGACACCGTGATCGAGGAGAACGACGAGATCTTCTTCGTGGCCGCGCGCGACGACCTGCGCAAGATGCTGCTCGAGCTGCGCCGCAGCGAACCGCCGGTGCGCCGGCTGGTGATCGCCGGCGGCGGCAACATCGGGCTGCGCCTGGCGCGCCGGCTCGAGGCCACCAACCAGGTCAAGCTCATCGAGCGCGATGCGCGCCGGGCCGCGAAGGCCGCCGAGATTCTGCAGCATGCGATCGTGCTGCGCGGCGACTCGGCCGACGAGGAACTACTGATTGAGGAGAACATCGACAGTGCCGACGTGTTCGCCGCGCTCACCAACTCCGAGGAAGCCAACGTGATGTCGGCGATGCTCGCCAAGCGCCTGGGGGCGCGGCGGGTGATGGCGCTGGTGAATCGTCCCGCCTACGGCGAACTGATGGAAGGGCGCAACATCGATGTGGTGATTTCACCGCAGACCATCACCATCGGCTCACTGCTGGCGCATGTGCGCCGCGGCGATGTGGTGCGCGTGCATTCGATCCGCAGTGGCGCCGCCGAGGCCATGGAGACGGTCGTGCACGGCACCGCAGAGCGCTCGCGCGTCGTCGGCCGGCGCGTCGACGATGTTGGCCTGCCCGGCGGCGCCAGCATCGTCGCCATCGTGCGCGGTGAACAGGTCATCATGGCGCACCACGACACGCTGATCGAAGCCGAGGACCACGTGATCGTGTTTCTCAACGACCGCCGTCACGTGGCCGATATCGAACGGCTGTTTCAGTCCGAGACCTGAGACCACTGATGCGCGCACTGGCCAGCGTACTGCACCAGATCGGCAACCTGCTGCTGGTGTTCTCGCTGTATTTCCTGCTGCCCACGGTCACGGCGATCTACTATCGCGAACCCGCGGCGCTGCGCGCCTTCGTCGCCGGCGCGACGCTCAGCGCCTTCTGCGGCCTGCTGATCCACTACACGACGGTGCGCTACCGCAGCGAACTCAAGCCACGCGACGGCTACCTGCTGGTGACGCTCGCCTGGCTGGCGGTGGCGGCGATTGCGGCAGCACCGCTGCTGCTGCTGCTGCCGCACCTGTCCTTCACCCATGCCTTCTTCGAGAGCATGTCCGGGCTTTCCACCACCGGCGCCACCGTGCTCACCGGACTCGACCAGCTCCCCCACGCAGTGAATCTCTGGCGCCATGCCTTGAGCTGGCTCGGCGGCCTGGGCATCATCGTGATGGCGGTGGCGATCCTGCCGCTGTTGGGCATCGGCGGCATGCAGATGTACCGCGCCGATGCGCCCGGCTCCATCAAGGACGCCAAGCTCGCGCCACGCATCATGCAGACTGTGCGCCTGCTATGGCTGGTGTATGGCGGCCTTACCGCACTATGCGCGCTGGCGCTGCGCGCTGCCGGCATGCACTGGTTCGATGCCATCTGCCACGCGTTCTCGGCCATCTCGCTGGGTGGCTTCTCGACCCACGATGCCAACATCGGCTACTTTGCCTCGCCGCTCATCGAGGCCACGCTGGCCGCGTCCGCGCTGATTGCGGCGATGAACTTCACGACGCATTTTCTTGCGCTGCGCAAGGGCGAACCCGGCACTTATGCGCGCGACCCCGAGGCCAAATGGCTGCTGGTGTGGATCGGCGCCAGCTGCATCGGCGTCTCGATCCACGTCTGGCTAAGTGGCGTGTATCCGGATTTCATCAGCACTTTCCGCTACGTCAGCTTCAATCTGATTTCCATGGCGACCGGCTCCGGCCTGCACACCGCCGACTTCAGCCGCTGGCCGGTGTTCGCCCCGATGTGGATGCTGTTCCTCGGCTGCGTCTGCGCCAGTACCGGTTCCACCGGCGGCGGCATCAAGATGTTCCGCTCGCTGGTGCTGATCAAGCAATCGCTGCGCGAGATGTTCACACTGGTGCACCCCCAAGCGATTGCGCCACTGCGCATCTCGGGCCAGATCGTGCCCAACAGCGTGGTCTATTCGGTGCTGGCGTTCATATTCCTGTATTTCATGACTATCGTGGTACTGACTTTTGCGCTGCTGATTTCCGGTCTCGATTTCATCTCGGCCTTCTCGGCGGTAGTCGCCTGCATCAACAACACCGGCCCCGGTCTGAACCTGGTCGGCCCCGCCAGCACCTACGGTGTACTCAGCGATTTCCAGTTATGGATGTGCACTGCGGCCATGTTCCTCGGGCGCATCGAGATCTTTACGGTCATGGTGCTGTTCACGCCGACGTTCTGGCGCAAGTAGAGCCGGTGCTCCTGCCGCATGCAAGCGTGCGGGCTTGGCTGGCGCGCGCGGCATTTGCCGGCGGATTTATTGATGGCCTAAATGATTGGTGCTGTAGTCCCGTCAAGGGGTTACGAGCGGCAAAACTGGCTTATACGGCACAACTGCGGCAACGTACTACCGCGTTTATGCGGTCAACTTATAATTAGGTGGCCTTAGTGGGTGAAAAGGTGAGACCTTTCTTTCGGAAGTCAGTGCTGCTGCGCGGCGCGGCAATAGCCCTACTTCTACTCGCCGCCGCGTCTTTCATTCTTGCGCCAGATTCTCTCCTGTACCGACTGGGAGCCATCATTGCAATTATGTATGGCGTGGACCTCAATCGACGATCGCGGGAGTGCGTCACGATGTTGCCGGCCGGTGTTAGTGTCGTACCTCGCGCGCCGAGAGTACATCACTTGCTAGTGGGCGTAGCACTCCTAGTGGCTACAGGCATGTCTTTCTACTGGTTGTGTAGGGATGCGCTTTCTGGCTACAACCAAGTCGCTCCAGTCATCGTATTTGCGATCGCGGGCCTCGTATCCAGTGTGTATTGTGCTGGTGTTCTTGCTCGGTTTATGGGTGGTGGTTCGTGAAGGGGCCACCTAACAACGCGTTCAAGCGGACCGTGACGCTCCGGCGAAGGCGCGCTGCGTGCGCCCTGGTACATTGTGCGCCCGCGGCGCGCCGCCGGCGTCAGTGCGCGGCCGCTCAACGCGAGCGTTAGATTCCAGAATCTGGCATTTTCGTGTTCTCTGGCGACGCGAGTACAATTGCCCCCGGAGGCCCATATGACCCGCCAATTTGACGTTGTGGTTGAGAAGGACTCAGAGGGGTACTTCGTGGCAACCGTCCCCGCCTTGCCTGGGTGCCACACACAGGCTCGCTCGCTTGACGATCTGATGCTGCGGATTCGTGAGGCCATAGAGCTTTGCCTTGAGGTTCAGGGAAGCCCAAAGGAGGCGCTTGACTTCATCGGACTGCAGCGGGTTACGGTCAACGCGTGACCTCTTTTCCTGCAGTTAAGGGTAAGGATTTAATATCGGCGCTACGCAGTGCGGGCTTCACGGTAATTCGAGTCAAAGGAAGCCATCATTTCATTCGGCACAGCGACGGCCGCTCGACAGTTGTTCCGGTTCATGCAGGCGAAACCCTCGGACCCGGGCTTTTGGCCAGCATCCTGCGTGACCTCAAGTTGACGCGGGATCAACTGCAGGCGTTGCTTTGAGGTCCAGGTACCCTGGAATCTAACTAGCAGTTCGAGCGATCACGCGGCCAGCAGCTTCGGTAAGGTCCTCGGGGGTTGACGATGTGGATCAAATGCCTTTTGCTCAACGGCGACGCAGCCGCGCGTCGCTCAACCGCGGCGTTAGCCGTCATGGTTGCGCTGGTCATACTATGGTGATACTCTTCGGCCATGAAGATCGCAATTTCCGTCCCCGATAATGTATTTAAGGCTGGAGAACACTTGGCACGGCAGCTTCGCATGTCTCGCAGCGAACTGTATTCGGACGCCCTAGAGGCCTACTTGAGCTCTCGCGGCGCAGACGCAGTAACAGCGAAGCTAAATGCGATCTATTCATCCGAAAGCTCTGGCGTTGATGCCGCGCTGACAGCCGCTCAGTTCAGGTCTCTGCCTAATGAGACGTGGTGAGATTTGGTGGGCATCGCTGCCGTTGCCTACGGGTTCCGGCCCGGGCCTTCGCCGTCCTGTTCTGGTCGTACAGTCCAATCCATTTAACGACAGCAGAATCGCCACCGTTGTAGTGGCGGCAATTACTTCAAACCTCGGTCTCGCCGAAGCGCCTGGTAACGTTCGTGTGTCAAGGGCTGACACGCGTTTGGCCAAGCCTTCTGTTGTAAACGTCTCTCAGATTCTCACAGTCGATCGCAAACTGTTGACCAGTCGCGTGAGTGCGCTGCCGAGCCAATCGATGCACCAAGTTGAAGAAGGGCTAAAGCTCGTTCTTGGCCTATGACGGCTAACTACGCGTTCGAGCGGACCGACTCAGCGTCAGCGCGGCGCGCTTCATGCGGCATCGCGCCGCCGCTCAACGCGAGCGTTAGACGACTGGGTCCAGCATGTCGCAGGTGAAATGGCATGTTTTGACGACAACGCCAGACGTGGCGTCCGCCCAAGCGCTGGTAGAGTCCCTATTGGCGCAGGGCATAACTAGTCGTGTAGTGCCCGACTCCACACTTCTGGGGCAGGCGTTCACCTGCCGCGTTGTAGTTGACGCAACGCTGGCGGACCAGGCGCAACGGGCCCTGTCGCTGGGCGAATTCACCGACGAGGAACTCACCTTTCTGGCCACAGGGGTAACGTCGTGCGATGCTGCGAAGGAATAGGCCCCTTCGTTGGGGCGTCATCTGGACCTGATCGTCGTCTAACTACCGCATCGAGCGCACGCGTGAACGATAAAGTAATGCCAAGCTCAAGCGTGGGTGCCCGCGGCGCTCATGTGGAGCGTTAGGCTGCCTAGATATGGCAGTTGACTACATGGCGGCGCACTGAAAGCATCGCAGCATGGACTTCGAAGTTATCGGCGACATTTCTGACACCGAGATCTTTGCGCAGGGCAAAGGAATCAAGTCTCGCGCCAAGCTGGTCAAGCACTACGGTCGCGGCCGATGGCGCAAGCGTAAGGGCATTGCTCAGATAAAGTTAAATTCCGGAGCCTCGGTTAAGGCTGAGATACACTGGTACGAGGCCCATGGTGCGGGAAAGCGTGGACTAAAGATCAAACGATTTCTATAGCAGCGAAATACTCCTATGGCGAAAGCACGAAAACTGGTTATTTGCGTTGACAACTCTGGCTACGAGGTCGATCTGGAGCGGCGAGAGATATACGTGTCAATACCGGACGTGGCGGCGACCAAGCAGGGTTACCTTCGCGTGATTGACGACTCTGGCGAAGATTATCTGTATCCCGAAGACATTTTTGTTGCAGTCGCTTTGCCGGCAAGTGTCAAGCGTGCGGTGCTTCAGGCAGCGACCTAACCAGGCGTTCGAGCCGTCCGTGAAAGGTCCGCGCTGTCGCTTGAGGATCCGTTGGGGCTCTCGACCCCTGACCCGGACACTTCGGGCGATCCGCGGCTCATTTTCCTTGGTGCCGATCCAGCCGGTCGTGTATTGGTGACGGTGTATACGTTGCGCGGGCGATCCACACGCATCATATCTTCCCGCAAGGCGAGTCGCGCTGAGCGACGCTCATACGAGGCAAACAAATGAGAAAAGAATACGATTTTTCGAAGGCAAAGCGCGGCCCGGCCGTGGCGGCTCCGAAGAGCAAAGCCAGAATCACCATTCGTCTCGATGAAGAGGTGCTCGATTGGTTCAAGGCGCAGGTTGACGCCGCTGGCGGTGGTAACTACCAGACGCTGATCAATATGGCTCTGGTTGATCATATAAAGCGCGAGGCCGAGCCGCTTGAAAGGACGCTTCGTCGTGTGCTTCGTGAAGAACAGCGCAAAGCGAGCTAACTACGCGTTCGAGCGGGCCGTGATGCCTCATAGTTGGCGCGCCGCGAGCGCCCTTGGTTGTTGTACGCCCGCGGCGCGCTTCAAGCGGCATCGTGCGGCCGCTCAACGCGAGCGTTAGGCAGCAGCACATGGCGGCGCAGCCATTTCTGGAGTCCGAGGTTACTTGTCCGCAATGCGGATTCGCCACAGTCGAACAAATGCCTACTAATGCCTGCCTTTACTTCTACGAGTGCACCAGCTGCCACACTTTGCTTCGACCCAAGGTTGGAGACTGTTGTGTCTTCTGCTCTTATGGCTCTGTAAAGTGCCCACCCGTGCAGCAAACTGACGGGTGTTGTAGTAACACCGGTAGTATCAAAGCGTCATGACAGCACCACCAAATCTCGCATCGATTGCCCTGCCGCCTAACAACGCGTTCGAGCTGTCCGCCGGGCATCATCGTATGCGCGCCGCGAGCGCCCCGGGTTATTGTGCGCCCGCGGCGCGCAGTCGCGCGGCCGCTCAACGCGAGCGTTGGACGTCGCTCAGCCGCTGGTGCCATATTGGCGTATGGTGTATTTACCATACGCGTGGTAGGCTGCGGCCATGGAGCCTAGTTTTGAGTGGGACCCAGCGAAAGACACCGAGAACCAACTCAAGCATGGCGTCACGTTCGGAGAGGCCCAATTAGCGTTTCTCGATGCCCATCGCGTTGTCGCCCGAGATCGGAAACACAACCAAACTGAGGAGCGGTTCTACTGCTTTGGGCGGGTGCAGTTAGGCGTACTAACTGTTCGCTTTACCTACCGAGGAAACAAGATCCGAATCATCGGCGCCGGGTATTGGACACGAGGAAAGAAAGTTTATGAAGCGCACCGCAAAATACACAAATGAACCCCTGGGCAGGCTCGAAGTCGTAAAGGACTTCCTTCCTGCACCCGACCAGCTCGTTTTGAAGGAAGATGGTGTAAAGGTAACGCTATCTCTGAGCAAAAAAAGTGTGGCCTTCTTTAAAGCACACGCAGCGCGCTCGAAAGTGCCCTATCAGAAGATGATTCGTAGCCTAGTTGATAGTTATGCTGCCCAGCATAGCGGGGCGACGTCTAACAACCGCATCGAGCGCACGCGTGAACGATAAAGCAATGCCGAACTCAGGCGTGGGTGCGCGCGGCGCTCAGCTCAGGCGTTAGAGCGCACCTGACATCATGGAGGTACGTTCATGAATCTTTCGACGTTTAGGGAGCCGAGCGCGTGGTTGCCTATTGCGATGTCATTGGTCGCACTTGCGGTGTTGTTTGGGAGCGTACTCGTTGCGGGCACCGCCCGCGAGCCCGATGAGGGCGCTGCGGCCCACCTTTGGCAACTACTGATGGTGGGGCAGGTACCGGTGATCGTCTGGTTTGTAGTCCGGTGGCTGCCGAAGGGTCCGCGCCAGGCGATGGTTGTGCTTGCAGTTCAGGTCGCAGCGATGGTCGCGGCGGCGGCGCCCGTGGCGCTGTTGGGCCTGTAAGGTGCACCCTAACTACGCGTTCGAGCGGTCCGTGAGGCGTCGTCGCGAACGTTAGGCCGCACGGCGGGCTCCGCACTGTACCCATCCATCCAGGGGTGTCACGATGTCTAAATTTCTTGGGTTTGTTGCTGCTATCGCTATCGGCCTGCTTGTCTGGGTTGCTGTGGCAACACTGGGCAACTTCGTGCTGCGGGCCGCCATCCCTAGCTACCGCGCCGAGGAAGTGGCGGTTTCCTTCTCGCTCATTGCCCAGCTCGGGCGGCTTCTTCTAGGTGTGTTGTCTACGGCTGCCGCTGCCGCGGTCACAGTTGTCATGCGTCGCGGCAGAACCGGCGCTTCGCTTGCTTTGGGTTGCGTTCTGCTGGCCTTGTTCGTCCCCGTGCACGTCGCGCTTTGGCACAAGTTTCCTGTTTGGTATCATCTTTTCTTTCTTGCCTCGCTACCACTCGGGGCAATTGTTGTCGGCAGATTGGTAGCGTCCAGGCGCGGTGCGGCCTTCCCACCGGCTCAACCGCCCGGCGGTCAGCCGGAGCGTTAGGCGTCATGTCACCTCCGACCGCCGGCTACTCCGGGACGCCGCTCGCCAAGAAACTCGGCGTCGGTGAGGGCGCGTGCGTTCTTGCTATTGACGCACCCGCTGACTACCGCAAAATGTTGACGCCGATTCCGATGGGCGTCATTTTTGTAGCGAAGCTCTCTCCTCGCGTGGATGTCACACAACTATTCATAGACAAAGTTGCAACTCTGGAAAAGAGGCTCAAATCGCTGCGCAATGGAATCAGACCCAACTCGGCAGTGTGGATATCGTGGCCCAAGAAGGCCTCGAAGGTACCGTCCGATGTAAGCGAAGACGCCATTCGATCAATCGTTCTCCCTATGGGGTTTGTCGACGTGAAAGTCTGTGCTGTCAACGACACTTGGTCAGGCTTGCAGCTCGTGATCCGCAAAGAGCTTCGTTGATGGTGACGCGAGCGCAAACTGGTAGCCTGGAGGTAACGCATGGCGCCGAGACTGGAGGGTCTATTCATCATCTTCGCTGCGGTATTTATCGTGTACCGCGCACGAAAGCATAAGTGATCTCCGGGTTCCGCGTTGCATTTATCCGGGGATGTCATCGCAATGCTTGAACTAAGACCCAACTGTGAGTGCTGTGGGTATGATCTGGCGCCGGAATCGACGGACGCACGGATATGCTCGTTCGAATGTACGTTCTGTGCCGCCTGCGCTGAAATCACGCTAAAGGGCCTGTGCCCCAACTGTGGTGGTGAGCTCGTGGCGCGGCCGCGCCGCCCGCACGAAGCGTTGGCGACCAATCCGGCCTCTGCGAAGAGAGTGTTACGATCAATTGGCTGCCCCCCCCTAACGGCGTGACACGAAGCGCGAGCGGGTGCGCGTCGCGAAACGTCGCTGTACCGCTGCCGCGCAAAGCCACTAAACGGGGCCGTTAGGCGTCACAGGTCATTTGCGGTTTCTTTACGCCACTTCGGAACAATCGTTTTGGGAGCGGGCTCGGCTCGCCACTAACGCAAATGGAGCTTGGGGCATATCGGGGCGAACTGGTCGGGTTGCCACGCAATCCGTGGGTGGTGCGAATTGCCCTGCTTGTTGCTGGCGTTCTGGTGATCCTGGCGGCCCTGTCGTGAGGCAATGTGCGTCCGCCGCGCTCCGGCGGTGGAGCTCCGATAGGTGCCTTGAGGCCGTACATCGCGAGTTTGCGTACAATGAGCCATGGCCTCCGCGCCCACCTCTTTGCGCCACCCGTTTGCGGCGGAGCTCATTTCGCGGGCGACGCAGATCGCTGCGAAGCTGCGCGCGCAGCAGGATCAGAGCGATGCGCGGGGCTGCTACTCCGATGAGATACACCGGGAACTGCTCGATGGTGGCTTCTATCGCATCCTGCAGCCGCGAGTGTTCAACGGCGGCGGGGTCGACTGCGCAACCTATATTCGAGTGATACTCGAGCTGTCCAGGGGGCATCCTGGCGGTGGCTGGTGCTACGCCCTGGCCTCGTCTCACGCACTGGTGGTAGGCGCACACTTTGACGAAGCGGTGCAGCGCGAGCTGTTTGGCGCCGAGGGAGATTTTCGCGCCGCATTTGCCGCCGGTCCGGCCGGGATGCCGACCTTCGAACGTTGTGATGGAGGTTACCGCGTCAGCGGCCTGTGGGCGTTCGCGTCGGGCATTCCCGTGAGTACGCATTTTCTGGGTGGCGCCTTCATCCCTGGTGCTGACGGTACCCCCGTGCCGGTGGCCTTCGTCGTACCGCGCGCCAGCATCGAGGTAGTGCCGGACTGGGGCGGCGATGCGGCCATGGGCATGCAGGCGAGCGGTTCCAACAGCGTGCGCTTGAACGCCGTGTTCATTCCTGACCGACACATCGTTCCGTCGCCGCTCGGTCTGTTGAGCAGTGACGATCTGCCCGAGGGTACGCCGGGCACACGCCTGCACGGCGAAGGCCTGTTCCTTGGCATCATCTTCGGGTGGTTCAGCTGTGAGTTTGGTGCCATATTTACTGGCGCAGCGCGCGCGGCGCTGGAGGAATTCGAGCGCTTGATGCGTGTGAAACCGATCTTGTTCGATCCGCGCCGCACTCGTATCCACGATCCGGAGGTGCAGCGGATATTTGGCGAGGCACTGTGTCGCGCCGACGCCGCCGAGGCACTCACCTTCAGTGCGACCCGACTTCACATGGAGCAATGTGATCGATGGATGAAGGAACGGCAGCCGATCACGGCCGCGGACACGCTGCGAATCTGGGGAACCGCGCGCGAAGGGTGTCGAGCCGCCTGCGAATGCGTGGAGATGCTGTTTCACAGCGCCGGCGCGTCGGGGGCGAAATACGGGGATCGGCTGCAACGCTACTTCCGCGATGTGCAGATGTACCGGATTCACTTCCAGTCGCAGGCGGTCACACCGATGCTGCGGGCGCAAGTGCAGTTCGGTACCGAGGTGCCATTGGCGTTTCGCAGCTCTGGCCACTGACTTCGGTGAGAATGCGGTGGTGCCGGTGTCGCGGCTCGCACTGGGCGGAGAAACGTGGTTTTATTGGCGGCGACGCCTGTTTCGTGGCCGCCTGTGGCGGCCCTGGCAGGTCACAACTCGCGGCGCCACAATGACGGCTGACCATGCGTTCGGGCGCCTGGCCGGACGACTTTCATTTAGACGGAGTGCATCATGCCCCGCACCGCTTCCTGCTCCTGCGGACAGCTGCGCATCAGGGTCGAAGGCGAGCCACGGGGCGTAGGCCTGTGCCATTGCCTTGCCTGCCAGCAAAGAACGGGCAGTGTGTTCGCGGCACTGGCGAGCTTCAGCGCTCCGTTCGAGGTCAACGGGACTGCCTCCAAGTATGTGCGCACCGGTGATCAGGGAGCCCGGTTCACCTTCCGGTTTTGTCCGGTCTGCGGGAGCAATGTGTTCCACACCGAGGAAGGTAACAACGAGTCGGTGAGCGTCGCCGTCGGTGCGTTCGCTGATCCGGCCTTTGCAGCGCCCAGCGTGTCGGTATACGACAGCCGACGGCACGCCTGGGTACAGTTGCCGCCGGGCACGCGGGTGTTTGACAGGGATCCGGCATGAGTACAAAACATGAGCCGAGCCAACGGCGTGCCAGCGTGATCGCGGGCGTCGTCGGCGTGGCGCTGCTGGCAGCGTGCTCACAAGGCCCGGTTCCCGTGGAGTCGGTAACTCTCGGCAGCTTTCAGTGCCGGCATTCGCTGGCACCCGGGAAAACTGAATCGCTGTCGTGCAGCACGGAAGGCCGCGAACTCTTCGCGGTGATGCAAGCCCCGGCGGCCCACGGCATGGCAAGAACCATCGGTGTCGGCAACGGCGAGGTCCGGTTGCAAGACTGGGATGGTGATGGCGTCTGGAACAGTCTGAGCTATGACGTGCTGGACAAGTCCGGCACCCTGGTTGCACAGTCGCAGGATCTGAATTTCGACGGCAGGGCCGAGGTCTATACGGACGCCCGGGCGCGCCGCCTCTACCGTCGCCTGAACAACGAATGGGTGGAGATTCGTTCCCAGGGGCGCGATGCCGCGGGCAAGGTGATCTATTGCGTTACACTGGACGGCAAGGCGCAGCGGGTGTTCCCGTTTTCGGAGCCGCCGCGATTTGCACCGCTCCCCAACGCGGCCGGCAATGGATCGCCGGCCAAGCAATGTGGCTGAGTGGCGTCCACGCCTGTTCTGACATCGAACATCCATGTGGCAGTACGTCGTCAAGTTCATGCTCACCGCCGCGGTGGTCGTCGCAGTCGCGGAGATCGCCAAGCGCAGCACGCTCTGGGGGGCCGCGGCAGCCTCGCTGCCGTTGACCTCATTGCTGGCCTTCATGTGGCTGTACATAGATACCGGCGATGTCACGCGGGTCGCGCATCTGTCGCAGGGCGTGTTCTGGCTGGTGCTGCCGTCGCTGACGCTGTTCCTGCTGTTGCCGTTCCTGCTGCGTTCCGGGATGGCGTTCTGGATGAGTCTCGGTCTCGCCTGCGCCGCCACGGTTGCCGCATACTTCGCGATGGTCTGGTGCCTGGGTCGATTCGGAATACGACTGTGATACCTCGACAGCCGACGGGATGAACTGCGAACGCATGAGCTGGGTCCGCGACAACCTGAGCGTAAGCTGTGATCCGGCCCGGCTCGACCGCGAGTTGATCGGGCGATTCCTGGCGTCATCCTACTGGGCCGAGGCAATTCCCGAAGACGTCGTTGCCAAGTCGCTCCGGAATTCATTGTGCTTTGCGCTGCTGGACCAGGATCGGCAGGTGGGCTTCGCGCGCGTGTTGTCGGACTACGCGACCTTTGCCTATCTGGGCGACGTGTTCATCTTGCCCGAATATCGGCGACGCGGACTCGGCACCTGGCTGATCGAGTGCGTCATCAGCCATCCTGACCTACAGGGCCTGCGCCGCTGGATACTCGCGACCCGGGATGCGCATCGCCTTTACAGCAAAATGGGTTTTACGCCGCTGCGTCGGCCGGAACGCTTCATGGAGCGACACGATCCAGACGTGTACCGAAAGGCATGAGCGGACACCTACGATGCGCTATTTCGCCATGCTGACGCCGGGCAGGATCGCGCTGTGGTGCTACCTGATCTGGTACCTGGTCACGGTCGTCGCCCACTTCGATCCAGCCCCGGCAATCTGGCTCAACTCACTGGGCATCAGCGCCGTCATCGGCTTCGCGCTGCTGCTGAGCGTAGCCAACGAGCCCGCAAGGCCGGCGAATCACTGGCAGACGTTCCGCCTGTTCCTGATGCCGTTCTGCGTATCGAGCTTCTCAGCGCTGATCAAGGGCCAGGGGTATATGCTGATAGTGCCCGCGCGAGCGCTGGAACGGTACTGGTCGGTCGGCCTGTGCGCGGCCTTTGTGACCATGGTGCTGGTGCTTCGCGCCTGGAGGCGGCATGGCACAGATACACGGCTTTCCGGCGATCGCCGATAACAACGCCAGGATACTGATCCTGGGCACGATGCCTGGCAAGGCTTCGCTGCACGCGGGCCAGTACTATGCCAATGAGCGCAATGCGTTCTGGGGCATCATCGCGGCACTCTATGGCGTACCGGCCAGCGCACCCTATGGCGAGCGCGGCGCCACACTGCGCACCGCCGGTATCGCGCTGTGGGACGTGCTGCGCAGCTGCCGCCGCGAATCCAGCCTGGATGCCGACATCGTCGCCGAGTCCATCGTGCCGAACGACATCGCCGGCTTCCTGTTCGACCACCCGGCGGTGCGCTGCGTTTATTTCAACGGATCTACGGCCGAGTCGCTGTACCGGAAGTACGTGTGGCAGCAACTGGGCGCCCAGAGCCGCCGACTCCCCCACGTCCGCCTGCCCTCCACCAGTCCGGCGCACGCCTGCATGAGGCCGGCCGCAAAGCTACGGCACTGGTCGGTGATCAAAGACGCCGCCTGAGTACGCGATGCAGGACCTGGCGCCGGACGGCGCCGGCAAAGCTGCAAATGCAGGTTTCGACGCCTTCATTCTGCTGATCGATTCCGGCATCTCTTTGCACCTGTGGAGCAATCAGCACTTTTTTGCTACGGTATTGTTCAGCTGCAGGCGTTTCGACGTTGTCAACGCGCTGCAATCACCCGTGAATAATTCAGGACGGTGCAACTTGAACACAACTCCTTCTGACCATGCTGGTGGCCCGCCACCTCGCAGTTTCTGGGTCTTGGGCGCAGTTGCGACAGTGTGGAACCTGTTGGGCGTCGCGACCTATCTGATGAGCGTCACGATGAGCCCGGCGGCGATTCTGGCGATGCCGGCGGCCGAGCGCGCGCTGTACCAGAACATTCCAGCCTGGGTCACCTCCAGCTATGCGATCGCAGTCTTCGGCGGCACGATTGCCTGTGTGTTGCTGCTGCTGCGAAAATCGTGGGCCGTAACCCTGTTTGCGCTCTCGCTGCTGGCGATCCTGCTGCAGATGGCATACACGCTGTTCGTATCGCCGCTGCTGGCCGTGCGCGGCGCGGCCGGGGCGATACTGCCGCTGTGCATCATCGCGGCGGCGGTCGGCCTGCTCTGGTATGCAAGGGATGCCAGGAAACGCGGTTGGCTGGGCTAAAATCGGCGCGCGCATGACATCCGTCAACCTGGCCCGGACGCTCACCGCACTGGTGGCCATCGTCGCGCTTACCGCGGTGCTGATGCTGGTCGCCAGCGCGATCCGCGGTGCACCGCTCAGTCGCCTGATCAGATCACGGGCCGCTTCCAGGGACCCGTAGAGAGCCGCTACCGTGGCGGTGATTCAAGTCAAGGCCAAGCCCAACGCCCGCAGCAGCTCACTCGAAGAGATCAGTCCCGGCGTCTGGCAGGCGCAACTGAAATCGCCGCCGGTTGACGGCAAGGCCAACAAGGAACTCATTGCCCTGGTCGCCGAGCATTTCGGTCGACCCAAGTCTGCCGTAACGATCAAGAGCGGCGGCTCAGGACGGATGAAGCGCGTGTCCATTGAGGGCGCCTGAAGGTCCCCGCCCGTGCCGCCCCACCATGCCGCCGTCAGTGGTGTATATAATTCTCGAGCTGCTCGATGGTCTGCGCCTGCTCGGCCAGCACCGCGCGCACCAGATCGCCAATTGACAGCATACCCAGCACGCGCCCGCCTTCCACCACCGGCAGGTGGCGTACGCGACGGTCGGTCATGATCTGCATGCATTGCTGGGCGCTATCGCCTGGCTCCACGGTGTGCACCTGCGCGGTCATGATCGCGCGCACTGGGGTGTCGGCCGATGAGCGGCCCTTGAGAATCACCTTGCGCGCGTAATCGCGCTCGGAGACGATGCCGGCGAGCTTGTCATCCTGCATCACCAGCAGGGCACCGATGCTGTGTTCGGCCATCAGGCGTATGGCCTCGAGCACCGGGGTATCGGGACCGACGGAGTGAATATCCCTGGGCTTGCGGCCCAGTAACTGTGCTGCGCTTGCCATGGCTACCTCCCACTACAGTCGTGATAAGGAATCAGGCGGCCTCGACGATCAACAGTGCGCCCTCGACCGCGCTCACACGCACTGAGGCTCCGGCCGGCAGTTCGGGGCCGCGCACTTTCCAGGCGCCGTCACCGATATAGGCCTTGCCGTAACCCTTCACAATCGGCTCGCTGAGCACATAGACCTGGCCGATGTACTGCGCGGAACGCTGGTTCAGACGCGGCTGGTCAGAGGTCTCGGGATGGCTGCCCTTGTAGTTGCGCCACAGCGCAAGCGCAGCGATCGACAGCGCGCCGAACAGCACCAGCTGGATCTGCCAGGGAATCGGTATGACCAGCAGCAGCGCGCCGACCACGGCCGCCGCGGCCGCGAACCAGATCGCCACCGCGCCGGGCGCGAAGGCTTCGACGATGCCCAGCACGGCGGCGATGATCCACCAGTGCCACCATTGCATCGATGAGGCGAAGCTGATCATGGGCTTCAGCGCGCCGGGGTGCCCACGGTCGGAACGCCGGCGCGCGGCGGCAGGCCGGTCTGCTGCTGCTTCATCGCGTCCTTGGCCAGCTCGGCGATGCCGCCGATCGAGGCGAGGAGTCCCGTGGCCTCCATCGGCATGAAAAACACTTTCTGGTTCGGCGAGGTCGCGAATTCCTTCATCGCCTCGACGTATTTCTGCGCAATGAAATAATTGATCGCCTGCACATTGCCCTGGGCAATGGCCTGCGAGACCACGGCTGTCGCCTTGGCCTCGGCCTCGCCCAAGCGCTCGCGCGCTTCGGCATTGCGGAATGCGGCTTCCTTGCCGCCCTCGGCCTGCAGCACCATGGCCTGCTTCTCGCCCTCGGCCTTGAGAATGGCGGCCTGGCGAAAGCCCTCGGCCTCGAGAATGTTGGCGCGCTTGTCACGCTCGGCCTTCATCTGCCGGCCCATCGACTCGATCAGATCCGCGGGCGGCTGGATATCCTTGATCTCGATGCGCGTCACCTTGATGCCCCAGGGCATCGTCGCATCGTCGACCACGCGCAGCAGCCGATGATTGATCTCATCGCGCTTGGACAGCGTCTCGTCGAGGTCCATCGCACCGATTACGGTACGGATATTGGTCATCGTGAGATTCACAGTCGCGAGGCGCAGGTTGTCCACTTCGTAGGCGGCGCGCGCCGCGTCCTGCACCTGGTAGAACACCACGGCATCGATGCCAACCATGGCGTTGTCCTTGGTGATCACTTCCTGGCGCGGCACATCGAGCACCTGCTCCATCATGTTCATGCGCCGACCGACGCCCTCGAAGAAGGGCGTGATCATGTGAAAGCCCGGCTCCATGGTCTTCTTGAACTTGCCGAAGCGCTCGAGCGTGAATTGAAAGCCCTGCGGGACAGTCAGCCAGGCCTTGGAGATGAACACGATCGCCAGCACGACGACGAAGATCCATACCCAATTGACGTCGAAACCAAACATGGATTGCCCCGCCTCGAGAATCCGCTATGCCAATGGTCAACATAGCACGTCGGCGGAAAGGCGGCGTAATGCCGCCGGCCTTAAGCTGGCGTCAACTGGCCCGTGGCGCCGGCGAGGGCTCGCCGGGCGTTCAGCTCAGTCCTTGGTGCCGCTACTGGCGCCCGCGCAGCTGGCGCCGAGCCAGTGGCCGTCGAGCTGCACGGTGACCTTGCCACGGACCGTAGTCACCTGGATGGCGCCCTTAAGCTGCTCGGGACTCACGGCCTCGAGCTTCATCTCGCCGTCGCGGGCCCCCTCGCCGGTACACTGGAAGTGCGTTTCCATGCGGGTGTTGGTCTGCGTCACCACGCGGTACTTGCAGTTCTTCTGATCCGCTGCCTTGTCCGTAGGTACGCTGCCGCGCAGCAGGTCCTCTTTGGTGACACAGGTCTGCGAACTGCCGGCATGGCCGCCGGCCCCCTGCTGCTTCAGGGCCGCTTCGATCCGGGCGCGCTGCTCGGGGGGCATCTGCGCCAGCAATGCCGGCGGCATCATCGAGCCGCTGAGCGCCGTGGACGTGGTCATTTCCCACAGGCCGGGTTTGATATTGAGCGGTTCCGCACCCAGCACCTCGCCTGCCGCCAGGCCCAGCAGACAGACCAACGATGCGTGACGTACTGCTTGGAATCGGTTCATGAGGCGCTACTCCGTTTCAGATGGACGAGCAGGATGGACACCGCGGCGGGCGTGACCCCGGGCACACGGGCCGCCTGGCCGAGGGTCGCGGGCCGGATCTCCGAGAGCTTCTGGCGCACCTCGTTCGACAACCCTGCCAGTTCGCGATAGTTCAGGTCAGTGGGCAGGGCCGTGTGTTCGTGGCGCTGGGTGCGGCTGATCTCCGCCTCGGCGCGCTCGATGTAGCCGCTGTAGGTGGCGCGCACTTCAAGCGCGCGACGCAACTGGTCGGCGAGCCGTGTGTCGGCGTCGACTCCGGCGGCGCCGATCAGCTCCAGCACATCGTCGTAACCGACACCGGGGCGGCGCAGCAGCTCCAGCGCCGTGACATCGCGGCTGAGCGCCATGCCGCTCAGCACGCGCTCGCACCAGGCCGAGGACGGCTCGGCGGCGCGCACGCGGCGCGCGTCCAGGCGCGTCACTTCCGCGCCGATGCGGCGCTGCTTGGTTTCGAAGAAGTCCCAGCGTTCGGCATCGACCAATTTCAGCTCCCGACCCTTAGGAGTGAGCCGTTCGTCGGCGTTGTCTTCACGCAACAGCAGCCGATGTTCAGCGCGGCTGGTGAACATGCGGTAGGGCTCGGCGGCGCCCTGGGTCACCAGGTCATCCACCAGCACGCCTAGGTAAGCCTCACTACGCCCTGGGACCCAACCCGACATTTCCTGCGTCGCGCGTGCAGCGTTGACGCCCGCCAGCAGGCCCTGCGCCGCGGCTTCCTCATAGCCAGTGGTGCCGTTGATCTGACCGGCGAAATACAGCCCGGCAACGCTGCGCGTTTCCAGTGTGGTCTTGAGGTCGCGCGGATCGAAATAGTCGTACTCGATCGCGTAGCCCGGCCGTGTGATGTGCGCCTGCTCGAAGCCAGCGATCGTGCGCACGAAAGCCTGCTGCACGTCAAAAGGCAGGCTGGTCGAGATGCCGTTCGGATAGATCTCGTGCGTGTTCAGGCCCTCGGGTTCGATGAAGATCTGATGCGCCTTGCGGTCGGCAAAACGATGCACCTTGTCTTCGACGGAGGGGCAGTAGCGCGGACCCACTCCGTCGATGCGGCCGGTGTACATCGGCGAGCGATCAAGGCCTGAGCGGATGATGTCGTGCGTGCGCTCATTAGTACTGGTTATGTGACAATCTACCTGATCTGGGTGGTCACTGACGCGCCCAAGGAACGAAAACACGGGCAGCGGCCGGTCGCTGGACTGCGCGTTGAGCCGGCTGTAGTCGATGCTGCGACCGTCGATGCGCGGAGGCGTGCCGGTCTTCAGGCGCCCCACGCGCGGCATGCGCTCGCGCAGTTTTGCGGCCAGCGCATTGGAGGGCGGATCACCCGCGCGACCACCCTGGTGGTTGTCGAGACCAACATGAATGCGGCCGCCAAGGAAGGTGCCCACCGTGAGCACCACCGAGCGCGCGCCAAAGGCAATACTGCTCACGGTCAGCACACCGGTGACCCGATCGCCTTCGATCAGCAGATCACCGACTTCCTGCTGGAACAGCGTGAGATTCGGCTGGTTCTCGAGCACCTGGCGCATGGCCTGTTTGTAGAGCTGCCGGTCGGCCTGCGCACGGGTGGCGCGCACCGCCGGACCCTTGCTGGCGTTGAGGGTGCGCAGCTGGATACCGGCACGATCGGCGACCCGCGCCATCGCGCCCCCCAGCGCGTCGATCTCCCGCACCAGGTGGCCCTTGCCGATGCCGCCGATCGCCGGATTACAACTCATGGCGCCCAGCTGTTCGATGTTTTGCGTAAGCAACAAGGTGCGGACGCCGGAGCGCGCCGACGCCAGGGCCGCCTCGCAACCGGCATGGCCGCCGCCGATGACAATCACATCGAAATGATCCGCGTAATGCATGGGGCGCATTCTACGGAAGCCGCCGGCGGCAGGACTGAAAATCAGCGGTCGGAGCGCAGCAAGGCCAAAAGGCGCAGATCGGCCGGGTCGAACACCGCCAGCATTGGCGCACTCCTCCCGATCATCATCAGCGCCACCGCCTGATCAGCCGACAGGCCCAGTGCCGCCACGCGCCGCTTCATCTCGTTCCTGTGCCGGCGCAGCCTGATGTCTTCACGCGCCAGGGCCTCCACACTCTCCAGCTTGCCGCGCAGTGCCGGCAGGCCTTCCCTCCAGGGTTTGAAATAGCGCGGCATCTGGATCACGTCATCACCGCCATTGAGCGCCGAGGCGACAATCCGGGAGCGCTCGGCGCTGTCACTGGGGAGCGGTGCCCAGACCCATTGCGGCCGGCTGTACCAGTGCGGAGCCAGCGCCGGATTCTCCTTAAGCGCCCGGGCGAGCTCCGCGGGCAAAAGGTCCTGTGCCTGCACGAGCTGCAGCCGGTCTGCGGAAAAGGTGTAGTACAGCGGCCGGCCGGTCCACAGCGTGACGCTGCCGTAGACCAGCGCCGCCAGCTGCACCAGCGCGATGCAGGCGATGTCGCGCGCCAGTTCGCGGCGCGGCTTGCCGGGGTTCGCGATCAGCAGTGTCACCAGCGGGCCGAGTGCCACGTCGACGCCCACCAGGACCGGGACCACGCTCAGCGCGCTGCTCAGATACCAGCCCGGCCAGCGATACCAGCCCAGGTACAGGGCGCCGAGCACCAGCGTCAGGGCACCGGTGCTGGCCAGCAGGTGCCAGCAAAAGGCCTTAAGCCGAAATTTCATGGCGCGCAATTTTAATACTTGCGCTGACTGCCGCAACCGTCAGGGCTCAGCGTCAGGGCTCAGCGGCGCTGTAACAGCTGCAGCACCGCGGCGCGCGCCTCGGCAGCATGAATCGGCAGCGCCAGCACGTCGCCGGGCCGGGCCCAGGCCAGCGCACAGTGCACGGCATCGAGCTCGCTGGCGCGCATCGGCAGCGCGGCGTCGGGGACCCCTAGGCGCAGCAGCTCCGTGCGGATGATGCGAGGCACATCACCCGCCGAGCGGCCGCGCAGGTGGGCCTCGTCTTCCTTGATCACGATCAGGTCGGGGTGGAACTCGGCAGCTACGCGGGCCAGCTCCTGCACGTCTTCATCCTTGCGGTTGCCGGCATGACCCAGCAACAGGCCCAGCCGGCCGTGTTCCGGACGCATCAGCGAGGCCACCTGCAGGAAGCCGCGCAGGCCATCGGGATTATGGGCGTAGTCGACCAGAACCTTCACGCCGCCGGCCTCGAAACGCATCATGCGGCCGGGATTGTCCTCGAGCGCGGCGCCGAAGCGCGCATAAACCGCCGCGATCGCGGCCGGGTTCACGCCGAGCGCCGCGGCTGCCAGCGCCGCGCCGGCAAGATTGGCGATGTTGTAGCGGGCATGGCCTTCGACGCTGAGCGGCATCGCATTCACTGCACCCAGATCGTGCGGCATGCCGGCGCCGGTGCCGGCCAGCAGCCGCCCGGCGCGCATGCCGCAGGTACGACCGCCCGCGGCGCGATGCGCGTGCAGCAGTTCGTGATCGAAATCCAGCGCGAACCAGGCCAGCGCCGGCGCCGTGCCGAAGCGGCGCGCCAGCCCCTCGGCCTTGGCGCGCAATATGGCGTCATCGGCGTTCAGCACCAGCAGCCCGTGCTCGGGCAGCACTCCGGCAATCGCCAGCTTGGTGTCGGCCAGGCCTTCGAGATCGTCGATGCCGTATTCGCCGAAATGATCCTCGCTGATGTTGGTGACCAGCGCGACCCGCGCGCGCGTGATCGCCACGCCGCGGCGCAGGATGCCGCCGCGCGCCACCTCGAGGATCGCCGCCTCGGTGCGCGGCTCGCGCAGCACGCGGCGCGCGCCGGCCGGCCCGGAATAGTCGCCACGCGCCAGCGCCTCGCCGCCGGAAAACACGCCGTCCGTGCAGTTGTAGGCGGCACGCCAGCCCTGCTCCCGGGCACAGGCGGCCAGCAGACGCACCGTGGTGGTCTTGCCGTTCGAACCGGTGATCAGCGCGGTGGGAATATCGTGCAGCGACGCCCAGGGGATGGCGTCGGGTGCGGGCAGCGCATCAAGTGCGTAGCCGTGGCCGCCCGATCCCGCGCCCAATGTCAGCAACGTTTCATCGAGTACCGCCGGCAGACCGCGCCGTTGCGCTTCGGCCAGCAGCGCGCGCAAGTCTGGCCGCGCCTCCTGGGCCGCGAGCCGCGCGAAGCGTGCGAACGCGGCGGATTCGTCCAGCACTGGCGCATCGATCGCGGGCGGCGGCGCACCCTCGGCA
>Ga0075018_10000058_pt1 | contig 24909 bp, 21 predicted proteins | sample ColStrG_CSR_2014_FD_71471 | JGI IMG/M metagenome (GOLD analysis project Ga0075018, IMG submission 71471) | Freshwater sediment microbial communities in response to fracking from Pennsylvania, USA - Cold Stream Run_MetaG_CSR_2014 | ecosystem: Environmental > Aquatic > Freshwater > Creek >... | reverse complement strand
GGCCGGGGGTGGGCTGCGGACCTTTCTGCTGGTGCTCGGGGCGGCGGTGTCCACAACGCTCCTGCTGATCGCGGTAACCATCCCGGTCGTGCAGGCAAACCAGGCCGACACCGGAAAGCTGGCGCCCTTCTACGTAGCGCTTGCGGACAACGTCAGGCCGCTAGGCACGGTTGATCCGAAGTCCACGCTACTCGTCTGGACTGACGGTATTCCCTGGGGAGATCGAAGCATTCAGCTGGTGAAGATCGCAGGCTCCGGCCCCCCGCCGCCGGGGCTTGCCACGGTGCCAAGGATTGGGGAGACATTCCTGTCGCCGGCGCTCGCCGACCTCGCGGCCGGACAACGTGTTCTGACCGAGGCGATCGGTGGGCGTCAGGTCGGTGAGATCGCTCGCGAAGGGCTGGTCCGCCCTGATGACCTGATCGCCTACGTCGGCATCCCGAGGTCTGATGTCCCTGCCGAAATCGTTGCAAACGGGCCGGTGACAGCGTGGGGCGTGGAGGCAAGCGCGGGCGACACTTCCCGTAAGGACCTGCCGTTGAGCGCTTTGATCCTGGGCTTCCTGGGCGTGCCCGTCATCGCGCTGCTCGCCGCTACGTCTCGGTTGTCTGCGGGTGTGCGGGAACGTCGACTGGCCGCGTTGCGGCTGATCGGAGTCACCCGACGGCGAACCCGGGTGGTTGCGGCAATCGAGTCCGGGGTCGCAGCCTGCCTGGGTGCTGTGATCGGGCTAGGCGGTTTCGTCGGCGTAGCGCAGCTGAGTGCTGGTCACCCGTTCGCTGGGCTGATGTGGTTCGCGGACGACTTCACCCCTGGAACCGCGCGATCAGTTGCTGTCCTCCTGGGCGTTCCCGTCGTGGCACTGCTGGTGGTTCTCGTTCCGCTGCGCTCGGTGGCCCGCAGGCCGCTCACTGCCCGTCGGTCTGCGGGTGACGGGCGTCCCGCTCGGTGGCGTTTGATTCCGCTCGGGACAGGACTGATCGCACTGACGGCGGTCGGTGCACACCAGTTCGGTCCCGCGGACAATCTCCGACCGTGGGACAAAGTCTTCCTTGTGGGAGTGATGTTGACCGGACTGGGACTACCGCTCGCTGTTCCCGTCGGCTTACGTGTCATTGCTGACGGTGTCGCTCGGATTGCCAACGGGCCGATGCTGCTCTTGGCCGCACGACGAATCCGCTACGAGCCGGCCGCGACGACCCGGCTGGTCGCCGCCATCATCACGGTCCTCTTCGTCGGCACAGGGGCACAGGCCGTGATTCTGGCGTTTGAGCAAACCCCGCAATACATCACCGCTCACCGAGCAATGTTCGAGGGGCCACAGCTCCTCGACCTCAGCTATGCAAACCCCGGTGAACCCCCAAGTCTGGAACGCCTTGCCAGCACACCGGTCGTCCGCGGGATCGTCCCCATTCGGTTGTTGACCACACCCTGCGGGGATGGCGGTCCCACGGACTGCCAGCAGGTCCTCGTCGCCACGTGCGCGCAACTGCGGCTACTCACCGGCGTCGACCCAGTCTCAGCTTGTCAGGACGGGCACCCGTACCTCATTGACAACTTTTCCCTCGCAACCGGTGCAGCCGGCCAGTCGCTCGCGCTCAGCGCGCTCGGGGCAGATGGCCAAGCCGGTACCGAGTCGATCAAGGTGGGCGTCCCAACCGAGCAGCTGCCCGTCGACCTCACCGGGACGGCCTTCGGCGGGGCATCGATTCTGCTCCCGCCGAACCTGCCGTCCATCAGGCCCTTGCTCGCCGCACCCATCTGGCGGTGGGCTGTCGTTGCCGATCCGGGCAACGAAGCAGCAGGGATCGTGGCCGCGACGGCGACCCGCATCGATCCCGCACTCCATGCATCACCGCCGTACACCCAGGCCCTCGACGAGGCCGCTGGTGTCCGTACTGGCGTGCTGGCGGCAACCGCTGCCGCTGGAGTCGTCGCGTTGCTCGCGCTCCTCATCACTGCTGTCGACCGGGCGATCGAGCGCCGTCGCCAGGTCACTGCCCAGCGCGCTCTGGGCGTCCCGGCGCGGACAATCCGCAGCTCCCAACTCGTCCAGACTTTGCTGCCTCTGGCGGTCGGCGTCCCGATGGCTGGCCTCGCCGGACTCGCTGCCTGCCGGTCCTACCTGGCGATTGGACGGATTCCCGTCCGGTTCATGCCCTGGTCCGCCATCGAGACCACCCTCACCCTTGGCGCAGCCGCAGCGGTCCTGGTCGCGATTGCGACCGTACCCGCCATCGGAGGGCGGCTGCGCCCAGAACTGTTACGTCAAGAGTGATTCGGCGTGGTCGCGCCCAGCCGAGGCAGACCGGGGCCGTTCGCGAAACTGCTGCCAAAACTGCTGCCATTTGATCATGGAGGCGACTGCGCGACTGTCGATCATGCCGTTGACCTGCGGCGATCTAGTGGGGCGGGTGGGGCTCGAACCCACGACCCAGGGATTATGAGTCCCCTGCTCTGACCAGCTGAGCTACCGCCCCGCGAAACGCCGAGCCTATCGAGGCTTGCGTCCTTCCGAATCGGGCAAGCGTGGGGCAGAATGACAACGTTGGTACTTGTTCATCAGGTTGGGCGGGTCCGAGGTAGCTGGGGAAGGCGACCCTCGACCGACTGACTGGAGATGACGGTGCCTACTCGCGGCGTGGTGTACATCCACTCGACGCCCTCTGCGCTGTGCCCGCACGTGGAATGGGCGCTGGCAGGGGTTCTAGGCATGCGCGTGACCCTCGACTGGACCGCGCAGCCAGCTGAGCCGGGCCTGTGGCGAGCCGAGTTGTCCTGGCAGGGTGAGGCAGGGATGTCGGCCCAGCTGGCGTCCTGCCTGAGGGGCTGGGCACAGCTGCGCTACGAGGTCACCGAGGAGCCCAGCCCAGGCAACGAGGGCGCCCGTTACTCGTGCACGCCTGAGCTCGGGCTCTTCCACGCGATCACAGGGGTGCACGGCGACCTCCTGGTGCCTGAGGACCGGATCCGGGCTGTCCTGATCGACGCCGCGTCGTCTGGGACCTCGGTGGAGGATGCGCTCGGCAAGCTTCTCGGTCAGCCCTGGGATGACGAGCTCGAGACCTTCCGCTGGGCTGGCGAGGGCGCGCCCGTGCGCTGGCTGCACCAGGTCGTCTAGAACTGGCCGAGCACCGTTCGGTCGGCCGGTTTGGTCGCCCGGGTACCGTCGGCCTCACTGAGGCAGGACGAGGGCTACTTGACGGCGTTGGGAGGCGTTCGTCGCGGCATCGAGGAACGCTCGACGAGTCGTGGTGGTCGCCGCCTGGACCGCAGACTGCCTGGTGACCGGCGCGACGGACGCCTGCACCGTCATGAACTGCTGGTAGTAGGCGGCCCAGGCCTGCAACTCAGCTGCGTAGTCGTCGCGCGCCCTGATCTGCTGGCTGTGCCATGACCACACCGAGATGGCCTCAATGGACGTCGCATCCGCGCGCAGAGAGGCCGCCGCCTGGTCTGCCTGGGTCTGCACGAGCTGGCGCAGCCCGGCCCGCACGTCCGGTGGTGTGCGAGCCGCGTGCAGAAGGGGCGAGACGTACTCGATCATGGACTGCACCCGCCGGTCGGCGTCCATGACAACCGCCTGCCCGCGGGCCGCGACAGTGATCAAAGTGGTGAATTCGGCACTTCGCCGGTGCTGATCGCCCGCCCAGGAGGCCACCAACACCACCGCAAGGGCGGCTGCGACAAGGGCGCGAGCACGCCGGCGGGCTCGCGCGGCGACCTCCGAGCGGTCACGTGTCGCGCCCTGCGAACGCAAGGGGTTGCGCGACCAGAACCGTCGGCGCTCCCCGGCCCTGCTGACAAGGGTCTCCGTTGACATCGGTGTGGATGACGCGCTCAAGCGTTGCGCCTCGGGACCAGCCTTGGTCACGCTCACAGTCCCCGATCGGTCGAGTGCGTCCTCGTCCTGCCTGGACCGGTCCCACAGGGGCTCCCGGAACACGACGGGATGTAACGAGTTTCACGAATCGCGGGCACAGAACCGCAACCGCTTGCAGCCCATTTTCCTCCCACAACGGGCAGGGCGCCACCGTTGAACCATGGGAGCGCGACCACGGTGCTGCCCGAACGGGAGCGTGATGTCCCTGAGATGACCGGGCCGTTGCGAAACTGTAACCGAACAAGCCGGAAAACTCGCGCGTAACCCTTGCTCTGGAGGCTAGAAACGCGCAAGCATCTCAGCGTTTACACCCCAGCCGGATCCCGGTGGGGTCTCTTAGTGCAAAGGGAGAGTCCATGACTGCACGTGCGCGCAGCCGCGGCGTCGCGCTCATCGGGACGGCGGTGACGGCATCGCTGCTGATCGCGTCCTGTTCGAGTAGCTCCACCGGAAGTACCTCGTCCGTATCGTCAGATCCGGCCTGTGCGGCGTTCTCCGCCTACCAGGGTCACTCGGGGACGACGGTGACGATGTTCGCCTCGATCCTGAGCCCGGAGTCGGACTCGCTCCAGAAGTCCTGGGCCGAGTTCAGCAAGTGCACCGGAATCACGATCTCCTACGAGGGCTCGAACTCCTTCGAGTCACAGCTGCCGGTGAAGGTCTCCGGTGGCAACGCCCCTGACCTGGCGATCATCCCGCAGCCAGGACTGCTCGCGAAGATGGTCGCGACCGGCAAGGTCGCCAAGCCGCCGCAGGCCGTGGTCGACAACGTGACCAACGACTGGAACGCCGCTTGGAAGTCCTACGGCACCGTCAACGGCACCTTCTACGCGGCGCCGATGAGCTCCAACGCGAAGTCGCTCGTCTGGTACTCCCCGAAGGAGTTCACGGCGGCCGGGTACACCGTGCCGACCACGTGGAGCGACATGATGGCGCTGTCCGGCAAGATCGCCGCAGCCGGCAAGGGCGGAAAGCCCTGGTGCGGTGGCATCGGCTCGGGTACCGCGACCGGCTGGCCGGCCACGGACTGGCTCGAAGAGGTCATGCTGCGCATGTACGGCGGTGACGTCTACGACCAGTGGATCGCGAACACGCTGAAGTTCAATGACCCGAAGGTCAAGGCGGCCATGGACACCGTGGCTGGCTGGATGAAGAACCCGGCGTGGGTCAACGGCGGCTTCGGCGGTGTGCAGAGCATTGCCACCACCACGTTCCAGGACGCGGGCCAGCCGATCCTGAAGCAGCAGTGCTGGATGCTCCAGCAGGCATCGTTCTACGCGGCCCAGTTCCCGGCCGGCACGAACGTCGGTCCGACCGGTGACGTCTTCGCGTTCTACCTGCCGTCGATGGGCCAGTTCGGTAACCCGGTCGAAGGTGGTGGCGAGTTTGTCACCGCGTTCGCCGGACGTCCGGAGGTGCAGGCGGTCCAGAGCTACCTGTCCACCGCCGACTGGGCGACCAGCCGGATCAAGGTCGCATCGGGATGGGTCTCGGCCAACAACAAGGTCGACCCAGCGGTATACACCAACGCGATCGACAAGCTGTCCTTCCAGGAGCTGACGGACCCGAAGGCGACCTTCCGGTTCGACGCTTCGGACGCGATGCCGTCCGCAGTGGGCTCTGGCTCGGAGTGGAAGCAGCTGACCGCATGGTTCGCTGAGAACAAGGACACCCAGGCGGTGCTGGACGCGATCCAGGCGAGCTGGCCGACGTCCTGATCGGGCCGCATCGGATCGCCTGTTGATCCGTTCGGAGAAGTAAGCGACGTCGGGGCACGGAGAGAGTAGCCTCCGTGCCCCGACCGTCGCGCGCCGGAGATGACCGCCTCGACCCGGCCATCTCGACCGACTCTTTTCTGGAGAGAGGGCCATGCGGACTTCCACTGACTGGAACACCGTCCTTCAGGACGCGCTCCCCAAGTTCGGCGTCGCCGCCACCGCGATCATCGTCTTCTTCGGCATCTTGCTTCTGGTCTTCCTGGCGGCGGGCTACGCCACCGGCAAGATCGTTCGACCCTTGACCATCGCCATCTTGCTGGGGCCGGCCTTCGTGCTGCTGATCATCGGCTTGGTCATCCCCGCGATCCGCACCGTCGGCCTCAGCTTCTTCGACTCAAACAGCATCAACTTCGTCGGCACTGCCAACTACAAGTACGCCTTCACCGACCCGGATATCCACCGGGTTCTGATCAACACCGCGGTGTGGATCATCGTCACCCCGATCCTGGCCACAGCGCTCGGTCTGTTCCTGGCCCTGCTGATCGACAAGATGAAGCACGAGTCGATCGCCAAGTCGCTGATCTTCTTGCCGATGGCCATCTCGTTCGTCGGCGCGTCGATCATCTGGAAGTTCGTCTACACCTGGCGGGAGAACGTGCCCGGTGTCAACCAGATCGGGCTGCTCAGCCAGGTCGTGATCTGGCTAGGTTGGAAGAACCCGCCGAACTGGATCCTGTGGGAGCCCTGGAACACCTTCCTGCTGATGGTGATCATGATCTGGGTGCAGACCGGGTTCGCCATGGTCGTGCTGTCGGCGGCCATCAAGAACGTGCCCGGCGACGTGCTCGAGGCGGCCAGTCTGGACGGTGCCACCGGCTTCAGCCTGTTCCGCAAGATCACCCTGCCGATGGTCAGGGGGACGGTGATCGTCGTGCTGACCACCATCATGATCGCCGTACTGAAGATCTTCGACATCGTGGCGACGATGACGGGCGGCAACTACAGCACGAGCGTGCTGTCGAACGAGATGTACACCCAGACGTTCGTCCAGGGCGACGCCGGGCACGGCGCTGCGCTGGCCACGATCCTGTTCGCCTGCGTGATCCCGCTTGTCGTCTACAACGTCGTCCAGCTGCGGAAGGAGCGTGCGAACCGATGAGCGCTGTCACCGCTGATCCCGTGACCGCTGCGGGGGAGAATCGCGAACCCCCGGTCAAGGCCGTTCGGAAGATGTTCAGCACGCCCTGGGTCTCGGGCATCGTCGTCGTCATCGCCATCATGTGGACAATCCCGACCTTCGGGTTGTTCGTGACGTCGTTCCGGCCTGCCGCCGATGCGATCAACAGCGGCTGGTGGACCTTCTTCCAGAACCCGTCGGTCACGCTCAGCAACTACTCCAACGTGCTCCTCGGCGGCGGCTACAACACCGCCGGTGGTCTGTCTTCGTACTTCGTGAACTCGTTGGTGATCGCGATCCCGGGGGCACTGTTCCCGCTGGCTATCGCCACGATGGCTGCCTACGCGCTCGCGTGGGTGCCGTTCAAGGGCGCCGACTGGATCTTCTTCGCGATCTTCGCGCTGCAGGTGGTGCCGATCCAGATGGCCCTGATCCCGCTGCTTCGGCTGTTCTCGACCGGGTTCCACATCGGCAACATCCAAGTCGCGCCCGCACTGTTGTTCAGCCAGTCGTCCTGGGAGTTCGCGCGGATATGGATCGCCCACACGATGTTCGCCCTGCCGCTGGCGATCTTCCTGCTGCACAACTTCATGTCCCAACTGCCGCGGGACCTGATGGAGGCGGCAACCATGGACGGGGCGAACCACTTCACCACGTTCCGCAAGATCGTGCTTCCGCTGGCCCTGCCGGCCATCGCGTCGTTCGCGATCTTCCAGTTCTTGTGGGTGTGGAACGACCTGCTGGTCGCCCTGACCTTCGGTACGTCTAACACTCAGCCGCTCAACGCCCGGCTGGAGCAGCAAGTTGGCAACTTCGGCTCCCACGTCGAGCTGCTGACAGCAGGAGCGTTCATCTCGATGCTCATCCCGCTGATCGTGTTCTTGTCCCTGCAGCGTTACTTCGTGCGCGGCCTCCTGGCCGGCTCGGTCAAGGGATAGGGCGCCCGGTCGCCTGGCCGCTCAGCGAACAAGACCCCGGTCCTAGCAAGGGACCGGGGTCTTGTCGTCGCCTCGGCGCCCGCAGGGTCGACCAGAGGGGGACCAGAGGGCGATCAGTCGGCGATCAGAGGGGGATGTTCCCGTGTGTGCCGCGCACAGCGGGGGCGCTGGAGATGGCGGCGGCCACCGCGGTGCGGGTATGTGCGGCGTCGATGACCTCGTCGACGACACCGATCTCGATGGCCCGGTCGATGCCGCCGGCGATCAGCTCGTGCTCGTCAGCCAGCTCCTGCTCCAGGGCCGCCCTGGTGTCTTCGGGCGCGTCCGCGATCCGGCGCCGGTGCAGCACCCGAACCGCTGCGACCGACCCCATCACGGCCACCGTGGCGCCCTCCCACGCGAACACCTTGGTCGCACCCAGCGCGCGGGCGTTCATGGCGATGTAGGCGCCGCCGTAGGCCTTGCGCGTCACCACCGTCACCCGGGGCACCACACACTCGGCGAACGCGTGCAGGAGCTTGGCGCCGCGCCGGACGACACCCTCCCACTCCTGGGCGACGCCCGGCAGGTACCCGGGCACGTCGACCAGGACGACCAGCGGCACACCGAAGGCGTCACACATGCGCACGAAGCGAGCGGCCTTCTCGGCCGAGGCCGAGTCAAGGCAGCCGCCCAGGCGCAGCGGGTTGTTGGCGACGACCCCCACGGTGCGCCCACCCAGGCGGCCGAGGGTAACGGTGATGTTCGGAGCCCAGCGCTCGTGCAGCTCTACGGCTGTTCCCTCGTCGAGCAGTCCGGCCACCAGGGGGTGGACGTCGTACGCCCGCTTGGCCGAGTCCGGCATCAGCCCGGCCAGGTCGACGTCCTCGACCCGGCCGAACAGGCCCTGGTTGCCGAGCATGGACGCCAGCGAGCGGGCGGCCTGCAGTGCCTGGCCTTCAGAGTCTGTGGTGATGTGGACCACGCCGCTGCGTCGCCCGTGCGGCTCGGGGCCGCCGAGGCGCTCCATGTCGACGTCCTCGCCGGTCACCGAGCGAACCACGTCGGGACCGGTGACGAACACCCGTCCCGCCGGTCCCATGATCACGATGTCGGTCAATGCCGGGCCGTAGGCGGCGCCGCCGGCCGCGGCGCCCAGTACGACCGAGATCTGCGGGATGCGCCCCGATGCTCGCGTCATGATCGCGAAGACCTCGCCGACCGCGTGCAAGGAGAGCACACCTTCGCGCAGGCGGGCGCCGCCGGAGTGCCACAGCCCGATCACCGGGCAGTTGTCGGCCAGGGCCCGGGCGTAGGCGGCCAGGATCACCTTGCAGCCGGCCGAGCCCATCGCGCCGCCCTGGATGGACGGGTCAGAGGCGAAGGCGACGGCCGGTGTGCCGTGCACTCGCCCCGCACCGGCGAGCATGCCGCTGTCGTCCTCGGCCGTGATGATCATAAAGGAGCCGGGGTCGAACAGGGCGGTCATCCGGACCTTGGGGTTGCGGGGGTCGACCGCAGGCGCCTCGGGAGCCAGGGTGACAGTCGCGGGGGCCGTGTCCGCCGCGGTCATCAGACGCTCCTGAAGACCACGGCGACGTTGTGCCCGCCGAAGCCGAAGGAGTTGTTCAGCGCGGCGATCGGTCCCGCTGGCAGTGCCCGCGGGGCACCGGTGACCACGTCGAGGGCGACGTCGTCGTCGGGGTCGTCGAGGTTGATCGTGGGCGGGGCCAGGCGGTGGTACAGCGCGAGGACTGTCGCAATGGACTCCACGGCCCCGGCCGCGCCGAGCAGGTGCCCGGTCATCGACTTGGTTGCCGACACGGCGACGTGGTCGACGTCGGCCCCGAGCACGCCTCGGATCGCGCAGGCCTCGGCCACGTCACCTTGGGGGGTGGAGGTCGCGTGGGCGTTGGCGTGGAAGATGTCGGCGCTGGTCAGACCGGCGTCTGTCAGGGCGAACTCGATCGCCCGCTTGGCGCCGGCGCCCACCGGGTCGGGCTGGGCGATGTGATGGCCGTCGGAGGTGATGCCGGAGCCGGCGACGACCGCGTACACGCGGGCGCCGCGCGCGGCGGCATGCGCCGCGGACTCCAGGATCAGCACTCCGGCGCCCTCACCCAGGACGAAGCCATCGCGGCCCTTGTCGTAGGGGCGGGAGGCCCGGCCAGGTTCGTCGTTGCGCTTGGACAGCGCCATCATGGCCGCGAACGCCGCCATGGGCAGGGGATGGATGCACGCCTCAGTACCCCCGGCGGCGACGACATCGGCCCGCCCCGAGCGGATCATGTGCACGGCGTAGGTGACCGCCTCAGCCCCGGAGGCGCATGCCGACACCGGGGTGTGCACCCCGGCCCGGGCCTTCAGCTCGATGCCCACATACCCCGCCGGACCGTTGGGCATCAGTGCCGGGATCGTGTGCGGGGAGACCCGGCGGGCTCCCTTCTCACGCATCGTGTCCCATGCGTTGAGCAGGCTGACCGCGCCGCCGATCCCGGAGGCGATCACCACGCCGAGGCGCAGCGGATCGACCTGCGGGCTCCCGGCGTCCGACCAGGCCTGCCTTGTCGCGATGAGCGCGAACTGCTCGCTGCGGTCGAGCTTGCGGGCCTCGACCCGGTCCATCACCTCAAGGGGGTCCACCAGGGCGGTCGCGGCGAAGCGGACCGGCAGCTCCTCGGCCCACGACTCGGTCAGCGCCCGGCCGCCGGGGGTGCCGGCTAGCAGGGCGGCCCACGTGCTGGGAACGTCGCCGCCGACCGGCGTCGTCATTCCCAGCCCGGTGACCACCACGTCGGTGTCGGTCTGCTGGCCCACGGCTACGGCCCTCCTGGGGTGAAGGTGATCGGGTGGCGGACGGGAGAATCTCTCAGGCGCCCGCGGCCGCGATGTACGAGACGGCGTCGCCGACGGTCTTGAGTCCCTTGACGTCGTCATCGGGGATCTTGACGTCGAACTTCTCCTCGGCCGCGACGACGACCTCGACCATCGACAGGGAGTCGATGTCCAGGTCGTCGACGAAGGACTTCTCGAGCTGCACATCGTCGACCGGGACGCCTGCGACCTCGTTCACGATGTCGGCGAGGCCGGACAGGATCTCCTGCTGGGTGGCCATGCTGGGGGACTCCTTCGGTGGGGGTTACTGAGTGTTGACTCACTGTTGACTGAGGGTCCCTGAGCTTCGGTGCTCCGGACTGGGTGTCCTCAGCCAGGTGGTTCTTAGCTGGTGTTCTCACGCTGAGCGTTCTGGAGCAGGTGCGCACCGCGGCTGCGGCGTCGTGCAGGCAGGCTAGCGGCCCGGTAGCGGCCGCGTGGATCAGGGGAGGGTGACGACCTGTGCGGCGAAGGACAGGCCTGCGCCGTACCCGATCAGCAGCGCGGTGCCGCCGTGCGGCGCTTCGCCGTTGTCGAGCAGGCGTTCCATGGCAAGGGGGACCGAGGCCGCGGAGGTGTTCCCGGTGGTGACGATGTCGCGCGCCACGGCGACGCCGGCCGGCAGGCCGAGCTTCTTGGCCATCGCCTCGATGATCCGCAGGTTGGCCTGGTGCGGGATGAACGCGTCGAGCTGGTCCGCCCGGACACCGGCCTTGTCGAGCGCCTGCTGGCAGACCGGGGCCATCTGGAAGACCGCCCAGCGGAAGACCTGCTGACCGTTCATGGACAAAGTCGGGAACTTGTGTTCGGGGTCGTCGCGCAGGACGTGCCACGGCACGTCCTGGGTGATCGCGTCGGCCTGGCCGCCGTCCGCACCCCAGACCACCGGGCCGATGCCGGGGGTGTCCGACGGCCCGACGACGGCGGCGCCTGCACCGTCGCCGAAGATGAACGCCGAGCCACGGTCGTAGGGGTCCACCATGTCGCTGAGCTTCTCGACCCCGACGATCAGGACGTACTCGGCGGAGCCGCCGCGCACCATGTCGTTGGCCAGGGCGAGCGCGTGGCAGAAGCCTGCGCAGGCCGCCGAGATGTCGAAGGCGGCCGCGTTGACCGCCCCGAGGCGGTGCCCGAGGACCGCGGCCGCGGAGGGGGTCTGCATCAGGTGCGTGACGGTGGCCACGACCACGCAGCCGATCCGGTCGGGGGTGATCCCGGCGTTGGCCATCGCCTTCTCCGCAGCCACCTGGGCCATGTCGACCACGCTCTCGTCGGCCGCGGCGGCGTGCCGCGTGGCGATGCCTGAGCGTTCGCGGATCCACTCGTCGGAGGAGTCGATCCGGTCGACGATCTCGGAGTTCGGGATCACTCGTGACGGGCGGTACCCACCGATCCCGAGCATCCGTGCGAACGGCGCGCCCGTGCCCATGGTGAACGTCGGCGCCGCCCCGCTCACGCCGGCACCGCCTCGGGGTGGAGCCGGACCAGGGGCTGGCCGGGTGCGACCGGGTCACCGTCCTCGACGAGCCACTCCACCACATGGCCTCCGTGCGGGGCGGTGACGACGTGCTCGTCGCGCAGCGTCACGACCACGCCGACGCTGTCCCCGGGCGTGAGCAGCTCGGCGCTCACCCCGCGACGGAATGTCCCCTTGGCCGGTGCCACCAGCAGGCGCCACGTCGGCATGTCGGCAACCGGGTTGCTGCTGCCATGGCGGGCCACGAGGTCGCGAGCGGCGTCCAGATCCTCAGGGGACTTCAAGGCGACGGTCTCGACACCGGGGATCACGCGCCTGGCGAGGCCGACGAGGGTGCCGGCCGGCGGAAGCTCCAGCACCCCGGTGACGCCGAGGTCCGCCATGGTCCGCAGGCACAGGTCCCACCGGACCGGGTTCGCCACCTGCTCGACGATCCGGCGCAGCACCTGGCGACCGTCGTGCACCACCGCGCCGTCCCGGTTGGACAGCAGGCGGGTGCGCGGGTCGTGGGTGCTGACCGACGAGGCGAGCGCCGCCAGCGCGCCCACCGCGGGCGCCATGTGTTCGGTGTGGAAAGCCCCGGCAACGTCCAGAGGGCGCAGCCGCGCCCCGGGGGGAGGGTCGGCGGCCAGCGCTGCGAGCTGCTCCAGCGTGCCGCCCGCGACGATCTGTCCCGCCCCGTTCTCGTTGGCGGCGACCAGGCAGTGCTCGGCGAGCTTGGCGATCACGACGTCGCGTTCGCCACCGAGGACCGCTGTCATCCCGGTCGGGGTGGCCGCAGCGGCCTTGGCCATGGCACGGCCGCGCTCGGCGACCAGGACCATGGCCTGCTCTGCGCTGATCACGTGGGCCGCTGCTGCGGCGGTGAGCTCACCTACTGAGTGGCCGGCGCCGACGCCGACCTTCCCGAAAGCCTCGGTCGGGTGCGGGAACAGCTCGAGCAACGGGATCAGCCCGGCTGCGACGATCAACGGCTGGGCGACCGCCGTGTCGCGGATCGTCTCCGCGTCAGCCTCGGTCCCGTAGTACGCCAGGTCGAGCCCGGCGCAGGCTGACAGCCAGCGCAGCCGGGCGGCGACGTTGCCGACCTCGAGCCACGGTGCGAGGAAACCGGGGACCTGGGAGCCCTGTCCGGGCGCGACGATGGCGAGCACCTCTCCACCGTGGTGCACCGCCGGGGTCACGGGGGGTATCGAGGCTGACCAGGATGCGCGCCCACAATTGTAGGATTCCTCTAACTTGTCTCCTACAGATGTCCGTCCTGTTTCGCTGCGGCGTCCAGCCGGCCAAGAGTCAGCGCGATGCGCAGGGCGAACCCTCCGCGGGCTTGGGTGGGGACGAAGCCGGTTACCTCGGACACCCGGCGCAGGCGGTAGCGCACAGTGTTCGGGTGGACGAACAGGGCCCTGGCCGCTCCCTCGATGGATCCAGAGGCCTCCAGGTACGCGGTGAGCGTCCCGAGCAGGTCGCCGCCCGCCTCCGACAACGAGGCGAACCCGTGCTGCACCAGGCGAGCGCGGGCCCCGGCGTCACCGGCGAGCGCGCGTTCGGGCAGGAGCTGGTCGGACGCCACCGGCCGGGGAGCGCCCGGCCAGGCCGCCGAGGCCCGCAGTGCGGCTACGGCCTCGGCGGCGGACAGCGCGGCCGAGGTGAGGTCGGCCACGACCGGGCCGGCGACCACCGGCCCCGGCGCGAACTGGCCGGCCATCGCGCGGGCGGCCACCAACGCGTCCACCACGCCGTCGATCGCCACCACCAGGCGGTCCCCCTGGACCGCGCTGATCACGTCGAGGCGGCCAGCCTTGGCAGCGCGCTGGACTCCGTCAGCGACCGCGTCGGGTGAGGCGTCGGTCGCCCGCCCGACCACGACGGCAACCTGGCCGCGCTGGCCCCAGCCAAGGGCCGAGGCCCGCGACCTGATCGCCTCGTCCACTTCTCCGCGCAGAAGGGCGTCGACCACCAGGGCTTCCAGTCGCGCGTCCCACGCCCCACGAGCCTCGGCCGCCTGCGCGTACACCTGCGCCGCCGCGAAGGCGATCTCCCGCGAGTACAGCAGGACCGACTCGCGGACCAGCTGCTCGTGCCCGGGTGCGGCCAGCTCGTCTGCCCGGTCTTCCACGACCCCGATGGTGGCTCTGATGAGCTCGACGGTCTGCTGCAGGGTCACCGCCCGGGCGAGCTCGCGGGGGGCGGTCCCGAAGACGTCGGCGGTGATGGCGAGCTCGGGTCCGGGGTCGCGGAACCACTCGATGAAGGCCGCGATCCCGGCCTGGGCCACCAGACCCACCCATGAGCGCTCCTGCGGGGGCATCGCCCGATACCAGGGCAAGGTCTCGTCCATCCGCTGCACCGCGTCGTCGGCCAGCTGGGAGATCGCACGCTCGAACCGGCGCACCGTCGCCGCCCGCTCGCCGCCCACGGGCCCAAGGGTAGGCCGACTCAGCCGTGCGATGCCCGTCTTCTTGTGGAACATCGACAAGTGACGACTGCGGACGACCGGGAGGATCGGTGCATCGCGCCCGGACCCGGCGCCGCGATCGAAGGCCGGGGCGGGGGCCGTAGCCTGGCTCGGTGCGCCGCGGCCAGCTCCTCGTGCCCCGGCGCGCCGGGTTGCCCCTGATGGCTGTCGCCGCCGTGACAGTGTTCTGGGTGGTGGTCTTCCTGGCCGGCTGGGTCAACGACGGATACGCCCCCACCCGCGACTACATCAGCGCCCTGGCCTCCCGCGGGGCCGACCACGCCTGGCTGGGGGTCGGCGCACTGGTGGCGCTGTCAACGGCCCACCTGGCCGTGGCGTCGATCTTCAGGCGCGGGTCGCGGCTGGTGGCGCTGTTCTTGGCCGCGGCCGGCCTGGCCGGGCTGGTGGTTGCGTCGATGAGGATCAGCTGTCGAGCCGGAGCCGCCCGCTGCGCCGTCGCCGGCCAGGTCCGGCCCACTGACCTGATGGACTCGCTGCACGGCAAGGCCGTCGCCTGCTACGGGGTGCTCGTGGTCCTGGCGATGGTCGCGTCGGCGGCCCGCTGGTGGGTCCAGGCCCGCGCGCTGGCGCTGGTGTCGGCGGCGCTGGCGCCGGTGTCCGCCGCGCTTCTGCTGGCCTCGACGGCGGGGGCGCACCCGGGCGCGGCACAGCGACTCTGGCTGGGTGTGAACACCGGTTGGCTGGTGGCGCTCGCCCTGCGAGAAGGTGAGCCATGACCTCGAACGAGCGCGCTGCCGCGGCGCTGCGGAGGATCGCCTACCTCCTGGAGCGAGCCAACGAGCCGACCTACCGCGTCAAGGCGTTCCGCGGCGCGGCCGGCGTCGTCGACCAGCTCGGTGACGGTGAACTCGACCGACGACTGGCCGCCGGGACCCTGACTGACCTGGCGGGGATCGGCGCGGCGACCGCGCAGGTGATCACTCAGGCCGCCGCCGGCCAGGAGCCCGAGTACCTGGCCAGGCTCCGGCCCGACGCGGACCGGCCGGTCGCGGCGGGCGGCGGCGACATCCGCGGCGCCCTGCGAGGGGACCTGCACTCCCACTCCGACTGGTCTGACGGGGGCTCCCCGATCCGCGAGATGGCGCTGGCCGCGGCCGAGCTGGGACATGCCTACCTGGCTCTGACTGACCACTCGGCGCGGTTGACGGTCGCGAACGGTCTGTCGGCGCAGCGCCTGGTTGCCCAGCTCGACGTGGTGGCCGAGCTGAACGCCGAGCTTGCGCCCTTTCGGATCCTGACCGGGATCGAGGTCGACATCCTCGACGACGGCGCTTTGGACCAGGAGCCGCAGCTGCTCGACCGCCTCGACATCGTCGTCGCCTCTGTCCACTCCAAGCTGCGGATGGCCGCCCCGGAGATGACCGCGCGGATGGTCGTGGCCGTTGCCAACCCAGCCGTGGACGTGCTGGGCCATTGCACCGGCCGGATGGTCGGCGGCGCCCGGAAGAGACCCGAGTCGGACTTCGACGCCGAGCTGGTCTTCGAGGCGTGCCGGCAGTTCGACGTCGCGGTGGAGATCAACTCTCGCCCTGAGCGACTGGACCCGCCCACCCGGCTGCTGCGTCTGGCGGTGGAGATGGGCTGCCGGTTCTCGATCGACACCGACGCCCATGCGCCCGGCCAGCTCGACTGGCAGCCGTACGGGTGCGCCCGGGCGGCCGCGTGCGGGGTCGAGGCGTCGACGGTGGTCAATACTTTGCCCGTGGAGGAGCTGCTCGCCTGGACCAGGAGACGTCGATGAGCGCCGCCGTGGACCTGCGCCGGGCCGGCGACCGGTTCATGACCAAGAACACGTGGCTGGACTCTCGGCACTCGTTCTCTTTCGGGCCGCACTACGACCCGGCGAACACCCACTTCGGGCTGTTGCTGGTGTCCAACGACGACGTAGTGGCAGCGGGCAGCGGCTTCGAGACCCACCCGCACCGGGACATGGAGATCGTGACCTGGGTGCTCGAGGGGGCCCTGGTGCACCAGGACTCCGCCGGGCACAGCGGGGTGATCTACCCCGGGCTGGCGCAGCGGATGACTGCCGGCAGCGGCATCCTGCACAGTGAGAAGAACGACGCCTGGCGGCTGACGGGGCAGCCCGCTGACCAGACCCCCGTGCACTTCGTACAGATGTGGGTCATCCCGGACGAAGGGGCGCTGCGGCCCGGCTACCAGCAGCTCGACGTCGGGCCCGAGCTGGACCGCGGAGGTCTGGTGGTGGTGGCCTCAGGCCGCCCGGAGCACGCCGCTGCCAGCGCCATCCGGATCAATCAGCGCGACGCGGCCCTGCTGGTGGCGCGGGTCGGCCCCGGCGAGTCAGTCCAGCTGCCCACCGCCCCGTTCGTGCACCTGTTCGTGGCCAGGGGCTCGGTCGTGCTCGAAGGTGCGGGGGCCCTGGCCAGCGGGGACACTGCCCGCCTCAGCGGCGCACAGGGGCAACGGGTCACCGCCACCGTGGACGGCCCCGCCGAGGTCCTGGTGTGGCAGATGCACGCGGACCTTGCGTGAACGGGCGCGGCGGGCCGGGGTCCGACCAGCCGGTCGGGTCAGGACTCCCCGAGGCCTGACCCGGGGTCGGCGGCGGTGACGTCGAGTAGCGAGTACTTCTCGATAGCGGCCAGCGGGGCGCCTGCATCGACCTCGCCGCGCCTGGCCAGAAGGGCCAGGGTCTGAACGGCGATCGACTCGGCGTCCACCTTGAAATGCCGGCGAAGCGCGCCGCGGGTGTCCGACATGCCCCAGCCGTCGGTGCCCAGCGCAGCGAAGTCCGCCGGCACCCAGGCCATGATCTGGTCCTGAACTGCCCGCATGAAGTCGCTGACCGCAACCACCGGCCCGGGGCGTCCGCCGAGCTGCTCGGTGACGAATGCGGTTCGGACCGGTTCACCGGGATTGAGCAGGTTCCAGCGGTCGGCCTCCAGTCCGTCGCGACGCAGCTCGTTCCACGACGTCACCGACCAGACGTCCGCATGCACCCCCCAGTCCTGCGCCAGCAGCTCGCTCGCCCTCAGCGCCCAGGGCACCGAAACCCCCGACGCCAGCAGCTGGGCCCGCGCGGCCCCGGGCGGGACGTCGGCCGCGGGCGAGAGCAGGTACATCCCGCGCAGCAGTGACGCCACGTCCAGGCCGTCGGGTTCGGCGGGCTGGACGTAGGGCTCGTTGTAGATCGTCAAGTAGTAGTAGACGTCCTGCGGGGACTCCCCGTACATCCGGCGCAGCCCGTCGCGGACGATGTGGGCGACCTCGTAGCCGAACGCCGGGTCGTAGTGCACCACTGCGGGGTTGGTGGCGGCAAGCAAGGGGGAGTGGCCGTCCTCGTGCTGCAGACCTTCGCCGTTCAGCGTCGTCCGGCCCGCCGTGGCGCCGAGCACGAAGCCGCGGGCCATCTGGTCCCCGGCCGCCCAGAACCCGTCGCCGGTGCGCTGGAACCCGAACATCGAGTAGAAGATGTAGATCGGGATCATCGGCTCGCCATGGGTCGCATACGACGTGCCGGCCGCCGTGAACGAGGCCACCGAGCCTGCCTCGTTGATCCCCTCGTGCAAGATCACCCCGCTCTTGGACTCCTTGTACGACAGCACGAGGTCGCGGTCGACCGCGAGGTAGGTCTGGCCGTGCGGGCTGTAGATCTTCTGGGTCGGGAACAGCGAGTCCATCCCGAACGTGCGGGCCTCGTCGGGGATGATCGGGACGAATCGGGCGCCGATCTCGGGATCCTTCAGCAGCTCCTTCAGGAGCCTGACGAAGGCCATCGTCGTGGCGACGGCCTGGTGGCCAGACCCGCGCTTGAGCACCTCATAGGGGGCGTCGCCGGGCAACGTCAACGCCTTGGCGGCCGGGCGCCGGTCGGGCAGGTAGCCCCCCAGCGCCGTTCGCCGCTCGTGCAGGTAGCGGATCACGTCGGAGTCCGCGCCGGGGTGGTAGTACGGGGGCAGCTTGGCGTCCAGGGCGGCGTCGTCGACCGGGATCTGCAGCCGGTCCCGGAACACCTTGAGGTCCTCCAGCGAGAGCTTCTTCATCTGGTGGGTGGCGTTGCGGGCCTCGAAGTGGCTGCCCAGCGTCCAGCCCTTGATCGTCTTGGCCAAGATGATGGTCGGCTGTCCACTGTGCTCGGTGGCCGACTTGTACGCGGCGTAGAGCTTGCGGTAGTCGTGCCCGCCGCGCGCCAGGGACCAGATCTCCTCGTCGGTCCAGTCCTCGACCATCTTGCGGGTGCGCGGATCCCGCCCGAAGAAGTGCTCGCGAACGAACGCTCCGTCTTCGGCCTTGAAGGTCTGGTAGTCCCCGTCCGGGGTCTGGTTCATCAGGTTGACCAGCGCGCCGTCAGTGTCCGCGGCGAGGAGCTTGTCCCAGCTGCGCCCCCACACGACCTTGATCACGTTCCAACCGGCTCCGCGGAACAGCGCCTCGAGCTCCTGGATCACCTTGCCGTTGCCACGCACCGGCCCGTCCAGGCGCTGCAGGTTGCAGTTGACCACGAACGTCAGGTTGTCGAGCTCCTCGCGGGCGGCCAGCCCGATCGCGCCTACCGACTCGACCTCGTCCATCTCACCGTCGCCCAGGAAGGCCCACACGTGCTGGTCGCTGGTGTCCTTGACCCCCCGCGCGGTCAGGTACTTGTTGAAGCGGGCCTGGTAGATCGCGTTGATCGGCCCCAGGCCCATCGACACGGTGGGGAACTCCCAGAACCCGGGCATCAGGCGCGGGTGCGGGTAGGAGGACAGCCCGCCGCCGGGATGTGACAGCTCCTGCCGGAACCCGTCGAGCTGGTCGGTGGTCAACCGTCCCTCCAGGTAGGCCCGCGCATACATACCGGGGGACGCGTGGCCCTGGAAGTAGATCTGGTCCCCGCCGCCGGGGTGGTCCTTGCCCCGGAAGAAATGGTTGAAGCCGACCTCGTACAGCGAGGCCGACGACGCGTACGTGGAAATGTGTCCGCCGACGCCGACGCCGGGACGCTGGGCACGGTGGACCATGATCGCTGCGTTCCACCTGCAGTAGGCGCGGATCCTGCGCTCAACCCACTCATCGCCGGGAAACCACGGCTCGCGCTCCGGCGGGATCGTGTTGATGTAGTCGGTCGTGGTCAGGGACGGTACGCCGACGGCGCGCTCGCGGGCCCGCTGCAGCAGGCTGAGCATCACGTACCGGGCGCGATACGGCCCGGCCCGGTCGATGACGTCGTCCAGGGACTCACGCCATTCCTGGGTCTCCTCGGGATCCACGTCGACCAGCTGGGTCGGCAGACCGGCGTTGATCAGGGGCTCGCGCTCACGTCCGATGGCCACGGTGGTCATGTCTCCTGTGCTCGTCCAGCGGGTCGATTCGGGACCGTCCGGCTCGGTCAGGCACCAGCAAAGGTCCCGACGAGCATTGTCTCTCCTACCGGCCAGTAGCCGCGAACACGCGCCAAGGACTTGCACCGGGGCGCCTTGCTCCGATGGACTACCCGACGAGGCCGGGCCCGACCCGGCTGCTTGAGTTGTGGCCAGCAGTGTCGACGAGGAAGGGACCGTCAAGTGAGTGCGACCGCGGACGCCGCGGAGGGTCGTCGCCAGCAGGCCGGCCGGCTGGGCTTGCAGCAAGGCCAGGTGGTGCAGGAGCTCGGCTGGGACGAGGACTGCGACGAGGACCTGCGAGTCGCCGTCGAGGCAGCCACCGGCACCTCGCTGGTCGACGAGACCTACGACGATGTGGTCGACGTCGTGCTGTTGTGGTGGCGTGACGATGACGGTGACCTGGTCGACGCACTCGTGGACGCGCTGACCACGCTCGGCTCGGGTGGGGTGATCTGGCTGCTCACCCCCAAGTCAGGACGACCGGGCCACGTCGAGCCGTCGGACATCGGTGAGGCGGCACCGACAGCCGGACTGTCGGCCACCTCGAGCGTCGCGGCGGCACCGGACTGGTCCGGCACCCGCCTGGTCGCGCCCAAGGCCGCCCGCCGCTGAGTCCTGCGGCCAGGTCCGGTCACGGTCTACCTCGGCCAGCCGGGCAGGGCGCCGATCACCTTGCCGATCCCGGACAGCGCCCTGGCGGCCGCGCGAAGCGCTGGGCCGCCGGGGATGCCCGGGACCTGCTCCAGAATGGGGGACAGGCGGGCCAACCCGGGCAGGTCATGAGTCACCAAGGCACCTTCGCGCCACAGCCTGGGCACGTTGTGGTCACGTCCAGATGTGACGTCCAGGATCACCCTGGCCATGGCCTCCACGGCCGGGCCGCTGGGGACTGCGCCGGTCGTGTCCAGCTGCACCGTCCGCCACGCACCCCGGTGCGCACCGAAGCCCCAGACCGATCCGGGCATGACCGCAGTGATCGACCCATCGACGCCCTCTCGCGCGGCCAGGGCGCCGGTGGTGTCGACGAGGGCGACCACGCCCCGCTCGAGCAGCGCGGTCGGCGCACGCACACCGCACGGTTCTAGGTCCAGGGCGCAGACCGCCAGCTGGTAGGCCGCTGCGTGCAACACGGTCAGCACCGGCAGCGCGCCCAACAGTGAGGCGGTCGCCTGCTCCAGCGTCCTGGTCGCCGGAGCCGTCGCCAAGAATGTGGCCAGGTCGTCGCGGGCCACCCGAAGCCCTTTCACCACCTCGGCGTCGCTCGCGTCGGCATGGGCCGCGAGAACCCGCCGTTCCTGGTCCTGCAGGTCGACCGGCTCTGTTACCCGCCCGGCCGCCGCGTCGGCCAGCACCTGGGCGAGCGAGCGGGTCTGGGGCCACGTGCCCAACGGGAGCACGACCTCGCGGCCCAGCCGTGCCTTGGCGCGGCCGACCGCCTGAAGGTCTGCTCGCTCGGCCAGCTCAATGAAGTCGTCCCACGACGCCAGCGTTCTGGCCGCTGCCGCCGCAGGGTCGCTGGACAGCACCCCCTGCTCTCCGGGTGAGGGAACCAGGGCGGTCGGGGTCACGTCCAGATCCTGCCGTACGCTTCATCAAGCAGCTCTCGCGTCCGTAGGCGCGCACAAATTCCGCCAAGGGGAGAGGGACGACATGGTCGAGGTGGGACGGCTGGCACCGGACTTCACCCTGGTGAACCAGCACGGTGAGTCGGTCACGCTCGCGCAGTACCGGGGGAGCAAGAACGTCGTCCTGATGTTCTATCCGTGGGCCTTCACCCGCACGTGCACCGGTGAGCTGTGCAGCATCCGAGACCGGATCGGCGATTTCGACAACGACGACACGGTCACCCTTGCGGTCTCGTGCGACAGCAGGTTCTCGCTCCGGGTCTTCGCCGAGCAGGAGGGGTACACCTTCCAGCTCCTGTCAGACCACTGGCCGCACGGCGCGGTCGCTCAGGAGTACGAGGTCTTCGTTGAGGCCAAGGGCACTGCCAAACGGGGCACGTTCATCATCGACAAGAGTGGCATCGTGCGCTGGTCGGTCGTCAACGAGATCGCCCATGCCCGCGACCTGGAGGAGTACAGGCGAGTCCTGGCCGGCCTCGAGGCAGCAGCCTGAAGCTTCGGTAGGCTCCAACAACTCCCGGGCGCATAGCTCAGTTGGTCAGAGCACCTGCCTTACAAGCAGGGGGTCGGGGGTTCAAGTCCCTCTGCGCCCACCGATTGTCGCCACACCAAGAGGGAGTACCGGTCCCAGATCCGGTCCCAGATCCGGGCGCGGGCGCGGCGCGGCGGGCCAAGGCGGCTGCACTCTCCAGACGCCGTCGTCGTGATCGCCAAGGTTGTTGACGAAGTCTTCGTGTCGGCGGGCGCGTTCCCCGTTGGCATCGATTGATGCTGAGGTCGTTCCGACAACGTGTGCCGAGGTTCGAAGCGAGGGCCGGGTCACTCAGCCGAAGAGTTGTGCGAGCGCTCCCGCGACGGTGCGCGCGTCGGGCATCGCGGCGATTTCGGTGCTGATTCGGCGCGCCGCCGCCGAGTACGCCGACTCGGTGAGGAGTAGCTGCACTGCGCCGCGGACTGCCGTCACGTCGACCTCGTCGGGCAGGAAGGCGAAGCCGATTCCGCTTCGGACCGCGGCTGCCGCGTTGAAGAACTGATCGGCGGCTTGAGGCACGCACGCCTGAGGGAGTCCCGCGGCAAGTGCTGCCAGGAAGGTGCCGGATCCGCCGTGCGACACGACGGCGGCACAGGCCGGTAGGAGTTGCTCTTGCGGGATGTAACGCGCCACGTGGACATTGCTCGGCTGGACCCCGAGTGCGGCCGGGTCGCCGTGCGGCCCGACGGTGACGACGACTCGTACGTCGAGCGCGCGAACACCCTCGACGACCGCCGTGAGCGCGGCATCGTTGCTGAACACGGTGCCGAGGGTCACGTAGACCAGCGGCGTCCCCGTGGACGACGTGGCCCACTCCGGCGTGACTTCGTCGCCCGCGGATGCGAATGCACCGGGCCGCAACAGTTGCGTCGCCGAGACGTGCGGGCGCTCGGCGGGCTGCAGGCTCGGCGGGAAGATGTCGAGGTACAGGTGGTCGTACATGCCTCCGTAGGGCCGCGGGTCGAGCCCCGCTTCCTTCCACAACACCTCGACGGCTTCGGCCGCCGCGGACACTCGCGGCTCGGGGAGCAGGCCGCCGAACGCGTGACTGACCGCCGGGATCCCCAGCGTTGCCGCGATGAGCGGGCCGGCGAACTCGGCGGTGTCGCTGACCACGAGGTCGGGCGACCACTCGCGGGCGACCGGAGCGAGGTCGGCGAACATCGCTGGTGCTTTGATCGTCCCGAACAGCCGGGGGAACATGAAGTCGGATCGTGAGGCCGGCGCGACGTCGTGGACCTCCGGGTACCGACGGAAGAGTTCCGCCATGGCCACCTGAGCTTCGAGACCGGCACCGGCCGCCGGGATGCCCTCAGCCACGAGGCGTCGTGCGCTGTCGGCGCCGGTTCCCCACAGGACCTCGTCACCACGCTCGAGGAAGGCCTGGGCGAGCGGGACCAGGGGGTGGACATGGCCCCAACCGGGCGATGACGTGAACAAGATCCGCATCGGAGACCTCCTGCGCCGCGAGCGGCTGCTGTGTCGCAGGACCATAACCCCAAAAGTCACTAGAAGTCTAGTGGCTTGATTTCTAGCTAATTGTCTTATCGTGGAGGTATGAGCGGAGCCGAGCGCGTGCATGTCCCGCACGACTTTGAGCAGGAGTTCCCCGGCGCCAGTCGATCGGCGGCCGAGAGCGCGGCCAATCTCGTGCGCACGGCGGACGCCTTGCTCCGCGAGTTCGACCGGCGTCGCCGGGAGGTCGCAGATCTCTCGGCGAGCGGCTTCCAGGCGCTCGCCATCCTCGACGGCGCCGGTGAGCCGCTCCCCAGCCACGTCGTCAGCGAAGGGCTGCTCGTGAGCAGTGCGAGCATGACTTCGCTGTTCGACACGCTCGAGCGTCGTGGGCTGATCGAACGTCGACGGCATCCCGTCGACCGCAGGAAAGTGCTCGTCCATCTCACCGACGCCGGCGCGGCGATTGTCGACCAGATGCTGCCAATCGTCCACGCCGCCTCAACTGAGGCGTTCGCCGACCTGTCAGAACGCGAGCGCGATCAACTCATCCGGATGCTGGCCGGGGTGACCGCGCGGCTGGCAGAAGTGTCCGGCTCACGACCCGCACGCCCGAAGCCTCGCCGCCGCCCTCGACGCTGACCGGCGCGTCGCCTGGATATGGCCCCTGGATCGCCGCCCCGGGGACGCGCGACCTCGGGCGACCCAGCCCCGGCGTCTGGGCCGTGCATCTGGCAGCGGGAATCTAGACCACGGCCAACGCTGTCGCTCGCACGTGAGTGAGAGGCAGCAACGGTCTGGTTGGTTGTCGCCACTTGTCTGCGCGCAATGGTCATGGCCCTCGTCACCCGGGCACCTGGCTGGCGTTCGACGGACCGCCTGACTTGGCGCTCAGCGTGCCGGTATCTGAGCGTGGCGCTCAGCGTCAGCTCCGGTGTGGCCTTACAAGCAGGGGGTCGGGGGTTCAAGTCCCTCTGCGCCCACCACTGAACTGCCGCGGCGGCGCTGGTCGGATCGTCGCTGCACCGCGGTGTGGCCTTGGTCAAGCGCTGCGTAGCCAGGCACGCAGTGCCTCGCGGATCACCTCGCTGGCGTTGGAGTGGTCCGCCTCGGCTCGATCGCGTAGTGCCTGCTCCAGTTCGGGATCGAGCCGGACCGGGATCACTCTGGCGGCGCCCGATCCGATGGGCCTGCGCCCGCCACCGCGCCGAAGCTTCTCGGGGTCGTAGCCGGCTTCGGCCTCGTCGGCGAGGCTTTGCGCGAGCTCGTCAGTTACTGGTTCACCACTGGCAGTCGGTGCCCGGTCGATGTCACTCACGTGCTCCTCCGCTCGTGTCATGGCAGCAGTTCAAAATACTTGGCTCTACTGACGCATCCGTGGGTATCTCGACCGGTTTGAATGAGCAACACGCCGTTCCCGCATAGGTTCTGGGCTGTCTGACGGT
>Ga0075018_10000054_pt1 | contig 25606 bp, 24 predicted proteins | sample ColStrG_CSR_2014_FD_71471 | JGI IMG/M metagenome (GOLD analysis project Ga0075018, IMG submission 71471) | Freshwater sediment microbial communities in response to fracking from Pennsylvania, USA - Cold Stream Run_MetaG_CSR_2014 | ecosystem: Environmental > Aquatic > Freshwater > Creek >... | reverse complement strand
GTCGCGATGGAAAGGTGATGGAGGGTTGGGTTCTGCGTACCGACCCCACCCTTAAGCCGCTGCGGCCGCCTGTGCCTGCTCGGGCGGGGCCATGGCGCCGGTCATGATGGCGACGGCGTCGGACATCGAAATCTTCTTCGGGTCCACCACGGCGTGGCGTTTGCCCAGCCGGTGGATGTGGATGCGGTCGCAGACCTCGAACACGTGCGGCATGTTGTGGCTGATCAGGATGATCGGCATACCGCGTTTTTTCACATCGCGGATGAGTTCAAGCACCCGGCGGCTTTCCTTCACGCCCAAGGCCGCTGTCGGCTCGTCCATGATGACGACCTTCGAGCCGAAGGCAGCGGCCCGCGCGACGGCGACGCCCTGGCGCTGGCCGCCTGACAGCGACTCGACCGGCTGGTTGATGTCCTGGATGGTCATCAGGCCGAGTTCGGAGAGCTTCTGACGCGCGAAATCCTGCATTCCCTTCCGGTCCGCCATGCGGAACACGCTGCCAAGCACGCCGGGCTTGCGCCGTTCGCGGCCAAGAAACATGTTGTCGGCGATCGAAAGGGCCGGAGACAACGCGAGATTCTGGAAAACGGTCTCGATGCCCGAGTTTCGCGCGTCCTGCGGTCCCCGGAAATGGACGACTTTGCCGTCCACGCGAATTTCGCCGTGGTCGGGCGTGAGAGCGCCGTTGAGCGCCTTGATCAGGGTCGTCTTGCCCGCACCGTTATCGCCGATGACGCCGAGGATTTCGTTTGGATACAGATCGAAATCCGCGCCATTGAGGGCGACCACGGTGCCGTAGCGCTTCATCAGCCCGCGCGCCTCAAGGATCGGTTGCTGATCGCTCATTGCGATGCCCTCCTGAGCCATTGGTCAATCGCCACGGCGATGATCACGAGCCAGCCGGTGGCGAATAGTTGCCAATAGTCATCGACGCCCGCCAGCGAAAGACCGGTCGAGAACACGCCGACGATCATTGCACCTAGCACCGATCCGATGATCGAGCCGCGGCCCCCGAACAGCGATGTGCCACCGATGACGACGGCGGTGATGGTGTCGAGGTTGAGGGTGTCGAAACCCAGCGGCGCGATGGAACCCACGCGCCCGATCGACACCCAGGCCGCCAATGCGCAGACCAGACCGGCAAAAGCATAAACCGTTACCAGCGTGCGGCTGGTGTTGATGCCCGAAAGCATCGCGCTATCCGGCTCGTCGCCGATGGCATGGACATGGCGCCCCCAGGCGGTCCTGTTAAGCATGTACCAGGCGAACACCGCCAGCACGAGCAGCCCGATGCCGCCATAGGTGAGCGAAGCGCCATGCCAGGTCCAGGCGTTGCCGAACCAGAGCAGGCCCGGCGCGGTATTGTCGATGTCAATCGCGCGGACGGATTCCGATTGCGTGAACCAGAGCTTTATTGCCCGGAAAATGCCAAGCGTTCCCAGCGTCACGATGAAGGCGGGAAGGCGGACATAGGCTACCAGGGCGCCGTTGAGCGCGCCCATGACGCCGGCTCCCACAAATCCGGCCACGACCGCGGCGTAGAGAGGCCAACCGCCATAGACGGCGAGCTTGCCCATGATCATGGACGAAAAGACCATGATTTCGCCCACGGACAAATCGATGCCGGCCGTCAGGATAACGGCGGTCTGGGCGATGGCGACGATGCCGGTGATCGTCACCTGTTGCAACACCAGCGACAGCGTGCTCGGCGTCATGAAATTGCGAGCGATCAGTCCGAAGCCGGCGATCCCCACCAGCAAAATCAGCGCCGGGATTGTCGTGGGGTAATTGCGCAGGAAGAGCCGGAGCACATGACCGAACGTGCGGTCGTCGCGCTCGAAGGAGGCGACGCCCTTGTCGGCCTTTTCGAGGTTGGCCTCGAAATCGGAAATGGTTTTTGTCGGCGCCGATTGGTCGCTCATAGGTCGTCGAACCCTCCCGTGGTCTTCAACTTGCGCCTCTTGATGGGCGCTCGATATACGAAGGGCGACTGTAACAGCCGCCCTTCGCATCGTTCAAGCTGAACCTTAGTTAGGCTTAGCCCCAGCACTTATCGAGGCCGGCCTTGGTGTCCAGCGACGGGACGCCCTTGGCGGGCTTGTCGGTGATGAGGTTGACGCCCGTGTTGGTGAAGTCGAGGCCTTCCGAGTTCTTCGGCTTCGAGCCGTCCTTGGCGAAGGCGACGATCGCGTCGATGCCCTTCGAGGCCATCAGCAGCGGATATTGCTGCGAGGTGGCGCCGATGACGCCGGCCGCGACGTTCTTGACGCCAGGGCAGCCGCCGTCGACCGAGACGATCAGCACGCCCTTTTCCTTGCCGGCCTTCTTGAGCACGTTATAGGCGCCTTCAGCGGCCGGCTCGTTGATCGTGTAGACGACGTTGATGCTGGGGTCCTTGGCGAGCAGGTTCTCCATCGCCTTGACGCCGCCGTCGGGCGAGCCCAGCGACGATTCATGGCCGACGATGCGGGGATCCTTCTCGGAGCCCAGGATCTTGCCGTTCGGGACGTCGATGCCGAAGCCCTTGAGGAAGCCCGTATCGCGAAGGACGTCGACCGAGATGTTGTCCTTGTTGATGTCGAGCATCGCGATCTTGGCATCCTTGGCCTTGTCGCCAAGCGTCGCCAAGGCCCACTGGCCGTCCAGAACGCCAGCCTGGAAGTTATCGGTCGCGAAGGTCGCGTCCTGGGCGTCCTTGTCGCCGAGCGGCGTGTCGAGCGAAATCACGAGGATTCCGGCGGCGCGAGCCTTCTTGAGGGCGGGGCCAACCGAGTCGTTCGACGGGGTGATCAGGATGCCCTTGACGCCCGCGGCGATGCAATTCTCGATGTGCTTGATCTGCGGAGATGCGTCGCCATCCGTCAGGCCGGCGAGGGCCTGCAGGTCGACGCCCGCCGCCTTGGCGCCAGCCTGCGCGCCTTCCTTCATCTTCACGAAGAAGGGGTTGGTGTTGTTCTTGGTGATGAGGCAAGCACCGACGCCGGCGAAGGCGGGGGCCGCGAACATGACGCTGACGGCCAGAGCCGCAACCGAAGTGGTAAGCATTCCAAACTTGAATGACACTGGTAGTTTCCTCCCTGAGGGTCTGAGTTCCTCCCCGCCTCCGGCCTGGATGGGACCAGTTTGGCAAGGGAACAGTCCCGATGCGCGCTTGGATGCTTGCGCGTCTCCCAGGAGCGGGCTTCGGGTCCATCGCGCGGAATACTTATCAAGCCGCGTCAAACTGTCAATAAATAATTTGAAGTGATTTATCATTGACAGACATAGTTTCGCCGACAATTGTTCAGCTCCCGCATCGAATGGCCCGCAGGCGCGCAAATGAGTTCAGACCCCACAGGGCCAGGCGCCCCGACCGCCCGGCCAGTCGATCTCAGCCGGGGCACCAACCAATCGGGCACCCGCCTCTATAACGAGCGGCTGCTGCTGTCGCTGGCCCGCCGCCATCGCTCGCTGCCCAAGGCCGAGATGGCACGGCTGACCGGCCTGTCGCCGCAGACGGTATCGGTCATTGTCAATCGTCTCGAAGCAGAAGGGCTGCTGGTTCGCCAGGAATTGCAACGGGGCCGGGTCGGGCAACCATCGGTACCCTACGCTCTTAACCCTGATGCGGTTTTGTCGCTTGGATTGAAGATCGGGCGGCGCAGCACCGATCTGGTGCTGGTCGATTTCGTTGGTCAGGTGCGCAAGCGCCTGCACCGCACGCACGGCTATCCGATGCCAGACGAATTGCTGACCTTCGTGCGCGAGGGCATCGACGAACTGACGAGCGATTTGCCGGCGGCCGACAAGGCCCGCGTTTGCGGCCTTGGCATCGCATCACCCTTCGAGCTGTGGAACTGGGAGCGCGAGGTCGGTGCGCCCGACAAGGCGATGGAGGCCTGGCGGACCTTCGACACCACGGCCGAAATCTCCGGCTTGAGCCCCTGGCCGGTGCTGTTGTGCAATGACGGAACGGCGGCGTGCGCGGCGGAATGCTTCTTTGGCCAGCTCGAGCCCCTGAGTGACTTTCTCTACGTTTTCATCGGCTCCTTCATCGGCGGCGGCGTGGTGCTGGGCGGTAATGTCGTTCAAGGACGATCTGGCAACGCTGGAGCCATCGGTTCGCTGCCGATCGCGCGCATCGAGGCAGACGGCAGCTCGGCGCAGCAGCTGATCCGAACCGCCTCGCTCTATGTGCTGGAGAACCGTCTCCGGCAGTCCGGCAAGGACCCGGGCGGCCTCTGGCGCTGGCCCCATGATTGGCCCTCGTTCGGAGCCGAACTGGAGGCATGGATCGAGGAGGCGGCCAGCGGTCTGGCCATCCTGGCGGCCTCGGCGATGTCGATCATCGATTTCGAGGCGATCGTGATCGATGGGGCCTTTCCGGCGGTGATCCGAACCCGCGTGACCGAAGCGGCGGCGCGCAAACTCGGCCAGCTCGATCTGCAAGGGTTGACGCCCGTGCGCGTTCTGGAGGGCTCCATCGGCCCCGATGCGCGCTCCATCGGCGGGGCGGCGCTGCCGATGCTGGCGAATTTTGCCCGCGACCACGAAATCCTGTTCCGCGCCGGCCCGGTCGTCTGATCAAAAGGCTCACCACATACCTAAATGGAAGGTGAACGACGCAATCGGATTGCGTTCAGATGCGAGCAGGCATTGTCGCTCCATCGACCCGAGGCAATCGAACGGGTCCAATGGAGGACTGAGTAGATGACACGCTTTCCGAGTTTGGCCGCCGCTTTTGCTCTCGCGCTGACATCCGGCCTGGTGGCCGTGATCGCGCCGGCATCGGCCGCGGACTATCGCAACCATCTTCAACCCCGGGCCGAGTATTCCCAGCCGCAACTTCAGTATGCGCCTCAGGACTACGGTCCAAGTCCGGCCGAAATCTGGTTTTTCAGGCATCACCACAGGCACCACCAGATGTTCGATCGGCGCTTTGACCAGCCGCAATCCTACGGCCAGCTGCCGCCTCCGCACCGTGTCTATCGCGGCTACTAGGCGATTGGCGGGTTAGATTTCAGACGCTGGCTGCGTCGCGCAAGGGCCTCCTTCGGGAGGCCCTTGTTTTTTGCCTCAGCGCCAAAATACCTGGCGGATCAAGCTGGCCAGCCCGCGCACCCAAGAAAATCCAGTGCCAATCACGTCGCCATTGGGCGAGGCGACCGATCCCAAACCGAGGTGATCGCGACACCGCGCCGCACCGGCTCACGCAACTCAAGCATGGTGGACTTGGCCCAAGTTGAGACTTGGCGTTCGAGGCCATCCAGGCGTGTCGCCAATTATTCGCCACCGATTCCGGTGCTCAACGAATACAGCTCGTTGGGCGGCAGCATCAGCCCGAAGGCGAGGCGGATCGCAACCACCAGCACCAGCGCCGCCAGCATGGCGCGCAATTCCTCTCCCCGCAGCCCTTGGCCGACCCGGGCCCCGAACTGGGCGCCGACCACGCCGCCGACGATCAGCAGCAGTGCCAGGACCGCATCGACGGCCTGGTTCTGCCAGGACTGCATGACGGTGGTGTAGCCGGCGACGAAAATGGTCTGGAACAGGCTGGTGCCGATGACCACATTGGTGGGCACACGCAGCATATAGACGAGCGCCGGAACCATGACGAAGCCGCCGCCGACGCCCATGACGCCAGAAAGGAAGCCGATGAAGATGCCGAGGGCGATCGGCGGAATGGCGCTGATATAGAGCTTGGATCGGTGGAACCGCATCTTCAGCGGCAGGCCGTGGATCCAGACATGGCTGGACCGCTTGCTGGCCGAGCTGCTTTCGGAACGGCGCTTGAAGATGGCATTGAGGCTCTCGGTCAGCATCAGGCTGCCAATCACCCCCAGCATGATCACGTAGGTCAGCGAGATGAACAGGTCGACCTGGCCCAGCTTCTTCATGAAGGCCACGACACTGACGCCGACGGTCGAGCCGATGATGCCGCCGACCACCATGATGGCGCCGAGCTTGAAATCGACGTTGCCGCGGCGCCACTGGGCAATTGTGCCTGAAACGGATGACGCGACCACCTGATTGGCGCCGGTGGCCACCGCCACGGTGGTCGGGATGCCGAGGAAGATCAGCAAGGGGGTGATGAGAAAGCCGCCGCCGACACCGAACAGGCCCGACAGGAAGCCGACGGCCGCGCCGATGCCGATCAGCAGCAGAACGTCGATGGAGACATGCGCGATCGGCAGGTACACGGGCAAGATGGCGGTCATGTCCTTGGTTAGCAAGCTGGCACCGGTTGAACAACCAGTTTGGCCCGATGCCGTGCTATCCTTCGCACCAGAGTCAATTGACCATCGGAATTCCTTGTCCGCCGCATCAATAGGTCTTGTCCCTCATGCCTCCCTTCCGCGCGCCCTTCTCCCTCGTGCCTCTCTTGCGGCCGGATGTGCCGGCGGCGGCCCCCCGATATTCCGGTTCGCCGCCCTTCAACTTCATCGGCGGGCACAATGATCCTGCCTCGACCCCGGTCGATGGCTTGCAGGCCGCGGCCAACGCGGTGTTGGCACGCGAGGGGCGTTCGCTGGCGACCTATGGCCTTGCGAGCGGCCCGCAGGGATACCTCCCTTTGCGCGACTTTCTTGTCCGCAAGCTGAGGGCCCATGCCGGCATCATCTGCTCGGCCGACGAGCTGCTCGTCACCTCGGGATCGCTACAGGGGCTCGATCTGGTCAACGCGGCTCTGGTCTCGCCCGGCGACACGGTGCTGATCGAGGAGGACTGCTACGGCGGCAGCATCACCCGGCTGCAGCGCGCCGGAGCACGGATTGTCGGTGTACAACTCGATGACGGCGGGATGCGGATGGACGCGCTGGCGACCGCGCTCGACGGCTTGAGGCGAGAAGGGGTGCGGGCGAAATATCTCTACACCATCCCGACGGTTCAGAACCCGAGCGGCAGCGTGCTGGACCTGGAGCGCCGCCGCGAACTGTTGCGGCTGGCCCAAGCCCATGGCGTGCCTGTGTTCGAGGACGACTGCTATGCCGACCTCGTGTACGACGGCGCGCGTCCACCGGCCCTACTGGCGCTTGCGCGCGAAAGTGGCTGGCAAGGCGTCATCCACATCGGCTCGTTTTCCAAGTCCGTGGCACCGGCGTTACGGGTCGGCTTCGTGCTGGCGGACTGGGAGGTGATCAGCCGCCTGCTGGCGCTCAAGACCGACGCGGGCTCGGGCGCGCTCGAACAGATGGTGCTGGCGGAGTTCTGCGCCACGCAATTCGATTCGCATCTGGCGACGTTGAACACGGCCCTCAAGCGCAAGGCTAGCGTGCTGGTTGAGGCGCTGGCGGAGCATTTCGGCACCGCCGCCGAGTTCAAGCCGGCGGTGGGTGGCATCTTCCTGTGGGTGCGCCTGCCCGAGGTGGTCGATACCGGCCACCTTGCCGTTGCGGCGGCGGCGGCCGGCATCGCCATCAATCCGGGAACTGAGTGGTCGGTCCGGGGCGAAAGCGCCAAGCGGTGGCTGCGATTGTGTTTTGCCCATCCGTCCGAGGCGACGATCCGCGATGGCGTCGCGGCACTTGCCGCCGTGTGCCACAAGGAATTCGGCGTGCCCCAGAGGGTCGGGAATGTCGTTTTGTCCCATTGATCGGGGACGGACAGAGTGGGCGCGCAACGGGCTAGAACATGCGCTCCCGGGCACCAGGGGGAGCGGACAGCCGCAAGGTCATCGTCACCGCATCCTCCGCCAACGCCCCATCGGCGCCGTGGTAATAGCCCTTGCGCCGCCCGGTCTCGACAAACCCGCTGCGGGCGTAGAGCTCGCGGGCGGCAAGGTTGGAGGCGCGAACTTCCAGATGCAAGTGGTTGGTTCCGCCGGTGGCAAGGAGTTTGGCAAGCTGGCGCAGCAGCGCGCGCGCGATGCCCTGGCGGCGATGCTCGGGGGCAACGCACAGCGCCAGTATTTCTGCCTCGTCTGCCGCGACGAACGCCAGGACGTAGCCGGCCAGTTCGCCACCCAATTCGGCCTGCAAGCCACGCGCCGCGTTGGCCGTCAGCAGACGGCGCAATCCACTGTCGCTCCAGCCGTCGGGTTCGCCCATCACCCGCCGATGCAGCGCGGCCAGCGTTTCGGGCGCGCCGGTTTGCAGTGGCACGATGTCGAATTCGCTGGCCTCGGTCATGGCCTTGCTTGCGCCGCCATCGGCTTGGCGTCGGTCTCACGCAGATAGAGCGGGTCCAGCCGGGCTGGCACGGGCGCGGCGTCGGCCAGCAACGCCAGATGCCTGGCATGGGGCTGCAGGCCGGGCAGCGCCGCGACGGCGTCTCCGCCGGCGGCCGTCGCGGCGTCGGCCAGCAATTGGGCTCCCGAGCCCACGGCGATGATCCGCCAACCCATCAATGCCGACGCCAGCTCCTCGGGCGGCCAAAGCCGCGGCGGTGTCAGCGACACGGAAATGTCGGCGCCGAACGCCTCGGCATAGATGTTGCCGCCGCGTGCATCGACGCAAGGCACCAGCGCGGCGCCGGGCCGCTCAAATCCCAATTGACCTGATGCGATCAAGGTTTCGGCGCGAGCCGCCATGACCATGAGGCTGGTGAGCGTGGCAACGGGCAGCCCTAGCGCCAGCTTGAAGCCACGCGCCGCCGACAGCCCGATCCGCACCCCGGTGAAGCTGCCCGGCCCGCTGGTGACGGCGATGCGCTTGAGATCGCCGAACGCAACGCCGGCGTCTGCCATCACCTGCTCGATCATCGGCAACAGCGCCTCGGCGTGGCCGGTTGCCATCGCGCGGTAGTCCTCGCGCACCGTCCATCCGCCGTCGGCCCCGCGCAGACGCACGGCGACCGAACAGGCGCCAAGGCAGGTATCGAAGGCGAGCGTCGGGGACATGACGTTTATCTACGGTGGGTGACTTGAGCTGTTGTCCCGGCGCGGCCGCGAAGCCGAAGATCGAACCCTCTAGCTGGCGCGGACTTCGGTCACCTCGGGCACGTAGTGCTTGAGCATGTTCTCGATTCCGTTGCGCAGCGTGGCCGTGGAACTCGGGCAGCCCGAACAGGCGCCGCGCATATGCAGCATCACCACGCCCTCGCGGTAGCCGCGGAACACGATGTCGCCGCCGTCATTGGCAACGGCCGGACGCACGCGCGTCTCGATCAGCTCCTTGATGGTGTCGACAATCTCCTGGTCATCGGCTGAGTAATCCTCGGAGCCGCTGTCGGCCGCGGTCCCTTCCGCTGGCGCGGCGCCCCCGACGACCGGCGCACCGGACATGAAATGCTCCATGATGGCGCCAAGCACCGCCGGCTTCAGGTGCTGCCAGGCGATAGGCTCATCCTTCGAGACCGAAATGAAGTCCTGGCCAAGAAACACGCCGGTGACGCCGTCGACGCCGAACAGCCTGGAAGCGAGCGGCGAATCGCCAGCCTCGTCCAAGCCGCGGTACTCCAGCGTGCCCGAAGCGAGCACGGGCTTGCCGGGAATGAATTTCAGGGTCGCGGGGTTGGGCGTGGCTTCGGTCTGAATGAACATGAACGGTCTCCGGGCAGGGCGGCGCGCAAACGGCGCGGGCCGGCCAAAACGAGCTTTGGAGCCATTCTATAGCGCGGGAGGGGGCAGGTCAAAGGCCGGGACTGGCAAGCCACCAGCCTTGCCCCGGTTCGCATTCACGAACCCCCGGCCTACCCCCGCCGTGCCTAGGCAACCCTACTTCGCGCAGGCGTTGGTCGTGGAGTGGCATTGCACATAAATGAGCGCGTTGGTGTTGCACTCGGTCTTGATTGGCGTGATCGACTTGGCGTTGTCCTTGTCCATCGCCTGATGCGTTGCCTTGTCCGACATGAAATTGGCGATGGCCTGGGTGACGCCGATGCCCCAGCCGCCGTAATGGCCGCAGGTGCGGGTGCTGGCCGGGCTCGCCAAGGCGAGGGCGATAACGGCGGCGAGCCCGATGCTCGCGGCGATCCTGGTGGTTCTGGGCATGGTCCACTCCTTCGAGGCGCAAGGCAGCCGGCCAGCAGCCTAGCCCAGAATCACGGCCTCCGCACGCGGGCTGTGCCGTTTTGCAACGCTTTCCAACCCGCCGTTCACCACGTCCGTCAACCTTAACCGGCCGGCCCGCCCGCGATTAACGCGGCGCTAACCATCGCGGACTTACCTCAAACCTTGGTGCCCCCTCTCTTTGCTGCGTTGGCGAGGCGGAGCGCACTTGCGGCCCGTCGTATGGAGTAGGCCCTTGCTGTTTGATCGTGTGGTCTCGCGTGCGCTGCCGGTGGGTGCCGGTCTGCTGACGGCCTTGCTTGCCGGCTGCTCGCCCGCGACCCAGCTGCCGTTCGGGATGCTCGCGCAGACCTCACCCCAGCTCACCAAACTCGACCGCATTTTCAGGCTGGGCTTGGGCGACAAGCTGAAGGTCGAGGTTTTCGGCGAGCAGGAGCTGACCGGCGAAAGCGAGGTCAACGCCTCCGGCAACGTGGTGCTGCCGCTGCTCGGCGACGTGCCGGCCAGGGGCAAGACGTTGGACGAGTTCTCGGTGGTTGTGCGCGAGCGGCTGCGCAGCGGCTACCTCAAGAACCCGCAGATCAGCGTGCAGGTGCTCAACTACCGGCCGATCTATGTGCAGGGCGAGGTCCGGCACGGCGGCGAGTTTCCATTCAAGCCGGGCCTCAGCATCGCCGACGCGGTGGCGCTGGCCGGTGGCTACACCTACCGCTCGGTGACAACGTCCATCGTACTGCGCCGCCAGGGTGATGCCCAAGGCCAGGCCATTCCGATGGATGGCAGCATTCCAGTGCTGCCGGGCGACAATCTGCTGGTTGATGAGCGGTTTTTCTGACGGGCGCGGGGACGTTTCGGATGGCTGGCTTCAGAACCGCCGCAAGGCTGGCGATCGCCGCTGTGCTTGCCTTCGTGGCGATGACAGCGCCGGCCCGAGCGCAGCAGATCGGCCAGGAAGCCCTGAGCTATCTGGGCACGTTCGCCTATGCCGACTCGCTGAGAACCTGGGACCAATCCAAGGAATTCAGCGCCGAGACGGTGCTGGATCACACCCGCGACGGCTTCCGGCCGCAAGGCATCATGCTGCCGGCGGGCCATATGCTGATCCCCACGATCTCGACCTCGACCACCTACGACGACAACCTGTTCCTGCAACCCAACGCCTTGCGGGTCTGGGATGTCCGCGACAGCATCGCGCCGACCTTCGAGATTCAGTCGAACCTGCCGCGCCATATGTTCCAGGTGCATGGCGACGCCGAGGCCGTGAGCTTCAGGAACAACGATAATCTCAACTACTTCAACGCCAACCTGAAGGCGGATGGGCGCATCGATATCGACGCCGCGGACACGATCGGCGGCTCGTTTCAGACCCGGCTCGGGCACGAAGATAACTTCCTGCCGATTTATCCAGACAATCCGTCCAAGGCTATTCCGATCTTCACGACCCACGCCGCCTTCGGCTACGGGCACGATGCCGGCCGGGCGTCACTGGCGCTCGGCGGAGACTGGACCCGCAGCACGTTCACCGACGTTCCCTCCTATTCCGGCGGGATGCTCGATGAGGTGGCGAACGACAACATGGTGGCGGGCGGCTTTGCTTTTCTCGGCTATCGCTGGTCGCCAGGCTACCAGGCGTTCGCGGCGGTGAGGTTCGATCGCGAAGTGTTCGCCAATGACCGCTCCTCATACAGCAACAACAACTCGTACCGGGCCGAGGCAGGCATGGTCTACGAGGTGGATCCCCTGCTGCAAATCAAGCTCTATGCCGGTTATCAGTACATCAAATTTGACGACACCAGCCAATACAACATCGGGGCGCCGACCTTCAAACTCGCGGTTCAGTGGTTGCCGACACAGCGCATGACCATCAATTTCGACCTCACCCGGCAGCTGGAGCGGACAGTGACCGGCCCGACCTTCGGCCAGCTCAGCGATCAGGCCCACGCCCGGCTGCAATACGACATCTGGCACAACGTCGTCGGCAGTGCCGATGCAACCTTCCAGAACAACCAGTTCATCGGTGGCAGCCGGGTGGATCAGCTCTGGACCGCATCGGCCACCGTCGACTATTTGCTGAATGAAAACCTCGCCTTAACCTTAAGCTACCAACATGCGCAGAACACTTCCAATCAGGCTCAATTCGACTTCAGTGACAATCGCTACATGGTGTCCTTGAAGCTGAGCCAGTAGGCTTCGGTGGCTTGATGAGCAGCGAGGACGAGGACAGCGAGGAAGGCGGCGGCTCGGGCCTGCCAAGCCTCGCCGATATCCTGCGCCTGCTGCGCAAGCGCAAGCTCATCATCGTCTTCACGACCGCGATCATGGGGGCAGGCAGCCTCGGCTTCCTGTCGCTGCTGACACCACAATACCTGGCGACCGCGACCGTCTTCATCGATCCGCGCGATCACAATGTCGCCAATTCGAAACAGGTTACGAGCGACCTCATCGCCAACACGCCCTCGATCGAGAGCGAGACCGAGATCATCCATTCGACCGAGGTGGCCGGCCGCGTGATCGATGATCTGCGGCTGGGTGATGACCTGGAGCTCACCAAGCCCGACAGCGCCTTCAGCAAACTCAAGGGCCTCCTGAAGCCGGTTCTTGGCAAGGCTGAAGCATCCGCCCAAGCCCAGTCGCTGACCGAACTGATCGACGCTACGGCCCAGGCCGCCCCGCGCAGCGATTCGCTACTCGAATCGTTCCTCACCCGTGTTTCGGCCGAGCGGGTGCGCGAAACCTTCCTCATCCAGGTCGGCTACCGGTCCAACGACCCCGACAAGGCCGCCCGCATTGCCAACGCGGTTGCCGATGCCTATGTCCGCGACCAGGTCGAAACCAAGATGCGCGCCGCCGAGCAGGCGACCGTCTATCTCGAGCGCCAGATCGCCGAGCTGCGCGACAAGGTGTTCACGGCGGAAAAGGCGGTGGCCGCGTTCAAGGGCGCACACGGACTTTATGACTCGCAAGGCCATCCGCTGGACGAACTGGAAGTCACCCGGCAGATGGAGCAGCTGACCCTGGCGCGCAACGCTTCGGCCGACACCCGCGCCAAATATCTGCACGCCAAGCAGCTGCTGGATAGCAATACCGACATCAGCACTCTCGGCGATGTGCTGAAGGCGACCGCCATCGTCGCGCTGAAGGAACAGTATGCCGACAGCCTCCGCCAGGAAGCGGCGGCGGCAACCAAATACGGCCCGCTGCACCCCAACATGCTGAAGGCCCATTCGCAGGTTGAGTCTTCGCACTCCCAGTTGCGGGCCGAAATCGATCGTATCGTCACCAACCTCAAATCCGACGCCGAGGTCGCAGCCAGCGCCCAGGCCCAGCTCGAGGGCAATCTGCAAAAGCTGAAGTCAGCGCTGGATGGCGACAGCGCCGAGACCGTTCGCCTGCACGAACTGGAGCGCGAGGCGACGGCGGCCAAGGAGGTCTACGAGTCGTTCCTCAAGCGGGCGCAGGAGACCACCCAGCAGCAGGACTTGCAGGCGCCGGACGCCCATCTTGTCAATCGTGCCACGGTGCCCGGTGGCCCCATTTCACCCAAGAAGCCGGTGATCATCGCCGGCGGCTTTGGCGGCGGCCTCGTTCTGGGCCTGGTTCTGGCGGTGATGACCGAACTGCTGTTTCCCTCGTTTGTGCGCACCGACGCCATCGAGGCCAAGTTCAAGCTTCGCCATCTGGCCACGATCGAGCGGTTTGAGGGGCCGGCGGGCAAGGGTGTTGCGCCACTGCGCCAGCTTCGCCGCATCGTGCTCGATCCGCATTCGGTGTTTTCGGAACAGATTCGCGCCATTCGCGTCGCCGTCGAGCGTCAGCGCAAGGGCCGGGTGCCGCAGATCGTGCTTGTAACGTCGGCGGTGCCGCTGGAAGGCAAATCGGTGCTCGCCTCCAACCTCGCCTTGCATTTCGCCTTGTCGGGTGTGCGCACCCTTTTGATCGACTGCGACTTGGCCGGCCGTGGCTTGACCCAAAGGCTGGTTCCCGAAGCCAGCCTCACCCTTTATGATTGCGTGATGACGCGCCTGCCGCTGCGTGGCGCCATCGTGCGCGAGGCCGCGACCGGCCTTCACTTCCTGCCGGGCCTCTCGGACACCGGCCGCACCATCACTCCGGCCGAGCTGTTTTCCTCGCCGACTTTTGCCAATGCGCTCCAGAAACTGCGCGCCGAATTCGAGATCATCATTCTTGACGGGCGGGCCATCGTGCCAAGCGTCGATGCGCGCATCCTGGCCGAAGGGGCCGATCAGATCGTGTTCGTCAACAAATGGCGGGAAACCGGTCAGGCCGTGGCACGGCAAGCGCTGCGAACTCTTGGCCAAAGCCTCGCCAAGGTCACGGGCGTCGTCGTCAACCAGGTCGATAGCGACCAGCTCGGCAACGAGGTTCCCCTGACGCCGCAAGGTCCCCGTGGGCCGCGCCGCCGTGAACCCAGGCTGGCGGCATAGGGGCGAAGCGAACCATGACGATCACGACCTACAGCGACTACGGCACCGACGACGCTCCGTCCAGCCCGGGCGGCGTGCCGATGCGCGTGCGTTGGTCGCGGCGGGTGGCGATCGATATCGTTGCTGGCCTCGATACGCTTTCGCTACTGGCGGGATTCGGGTTTGGCACGGTGATACACAGCGGCGCCTACGGATTTGCTGGCAATCACGTCGTGGTGGCCCTGGAGCTGTGCCTGATGTCGGCCGCGGTTGGCCATTTCGTGCTGCGCCAGCTTGGACAATACGAGGAGCCGCGCGTTCCTGGCGTCAGCATCGGCTGGGGCGAGCTTGCGCTCATGCTGTTCCTGGTGTTCGCCACCGTGCAATCGGTGGCCTTCACGATGGGCGCCGCCCAGGCCTTCCCGCGTGGCTGGCCGGTCGTCTCCTTGGCCATCGGCGGTGCCATACTCATTGCCGCGCGCAGGCTGGTGCGGGCGTTTCTGGAGCCCTACGCGACAGCCGGATTCTTTGACGCCAATCTCGCCGTCTACGGAGCAGGGCGCATCGCCCGGCGTGTCGTCGATCAGGTGGCGGCTGGCGGCAGTGGGCTCCATCTCGTGGGTGTCTATGACGACCGACACGACTCCAATCGGCTGGAGCCACATGGCGTGGCCGTTTCCGGTGGCCTTTCGGACCTCATCGAGGCCGGGCGAGCCGACTCGATCGACGAGATCATCATCGCTCTGCCCCAGGCCGCCGACCGGCGGATCGCCGATATCGCGCGCAAGCTGGAGCATCTGCCGGTGCGCATTCGCATCTGCACCCACATTGCGTCCGATCTTGTCGATGCCAGCCTCACCCGCAACAAGGTATCGAACGTCGGTCCGGTCGGGCTGCTGGACGTCAAGTCCAAGCCACTCGCCGACTGGGCGCCGTTCTTCAAGCGGCTGGAAGATGTCGTCATCGGCGTGCCGCTGCTGATGGCATTCCTGCCACTGATGCTGATCATTGGACTGCTTATCAAGCTCGACAGCCCAGGCCCGGTGTTGTTCCGCCAGAAGCGCGGTGGGGTCAATCACCGGATCTTTCAGGTGCTCAAATTCCGCACCATGAAGGTGATGGAGGCCGGCGCGCCGGTCACCCAGGCCAGCCGCAACGACCCGCGCGTCACCCGCGTCGGCCGGTTCCTGCGACGCTCCAGCCTCGATGAGCTTCCGCAGTTGGTCAACATCGTGCTTGGCGATATGTCGCTGGTTGGTCCGCGCCCGCACGCGCTTGTCCATGACGAGCAGTATGGCGAGATGCTGGAGCGCTATGCCAACCGCCACCAGGTGAAGCCGGGACTCACCGGCTGGGCGCAGGTCAACGGCTTTCGCGGCGAAACCCAGACCTCCGAAGCCATGCGTTCGCGGGTCGAGTATGACCTCATCTATATTGATCATTGGTCGCTGCTGCTGGACCTCAAGATTCTCGCCATGACGCCGTTCTACGGTTTCGCCGGCAAGAACGCGTTTTGAGACCGGGGCCATGAAAAAGAAAAAGCCCCGCACGCCATTTCCGGTTCTACTTCTGCTCCTGGGCATCATCACGCCCATCGAGCTGTCGCCGGTGATCGGCACGCTGCACATGCTGCCGCACCGCGTCGCCATCCTGATCTTCCTGTTTCCAGCGCTGAAGCGGGTGTTTGGCAGCAAGTTCGCGCGGCCCGCGACCTATGACTACCTGTTCGTGGCGTTCAACTGCTGGATGCTGTTCGTCTTCATGGCCCACATGGACTTCCAGCCGGGCCTGCAATATGGCGGCTCATTGGTGGTCGAGAGCCTTGGCGGCTATGTGGTGGCGCGCGCCTATATCCGCACCTACGATGATTTCATGGCGACGCTGAACGTGTTGTTCAAATGCGTCTGCTTCGTCGGCCTGCTGGCCTTGCCAGAAGCGATATCAGGCAACCACTATGTGCATATCTGGCTGCGGGTGATTGGCGGCGTGACGCCGGGCGCTAGCGACGAAGTGCGCTGGGGTCTGCACCGGTCCTACGCCACCTTCAACCATCCGATCTTGTACGGCGCCTTCTGCGCCAGCGTGCTTGCGATGGTCTGGACCACCGAGCCCCGGATGCCGGTCAAGATCGGCAAGGCGTTCGCGCTGTTCGGCGCGACCTTTCTCGGCCTCTCCTCGGCACCGCTCAACTCGCTGGTGGTGCAAGGCATCCTCGGTGGACTGCACAAGGCAAGCGCGCGCATCCCCAACCGCATGAAGATCCTTGGGATGGGCTTCGTGGTCCTCTACATCATCCTTGCCCTGGTCGGCGACCGCTCGCCCATCGCCTCGATCGTTTCACGCATCACCATCGATCCGCAAACCGGCTTCTACCGCACGCTGATCTGGGGCTTCGGCCTCGACAACGTCTGGGCGCATCCCTGGTTCGGCCTTGGTCTTGATGACTGGGTACGGCCGGAATGGATGCACTCGGACAGCGTCGACGCCTATTGGCTGATCGTCACGATGCAGCAGGGCATCCCGGCCATCGTTCTGCTCATCGGCGCGATCTGGTTCCTGATCGCGGCCGTCCACAGGCGCGGCCCTGGCCAGCGGCCCAGGCAGGAGCAGCGCGCCTCGATTGGCTGGACGCTGTCGTTCGTGGCCTTTTCGCTCGCAGGCTGCACGGTGCATTACTGGGACTCAACGCATACCTATCTGTTCTTCTTGCTCGGCATGAGCGGCTGGCTGGCCGATCCAGTGCGGGTGAAGGTGAAGTCGAAGGTGAAGACGAAGGCAGCCGCGCAGGTGCGGCGCCCTCAACTCGATGCGCCAACGCCGTGGCCCGAGCCGGCCTTCGCGGGGACATGATGTTCCTGTTCGGCCGGCCCCATCTGCGGTAAGGGAGGTGCACCTTCGTGGCCGAACATGAACATCGTGTCCCCGATCCGCCGCCTTCTGCACTGCGATGCCGATCTCTACCGGACAATCCGGCTGGAGGCGCTTGCCGCCAATCCCGAAGCGTTCGGCGCGTCGTTCGAGGCCGAGAACCTGCATCCGGTTGACTGGTTTGCCGGGCGGTTGACGGCATCCAACGTGTTCGGTGCATTCCGGGACAACGAGCTGGCTGGCGTCGCTGGGTTCTACATCGAACAGAGCCCCAAGATGGCGCACAAGGCCAAGCTTTGGGGCATGTATGTCCGCCCTGGCGCGCGCCGATCAGGGATTGGGCGGCGGCTTGTTGGCGCGATCCTCGAAGCGGCGTCGGCGCGGGCCGAACTCATTCAATTGAACGTGACGCGCGGAAACGAGGCCGCCCACCGGCTCTATGCGAGCTTGGGTTTTGTCCAGTACGGCCTTGAGGTCAATGCGCTCAAGCACGACGGTCGCTACTACGACGAAATCCTAATGGCGCGCGGCCTCACGCAAAGCCCGGAAAAAAGTCCACCTTGATCCGTGAGCGGGCAACACCCAACTCCTTCAGGACATCCTGGAAGCGCGAGACCATGACCTGTGGCCCCGAGAGGTAGAAGATGCGCTCCTTGAAGTCGGGGATTTCGCGCTTGATCAAAACGTCGTCGATAAAACCTGGATGCACGTTGGACCCGCGCACATCGCCATTGGCGACCGCGTAGACCGTGCGCAACCCCAATTCCCGCTCGGCCCGGTCCAACAGGCTGCCATAGGCGACCTCCTTGGCTGCGTTGACGCCATAGAGCATGACCACCGAGCGCCGGTCGCCGCGCGCGAGCAGATCGCTCACCATGCTGCGGAAGGGTGTGACGCCAATGCCGCCGGCGATGAAGGCGAGCTTCTTTTTTGGGTCTCTGGGCAGCGTGAAGGTGCCGGCCAGGTGCGAACCATAGATCACGTCGCCCGGCTTCATGGTGGCGAGCGAGCGTTTGAAGGCGCTTGAGGCCGGGTAGAACTTCACCCCCAGCCGCACGCCGTCCTCGGCAGGGCCCGAGGCGATGGTGAACGGGCGCCGATTGCCACGATCATCGGGGCCGCGCACGGCGAGGGTCCAATCGAGATATTGCCCTGGCCGGAAGGCGAGCTCGCGATCCGGCTTGAATACGAAATCATAGCAGCCCGAGGCGATCTTCTCGATCCGCAGCAGCGTCAGCTTGTGCCTGCCCTTGGGGCTGACGGCCCAGGCGAACACATTGCCCGCAAGGAACGTCAGCTCCGGCGTCAGATAGAAACCGGCGATATTGACGTTGGGCGAGGAGAGCGCGCCGACGATCGCGCCGTAGACCAGGCGCGCCCATTTCGCGTGTGCCGCTGTCAGCGGCTCGGTCAGCATGGCAAAGCCGGCGAACAGGAGCGGCGAGTAAAGCAGCGACTGTTTCAACGCCTCGACATACATGTCGGGCGAAGTGGTCGCGGCGGTGGTGGCAAGATTGGCGAGAACGTAGGTGCCGATCATGTCGAAGCGCTGCACCTTGCGCACCACCAGCAATCCGCCGGCCAGCACGAATGGCAACAGCAGCAGATTGCCGCCCACCCACCAGGTCGCCGGTTGATCCAACACGTAAGCCGAGGCGACAACCCCGATCGCGACTGGATTGAAGATGTGCTTGCGGCCGATCGCCAGCAGGAACTTGGAGGCGATGGCGACCGCCGAAGCCAGTGCCAGACCCGCGACGCCCATGAGGTTTGCCGCGGTCGCCGACGGCAGGATCAGCGCCAGGATCAGCGCGGTGATGTAGATCGACTCGGTATTGACCGGCACCTTGAACAGGTAGGCGAACAGCCGGTTCGTCAGCCAGCAGACGGCGGTGATCAGCACCAGCGAGAAAGCCAGCGCTGTCGGCTCCTCCGGCACGGTCTTGGAAAGGCCGAGCCCGAATGTGACGGCCACAAGCCCGCCGGCGTAGTAAAGCATCAGCCGGTACATGGTGATGTGATTGAGCAACCGGTCAATCATCCTGATCATGACGTCACGTAAGCTCCAAAGCCGCTGGTCTGGGTGGCGATACCCCTTGCATCAACGCTGTAGCCCTCAAGACCCGTCTGGTCCTCGATGAAGTGGATGCCCGCCTTGCCCATCGCGAAAGCGGCGGTGGCAAAGCGATCCGCCTCCAGAACATCCGGGCCGATGACGGTCAGGCTGACGATATCGGTTACCTTCTCGCGGGGCCGGTGCGGATCATAGATGTGATCGCCGCGCACATAGCTGCCGGACGTCGCGATGCCACGCCCTTTTGGCGCCACCACTTTGATGATCTCGCGCTCGTTGAACGGATTGCGGATGCCGACCTTCCAGTCCTGCCCGGCCGCGTTCTGACCGGCGGACTGGATATCGCCCCCGGCATCGACGAAAAAATCGCGGACCCCTGCCTTGGCAATGAGCCGAGCCGCGTTGCGGATGGCCCAGCCCTTGACAATGCCCGACGGATCGATCGTCCCGTCCGGGCGCCGCATGTCGAAATAACCATCGGTCTCATGTTTGGTGCGGCCGGCGATGGTAAAGACTTCCTGCATGTCGGCGCTGAGGGCACCGGCGGCAATATCGCCCCGGTTGAAGGCGCAGATCTCGCTGCCCGGCTTCCACAGGCTGAAGCGCTGATCGACCAGGGCGAAATAGTCGAACACATCGCCGGCAAGACGCACGGGGGCCTCGCCGGCGATCTCGACGGTGATGGGCATCCCCATCATGAGCCGAGTCTCGCGGGGCAAGATCAGTTGCTGGCCTGGTTCAGGGCCGAGCCCAAGGACCGCAAGAAGGCTTCGCTGGTGAGCGTAGCGCCCGACACGAGGTCAACTTGGGTGTTTTGGGCGCTGATGACTTCGCTTTCCAGCGTCGGCAACGCCGAGGAATTGATGTAGCGGCTGGTGCGGCGGTCCTTAGGCCATTGCAGCACATCGACGGAGACGAGCTGGCCACCGCTGATATTGGCCTGAACCTGGACCAGGCCGTAATAGGCATCATAGCTCTTGCCCGGATAGCTGCCGTCTTGGAACAGCCCGGGCTGGCCGGTGGCGGTTTGTACTGGCTTGCCCTTGACAGGCCTCTTGGCGGCCACTGGCGCCGACTGGCTGTCGTGGCCCGACGCTCCCGAAAGCATCGACCATAAGGAGGCGTCCGCCGGGGCAGCCGCGGCGAGACTGAGTAGCGCGGCGGCGGACACGGCTAGAGCGCTGGAGCGCTTGGAAAACGTCATGATGCAACCTTTCGCGATGAGGCGTCCGACGGGCATAGGGCTAGCCCGCGATTGCGGCATCTATGGCCCAACCACCTGACGGAAAGCTGGATGTCAGCTTAAATTTCTGTCACCTTGCGGACAGGAGGACGTCGCCGGCGCGATGCCTTGAGGGCTCAGGCCGAGCGCAGGGCGGCTGGTGCTGCATTTCGGCTCGCCACCGCCCGCAGCGCCGCTAGCACCTCGCCCGCCTTGGCGTCCCAGGATTGCGACTGCACCCGCGCCCGGCCGGGGCCGGCATCATGCGCCACGGCCAGCACATCCCGCAGCGCCGCCGCGAAGCCGTCGGCCTCGGTTGCCACCCGCACCAAGTCGCGATAGTCCGCAAGCGCCGGGAAATCCGTTGTCACCACCGGGCGGCCGACTGCCAGGTATTCTTTCAGTTTGATCGGGTTGCAGCCCTTGATCCAGTCGCTGTTGTTCCACGGCATGATCAACGCTTCGCAGGCGGCCATGTAGGCGGCGACCTCGTCATAGGGCTTGCGGCCAAGGAAATGCACGTTGGGTAGCGGGCACCAGCCCTCGGGCAGCGACGAGCCGCCAACCATGACGAAATTGGCCTGCGGCACCGCGGCCGCGACCTTGAGGAACAATTCCGGGTCGAAGGTATGGGCATCGAGGCCGCCGATGAAGCCGACGCGCGGCCGGCCGATCGCTGCCATATCGGCTGGCGGCGCGACGATGGCGGAGCCTGCGGCCACGAAACGGTCGAACTCCACCCCGTGGGTCACCAGCACGGAGCCGCGAACCGCGTTGCGTTCCTCGGCCTGGAGGTCGGGGTTGCAGTAGACCACCAGGTCGGCGCGCGCTTTCAGGCGGGCGATCTGGCTCAGCAGCGTCACCGGGTCGCCCTCGGGAAACGCCTCGAACCGGTCGGTCCGTTGCATGACAATGGCGGCGGCGTCGATGGAGCCGATCAATTCGGCTCCGGGCGGGCAGTGAATCCACAGCACCGGCCGCCGGATGCCGATCCGCCGCGCCGCCAGTTTGATCTGCGGCGCCAGCGCCCAGCCGAATGCGTTGCGGCCGGCCTCGCCAGGCACCGCCAGGGGCGAGAGGACGTGAAAATCATTCTCGATGTGGACCAGCCCACGCTTCAGGCTGCCGAGCTTGCGGGCGATCCGGGTCAGCACCTGCCCGTGTCCACCATGCCTGGCGGTGGGAATGCGCACGCCGAGCGAGTTGACGAACAAGACCGGCAGGGTGCGCGCCAACCGCCGCATGATCTGGAAATCGAAATGGCCGCGGTTGTGATACCACCAATCCTCGCCGCCGATGCAGATGATGCCGTCGAAAGGCGCTGGGTCTTGCGATGTGTCGATCATGCCTTGCACTATGACAGCTCTGCGTTAACCTTCACTTGCCAAACCAGAAGTTGCGTTCAAGAATTTTTTCAATCGTAAATCGCAGGGTTAACCAGCCGTTCAAGGCCGGCTGTTAGGTTTGCTGGCATGGTTACGATCATCCGGCACAACATTCTCCCTGCGCTCGCCTTGCCAAGCGAGGGAGCAGGCGGCAGTAGCGGCGCCAGCGGCGATCAGCCGGTGGTCTCGATCCTCGTCGTCTCCTACAACACGCGCGACATGACCATGGAATGCCTGGAGTCGGTCATCGATCAGACCCGGGACGTGCCCCACGAGATCATCGTCGTTGAAAACGCCTCGACCGACGGCTCGCGCGAAGCGATCGCGAAACTCGGGAGCAAGGTGCTTCTGATCGCGCTGCGCGACAATATCGGCTTTGCGCGGGCCAACAACCTGGCCGCCCGCGAGGCGCGTGGCGATTATCTGCTGCTGCTCAATCCCGACACGCTGGTGCTCGATGGCGCCATCGACCGGCTCGCCTTGTTCGCCAACGCCAATCCGGCGGCGGGCATCTGGGGCGGCCGCACGCTTGCCGGCGACCGGAAGCTCGATCCGACCTCGGTATGGGCGCGCATGACGCTGTGGAGCCTGATCTGCCGCGCGCTCGCTCTCGACAAGATTTTTGCCAACAGCACGCTGTTCAATGCCGAGGGCATCGGCGGCTGGAACCGGGACACCGTGCGGCGGGTCGACATCGTGACCGGCTGCTTCCTGATGATCCGGCGCGAGCTTTGGGAGGCGTTGGGCGGTTTCGACCGGGCCTTCTTCATGTATGGCGAGGAGGCTGATCTGTGCCTGCGCGCCACCAAGCTGGGTGCCCGCCCGCTGTTCACCCCGACGGCGACCATCGTCCACTATGGCGGGGCTTCGGAGGCGACACAGGTTGGCAAGGTTGAAAAGCTGTTCAGGGCCAAGATAACGCTGATGCGGCGGCATTGGAGTATTCCGTGCCGGGCGGTTGGCAAGGGTCTGCTGATGGGCTGGGCCCTGTCGCGCTGGCTGATCGCCGGGGCCCTCAGTCTGGGCGGCCGCAACTACACGCGAACCCGCCAGGCGGTGATGTGGCGCGAAGTCTGGCGCCGGCGGACCAATTGGCTCGTTGGCTATGACGATGCTGGCGCGCCCGCGATAAAAGCCGTCAACACGTCGAGGGCGATGAGGCCACGATGACCTTGCAAGTCGACGCCACCGAGATCACGGCGCAGCGCCCCGCCAATCCGGTGCGCTTCAGCCTTTGCACGCTTGTCACCTCGCGCAGCGAATACGCCGCGATGCTCGGATCTTTCCGCGCGGGTGGCTTCACGTCACCGGCCAGCGAATTCCTCTACATCGACAATTGCGGGAGTAATGGCTTCACTGCCTACGATGGGCTGGCCAGGCTGATCGATGCGGCGCGCGGTGATTTCATCGTGTTGTGCCACCAGGATTTGCGCCTGATCGAGGACGGCGCCGACCGGCTCGAAGCGGTGCTCAGCGAGCTTGAAGCGCGCGATGCTGGTTGGGCGGTCGCGGGCAATGCGGGGGGCACCGGCCTTGGCCGGCTCGCCATGCGAATCAGCGATCCGCACGGTGAGAACCGGCGCATCGGCAGCCTGCCGGAACGGGCGATGTCGCTGGATGAGAATTTTCTCGTGCTCAAGCGCTCGGCCCGCATCGGCTTGTCGCGCGATCTCACCGGATTTCATTTCTACGGCGCCGATCTGTGCCTTGCCGCCGACATCATGGGCCACAGCGCCTATGTCATCGATTTCCATCTCCGCCACTTGAGCGACGGTCGCATCTCGCCCGCCTTCTATCAGGCGCGCGCGGCGTTTCGCGCCAAGTGGTCGCGGGCGCTGCGGCCGCGCTGGATGCAGACAACGTGTGGGGTCATGCGCCTGTCCGGCAGCCGGCTCGGCCAGGCCTTCGGAACCGCCATCCAGAAACACGCACTGAAATTGGCGCTGCGCTTGCCCAAGGCGCGCGGTTGGCCAAGCCCCATCATCAGGAACGGCACACCATGAGCATCGCCCGCGCAGGCCGCGCCGCGCTTTTCCGCCGCTTGCTCGGCCAAGGCACCTTGATGCTGGCCGGATTCGGCAGCGCGCAAGTCTTGGGCTTTGGCCGCAACATCCTGTTCGCGCATATGTTGAGCAAGGGTGACTTCGGCACGGCGGCTGTGCTCACGATCGCATTGCAGACCTTCGAGACCGTCAGCGACGTCGCGGTCGACCGGATGATTCTTCAGGCCTCCGATGGCCAGGATCGCCGGATGATCGCGACCGGCCACGCGGTCATGATCGCCCGGTCGTTGCTGCTGGGTGTGCTGCTCTTCCTCGCGGCGCCGCTGTTCGCCCGGCTGTTCGGGCTGGTCGAGGCAACGATGGCCTTCGAGGCGGTTGCGCTGATCCCGCTGCTCAAGGGTTTCATGCATTTGGACTGCCGGCTTGCCCAACGCAAGCTCGACAATCGCGCCGCTGTCCTGATCGAGGTTATTCCGCAGGCTCTGGCACTTGCCGCCGTCTGGCCGGCGGTGCGGCTGACCGGCGACTATACGGCTGCGCTCTGGGTCACCGGCATTCAGGCCGCGGCCTCCACGCTTGCTTCCCACTGCCTGGCCAGCCAATCCTACCGGATCGCCTTCGATGCCATGCTCCTCAAACGGTTCGCTCATTTCGGCTGGCCAATTCTGCTGAGCGCGATCCCGGTGCTGGCGGTGTTCCAAGGCGACCGGGCGATTGTCGCACGCTATGAGGGCGTCGAGGCGCTGGCCGGTTATACAGTGGCCTTCCTGATGACGATGGTCCCCGCGACCTTGGCGGTGCGCGTCGGGCTGCCATTGATGCTGCCGCTGCTGTCTGTTGACGGAACGAGCTTGGCGCGGCGCAACGAGCGCTTCACGCTGATGTTCGAGATTTCCGTGCTGGCGGCCTCGCTCTATCTGGCGGGCTTCCTGATGCTGGGCGGAACAGCGGTGCGCCTGGCTTTCGGACACAACTATGCCGGCTACGGAGCGGTGACAAGCGCGCTGGCGCTGATGTGGGCCATCCGGCTTTTGCAGGCGCCGTTCGGCGCGTTTCTGATGGCGGCTGGCGACAATCGGCCGTTGCTGATCGCCGGTATCGTCCGGGCACTGGCCTTGGCACCGACCTACCTGGCCGCGCATATGGGAATGAGTCTTGCCGCCCTCGGCATCTGCGGCGCGGTGGGCGAATTCGGCTCGCTGCTCTACTTTGCCTGGTGGCTGCGCCGCGACCATGCCCAGCTCAGCTTCACGGTGCTGATCCGTACCCTGTTCCTTCTCCTCACCGTCGGCATCACCATGCCGTTCTGGGCCGGCGGCTGGTCGGGGCTGCCACTGCCCGCGATTGTCCTGCTGGGAGGGGCGGTGGCCGTCTTTGTCGTCGCCTCAGCCGCCGCCATCCTGCCCTCGACCCGCGCGGGATTGCGCGGCCTGGTGCGTGAGGCGGCCTAGCTTCTGCCGGCCGTGCTGGCGCTGGCCAGCAGCGCGATCACCACCCCACAGCCTGCCAACACCACCATGCCGGTTTGCAAGCCGGCCCCCATGGCGATGGCGCCCATGATGGGTGGTCCGCTCAAGTGACCGGCATAACCAGCGGTTGCCGCCATCGCCACGCCTGCCGCGGGTGTCGCGCCCAGGCGTCCGCCCGCGCTGAACAGCGTGGGGACGATGTTGGCCAAACCAATTCCGGCCACCGCAAAGCC
>Ga0075018_10000053_pt1 | contig 25716 bp, 19 predicted proteins | sample ColStrG_CSR_2014_FD_71471 | JGI IMG/M metagenome (GOLD analysis project Ga0075018, IMG submission 71471) | Freshwater sediment microbial communities in response to fracking from Pennsylvania, USA - Cold Stream Run_MetaG_CSR_2014 | ecosystem: Environmental > Aquatic > Freshwater > Creek >... | reverse complement strand
GCGACGCAACTGCAAGAGCTTTGCCAGTCCGCGCAGTATGTGAGTGAGCGCAAGACCGAGTATTACGGACACCAGCACGCCAAAATAATCGAACATCAGCGGTCTCCCCCACGGCAGGCAGTCGTTTTTCTTGTGGACTCAGAACGACGAAAGGGCAAGCCCTTTGTGGACAATTATGGCTTGTCCGCATAATTTCTTCGAGTGGCTCAGCGGGTAAACTTCCGATATACGTCGGTGCCACGAAGTATCTGTGCTCGGTCGCACAAACGCGCGGGTACCGCGTGAGAGGAGTTAGGGGACTTGGGAGACCGCACGATCTCATTTCAAAACTTGCTTCAGCGATTCAATACCAATGGCGCCTGGGTAGCTGAACTCCCCTTTCTCCCCTCCTTCAACCTAAATGGATCAGGACTGCGCCGAGGCTGAGGGCGTCAACATGATCGCATGGAATACGAAGCTCTACGGCGTTCTACACTGCGGCTCGAACGAAGCGTTCAACTCGGTCGCCACGACGAGTAGCGCTTGCAAGTTCATCGCCGCGGGCTTTCCTACGATCTGATCACCGGTAGACTTCCGGTAGACTTTGATGCCGAAAAACTCAGGCGTTTTCCCGCAGAAATACGTGATCTTTGGCTTCGTCAGCTGGTAACCCTCTGGTTCCACTCAGGAACCATCGCCAAACCAGCTCTTATGCCTTCTCCTCCAATTGCAACTCCGCGAGTTTAAAGGGAACTCCGCAGCCCCCTATCCCGCAGTACCCGTTCGGATTCTTCGCGAGGTACTGCTGGTGATAGTCGGCGCTGAAACTGGACTAGTCGCTTGACTCAACGAGTTATGTCGCCGGTAGCGGCAAGTCGGTCGGCTTCCGGCAGGCGTCGCCGCCGATCGGGCCGTTAGACCTGCCGCGAATCCGTGCGCGTCGTCAGCACGCCCTCCCGCGTTCGCATCCCGACGTTCAGCGCAACAACTCCAATATGGCGCGGTGAATCCGTCCATCTGGCGCAGCCATGTCGTCGAAAATCGTATAGTGATTCGCGTCGGGAATTTCCTGGAATTGCTGCGGCAAGCCCGCAGCCTGGCGTGCGGCGACGTACTCCCTGGTTTGGCGTCGCATTTCGGGCAGTTCGCTTGCACCGACGAAGAGGTCGAGGGGCTTTGAGCGCTTTGGCAAATGGAATTGCGGAGAGTTGCGCTCCGCCATGCTGGCATCCATCTTGAGCTTGTCGTTAATGTAGGAACTGAGCAGCGGCCTCAGATCATAAAGACCGCTGATCGCAACGCCCGCGTGTATCGCCGGCTCGTCCAGCACCATGGTCGCGAGATGAGCGCCTGACGACCAGCCGGAAACGACAACTCGCCGCGGGTCTCCGCCCAGGTGGGGTAGCTCGGTCGCTAGGTACCCAACAGCGCGGTGTGCGTCGGCGACAATCTCGTCCATGGTCGCATCCGGTGCCAGTGGATATCCGACCATCGCCACGCTAATGCCCTGTGCTACGAAGGATTCTGCCAGGAACGCGAAATCATCCTTCGAACGCATTTGCCAGAACCCGCCGTGGATGAAGACCAGTACCGGTGAGTTCTTGCCGGCAGAAAAATAGTCAATGCGGTTTCGGTCACGCGGACCGTACACCAAGTCGAGGTGGTCGGCATGTGCAGCCCTGAATGCCTTGCTCCGTTCGATCCACGCCTGGAACATGGCGGCGCTCCCTGGGACCGCCGCCGAATTATTGTAGGCACGCCCAACTGTTTCCCGGTCCCAGCTTTCCCAAGGCGCGCGTCCTGCCTCCGGTGACGCACTGGCAACCAGGCTGATAGAGAACGCCACGACGCCAATACCCAGCATGCAGCCCGGCAGATAGGACTTAAGCATGACGACCTCGAATTCGTTGCTGGAATGGGCAATATACACACTGCCCTTGACGACTGTCGAGGGTGCTAAGTGGCAGCACCTTGCGCTTTGGTTCTATTGATAGACGATTGCGCCCGCCAAGTGCGTGACTGTGCTGCCGGAATGATGTCCGTTTAGCGCCGGCAGTCTAGAGCTGGCGCCGGGAGCGACAACGTGAACTCGTGGAATTCGAAGTACTACGATGTTCTACGCGGTGTCGAAGAACGATGCGCGCAACGACGTCGTTGTGCCGATCAGCACAACGTGATTCCTTCGCCGCGGATTTTCCTAAGACCAGATCACCGGTAGAATTCCGGTAGACGTCGTTGCTGAAATCAGCTGGCGTTTTCCTGCAGAAATACGTGGATCTTCGACGTGGCCAAGTGGTAGCCCCCTGGTTCCACGCAAGAACCGTCGGCGCATCGTCAACTACGCCTTCGCCCCCATCTGTAACTCCGCAGATTTGAAGGGAACTCCACAGCCTCCTATCCCGCAATACCCGTTCGGATTCTTCGCGAGGTACTGCTGGTGATAGTCCTCAGCGTAGTAAAAGATCGGTGCCGCACGAATCTCCGTGGTGATGGCCCCGCGCCCGGCGCGCGCGAGTGCCGCAGCGTATTGCGTACAGCTGGTTTCGGCAGCCTGGCGCTGTGCTTCGTCGTGGCAATAGATCACGGAACGATACTGCGTACCGATATCATTCCCCTGGCGCATGCCTTGCGTCGGGTCATGCGACTCCCAGAACACGCGCAGCAGTTCCTCGTAGCTGATGCGCTTGGGGTCGTACACCACCAGCACCACTTCGGCGTGACCCGTGCGACCAGTGCACACCTGCTTGTAGTCCGGGTCGACGGCGGTGCCGCCGGCGTAGCCCACCGCGGTGGAGTACACGCCCTCCTGCTCCCAGTACAGGCGCTCGGCGCCCCAGAAACAGCCGAGGCCGAACACAGCCTGTTTGAGGCCGGCCGGGAAGGGCGGCCTGGTCGCGTGGCCGTTGACGAAGTGATTGGCAGCTGCAGCGCTGTTGTTCATGGCAGTTTCCCGGCAGCGGCTCGCTGCCTCTGGTGCAATTCATTAGAATAGCGGGCTTTGGCGTACAGTCCAGTTTTGCCACGGTGAGCGTATATGGGTATATCCAATCCGCATAATTTGCAGCACAGCCCCACCACGGAGCCCAAACCCTTCGGGGTACGGGTCGGGCTGCGCACAGGCGACCCGTTTGCCAAACTGTGCGGACCGGACTGGCAGCGCACCCATTGGTACGCGAGCGCCGCGGCGCGCGATGCCGCGCTGGCTGAGATGAGCCGCAAGCATGAATACTCTCGCCCCGGCGATCGCCCGGCACTGATCTACACGAAAGTTGAAAACCTGGCGGCCAGCCGCGGACTGTAAACAGCAACGCAGCGAGGGTCGCGACTAAAAGCTGCGACCCAGGAAAAGGTAGAAAGCGGTCGTCCCGCCCTCGTCATAGCCGACCGCGAGATAGGCCGGTCCTATATAAGTATCGGCGCCAAAGAACAGCGCGGCATCGCGGCGCGCCGAACGGAATGACACCTCGCTGCGTTGGTTCCAGACATTGCCGAGTTCGAGCGACAGACCGGCGTAGGCAGGAACGTTGAGCACACCCTCGCCGCCCGTACCGACGTTTCGATAATAGAGTGCGCGCACCACGCCGTAGTAAGGCCCGGCCAGCGATTGCGCCGCCATGCCTGACAGGTTCAGGAAACCACCGAGCGGAAACCAGGAGCGCACGTTGGTGTTGCTGCCACCCACCGTGCTGCCGCCGGATATCCAGGCGAGCGCCGTGTTGCGGCCGCTCGACCAGGCGGCGCGCCAGTCGAGCGTCACCAGATCCGAGCCGCGCGCGCCGCGGCCGGGTTGCTCGATACGCCAGTCGAGCGTCAGTGCCTGGCCACTGTGCGGAAAATTGCTGCTGTCGAGCCGATCGTAGCTGAGGCGCAGGAAGGCGGCATTGGTGTGGAAGCTGCTCTCCGGCACCGACAGGTCGCCCAGGCGCACGCGCGTGCTGCCGCGGATATCGAGCAATCCTCCGCGTACTTCGCCCCAGTTGCCAAACTCGCGACCCAGATCCAGGCCGTATTCGAAACTGCGAGCGCGGAATTCGCCGATCTGCGTGGTGCCGACGAGCTGTGGCACGTCATGCGCCTCGGCCTGCAGGTGCGGAGCTATGAAATAGCCACCCAGCTTGCCGATCGGCTGATAGAACTCGGAGGCAATGCGCGGTGAGGCGCCGATTTTCAGATCCCAGATCCACTCGGCGCCCTGCGTGTTCAATTCGGTGAACGCGAGCCGCGCCGCCGCATTGAACTGGCTGTTGCCCGCGAAGTCATCCTGCAACGCGAGCCCCAGCCGCAGATAGTTGGGCCCCCAGGAATTGCGCCGCGCACTGAACAGCAGGCCGGTGGCGCCATCCGGAGCGGTAGCCAGATGGTAGTCGAGCGTCTCCAGCGTGCCGCGTCCATAGAAGGTCTCGATGCGGCTGGCCAGCAGATCGGGTTGCAGCGGCTTGCCGACCTGGTCCTTGAAGTATTCATCGATCTGCCGCTGATAGGGCTCGGAGCCGGGCTCGGGCTTCACGAACTGCACTATGGGCGTAGGGATCGTGAGCGCCAGCTGCGCGCTGGGCTGTTGCGCGTCGGCGGGTGCCGTAGCGGCAGGCTCGCCGGCCAATGCGCCCAGCCGCTGCGTGGCATCGCGTGCCACGACTTCGCCGGCCTTCAACGCGCGCGCGACCGCAGTGAAATCGTAGGACGCCATATCGCCCAACGCCGGCGTCAGCAGCACATCGTGCGCTCCGAGCGTGGCGAGCTGGCGCTCGGTGTCGCGTCGGACCAGGATCGCGAGCGCCTGATTGGTTACGCTGGCGATCGAAGTGAGTTTGTCGCGGGTGCGCAGCGGAAAGCCGGTGTCGACCACGATCAGCACATCCACGCCCATCGCGCGCGCCACATCGATGGGCAGGTTTTCCGCAACGCCGCCGTCCACCAGCACGCGGCCGTCGCGCTCCACGGGCGTGAGTACGCCCGGCGCGGACATGCTGGCGCGCATGGCGGTGGTCAGATCACCGGAGCCCATCACTACGGCGGCGCCGGTCTCGAGATCGGTGGCGACGGCGCGAAAGCGCGTCGGCAGGTGGTCGAAATCGTCGATGCCGGCTACGGGCAAAGTGGCGCGGCGCAGGAGCTGGGTCAGCTTCTGGCCCTGGATCAACCCGGTGGGGATCAGCAGCCGCTTGCCCTGCACGCCGAGCGGCAGGTTGACGAGAAATTCGCGGTCTTCCTGCTTGCGGCGAAAACCCAGGTCGGCGCGCGCGGGTCGATCGCGAAACGCGGCCTGCCAGTCCACTGAACTGAACAGTTGCTCGATCTGCGCGCCGCTCATGCCGCTGGCGTAGAGGCCGCCGACCACCGCGCCCATGCTGGTGCCGGCTATGGCATCGACATGCACGTGCAACTCATCGAGTACCTTGAGCACGCCGACATGCGCGGTGCCACGCGCACCGCCGCCCGAGAGCACCAGGCCCACGCGCAATCGTGGCGAGGGCGGCTCGGCCGCGGCCAGTGCGGCCGTACACAGCAGCGTGCAGAAAAGTAGTGGCGTAGCTCGCATGACACCTGGGCCGCGCATTCAGCGCCGCAATGCCCGGCAATGGTAGCACGCGTGCGGCACGCTCCCCTGCGCGTGGCACGCTTCCGTTCGCACGTCCCCTGCCCTTATGCTTGCCTCATGCTGCCCTACGGCCTGAGCCCCTTGCTGCTGATCTTCCTTGCCGTGCAGGCGGGGCTGGTCATCCATTGCTTCAAGACCGGCCGCAACAGCATGTGGATCTGGGTGCTGGTGTTCCTGCCGCCGCTGGGTCCCCTGGCCTATGTGGTGGTGGAAATTCTTCCGGAACTGTTTGGCTCGCGCGGGGCCCGGCGTGCCACCCGCGGCGTGCGCCGCGCCATCGATCCGGGCCGGGACCTGCGCCGCTTCGAGGCCGAGGCGCGCCGCAGCGGTGATGTTGCCAGCAACCAGCGCTACGCTGATGAACTGCTGCGCCAGGGCCGCAACGCCGAGGCGCAGGACATCTACCGCCAGTCGCTGCGCGGCCTCTATGAACATGACCCCAACCTGATGCTGGGCCTCGCACGAGCGCAGTTTGCCGCTGGCGAGGCCGGCGCCGCACGGGCCACGCTCGACGCACTGCGTGGCGCGAATCCCGGTTTCAAGTCGCCCGACGGGCACCTGCTCTATGCCCGTGCGCTGGAAGGCGAAGGCAACAATGTCAGGGCGCTCGAAGAATTCAGCGAACTCAGCAAGTACTACGCCGGCGCGGAGGCGGCGCTGCGCTATGCCCAACTGCAGGCACGCAGCGGCGACAAGGCGGGAGCACGCAGCACGCTGGAAAACCTGTTGGAACACGCGCGGCTGGCGCCGCGGCACTACCAGCGCGCGCAGGAAGAGTGGCTCAGCAGCGCACGTCGCGAACTCGCGGCGCTCTGATACATCGCGGACCGATTCGCCGCGCGGGGAATCGGGCGCGCTATTTCACCCGTACTTTGCGCGGATCGAACTGCGGCGGCGGAAATCTCAGCGGCAAACTCTTGAGCGTATGGCGCAGGATCTGCGCCACCGCCAGGTCGCGCAACCACTTCTTGTCCGCGGGCACCACGTACCAGGGCGCATGGGTCGTGTTGCACAACCCCAGCATGTCGCCATAGGCCTGCTGGTAGGCATTCCACTGGCCGCGCTTGGCGAGATCTCCGATTTCGAATTTCCACTGCTTGCGCGGTTCACGGATGCGCTCTTCGAGCCGCTGGCGCTGCTCAGCCTTGCTGATATGCAGGAAGATCTTGACCACCTTGATGTTGCTGGCATCCAGCATCCGTTCGAAATCATTGATCTGCTGGTAGCGGGCCTGCCAGGTGGCGCGCGCCACCAGCTCATCGACGCGCACGATCAGCACGTCTTCGTAGTGTGAGCGATTGAACACCGTGATCTCGCCACGTGCCGGCACATGCTGGTGAATGCGCCACAGGTAGTCATGGCGCAGCTCTTCGGCACTCGGCGCCTTGAAGGCCCGCACGTTGCAGCCCTGCGGGTTGAAGGCGGAAAACACGTGACGGATGGTGCTGTCCTTGCCGCCGCCATCGATGGCCTGCAGCACCACCAGCACAGCGAAGCGCCCGTCGGCGTAGAGCTTGTATTGCAGCTCGGCCAGCTCACTGCTCAGGCGCGCGAACTCGTCGCGGGCGCGCTGCTCCTGCCAACCGAAATCGCGGCTGGCCTGCTGATCCTTGAGCTGCACCCGCGAACGGGTGCGCACCCGCAGTTGCCCCGGCAGCTCCAGATGTTTGTCCGCCATCGTGCAGCCCTCGGCCTGTCAGCGGCGCCGCGGCCGGACTGCGCGTCGCACGGCCGGCACCTGTTGGGTGACGCAGTGGATGTTGCCGCCGCCGAGCAGGATCTCGCGCGCCGGCACGCCAACCACCTGTCGGCGCGGAAACAAGCGTCGCAGGATGCGCAGCGCGGCAGCGTCAGTGCGCTGATCGAGCAGCGGTGCAATCACCGCCCCGTTGGCCAGGTAGAAATTGACGTAGCTGCCCGCCAGCCGGTGACCGGCCCTCACCCGCCGCGTGCCGCGGTAGTGGACAATGCCAGCCGCCTCGCTGGCACTCATATATAGAGGGCCAGGCGACGGCAGCTTGTGGATCTTCAGCCGCCTGCCCCTGGCATCGCGCGCGTCCGACAGCCGTTCGAAGGCATCGTGTGACACGCGATACTGCGGATCGCGGCGGTTATCGCACCAGCTCAGGCACACCTCGCCCGGACGCACGAAACAGGCCAGGTTGTCGATGTGACCATCGGTCTCGTCGTTGACCACGCCCTGCCCCAGCCAGATGATTTTCTGCACACCCAGATAGTCGCGCAGCAGCGCCTCGATCTGCGCCCGTGAAAGCTGCGGGTTGCGGTTGCGATTGAGCAGGCACTGCTCGGTGATCATCAGCGTGCCTTCGCCATCGACGTGGATCGCGCCACCCTCATTGATCATCGGCGCTCGATAGCGTGCGCTGCGCTCGGCCGCCAACACCTGGGCTGCTATGGCATCATCGCGCCGGTGATCGTTGTAGATGCCGCCCCAGGCGTTGAAACGCCAGTCGACGCCGCGGCGCTGACCCGCCTTGTCGAGCAGGAAGGTCGGGCCGGTGTCACGTATCCAGGCATCGTTGCTGCCCATGGCCACCACCTGGATGTGCGGCAGCAGCGCGGCGCGCGCGAACGCCTGTTGCCGTGCGTTGACGCCGATCGTCACCGGCTCGAAGCGTGCGATAGCCGCAGCCAGCAATGCAAACGCCTGCTGCGCTGGCAGCGCGCGATCCCGCCAGATATCCGGCCGCTCGGGCCAGAGCATCCAGCAGCGCTGGTGCGGCGCAAACTCGGCCGGCATGTAGAAACCGTCTGCCGCGGGCCGCGTCTTGAGTGTCGTCAATTTGCGTTGCATGGCGCGCAGTGTGCCATGGAGTGCAGGCCTGCTGTGGTAGCATTTGCGCCTGATTTCAGCCTTCCAAACCTTCAGAGAGCACCCGACATGAGCATGCCGAGCACCGCCCAACCCGTACCTCCTGCCAGCGGCGCCAAGATCACCATCAGCGGCGGCAAGCTCAAGGTGCCCGACCGGCCGATCGTCCCATTCATCGAGGGCGACGGCACGGGCCGCGACATCTGGCGCGCGAGCGTACGCGTGATGGATGCCGCCGTGGCCAAGGCCTACGGCGGCCGCCGCAAGATCGAGTGGATGGAAGTCTATGCCGGTGAAAAGAGCTTCCAGGCTTTCAACAACTGGCTGCCCGATGAAACCGTGGCGGCCTGCCGCGAATACCTGGTGTCGATCAAGGGTCCGCTGACCACGCCCGTGGGCGGCGGCATCCGCTCACTGAACGTGGCACTGCGCCAGCTGCTCGATCTGTACGTGTGCCTGCGGCCGGTGCGCTGGTTTAAAGGCGTGCCCTCGCCGGTGAAGAATCCGGAAAAGGTCGACATGGTGATCTTCCGCGAGAACACCGAAGACTTGTATTCGGGCATCGAGTTCGAGGAAGGCACCGAGGACAACCGCAAGTTCCTCGAGTACCTGAAGAGCAACTTCCCCAAGCACTACGCCAAGATCCGTTTTCCGGCCACTTCCGGCATCGGCATCAAGAACGTTTCGCGCGAAGGCACCGAGCGCCTGTTCCGTTCGGCGGTGGAATACGCCATTGCCAACAAGCGCCGCAACGTGACCATCGTGCACAAGGGCAACATCCTCAAGTACACCGAGGGTTCATTCCGCGCCTGGGCTTATGAACTGGCCGAGCGCGAGTTCGGCGCGCAGTGCTACACCTGGCTGCAGTGGGAACGCACCAAGGCGGCGAGCGGTGAAGCTGCGGCCAATGCCGAGCAGGCGGCGGCGATCAAGAGCGGCAAGCTGCTGGTGAAAGATGCGATTGCCGACATCACTCTGCAGCAGATCCTCACGCGCGCCGACGAGTTCGACGTGGTGGCCACGCTCAACCTCAATGGCGACTACATCTCCGATGCGCTGGCTGCACAGGTCGGTGGCATCGGCATTGCGCCGGGCGCGAACATCAACTACCAGACTGGCCACGCCGTGTTCGAAGCCACGCATGGCACCGCACCCAAGTATGCCGATCTCGACCAGGTCAACCCGGGCTCGGTGATCCTCTCGGGCGAAATGATGCTGCGTTACATGGGCTGGACCGAGGCCGCGGACGCCATCATCGGCGCAATGGATCGCACCATCGCCCAGAAAGTCGTCACCTACGACTTCGCCCGCCTGATGGAAGGCGCACGCAAGGTGAAGTGCAGTGAATTTGGCGACGCGCTGATCGCCAACTTCTAGGAGTGCCGCCGATGGGCAGGATTCGCATAGTGCTCCTCGGCGCCCTCGTCACCTGGGCGGCGGCCGCGTTCCCGGCAGCCGCGGCCGCTGAGGCGATCGCGCCCCCGGCCAGGCTCACGACGCTTGCCGCTCCCGGCACGATCACTCCCGCGCGCCTGATGGACTATACGCGCGCCTTGTCGGACGACAGTTTCGAAGGCCGCTCTCCCGGCACGCACGGCGAACAAGTCACCGTCGACTACCTGGTGAAGCAGTTCAAGGCGCTTGGCCTTGCGCCTGGCAATCCCGACGGCAGCTACCTGCAAGTCGTTCCGATGACGGCCTTCAGCACCAAGCCACAAGTGAACTTCATTGCCAAGGGCCAGCGCATCGAGCTCAAGTCGCCCGATGACTACGTGGGCTGGTCGAGCGTGCGCAAGCCGCATTTCCAGTTGCGCAAGTCACCCCTGGTGTTCGTGGGCTATGGCGTGCAGGCGCCGGAATATCGCTGGGACGACTACAAGGGCATCGATCTGCACGGCAAGACCATCGTGATGTTGATCAATGACCCCGCGATTCCGGATGCCGCGCATCCGGGCGAACTCGATCCCGCGATGTTCGGCGGCAAGGCGATGACCTACTACGGCCGCTGGACCTACAAATTCGAAATCGCCGCGCGCCTCGGCGCGGCAGCCGCGATCATCGTGCACGAGACCGGGCCGGCAGCCTATCCCTATTCCGTGGTCGTCAACAGCTGGAACGGGGAGAACTATTCATTGGCGCGCGGCGGCAAGGATCCGGATTTTCCGCTCGTGGCCGGCTGGATGACGCTGGAGCGCACCCGCGAACTGTTCGGGCGCTGTGGCCTGGACTTCGACACGCTCAAGCAACAGGCGCTGAGCCGCGATTTTCATCCGGTGGCCTTGCCCGCCACGGTGAGTTTCGATGTCCACAACAGCTGGCGCGACCTGGAATCGCACAATGTGGTCGCGCGTGTGGCAGGGAGCGAGCCCAGGCGCGCCGGCGAGACGATCGTGTACAGCGCGCACTGGGATCACTTCGGCTGGAACGACAAGCTGCCAGGCGAAAAGAGCGCGCAGGTTTTCCACGGCGCGCTCGACAATGCCTCGGGTACCGCAGCGCTGCTGGCGCTGGCGGAGGCTTTCCACGACGCGGCGCCACCCGCTCGCTCGGTGCTGTTCATCGCTACTACCGGCGAAGAGCGCGGGCTGCTGGGGGCGCGCTACTACGCGCGCCACCCGCTCTATCCGCTGCGCGACACCGTGGCCAACATCAACATCGATGGCATCAATCCGTTGGGCCCGACGCGCGATGTGCGCGTCACCAGCTGGGGGAAATCGCAGCTCGATGAGCTGGTGGTCAGCGAAGCGGAGCAACAGGGGCGTAAGGCGCTGCCCGAGGCGCACCCGGAGCGTGGCAGCTTCTATCGGGCTGACCAGCTGGAATTTGCGCGCGTCGGCGTGCCGGTGATCTACCTCGGCGGCGGCTTTGATTTCATCGGCCAGAGTGCCGACTACGGTGAACACCAATCCACGGAGTTCATCGCGCACCGCTACCATCAGGTGCTCGATGTCATCCAGCCGGACTGGAGCTTTGCCGGCGGCGCACTGGATGTGCAACTGCTGTGGAAGCTCGGCGACGTACTCGCGCACAGCGACCAGTTTCCGCACTGGAAACCCAACAGCGAGTTTCGCGCACCGCGTATCCAGCAGCGCGGCAGCGACTGAGCCCCCGGCGATGACGCGCGTGGCACTGGTGACCGGCGCGGGCAGCGGCATCGGCCGGGCTGCGACGCTGGCACTGCTGAATGCCGGTTACGCCGTCGTACTGGCCGGACGTCGCCGCGAGGCGCTCGAGCAGACGCTGGCATTGGCGGCGGCGCCAGCGGCCGCACTGGCTGTCGCCACCGATGTCACCAGCGAAACTTCGGTCACCGCCTTGTTTGCCGCCATCGAGGCGCGCTACGGGCGGCTCGATGTACTGTTCAACAATGCCGGCATCGGCGCCGCGGCACTGCCTGTCGATGAACTCAGTTTCGAGCAGTGGAACCAGGTGATTGCCGTGAATCTCACCGGCAGCTTCCTGTGCGCACGTGCCGCCTTCCGGTTGATGAAGCGCCAGCGCCCTGCGGGCGGGCGCATCATCAACAATGGTTCCATTTCAGCCCAGGTGCCGCGCCCGCTCTCGGCGCCCTACACGGCTGCCAAGCACGCGATCACGGGCCTCAGCAAATCGTTGGCGCTCGATGGGCGCGCGCACAACATCGCCTGCGGTCAGATCGACATCGGCAATGCGGGCACCGACATGACCGAACGCATGAGCCGCGGCGCCCTGCAGGCCGATGGCAGCTACCGGCCCGAGGCAACGATGGCAGTCAGGCACGTGGCCGACGCCATCGTGCAGATGGCCAACCTGCCATTGGACGTGAGCATTCCCCAGATGACGATCATGGCCACGCAGATGCCCTTCGGCGGACGCGGCTGAGCACACACGCGCCAGGAGACCGGCATGCAAAGATGGATCACCATGGCCATGTTGGCGTGCTGCCTGTACGGGCTGCCGCCACGGCTGGTCGCTGCCGAGCCCGACAATGGACCGGCCACGCGTGCTGTGTATCTCGACACGAGGGGCATCGTGCGCTGGCGCGACAACGGCGAGGAAGTCGCCCTGTTTGGCGCCAACTACTGCGTGATGTCCGGCTCCGACTACCGCATGGCGGGCCTGCTCGGGAAAGACCGCAAGGCGATGATCGATGAAGACCTGGCGCAGTTCGCGCGCATGGGCTGGACCGCGCTACGACTGTGCTCCTGGGGCGATTGGGAGAACTCGGACCGCGAGGGCAACCTGGTCGTCAACGAACACGTCGACCTGCTCGACTACCTCATTGCGCGCGCGCGCGAGCGCGGCATCTACCTGCTGCTGACACCGATCCACACCTACGACCCGGCCTACGCCGACCAGCTGAACCAGCCGACGCAGAATGTCGGCTTCTCGCGCTATTTCCAGCGCAACCAGATGGGCACCGACCCGGCCTCGATTGCCGCGCAGGCGCGCTACATCGGGCAATTGCTGCGACACGTGAATCGCTACAGCGGTGTAGCGCTCAAGGATGAACCAGCGCTGCTGTTCATCGAGTTGATCAACGAGCCGGTGCACCATCCTGAAGACCGCCCGGGCTCGGTGCGCTACATCAACACGCTCGTCAAGGCAGTGCGCGACACCGGAACACGCAAGCTGACCTTCTTCAACCTTTCGCAGGACTTTGCCATCGGGCAGGCGATCCATGATTCGAAGGTGGATGGCCTCAGCTTTGGCTGGTACCCCACCAGCCTGGTGGCGGGTCATCAGCTGCGCGGCAATTTCCTGCCGTCCGTCGACGCCTATCCTGAGCTGTTGCGCGCGGATCTCGCGAACCGGCCACGACTCGTCTACGAGTTCGACCAGGCGGACCTGCTCTCGGGTTATCTGTACCCGGCAATGGCGCGCACCTTCAGGTCGGTGGGCGCACAGCTCGCCACCATGTTCGCCTACGACATGCTGCAGACGGCGCCCTTCAATCTCGGCTGGCAGACGCACTACCTGAATCTGGTGCACACACCGCGCAAGGCGATCAGCGCCGTGATCGCCGCGGAGGCCATGCGCCGGCTGCCCTCACGACAGGGTTACGGTGCCTATCCGCAGGACACGGCTTTCGGCGATTTCAGGGTGAGCTACGAGCAGGACGCGAGCCTGCTGAATGCGGACGATGCCTTCATGAACGCTGGCGACACGAGCGCCACCGCGCGCAACCCAGCGGCCCTGCAACGCATCGCGGGGCTCGGCTCCTCCGGCACCGTCAGTTACGAAGGCAGTGGCGCGTACTTCCTCGACAAGCTGAGCGATGGCCTGTGGCGACTCGAGGTCTATCCCGATGAAGTCATGGTGCGCGACCCCTTCGAGCAGCCGCAGCCGGACAAGATCGTCTCGCGGCTGCTGTATCGCCACTGGCCGATCGGCCTCAACCTGCCAGACCTGGGCACGGAGTTCCTCGCCACGCCGATCACACTGCCAGGTTCGTCGTCGACTGCAGCGCGGCACGCCAGCGCGGGCAGCGTGGCGATTGAACCCGGCGTCTGGCTGCTCAGCAGGGGCGCGGCGCCGGAGCGCAGCGCACTGCCCGCGCAGCTGCACCGCGTGGGCTTCGATGAGTATCACGTCAACGAGCGCCAAAGCTATCCGGACCTGGTGTTGTCGCTGACACCCCAGGAGTTCGTCGCCGGTGCGCCGCTCAGCCTGCGGGTGCGCGTGGCCAACGACGTGCTGCCCGATCAGGTGCGGCTGTGGGTGCGAGCGGCTGGTACCACAGCCTTTGGCCCACCCGTGGACATGCGCCGCGAGCGCGGCAATGACTACGTGGCACCGTTCGCGGCCGATGCACTGGCGCCCGGGCTCTACGAATACGCCGTCAGCACGCAGAGCGGCGTGCGCGTCACCAGCTTTCCGGGTGGCGTGGCAGGCGAACCGCATCAATGGCCGTTCCGTCTCGATCGCAGCTGGACGCTGCGCATCACGCCACCCGGCACGGCGATACGCCTGTTCAACCCGCGCACGGACTACGCGCAACTCTCGTTCGTGCGGCCGGGCGAGCAGTATCGCGATGCCTTCTTCAGGCTGTCGCCGGGCAACAGCAGCGACGAGTCGGCCCTCACACTGGACCTGCCCGAGCTGGGGCGCGACACCCCGGCACGTTACGCGGCCGCGCTCTACATCGGTGATGTGCTGGCGGCGCACGCAAGCGATGCACCGCAGGCCGATGCGCTGCAGGTCACGTTGCGAGCCGACCATGGCACACGCAAGAGCCTGGAGATCACGCTGGTCGAGAAGGATGGCACGGCCTGGAGCACCACCGTGCAGGCTGGCGCCGAGTGGGCCCGCGTGCGGGTACCGTTGGCGAGCCTGCGCGCGGGGCGCAGCATCCACATCCCGAGCCCCTATCCCGGATTATGGAATTACTGGCGCGCCAGCGCGCAGGGGCGCGGCGGCAACGACGACCGGCCGGCGCTTGCGCAGCTCGAACGACTACAGCTGACGGTGATGCCGAACCAGGGTGAGCGCGCAGGCGAGGATGCCAGCGGCGTATCGGTGCAGTCGGTCGAGCTGGGCTTCGCGCCTCACTGAGCGTAGCTGAAGCTCTGCTGCGCCGCGGCCACGCCACTCGGACGCAGCAAGGTCACGATCAGTTTGCGCTTGTTGCCCGCCGCATCGCGCGGCACCGCGCCAGTCACGCTCTCGGGTGTGCGCAGGTCGCCCAGCGCCTGTGAGCCCGTCAGCGTCAGATCGCCATGTTCATCCAGCAGCTTCCAGCTGAGCTGGTAACCGTGCAGCGGATACGACGGCAACTCGGTCGCGGCATTGGCGGTCACCGTCACCACGAAGCCGCTGGCGGGAGCGCCGGCCTTTGCAACCCAGCGCGCATCGATGTGGGCCGGCGCATTGAGTCGTTGCCAGACGGCAAATGAAGGCTTGTGGTGCCTGGCCTCATCGACCACGCCGTGCTCCACGAATCCCTCGACCAGCCCTGGCGCGAGATTGCGGCGTGACTTGTAGTCCTGGTAACACCACAGCATCGCGCCGCCGATCCAGTCGCGCGCCGCCAGCATCGGCATCTGCTGTTCGAGCACGCGTATCCTGGCCGGATCGGCATCGGCCGGATTAGGGGCAAACAGGCCCGGATATCCCATCTCCGAGATGATCACCATCTTGCCGGGGAACAACTCATTCACGCGATCGAGCGCCGGCGCAAGCGCTTCCGATGGCCCATGCCAGCTGCCGTAGTACTGGTTCATCATCAGGAAGTCCGCTTCGCTGGCCGCCGTCTGATTGGCATTGGCCAGCTTGCCCAGGTTGTCATCGGCGAAGCTCACGGGCCGTTCCGGGTCGAGCTCGCGGATCAGCTTGCGCATGGCCCGGAAGTAGGCCACGCCGGCGGCGCTGTGCATCGCGCTTTCGTTGGCCACGCTCCAGGCGAAGATGCTCGGGTGATTGGCTGACTGCTCGATCACCTCGCGCATCTGCTGCTGCGCCAGCGCCAGCACCCTGGGATCGGCAAGTTGCGCTTCGCTGAACTGCCAGAGCGGAATCTCCGGAATCAGCAGGATGCCGTGCCGGTCGGCGTAATCGAGAATGAAGGGATTCTGCGGATAGTGCACCGGGCGCGAGAGCGTGGTGTTCAGCAGTTTCAATTCATCGTAGTCGCGGCGCATGGTGGCCTGGCTTTCGGCCAGCCCTTCCGCGGGCGAATCTTCATGGCGTGCAATGCCCGTGAGTCGCACCCGCTCGCCGTTGATCATGAGATGCCGGTCGCTGATCACGATCTTGCGCAGCCCGAAGGTATCGGTGTGGGAATCGAGCGCGGCGTCCGCTTCGCCCAGCAGCTCCACGTTCATGCGATACACATTGGGCTGGTCGATGCTCCACAACCTGGGCTTGGAAAGCGACAGGCCCAGCGCAACTTCCTGATCGCCACCGCTCAACACGATCGCCTGCGTAGCGCTCGCCGCAACGCGATTGTCCGGATCCAGCGCGCTCACCCGTATCCGTGCCGCGCCGCCGGCCGGCTGAGCACTGTGCAGCAGCACCCGATCACTGACCTGCCATCCGCCAGCGCTGATGTCGCTGCGGATGTTCTGGCGAACCACCCAGCTCGGTCCGCTGGTACTGAGCCACACATCGCGCACCACACCACCGTAGGTCCACCAGTCATACCAGGCCAATGGCTGGCCACGCGCGCCGAAGCCCGGAATAGTCGATGCGGTCGGCCGGTTGTCGATGCGCACGGCCAGATAGTTGGTGGCGCGCAGGAGCGGTGTGATGTCGAACGAATAGGCCGTGAAGCCACCCTCGTGACTGCCAATCTCGACGCCGTTCAGCCACACGCGCGCCTGGTAGAAGGTGGCGCCGAAGTTGAGCCTGACGTGCGCCTGTGCATCGTGCGCCGGCGCCGCGAAGCTGCGGAAGTACCAGCCCACGCCCATGTAGTCATGCAGCCGGCCGACATTCCAGGTGTGCGGCACATTGACGTTCTCGGTGCCTGGCGGCAGTTTCGATTGCCAGGCGAAGAAATCGCCGAACTCATCCGGGTCGGGCCGGAATTGCCAGCCCTGATCGAGATCGCTGCGGGTCGCGGCCACCACCGGTGATGCGCACAGCGCAGCGAACAGCGCGAGCGCGGGCCACAGTGCCGCGCCAACTACCCTGGAAACTGGATTCATGGCATCACCTGCCCGCCGTTGACGTGAATGAGTTGCCCCGTGATATAGCCGCTGAGCTGTTGCGAGGCCAGGAACAGGAACGCGCCGACGCAATCGTCGGTGGTCCCGATGCGGCCCAGATGCACGGAGCGACGCATCGCCTCCATGCGCTCCGGCGGAGTCGCGTCATGGAACGGCGTCTGCACCACGCCGGGCGCAACCGTGTTGACGCGGATATTGTCGGCAGCAAACTCGCGCGCCAGATGGCGGCTCAGGTTGTGCACCCAGGCCTTGGATGCACCATAGATTCCAGCACCAGGACCGCCGCCATCCAGCGCGGCGATTGAACCCACGTTGATCATCGCCCCGCCGCCACGCGACTTCATGGGCACGGCTGCAGCCTGACAGGTGCCGAGCACCGCGCGGGCATTGAGGTCGAACACAGCGTCCAAAAAGGCGTCGTCGGCCTCGAGTATCGGCCGACGGCTGACCAGGGCGCCGGCGCAGTTCACCAGGATGTCGAGGCCCTGCAGCGCGAGCGTCGCTTCTCGCACCAGTTGTTGCGGAGTGCCCCTGGCGGTCAGATCGCCCTGCAGCAGTACGGCCCGCCCGCCCGAGGTCGCCACATCCCTCGCGACCGACCGGGCGCCATCGGCATTGCTGTGCCAGTGCAGTGCCAGGTGCGCGCCCTGTGCGGCCAGGGCCCGGCTGACCGCTGCACCAATGCCGGAACTGGCGCCTGTGACCAGCACGCACTTGTCCTTCAGGTCATCGATACGAACCATGGAGCCACGGCCGGATTCTGTAGTGATATTTCATTTATATTATAATATTTCGGCAGTTCGCCAGCCACAATAGCACCGCGCCGCGCACTGTGCCCTGTCGTGGGCGGCAGCAGGGCTGTTGGCCGTGGTTCGCAATGGCGATATGATCGGTTCCGATGGCCCAATAAAGAACACCGCTCTGCTGACCATCCACAACAATTTCCTTGCCGGCGACTGGGGCACCAGCAATCTGCGCCTGTTCCTGTGCGACGCGGCGGGCACGGCACTGGACAGCAGCGCGGGCCCAGGAGCCGCCGAGTCCAGCGGCCGGTTTGACGCCGTGTTTTCCGGCCTGACCGCCAGGTGGCGCGAGCGTCACGGCCCGCTGCCGGCGGTGCTGTGCGGCATGGTGGGCTCGAACTTCGGCTGGCGCCAGGCACCCTATGTCAGTTGCCCGGCCAGCCCGGATCAGATCGGCGCAGGCTGCGTGTCACCCGACGATGCTGCCTCCCGCGATGCCGCGATTCGTATCGTGCCGGGACTGCGCTGCCAGAATCGCTTTGGCGCCCCCGACTTCATGCGCGGCGAAGAGACGCAGATCCTGGGCGCGTTGCAGCTCGATCCGGCCTTGCGTAGCGGACGTCAGCTGTTGTGCCTGCCCGGAACACACAGCAAGTGGGCGGTACTCGAAGATGGCGTGGTGATGGCGTTCAACACGGCCCCGACGGGCGAGCTGTTCGCGATCCTGAAGGAACACAGCGTGCTGGTGCAGCGCCCCGCGACAGACGATGCCGCTGCCAACGACGCGGCCTTCGAGCGCGGCCTGCAGCAGGTCAACGCCTTTCCGCAGGCGCAACTGCTGCATCGCCTGTTCGAGTGTCGTGCGCGCATGCTCTCTGGCGAGCTCGAGGCCGGGGCAACGGCTGCATTCCTGTCCGGCCTGCTGATTGCCAGCGATGTCGGCGGCGCTTGGCCGCTGCTGGCGCAGCCCGCTGCAGCAGCGCCGGTGCAACTGATCGGCGCACCCTCGCTCACCGCCCTCTATGCAAAAGCACTTGCCAGCCGGCAGCGCGATGCCCGACAGCTTGATGGCGCGAGCGCCTCGCTGGCCGGCTTGACGCGGATTTTCCAGCACCAGCAGGCAGGGGGCAGCCGGCGTGACACACACTGATCCACAACGGCGCGATACATCGATAGTCGCCATTTTGCGCGGCGTGTTGCCCGACCAGGTGCTGGCGGTGGCAGCAGCGCTCTATGCAGCGGGTATCCGCACCATTGAAGTGCCGCTGAACTCGCCCGACCCCTACAACAGCATTGCCGCCCTCGCCCGCTGGTGTCCGGCCGATTGTCTGGTCGGTGCCGGCACGGTACTGAGCATCGACCAGGTGCAGCGTACGCACGCTGCCGGCGGGCGACTGATGGTGTCACCCAATACCGATCCTGCCGTCATCGGCGCCGCCGTGAAACTCGGGCTGCAGGCGATGCCGGGATTCGCCACCGCCACCGAAGCCTTCGCGGCCCTGCAGGCCGGGGCGCGCGACCTGAAGTTGTTTCCGGCCGTCAGCCATCCGCCCGGACACCTGCGCGCCCTGCGCTCGGTACTGCCGGCCGATACCGGTATTTTTCCCGTGGGTGGTATTGGTGCGAAGGATATTGCCGTATGGTTGGCGGCTGGCGCGACCGGGTTTGGCTTCGGCTCCGAAGTATTTCGTCCGGAGTACAGTGTCGAGGATATCGGCCGGCGCGCCCGCGAGCTGGTGGCGGCCTATGCGCAGGCGCGCGGCGCAACGGGCTGACCGCGGCTCATTGACCAGTACAGAACAACAACGTGGGGGACAGCAGTGAAACTTGCAACTCTTGATATCGCGATCGTCTGCATCTATGCCGTGGCCATCTTCCTGCTCGCACAGTGGGTGTCGCGCGAGAAAGGCAGCCACCAGAAAGACGCGCAGGATTACTTCCTCGCCAGCCGCGCACTGCCCTGGTGGGCCATCGGCACTTCGCTGATCGCCGCGAACATCTCCGCCGAGCAGATCATCGGCATGTCGGGCTCAGGTTACGTGATCGGCCTCGGCATCGCCTCCTACGAGTGGATGGCCGCCATCACGCTGCTGATCGTCGGCAAGTACTTCGTGCCGATCTTCCTGAAGAACAGCATCTACACGATGCCCGAGTTCCTCGAGCGGCGCTTCAACACCACGGTACGCACGGTGATGGCCATCTTCTGGCTGGGCGTGTACGTGTTCGTGAACCTGGTCGCCATCCTGTGGCTGGGTGCAACCGCAGTGCATACCGTCACGGGCATGGACGTCCAGGTCGCGGTGATCGCGCTGGGCGTCTTCGCCGGCGCGTATGCGCTGTACGGCGGCCTCAAGGCCGTGGCCCTCACCGACATCGTGCAGGTGTCGCTGCTGGTGATGGGCGGACTCATCATCAGCTACATCGCACTCGACCGGATCTCCGGCGGCGCCGGCGTGCTGGCGGGCTTCCATGAGCTGACCACGCGCTTCCCCGACAAATTCCACATGATCCTGCCCTCGAGCAGCCCGAACTACAAAGACCTGCCGGGCCTGTCGGTATTGCTGGGCGGCATGTGGGTGATGAACGTCTCGTACTGGGGCTTCAACCAGTACATCATCCAGCGCGCGCTCGGCGCCAAGGATATTCGCGAGGCGCAGAAGGGCATGGTGCTGGCCGCATTCCTGAAATTGCTGATGCCGGTGATCATCGTGTTGCCTGGCATCGCCGCCGTGGCGTTGGCGCCGAACCTGGGCCGTCCGGATGAAGCCTACCCGCACCTGATGGCGATGCTGCCCAGCGGCATCCTGGGCCTGGTGTTCGCCGCGCTGATCGCGGCGATCGTGGCCTCGCTCGGTTCCAAGATCAACTCGATCGCCACCATCTTCACGATGGATGTGTATCGGCCACGCCGCCCCGATACCTCACCGCAAAAACTGGTGATGATCGGCCGCCTGGCGGCCGTCACGGCCTTGCTGATCGCGATCGTGTGCGCCAAGCCGCTGCTGGGCAGTTTCGATCAGGCCTTCCAGTACATCCAGGAATTCACCGGCTTCTTCACGCCTGGCATCTGCGTGATCTTCCTGCTCGGCATGTTTTGGGCTCGCTGCACGGCACTGGGTGCGCTGGTGGCCGCTGTCGGCTCGGCGGTACTTTCCATCGTACTGAAGTATGCGGCTCCGGCCCTGCCCTTCATGGATCGCGTCGGCGTGGTATTCCTCGCCTGCCTCGCCATCGCCGTCGTGCTCTCGCTGATGCAGAAGCCCAGCCAGGCCGCGCTGCGTGTCGAACTCAAGCAGATCGACTACTCCACCAGTACGGGCTTCAACATCGGCGCCGCGGTGGTCACGCTGATCCTGGTGGCGCTCTACGCCGTGTACTGGTAATGGGTTCCGGGCGCGTGTCGCCATTGCAACCCTTCGATGTCATCGCCACGCGCAATATCGTCGGCGAGGGCATCCTCTGGAACCCGCACCGGGGCGAGCTGTGGTGGACTGACATCGAGAGCGGCAGGCTGCACTGTTACGACTGGGCGCGACGTGCGCTCGAGGTGTTCGCCACACCCGAGCGCGTCGGCTCCTTCGGCCTGGTGGCGGGTTCGAGGCAGTTGATCACTGCCTTCGCGAGCGGCGTCGCGCTCTACGATGTGCGCGCCGGCAAGGTGGACTGGATGGTACGACCGCCCGAGGTCGTGCCCGGCATCCGCTTCAACGATGGCCGGGTCGATCGACAGGGCCGCTTCTGGTGCGGCACGATGTCAGAGAGTGCGCAGCGCCCGGCCACGGGCTGCCTGTATGCCATGGGGCGCAACGGTCGCTGGCAACGCCACCTCGAGGGCGTGCGCATCTCGAACGGACTGTGCATGAGCGCGGATGGCACCAGGCTGTATTTTGCCGATTCGCCGACGCAGGTGATCCAGGAATACGAGTTGCTCGAGCCCGAGGGTCGGTTGGGCAAGCGCCGCGAATTCGCCCGGACTGCGGCGAACACAGCGCCTGACGGCGCCGCGATCGATGCCGAAGGTTGCCTGTGGAGTGCGCAATGGGGCTCGGGCTGCGTGGTGCGCTACACGCCCGACGGCAAGATCGAACGCAGGCTTGCCGTGCCAACGCGTCAGCCCACCTGCGTGTGCTTTGCCGGCCCCGATCTCGATGTGTTGTGCGTGACCACTGCCAAGGAGAACCTCGACGCGGCCACGCTGCGGGCCGAACCCGATGCCGGCGCCGTGTTTCTCTATCGCACTGGCGTGCGCGGCCTGCCGGAGTCGGAATACCGGCGATGAACACGCGCGAGCGCGGCCAGAACCTGACCTACAGCATTGCCAATCACATTGGCATCGCGATCGTCACGGGTGTCTATTCGAAGGAAAATCCGATTCCGATCGAGGCTGATCTCTCGACGAAATACGGGGCCAGCCGCCCGGTACTGCGCGAAGCGGTGAAGATGCTGACCGCCAAGGGCCTGCTCGGCGCCAGGCCGCGGCGTGGCACCTGGGTACAACCCGAGGCACACTGGAACCTGCTCGACCCCGATGTGCTGGGCTGGCTGCTGCAGCGCAAGTTCTCCGCCGCGCTGCTGATCGAGTTCACCGAATTGCGACTGGCCGTGGAGCCCGCGGCGGCCATGCTGGCGGCACGCACGGCCGGTGTTGCGGAAAAAGCCGCCCTGAGCGCTGCGATCGGGCGCATGCAGGCCGCCGAGCAGGGCGATGATGATCCGCTGGAATCCGATATCGCCTTCCATGTGGCGGTGCTGCAGGCCAGCCGCAATCGTTTCTACGCGCAGCTCACGGGCTTCACTGCCACGGCGCTGCGTTTCAGCATCCGCATGACCAACCGCTACAAGGGTGTGCGCCTGGCGAGCGTGGCGGCACACAAGAAGGTGTCGGATGCGATCCTGGCTGGCAAGCCGGCCGCCGCCGGCGAAGCGATGCGCAGGTTGATACAGGAGGCGCTGCGCATCATGAAGAAGCGTCAGGCCGAATCCGCCTCGCGCAAAAGCAGCCCGGAGGCATGACGGTGAAACACAGCATCGCGATCGTGGGCCTGGGCAAGATCGCCCGTGACCAGCATGTGCCGAGCATTGCGGGCAGCGACAGCTTCGAACTGGTCGCAGTGGCCAGCCCGCACAACCGGCACGAGACGCTGCCGAGCTACCCGGATCTCGGATCGCTCCTGCAGGCCACGAAGAACCTGTCGGCCGTTGCCCTGTGCACCACGCCGCAGGCGCGCTTCGAGACCGCGCGCCTGGCGCTCTCGCACGGCTGCCACGTCCTGCTGGAAAAGCCGCCAGGCATGACGGTGAGCGAAGTGCAGATCCTGATCGGGCTGGCACGATTGCGAGGCGTCGCGCTGCACGCCTCCTGGCATTCGCGCCATGCGAATGGCGTCGAGCCCGCGCGCACCTGGCTCGCGACACGCAAAGTACGCAAAGTCTCGGTGGTGTGGAGGGAAGACGTACGCGTCTGGCATCCGGGTCAGACCTGGATATGGCAGGCCGGCGGCCTGGGCGTGTTCGATCCGGGCATCAATGCGCTGTCGATACTCACCCGTATCCTGCACGATCCGCTGATCCTGAAGGATGCCGAGCTGGCAGTGCCTGAGAATTGCGAGACGCCGATCGCAGCCCGGATGCAGCTCGTCAGCACGGGCGGCGCCGAGGTGCATACCGATTTCAACTTCCTGCATACCGGCACGGCCAGCTGGGATATCGAGGTGGAAACCGATCGCGGCCACCTGACCCTGCACCACGGCGGCAGCGAGATGCAGGTGGATGGCCGACCGGTCACACTCGCACAAGGCACGGAGTACGGGCGCCTGTATGCGCACTTCGCCGGCATCGTGCGTGCGCGGCACATCGAGGTCGACCTGGCGCCGTTCGAACTGGTGGCCGACGCTTTCATGTGCGGGCGGCGCGTGACGGCACCACCGTTTACGCCCTGAGAGCGGCCCTCAATACACTTCGCGCTGGTAGATGCGCGCACCCTGCCCCGGGAACACGCCGAAGCTCGCCATGGCGCCGGGGTTCGAGGGCACGCCGGAACTGGCATTCCACAGGTATTGCAGCCACGCGGGCGCCGTGGCCGTCACCGTCGCTGCTCCGGAATTGCCGCTGCCCGGCGCGGCAAAGATCAGGTTGAAGTTGCCAGCCACAGCCTTCGGGTAGTAGCTGTTCGCGGCCGCCACCGGGCAACCCATGCCGGAGGGTCCACCGCTTCCGGTATCGCGCACGCAAGTCTCACCGGCCTGCAGGTTCTGCTGGTAGCTCGCGAGGCTGATCGTGGGCGCCGTGGTGCAGGAATCCGCTGCATTGGTGACAAAGCCCTGCGTGTTGTTCAGGTAGTACTGGGTCGTGAGCGCCATCGGCAGATCGAGCAGCTCGGAGCCGACCGCATTGTTGAGGTTCAGGCGCCCGTAGTACTGCTGTGCGCTGGTACTGAAGGACATGCCCGTGCCAGACCCGAAGGTCACGGGATTCGGTGCCGTCACGCCATCCTGGTCGATCACATTGATCGCGAGCGCGATGTTGCCGGCGAACGGCGCGATGGCACTGCCACGCACGTACTTGATGCCGGTGCCCGCATCGAAAGTCAGCGTGCCCTGCCCGGTACCGAGATCCGCGATGGCCGGGTCAGAGGTAGTGGCTGGCAGTCCCGTGGTGTCCAGCGCCGGGCTGGCAGGTGTGGGTGTGTAGCTGCGTCCCGTCAGCGAACTGTTCACGAGGCGGAACAGCGAGCCGGTGTAGTTCTGCGTCGTGGCACCGCCAAAGGCCTGGGGCGTCAGCGTGATCACCGGCGCCACGGTGTATTTCAGCGGCTGGCCGAGGTAGCTGAAACTGCCGGCACTGCAGCCGGTGCCCAGCACCGGCACATTGAGCGCCACACTGAAGGCATTCGGTATGAAGCGGCCGACATTGCCGGTCAAGGTGCCGTTCACTGCGCCACTGCCCAGGTAGTTGGCTACTGTCGGCCGCAACGTGACGATGCCGACCTCAGGCCACGCGAAGGCAGTACCCGAGGCCACACCGGCGCTGTAGGTGCCAAAACTGCCGCTGACATTCGGATTGTGGCCGCTCGCGGGCAGCACCAGCGTGGGCGTCAGCGTTACTGCCGCGGGTGAGGTTTCCTGCCCGAAGTTCGGCGTGGCATTGCCTTGCAGGTTGCTGGCCGTGACCGTGGCGCTGAATGATTGCCCGGCGCCGATGAACACCGTGCCGGATGCGGTGCCGGCCGCCGGATTCGCGAAGCTGTCGCTGGTGCGGCGGATGTTGCCGAGCTTCAGTGTGTAGGGTTGCACGACGAACTGGCTGCTGCCATTCATATACGTGCCCGAACCCGCTCCGCTCCGTAGCGGGATGTTGTAGCGCGCATAGAGCGTGAGCTGCCCGGCATCCGAGTAGTTCAGCACCAGCGGTGCCTCGGCATTCGCGGTACTGAATCTCAGCGGCACCGTGGTGTAACTGCTGACAGCGCTGTTGGGGTTCGAAGCAATCGCGGTCGTGATGCCGTTGTTGGTGAGTGTGAACGACTGACCGACCACGCAAGTGGTCGGATTGTTGCACTGGTAGGCGAGCGAGATGTTCACCGTGGTCCCGCTCGGGAAGGCCGCCACGCAGGCGCCGGTGTTGGTGTCGGTACGTATCGCCTGTAGTGCCAGCGTCTGTGTCGAGGCCGATCCGGCCAGCAGTGTGTTGATCGCGGTGCCCACGTTGCTGCCGTTGGTGATGCGGAAGCCCGAGGGCGCAAAGGTGATTGCGGGATCTTCGCTGGCCTGCGCGGTACCTGACTTTTCCGTAACCGTGCCGTCCAGCACATTGACTGACATCGTTTCGGGATGGGTATCCAGCAGCGAGAGCACCACCGAGCCTGAGTCACCGGAGGAAAAGGTATAGGTCGCGGTGCCGCTATCGGCAGCACCG
>Ga0075018_10000052_pt1 | contig 25845 bp, 24 predicted proteins | sample ColStrG_CSR_2014_FD_71471 | JGI IMG/M metagenome (GOLD analysis project Ga0075018, IMG submission 71471) | Freshwater sediment microbial communities in response to fracking from Pennsylvania, USA - Cold Stream Run_MetaG_CSR_2014 | ecosystem: Environmental > Aquatic > Freshwater > Creek >... | reverse complement strand
CCTTCAGGCAGCGCCGCTGGTTCGAGCGCGAGCCCGGCTGCGAGCCCGGCTGCGAGCCCGGTCGCTGGCGCGCATGCGCCGCCCACCGCGAGCCTCACGCACACGCAATTCATCGACAGGATCTGGCCCTATGCCGAGCAGGCCGCCAAGCGCATCGGAGTCGCCATTGAGACCGTGATCGCGCATGCCGCGCTCGAGACGGGGTGGGGCCGTCACCTGCCCGCGGCCGCATCTGCGGCTGATGCTGCAACGGGTACGGCGGGCGGCAACAATCTGTTTGGCATCAAGGCCGGCGCCAACTGGCGTGGCGGGTCGGCTGAATCGCGCACCACGGAATACGTGGGCAGCAGTGCCGGCAGCGTGCAGGCGCCGTTTCGCAGCTATGCGTCGATGGCCGCCGGCTTCAATGACTACGCCAATCTGTTGACCGGCAATCCGCGCTTCGCCAGCGCGCTCAACCAAGGCAACGATGCGGCGGCCTTCGCGCAGGGCCTGCAGCGCGGCGGCTACGCCACCGATCCGGCTTATGTACACAAGCTGGTGACCACCGCAGCGGCGGTGCGTGAATTCACCGCGCAGTCCGCGCTCAAGATTGACGCATCGGTGCCGACAACTGCCGGTACGGGATCAGTCTGATGATCGATCGCAACCACCGCGCAGGCGGGAGTCACAATGGCTGACATGCTGACAACCGGTGTCTCGGGCCTGCTGGCCTTCCAGCGCTCGCTCGACACCACCAGCCATAATATTGCCAATGCCAGCACTCCGGGCTACAGCCGGCAGAACGCCGAGCTGATGGCGCGGCCTGCCGATGCCTTTGGCAGCGGCTGGATCGGCAATGGCGTCGACATCTCCACGGTGCGACGGCTCTATGACACGACGCTGGCAGGGCAGGCGCGCAGTGCCGGCAGCAACTTCCAGCAGCTCGATACCTTCAGCACCTATGCGGGGCGCCTCGACAACCTGTTCAGCGATACCAGCACGGGCCTGGCGACCACGCTGCAGAAATTCATCAATTCCGTGCAGGCGGTGGCCGATGCACCGGCCTCGATCACCTCACGCCAGGTGCTGCTGAGCCAGGCGAGTGCGCTCGCGGACCGGCTCAAGAGCTACAACACCAGCCTCGACAACATCAACGGCCAGCTGAGCTCGCAGCTTGCCAGCGAGGCCACGGCGGTCTCGACCATCGCCAGCAACATCGCCACGCTCAATCAGCGCATCGTCGCCGCGCAGGGCATCAACGAACAGCCACCCAACGACCTGCTCGATCAGCGTGACAAGCTGGTGGCGGATCTGGCCACGCATGTGTCGGTCAGCACCGTGATGCAGAGTGATGGCTCGATGAATGTCTTCATCGGCAACGGCCAGGCACTGGTGATGAACAGCGCTGCCGTCAAGCTCAGTACCTCGGGAGATCAGTTCTCCGCCACGCGTACGCGCCTGGTACTGCAAACGCCGGCCGGCTCGAGCGACATCACCGATTCGGTCAGCGGCGGCAAGATCGGCGGCCTGTTGCAGTTTCGCAGCGAAATGCTCGATCCGACCCGCAATACCGTCGGCCAGGCGGCGGTCACGCTCGCCAACCTGGTCAACACGCAACAGGCGGCGGGCCTGGACCTGCGCGGCCAGATCGGTACGGACCTGTTTGCGGTCGGCGGTGTCGCGGTCAGCGCCTCGAACCTGAATGCCGGCAGCGCCGGCGCCACGGTCACGCGCAGCGACCCCACCGCACTGACCACCGCCGACTATCAGCTGTTGTTCAATGGCAGCGCCTGGCAACTGACCCGCACCGACACCGGCGCTGCGGTCGCGATGACGGGTACAGGCGTCGCGGCAGATCCGTTCGTGGCCGATGGACTCTCGATCGTGGTCAACGGCACGCCGCAAGCGGGCGACCGGCTGCTGATCGAGCCGACGCGCGCCGCCGTGGCGGGCATGTCCGTGTTGATCACGCAGCCGGAAAAGGTCGCCGCTGCAGCCGCGGTGCTCACCAGCGCCGCCACGGCCAACAGCGGCAACGCCAGCATCGACGCCGGCTCGGTGCCCAACACAGCCGCCTGGGTACGGGGTGACTACACGCTCAGTTTCACTTCCGCCACCACCTGGCAGGTCACCGATGCGGCCAGTACTGTGGTCGCCAGTGGCGGCTACACCTCCGGCACACCGATCAGCTTCAACGGCGTGAAGGTCACCCTCAGCGGCACGCCGGCCAGCGGCGACAGCTTCTCGATCAAAGACAACATCAACGGGAGCGGCGACAACCGCAACGCGCTGCAGATCGCCGCCGTACTCGGTAAACCCATACTCAACGGCGGCACGGTGTCGCTCAGTGACACGGTCGGCCGGCTGATCGGCAACATCGGCGTGCAGACCAACCAGGCGCAGACCGGTCGCGATGCCCAGCAGCTGGTAATGAACGATGCCAACACCGCGATGAGCAATCTCTCGGGCGTGAACCTCGACGAAGAGGCCGCCAACCTGGTGCGCTACCAGCAGGCCTACCAGGCCGCCGCCAAGGTGATCAGTGTTGCCAACAGCCTGTTCCAGTCACTGCTCGACGCCACGAAGTAACCGCCATGCGCATCGCCACCGCCACCATGTACCAGCTGGCCACGCAGGCCCTGCTCAGCCAGCAGGCCGCGCTGGCGAAATCCCAGAACCAGATCGCGACCGGCAAGCGCGTGCAGACGCCATCCGACGATCCGGTGGCTGCCGTGCAGCTGCACGAGCTGGCGCGCGCGCAGTCGCAGTATGAGCAGTACGACAAGAACAGCACCGCGGTCACTGGCCGGCTGCAGCTCGAGGAGCAGGCGCTGGCCGATGCCGGCACGGTGCTGCAGCGTGCCCGCGAGCTGGTGGTGCAGGCCAACACCGCCACGCTGAGCGACGGCGATCGCAAGTCCATCGCCACCGAGCTCAAGGCCAGGCTCGATGAGCTGATGAGCATCGGCAATCGCAAGGACTCCAACGGCGAATACCTGTTTTCCGGCTATTCGAGCGCCACGCAGCCGTTTGCGCGTGGTGCCAGCGGCAGCGTGCAGTACTTCGGCGACAGCGGCGCGCGTGGCGTGGAAGTGGACGCCGGCCTGCAGATCCAGGACAGCGATCCGGGCAACCAGCTGTTCATGAACATTCCGGCCGGCAACGGCCTGTTCGTGAATGCCGCCCGCGCCGCCAACACCGGCAGTGGCGTCATCGATGCCGGCTCGGTCACCAGCCGTGCGGCCTGGGTCCCCGATGCCTATACCGTCAGTTTCACGACACCCGGTACCTGGCAGGTGACCGACAGCGGTGGCGCGAGCGTGGCCAGCGGCAACTACAGCAGCGGCGGCGCGATCGCCTTCCGCGGTGTGCAGGTGGGCATCACGGGCGCGCCCGCGGCGGGCGATCAGTTCACCGTGAGCAGCGCCGGCACCCAGGATGTGTTCACCACACTCGATGGCATCGTCAACGCGCTGCAGGCCGGCGCCAGCACCGATGCGCAGCGTGCCCAGTTCAACTCCGCGCTCAATGGCTCGCTGCAGCAGCTCGACCAGGCGAACAACCAGCTGCTCAATGTCCGCTCGCAGGTTGGCGCACGGCTCTCGACACTCGATGATGGCAACAGCTCCAGGGCAACGCAGCTCACGGACCTGCAGACCGCCGCCGGCCAGCTCGGCGATCTCGACTACGCTGCCGCAGTATCCAAGATGAGCCAGCAGTACGTGGGCCTGCAGGCCGCGCAGCAGTCTTTCGCCAGCATTGGCAAGCTCTCGTTGTTCAACTATCTGTGACGCACTGTCGCTTTCGCACTGTGACGCAATCGACAAAACACCGCATCTTGCTCTGTGGCCGGCTTAAGTTTGCCGCTCCAGCCACCGATACAGCTCCCGAACGGGAAAGCGATCAGCAGATTGCCTCTCAAATCAAGCACAGCGCTGTGGGCATCGGTCCGGGCGCCAGAGTAACCGAACAGGAGAAGTTTCAATGGCTCTCATGATTAACACCAATGCGATGTCGCTGAATGCCCAGCGCAATCTGACGACGTCGCAGAGCAGTCTCAAGGAAGCCCTGCAGCGGCTGTCGTCCGGCTTGCGCATCAACAGCGCCAAGGATGACGCGGCTGGCCTGGCCATTGCCTCGCGCATGACCACGCAGATCAACGGCCTCGACCAGGCGCAGCGCAATGCCAACGACGGCATCTCGCTGGCGCAAACCACGGAAGGCGCCTTGCAGGAAGTGACCAACAACCTGCAGCGTATCCGCGAGCTGGCTGTGCAGTCGGCCAACGCCACCAACAGCACCAGCGATCGTCAGGCCCTCGACCAGGAAGTGCAGCAGCGCCTGGCGGAAATCGACCGCATCGCCCTGCAGACTTCATTCAACGGCCAGAAGGTGCTCGACGGCTCCTTCGGCAATGCCACGTTCCAGATCGGCGCCAACGTCGGCGAGTCGATCGGCGTGAACCTCTCCACCAGCATGCGTACCAGCGCGATCGGCCGCACCGCCGACTACGTGGGCAACGGCACGGTCTATGATTCAACCGTCGCGGTGGGCCAGCAGGGCGCCGGCGTGACGACCGCCAATGCGCTGACCTCGGGCTCGCTGAAGATCGCGATCGGCTCGAATGCCGCCATCTCGGTCGGCGCTTCGGCTGCCGGTTCTGGCGCGGGCCAGGCTGCGGGCAGCGCCTACGCCAAGGCCGCGGCGATCAATTCCGCCGGTATCCCGAACCTGACCGCCAGCGCGCAGTCGAGCGTGCAGGTGGCCTGGGCCGATGTGACGACCGCCGGTTACGGCCTGTCGATCAACGGCGTGGCGGTACAGTCGAACTACGACGGCTCGGCCACGACGCTGACCGGCGATGCTGCCGCTGCTTCGATCAATGCCAACACGGGCGCTACGGGCGTTACGGCCAGCTTTGATACCGGCGTGCTGACGCTGTCGGCATCGGACGGCCGCAACATCATAGTCGATCAGACACTGGGTGCCGGCACGGCCAACCTCGGTCTGCATGGCACGGCCGCCGGCGTCAACAACACGGTCAACGCCGCGTTGAACTTCGACACGGCCGCAGGCGCTTCGCTTGCCACCAAGACGGCTGTCGGTACGGTGCACCTCGTGTCACTCGATACCGTCACGCTGAGTGGCGCGGGTGCTGCGGACATCGGCTACGCCGCGGCGACGCTGTCCCTGGGCAATGCGGCCCTCAACAGCGCCTCGGTCAGCTCGGTGGCCAAGGCCAACGCGACCATCAACGCGATTGATGCGGCATTGACCTCGGTCAGTTCACTGCGTAGCACCCTCGGCGCTATCCAGGGCCGCTTCGAATCAGTGGTCAGCAGCCTGCAGACCGCCTCGGAGAACCTCTCGACCTCGCGCAGCCGCATCCAGGATGCGGATTTCGCGTCCGAGACGGCCAAGCTGACGCGCGCGCAGATCCTGCAGCAGGCGGGTACGGCAATTCTGGCGCAGGCCAATGCCTCACCGCAGAGCGTGCTGAAGCTCCTGCAGTAAGAGTCCTAGTCAACGGCAAGGAGCCCATGATCAGACTCGCAAGAGTCGCAAGGCTGACGGAGACCGGCGCATGCCGGTCTCCGTTTTGCTGCGCGTTGCAAATCTGTAAGCAGGGACGGCGCCGCAATGTCCAGTGAGTTGCCGGTGGGTGTGTTGACGACGACTCCGGCCGTGTCGGCCCCGGTGCGCGCGGCCTCCCATGGGCACCGCAGCCCGCAGTCGACCGGGACGTGCTGGCGCGGGCCGCGCAGCGCGTGGCCCGGTTGTTGCAACAGGATGAGCACCAGAAAGTGCTCGACGTAACGGTCTGAACGACCTCGCAAGGAAATATCATGGCAGCGACCACGGCAACCAGCGCAACCAACGGCACCGGCGCCGGATTAATCCAGTCATTGGGCATCGGCTCGGGCCTGGATGTGCAATCGCTGGTGACGCAGCTGGTCGCTGCCGATCGCGCGCCGCTCGAGGCGCGCCTGACGCGCCAGGCTTCGAGCATCGCCACTTCGCTATCGGCGATGGGCAGCCTCAAGGGCGCCATCTCTTCTTTCCAGTCGGCGCTGACGCCCTTGACCACGGTCAGCCAGTTCCAGGTGATGGCGACCAGCTCGGCCGACGAGACCGTGTTCACGGCCACGGCCAGCGGGGGGGCGGTGGCCGGCAGCTACGGCGTCGAGGTACGCCAGCTCGCACAGCCCGAGCAGTTGATCTCCACAGCTTTCACCGGCGGTGCGACCACTGCAATGGGCGCCGGCACGTTGCAGGTGTCACTCGGCAGTGCCAGCTTCGGTGTCACCATCAGCGCGGACAAGGCCACGCTCGGCGATGTGCGCGATGCGATCAATTCCGCGCCCGGCAATCCAGGCGTCAAGGCGACGCTGGTGTACGGTGTCCAGGGCGCCCAGCTGGTGCTCACCTCCGGGACCACCGGTGCCGGCAATGCCATCAAGCTCAGCGCCAGCAATGCCAGCGGAGCGCTCGCGCAGCTCAGCTATACCGGCACCGGCGACACGCACTACACCGAAGCCCAGCTGCCGCAGGATGCGATCGTCATGATCTCCGGCGTCGAGCACCACAGCGCCAGCAATGTCGTCAGCGGCGCCATCGATGGCGTGACGCTCAATCTCAAGACCGCCAAGCCCAATACGGTACTGACGCTCGGCGTGACCAGCGACCAGGCGGCCGTACTCGCCAACGTGAACAAGCTGGTCGAGGCGTACAACAGCATGCAGGGCCAGTTCAAGAGCCTCGGCGGTTACAACGCGGCCACCAAGACGGGTGGTCCGCTGCTGGGCGACTGGCTGCTCAGCGGCGCGCAATTCGAGCTGAACCGCGGCATGACCGACCAGGTCAGCGGACTGGCAGGCACTTCCTCGTCGCTCGCAGCCCTCGGCATCACCACGGGTGCCGATGGTTCGCTGTCAGTCGACGGCACCAAGCTGCAGGCGGCGCTGAGCGCCGATGGCGACAGCGTCGCGCGACTGTTCAGTGGCCCGCAGGGCATTGCCACGCGGCTCAATGCCACGGCCACCAAGCTGCTGGCTGCGGGCGGTGCCATTGCCGCACGCGATGACAACCTGGCCACGGCCCAGAAGGCGGTCACCGACCAGGAAACTGCGCTCAATGCCCGCATGGCGGTGGTGCAGGCGCGCTACCTGAAGCAGTTCAACGCGCTCGATACGCTGATGTCCTCGTTGCAATCGACTTCAAACTACCTCACGCAGCAGTTGGCCAACACCTCGAAGATCGTCAGCGGCGGCTGAGCGGGGCCGGCGTCCGGGCGCTCGCCACGGCGCCCAGGCACTTGCCAGGACGGCATTAAAGTCCGCGCGCCCATGGCCGTTATGTTCCTCAGCACTGCCGGAGCATTCATGGCCGCCCACAACAGCAAGCTCGCTGCGTACCAGAGTGTCGCCATCCACGGCGGCATCGCCGCCGATGATCCGCATCAGCTGATCCTGATGCTGATGGATGGCGTCATGCAGCGTATCAGTGCCGCGCGCGGCTGCCTGGAGCGGCGCGATCTGGGCCAGAAGGCCCAGCTGCTGCAGCGCGCGGTGGCCATCATTGCCGAGTTGCGCGGCAGCCTCGATCACCAGAAGGGCGGCACGCTGGCGCACAACCTCGATGAGCTGTACGACTACATGGCGCGCCAGCTGGTGCGCGCCAACGCGGAGAACCGCGTCGCGCTGCTCGATGAAGTGGCGAGCCTGCTCACCGAGATCCGGCTCGCCTGGGTGGCGGTGCCGCTGGCGTTGCGCTCGCCGCCCTGATGCAGCGGTGGCCCGTTTCGCAAGCTTTCGACGCCGGCCGGCGATGGCTCTAGAATGCCGCCCATTGCGGGCCGCGCGCCCGGGCACTGGTGGAGTGCGTCATGTACGAAGGCGTAGACACGGTTGTCCTGCAAAATGAGCTGGCCTACCACGATGTACTGCCGGTGGTCTGGGAGTCGCTCGAACGGCCTCCCGACGCATTTCGCCTGGCGAGCCTCGAAGAAGCCAATCTATTACTGCTGCGCGCCTGTGTCGCGGTGGAAGAATATCCGGCGCGCGACAAGCACGAAGACCTGCATCCGCTAGCCCACGAACTCGCGCGCCTCGATTTCAAGCTCAACCTGGTGCTGCATCTGCTGGCGACGCTGGTCGAGCGCGATACGCCCGGCAATCCGCAGCCGGTGCAGTTCAATGCGCTCGGCGCGTCGTGGCGGGCCGAGGGCAAGGCTCCGCCGCTGCGCAGCCGCGGCCTATTGCGCATCCGCCTGCGCGGCTCGCTGCCGCAATCGCTGGCGCTGTACGCTGAAATCACTGAAAACCAGGGCGGTGGCATGAGCGCCAACTTCCTGGGCATGACTGCGCCAGTGGCCGAGCTGATCCAGCAGCTTTGCTTCCTCAAGCACCGCCAGCAGGTCGCCGTGACGCGTAATGCCCGCAACAAGTCATAGATCTGCGACATAACGCACCCTGCGAGTGTGACGCAGTGCCTATTTTTCCCTGAGGCCGTCCTTAATATGTTCACACGACCTTGACAACGATCGTGTGTGGAGAGGGGCCAGGGATGAATAACAGCGAAATGATGACGGTACCAGGCGCGTTCATGCCCACGGGGCAGTCGCTCGCCATACGCCGCGTCAACCGGTTGATCCAGCAGGTGGCGGGCTTCGACAGCAACGTGCTGATCCTCGGCGAATCGGGCACCGGCAAGGAAGTGGTGGCCCGCGCGATCCACGAGCTCTCGGCGCGGCGGCTGCGACCCTTTGTCGCGATCAACTGCGGCGCCATTCCCAGTGAACTGCTCGAGAGCGAACTGTTCGGCCATGAGAAGGGCGCCTTCACCGGCGCGCTGAACCTGCGCCGCGGCCGCTTCGAGCTGGCCGAAGGCGGCACGATCTTCCTCGATGAAATCGGCGACATGAATCCGACCATGCAGGTGAAACTGCTGCGGGTGCTGCAGGAGCGCGTGTTCGAGCGCGTCGGCGCCACGAGTTCACAGCGCTGCGATGTGCGCATCATCGCCGCCACGCACCGCAATCTGGAAGAGTGCATCGCCAAGGGGAGCTTTCGCGAAGACCTCTACTACCGGCTCAACGTGGTGCCGGTGGAGATGCCACCGCTCCGTGAGCGCTGCGATGACCTGCCCGAACTGATCGCTTCCTTGAGCGAGCGCGTGCGCGCCACGCACGGCCAGGCCACGCAGTTGCTGCCGGCGACGCTGGCGGCGCTGCAGCAGTATCGCTGGCCCGGCAACGTGCGCGAGCTCGCCAACCTGCTCGAGCGCCTGGGCGTGCAGTGCGGCGGCCAGGCCGTCGATGTCTGCGATCTGCCGTCGCGCTACCAGCCCGCCGGCTACACGCCGCCGGTGGAAGCGCCCGAGCGTGCGGCGGCAACGCTGAGCGCAGTCACGACCGATCCGCTGGCGGAGCTGAAGAATCTTGCCGCCGGCGATGAATTGCAGCCTGCGGATCTGTCCGCGCCGGCCGTGGCCGAGCTGCTGCAGGGCGCACCCGCCGCCGAGGGCATGGCCGAGCTGCCCGTGGGCGGCATGGACCTGCGTGCCTATCTTGAAAACCTCGAGCGCGGCCTGATCTGCAAGGCACTCGAGGCCGCCAATGGCACCGTGGCGCAGGCTGCGCGCCTGCTGGGGCTGCGTCGCACGACGCTGGTGGAGAAACTGCGCAAGTACGGCCTCGCTGCCGGGGATCTTTCCGCGACGGGAACTTGACGGCCGGCAGCGGCAAGCCACTGCCGCTGAGACTTCGCTCACAGCTTCGGGCCCGGCACGCTACTTGCTCTGTTCATTGGCAACTGACCAGTGAACAGGCAAGGCTCCATGCAAACCGCAGCAATTTCCGCGACTCTCGCCAGAACGCCGGCCAGCGCCTGCGCACATGGCGATGATCCGGTCGCCTGCGACAGCGCTTCGCTCCAGCTGCTGGACATCGCACGCCGAGTGGCCCGCAGCGAATGCACGGTACTGATCGCTGGTGAATCGGGCACCGGCAAGGAAGTCATCGCCCGTTTCCTGCACCGCCAGTCGCACCGCCATGGCGGGCCCTTCGTCGCGGTCAACTGCGCGGCGATTCCCGAGCACATGCTCGAGGCCATGCTGTTTGGCTGGGAGCGCGGCGCCTTCACCGGTGCGCACAGCGCGCACCAGGGAAAATTCGAACAGGCGCAGGGCGGCACGCTGCTGCTGGATGAAATCTCGGAGCTGCCGCTGGCACTGCAGGCGAAACTGCTGCGCGTGCTGCAGGAGCACGAGGTGGAGCGCCTCGGCGCGCGCCTGCCGGTGTCGCTGGATGTGCGCCTGCTCGCGACCACCAATCGCCGCCTGCGCGAGGAAGTCGCCGCCGGGCGCTTCCGCGAAGATCTCTACTACCGTCTGAATGTGTTTCCGCTGGCGATCAGCGCGCTGCGCACGCGCCGCGCCGACATCCTGCCGCTGGCGATGCGCCTGCTGGCCAGCTACAGCTCACCGGGTGGCCGCATTCCGGCGCTCGCGGCCGATGCCGGCCAGAAGCTGCTGGAGCACAGCTGGCCCGGCAATGTGCGCGAACTCGAAAACGTGATGCAGCGTGCGCTGGTGCTGTGCGACGGCGGCATCATCCAGAGCGAACACATCTGCTTCGAAGTCGTCGAGCCGGCGACCGCCGGCGCGCCCGCGACCGCTGCCACTCCCACTGCCGCCATCAGCGCCGCCGCGAAGCTCGCGCAGCCAGCGACGAGCGCCGATCTGGCCGGCACGCGCTGTGCCGCGGAGTACGAGCTGATCCTGGAGACACTGCGGCACGATGGTTCGAGTCGCGAGCGTGTGGCCGAGCGACTCGGCATCAGTCCGCGCACCTTGCGTTACAAGCTGGCGCGCATGCGCGCCGCCGGCATTGGCCTCGGCGTCATCGGGAGTGCGGCATGAGCCAGATGCAGATCAACCAGGTGCTGGCGCAGATCCGCAGTCTCTCCAGCCATGGCCTGCAGCCGACGCGGCCAGGCGCGCCAGGCGTCGAAGGCGCCGGCGCGACGGGTGGCGTCAATGGCAGTTTCGGCCAGATGCTCAAGCAGGGCATCGATGCCGTGAACAAGAGCCAGCAGAGTGCAGCCTCGCTGGGCGATGCCTTTGAGCGCGGTGTCGCCGGTGTCGACCTGGCGCAGGTGATGCTCGAAACGCAGAAAGCTTCCGTGTCCTTCCGTGCGCTCGCTGAAGTGCGCAATCGCCTGGTAAATGTCTACCAGGAAATCATGAACATGCCGATCTAGGTGGAAATGAATCATGGCCAATGACCAGCTCGCGGGCGCTGTGCGCTCCGCCTTCAATCTCCGACCCCTGCTGCTGCTGCTCGGCATCGCCGGCGCGGTAGCCGCTGGCGTGGCGGTGATGCTGTGGTGGCAGGGCCCGAACTGGAGCGTGCTGTACGGCAACCTGGAGCCCTCTGATGCCAGCCAGGTGGTGCAGGCGCTGCAGACCGCCGGCATCAAGTACAAGCTCAGCGACGCCACGGGCGCCGTGATGGTCAGCGCCGGCGAAGTGCGCGAGGCGCGCCTGAAGCTGGCCGCCCAGGGCCTGCCGGAGAGCGGCAACAACGGCCTCGAAATGATCAACAAGGATTCGGGCATCGGTGTCAGCCAGTTCATGGAGAACGCGCGCTACCAGTACGCGCTCGAGAATGAACTGGCGCGCACCATCGCCACGATCAAGTCGGTGGTCGCCGCGCGCGTGCATCTGGCGATCGCGCAGCAATCGGCATTCATACGCGAGCGGCGCCCGGGCAGCGCTTCAGTGCTGTTGCAGCTGCGGCCTGGTGGTCGCCTGGAAGCCGAGCAGGTGCAGGCGATCGTGCATCTGGTGGCCTCCAGCATTCCGGATCTCAATGCCGAGCAGGTCACCGTGGTTGACCAGCAGGGTCGCCTGCTGACTTCCAGTGTATCGCCGCAGGCCGCGATCCAGAGCGAGCGCTTCGCCGCTGCGCAACGCGTCGAAGAGAGCTACGCCCAGCGCGTCGAGGGCCTGCTGGCGCCGTTGTTCGGCGCCGGTCGCGTGCAGGCACAGGTCACCGTGGACCTGGATGCGATGGAGAACGAGGAATCGCACGAACAGTACAAGCCTGACAGCGCGGTGGTCCGCAGCGAGCAGACCGCCGAGCAGACTTCACCTGCGGGTGGCGCGGCCAGCGGTGGCGTGCCCGGCGCACTGACCAACCAGCCGCCGGCGGGAGGCACAGTGGCTGCCGTCGCAGCGCCGCAGAGCGGCAATGCCAATGCGCCGGCAGGCACGACGACGCCCGCGAGTGCGGCGGCGCCGGGCGCGGCAGGCGCAGCGGGTGCCGCGGCGGCAGTGGCGGCCGTGCCCGAGAGCGTCAGCAAACAGGCGACGCGCAATTTCGAGATCGATCGCACGCTCAGCTACAAGCGCGAACCGGGTGGCCGCATCAAGCGGCTGACGGTGGCCGTGCTGGTCGATAACCCGAGCAAGATGGCTGCCGATGGCAAGACCGTTGCGGCGCCGCTGAGCGCGACCCAGATCGATGACATCACGAAGCTGGTGAAAAACGCGGTGGGTTTCGATGAATCGCGCGGTGACAGCGTGAGCGTAGTGAACGAAGCCTTCCACAGCGAACAGACCGACATGAAGCCCGAGGTCGTGCCGATCTGGCAGCGACCGATGGTGCAGGACATCGCGCGCCTGGCGCTCGGTGCCCTGGTGCTGCTGGCGATTGCGCTCGGCATCCTGCGGCCGATGATCCGCAGTCTCACGACTGCCACGCTGACGCCAGTGATGGTCGGCGCCGGGCAGGCCACGGCGGGCGCGGGTGGTGAACTGCCCTCGGGCGGCGGCGCCGGCGAAGGGCAGGCTGCGCCGCTGGCCTATGAACAGCAAATCGTGCAGGCCAAGAACCTGGTGGCACAGGATCCCAAGCGCGTGGCGCAGGTCGTGAAGACCTGGGTGGGTGAGTGATGGCCGAAGCACAGACCAGTTCGCGTTCCGGGGTCGAGCAGGCGGCCATCCTGCTGCTCTCGCTCGGCGAACAGGATGCCGCGCAGGTGCTCAAGCACCTGGGCGCGAAGGAAGTCCAGAAGGTCGGCGCGGCGATGGCGCAGCTCGCGGGCATTTCGCGCGAGGAAGTCAGTGGTGTGCTCGGCAGTTTCGCCACGCGGGTCGAGCAGCAGAGCTCGCTCGGCGTCGACTCCGATGAATACGTGCGCAAGGTGCTCAACGAAGCGCTCGGCGCGGAAAAGGCCGGCGGCGTGATCGATCGCATCCTGCGCGGCCGCAGCAGTCGCGGCCTCGAGGCCGTGAAGTGGATGGAGCCCAAGGCCGTGGCCGCGATGCTGCGCCAGGAACATCCGCAGATCATCGCCATCGTGCTCTCGTACCTGGAACCCGAGCAGGCCGGCGAAGTGCTGGCGGCGCTGCCCGAGGACATGCGACCCGATGTGATCGTGCGCATTGCCACGCTCGATGGCGTGCATCCCTCGGCACTCAACGAACTCGATGAAGTGCTGGAGAAACAGTTCGCCGGCAGCAGCACCGCCAAGACCGGTGGGTTCGGTGGACCGAAGGTCGCGGCCGCGATCCTGAATCTCGTGGGATCGGGCGCCGAGACCAAAATCATCGAGGAAATCGCCAAGGGCGATGCCACGCTCGGCCAGAAGCTGCAGGACCTGATGTTCGTGTTCGAGGACCTCAAGAGCATCGACGATCGCGGCATGCAGGAACTGCTGCGCGAAGTGCCGGGCGACAAGCTGATCCTGGCGCTGAAGGCCACCGACGAGGAACTGAAGCAGAAGTTCTTCAAGAACATGTCCGAGCGCGCTTCGCAGATGCTCAAGGACGACCTCGAGGCCAAGGGCCCGGTCAAGCTGAGCGAAGTGGAGGAAGCGCAGAAGGAAATCCTGGTTACCGCGCGCCGCATGGCCGACGAAGGTCGCGTGCAGCTCGGTGGCAAGGGAGGGGAAGAGTATGTCTGAGTCCGCGCAGCAGGCAGGCGCAGCAGCACGGCGCGCGCAGGCGCAGGCCTGGACACCGCCGCAGGTGCAGGGTCCGCTGGTGGGTCGCCGCCGCATCGAGGAGCTGGGCGCGCTGGAGCGCGAGGCCTGGGAACGCGGTTTCGAGGAAGGGCGCCGTAGCGGCAACGCTGCCGCGCACGCTGAACAGCAGGCGGCGCTGGAGGAGCAGCGCGGCCAGGTCGCGCGCCTCGGCTCCATATTGAATCTGCTGGCGCGCCCGCTCGCCGAACTGGACGAGCGCATGCACCAGCAGCTGGCTGCATTGGCGGGCGCCATTGCGCGGCAACTGGTGCGACGCGAGCTGCGCGCCCAGCCCGAACAGATCATCGCGCTGATCCGCGAGACGCTGGCGCTGCTGCCAGCCAATTCCCAGGCGGTGCGCATCGCGCTGCATCCGGACGATGCGGCACTGGTGCACGAGCGCCTCGCCGAACCGAATGCCGAGCGCGCCTGGACGCTGAGTGAAGATCCGGTCATCAGTCGCGGCGGTTGCCGCATCAGCAGCGAGTATTCCTGCATCGATGCCACGGTGGAGGCGCGCCTGGGCGCAGCCATCGCCGCGGCGCTGGGCGATGAGCGCGTCACGCCACCAGGCGGTGCCACTTGAGCGCGTTGCGACAGCAGCGTCAGCAGCAGTGGCAACAGTCGCTGGAGCGCGGCGCACAGCGCGTCGCGCAGTTGCCGCCGCCGCTGGTGGCCGGGCGGCTCACGCGCATGGTCGGCCTGACGCTGGAGGCATCCGGCTGCCAGGCGGCGGTCGGCGATCGCTGCGAAATCGTCTCGACCGACAATTCACGTCTCGATGCCGAAGTGGTCGGCTTCGCGGGCGAGCGCCTGTTCCTGATGCCCACTGGCGATCTGCACGGCCTGAAGCCCAATGCGACGGTGCTGCCGCGTCCGCACGCCGGCAGCGTGGGCGTGGGCCCTGCGCTGCTCGGCCGCGTGGTCGATGGCGCCTGTGAGCCGCTCGATGGCCGCGGCCCCATCCAGGCAGAGCGGCGCGTGCGGCTCACGGGTACACCCATCAATCCACTGGCGCGCCGGCGCATCACCGAAACACTCGATGTCGGCGTGCGTGCCATCAACGGACTGCTGACCGTCGGGCGTGGCCAGCGCATCGGCCTGTTTGCAGGGAGCGGCGTCGGCAAGAGCGTGCTGCTCGGCATGATGGCGCGCTATACGCAGGCGGATGTGATCGTGGTCGGCCTGATTGGCGAGCGCGGCCGGGAAGTGAAGGAATTCATCGAACGCATCCTCGGCAGCGCGGGACTCGCGCGCGCCGTAGTGGTGGCGACGCCGGCCGATCATCCGCCGCTGATGCGCCTGCACGGCGCCTGGCTCGCGACCTCGATCGCCGAATACTTTCGTGACCAGGGCCGCAGCGTGCTCCTGATCATGGATTCACTGACGCGCTTCGCCCAGGCGCAGCGCGAGATCGCGCTCGCCATCGGCGAGGCGCCGGCGACCAAAGGCTATCCGCCATCCGTGTTCGCGCGGCTCCCGCAGCTGGTGGAACGCGCCGGCAATGGCACGAGCGGGCAGGGCTCGATCACCGCCTTCTACACCGTGCTCGCCGAAGGCGATGACCAGAACGATCCGATCGCCGATGCCGCGCGCGCGATCCTCGACGGACACATCGTGCTGGCGCGCCGCATCGCCGATGGTGGCCGCTATCCGGCCATCGACGTCGAGGCCTCGGTCAGCCGCGTGATGCACGACATCGCCGACCCCGAGCACCAGGAACTCGCGCGCCGGCTGCGCCAGTACTCCGCCCTCTACGAACACAACCGCGACCTGATCACCATCGGCGCCTACCAGCGCGGCAGTGATCCGCGCATCGACGAGGCGATCGCCCGTTGGCCACAGATCGAGGGTTACCTGCGCCAGGACATGTATACGCGCATGCCGCTGCAGGATTCCATCACGCAATTGCAACAGGTGCTGGCCGCCGGCGCCACGAACGGGTAACGGAGTAGTCGTTGATGAACAAAAGGGTAAGGCGCCTGCAGCCGCTGAAGGAACTGGCCGGCATGCGCGAACGCAGCGTGGCGAGCGCGCTCGGCGAGGCCGAGCGGCGTCTCGGTGAGGCGGAGCGGCGCCTGGGCGATCTGCAGCGCTATCGCCAGGAATACGAGAAGAATTTCCAGCAGACCGCCAGCGCGGGCGCAGCGATGCGCAATCTCCGTGATCAGCAGGTGTTCATCGCCAGAATCGGGGAGGCCGTGCGCGCCCAGCAGCTGGTGGTCGAGCAGATCAGCGGCGAATGCGTCCTGGCGCGCGCCCAGTGGCGCGAGGCGGCCACGCGCAAGCAGGTGGTCGGCAAGGTAGTGGACCAGGCCAAAGCGGAGGCGAACATGAAAGACGAACAGCGGTTGCAGGTGGAAAGCGACGAGCGTGCGATACAGACACGGGTGCGCTCATGACGCCTTCATCGGCGGCAGCGCCGGCAGCAGCACCCGCAGCGGCGATCGACAGCGGCGGCGGCAGCCTGGAAATGTCGGGCGCATCCCTGGCGGCCGCGCTGACCGGTGGCGCTGCCGCGCCGTTTTCGGCGGCGCTGGCCATTTTTCAGGATCCCCTGCTGGCGGGGGCGAGCACGGACAAGCCGGCTGGCAAGCAGGATGAGGCCGCGCAGATCCAGTTGCCTGCCGCACCCGTCGATCCTGCGGCCGCAGCCTTGGCCGCTGTGCTGCAGTGGCTGCGCCAGAGCACCGCCAACCTGCCGCCAGCCGGACACGAACAGAGCGCAGGCAAGGCTGCGACGGATGCGGGCACCAGCATCGGGGCGATTGCGGGCGGCAACGCCGCGGCTGCACCGGTGCTGCCAGCCTTGCTGGCTGGACAGTTCAAGACCCAGACGAAATCCGGCGATGGCACCGCCCTCGATACGGCTGCGGGCCAGGGCGCCAATGCGGGCGCGACGGATGCGAGCGCCAATGCCGCTGCCGCTGGCGCTGGCTTGGTCGGCAAGTCGCAGGTCGGCCTGCCCACGGGCATCAACAATCCGCTACCGCCGGAATTGCAGGCACTGGCGAGCGCGCTCGGCCAACCCGTCGCGGACCCAGGATCGTCACGTTCGCAGGGCGAGCGCGCCAGCGATGTGAATGTCAGCGCGCTCACTGCGACCGACACGCCGGCGACGAGCCCAGACAACACCGGCGGCAGCGCTGCCAGCGCAGTGGCCGGGCTCGATCGCGGCGCGGACGCGCGCAGCACCGCCAGTGCGGCACCGACCGAGCGCACGGTCAGCGTACCCGTGCACGATCGTCACTGGTCGCAGGCGATCGCTGCGCAGGTGCTGGTGCTGGCCGATCATCGCATCGAGAGCGCCACGCTGCGGCTGACACCCGAGCACCTGGGGCCGGTGGATGTGCATATCGACATCCAGGATAGCCAGGTCAACGTGAATTTTGGCGCCGCGCATGCCGATACCCGCAGTGCGCTCGAGCAGGCGCTGCCGCGCTTGCGCGAGGTGCTGGCCGGCGCCGGTCTGACGCTGGGCGACGCCAGTGTGCAGCAGCAGTTGCGACGTGGTTCACAGAATCGCGCCGACGGCGCGCGCGCCGCTGGCGAGTCGGCCGATGCGCAGCCTGTGACGCTGAGCGCCAGCCTGCGTGCGATCGGCATGATCGATGAATACGCCTGAGCTGGCGCCGGAAATCCGACTGGCACGCAGCTTGCTCTATCCAACCCAGGAACAGTGAGGAACCCCGACATGTCCACTCCAGCAAAACCCGCCGCCGCCGGCGGCGCCGCACCGGCAGCCAAGAAAAGCAAGCTGCCGCTGCTCATCATCGTGGCCGTCGTGGCGCTCGGAGGCGGCGGCGCCGCATTCTGGTTCCTGCGTCCACACGCCGCGGCCGCCGACGCGAAGCCCGCCGCTGCCGAGGCCAATGCCAAGGCGACGCCGATCTACTACAAGTTCGAACCCGCGTTCGTCGTCAATTTCGGCACCGAGGGCAACACCCGCTTCCTGCAGGTCACGCTCGAGGCGATGAGCCGCGATCCGAAGGTGGTCGAGGAGATCAAGAACAACGAGCCCGCGATCCGCAATGATCTGGTGCTGCTGTTCTCCGCGCAGCAGTACGACACGCTGATCGCGGCCGAGGGCAAGGAAAAGCTGCGCCAGCAGACGCTCGAGGCCGTGCGCAAGGCGGTCGGCGCCGAGGGCGGCAAGGCCGAGGCGGTCGAAGGCGTTTACTTCACCAGCTTCGTGATTCAATGAGTACCGAAGGCGCAGCAGCGGCCACAGGCGGTGCGGCGCCGGCTGAAGCGCAGGCCGCCGCATTCGCCAACCTGAGTGCCGATCCTGGCGCCGGCAGTGGCGGCGATATCAATCTCGATGTCGTGCTCGACATCCCGGTGACGCTGTCGATGGAAGTCGGGCGCAGCAAGCTCAGCATCAGGAATCTGCTGCAGCTGAACCAGGGCTCGGTGGTCGAGCTCAATCGCGCGACCGGCGAACCGCTGGACGTCTACGTGAATGGCACGCTCGTGGCCCACGGCGAAGTGGTCGTGGTGAACGAGAAGTTCGGCATCCGCCTCACGGATGTCATCAGCCCTGCCGAGCGCATCCGCAAACTGCGCTGATCCCCGCGTTGCAGACGGGAAACCGTCGGCACCGCTGGCACGGCGGTTGCTTTGTCTACGGACATGCAATACCAGTCAAATAATGGTCGAGTATCCCGGGCGCGCTCCAGTGCCCGCCTGCTGTGCGGCGGGCTGCTGCTGGCGCCACTGCTGATCCCGTTGCAGGCGCTGGCGGCAGCTCCGGCACACGCCAATTTCGCGGCACCCGCGCAGTTTTCGGGCGGCAGCACCGGCTTTGGCATGCTGCGCGTCTGCGTAGCGCTCGCGCTGGTGCTGGCCAGTGTCTACGCAGTGGCCTGGCTGATGCGCCGCCTGCGCGGTGCCGCGGGCGCCAGCGCGCCGGGCATCGCCATCGTCTCGCAAGTGTCACTGGGTGCGCGTGAGCGCGCGGTGCTGCTGCGCGTCGGTGACCAGCACCTGCTGGTCGGCGTGGCTGCCGGCAGCGTGCGCCTGCTCCAGGAAGTGGACTTCGCAGGCCCGCCTGAGGGTACGTCCCCGACAGCAACCGCGCCCGCTGCCGTGCCGCCGACTTTCCGCGAGTTGCTGCGCCGGAGCCTGGGCCGATGAAGCGGCGCACCTTCTGCCGATGGCTGTTGTGCCTCGCACCGCTCCTGCCGCTGGTGGCACACGCTGCCGCGCCGGCGACGGCTGCGCTTGCGGCTCCGGGCATACCCGCACTCACCGTGCACAGCGCCGGTGGTGGCCAGACCTACACCTTGACGATCCAGCTGCTGGCCTTGATGACCGCCATCACGCTGCTGCCGGCGGCGCTGCTGATGATGACGGCCTTCACGCGCATCGTGATCGTGCTGGCGATCGTGCGCCAGGCGATCGGCGCCGGCCAGGCGCCGCCCAACCAGGTGATTGTCGGCCTGGCGCTGTTCCTGACCCTGTTCGTGATGTCGCCGGTAATTGACCGGATCCGCACCGATGCCGTCAACCCCTACATGGCGGGCACCATCGATGCCACCGTCGCGCTCGAGCGCGGCGTTGAGCCGCTGAAGACTTTCATGCTGGAGCAGACGCGCGAGAACGACATCGCCACCTTCGTGCGCATCTCCGGTGGCAAGGGCTATGACAGCCCCAAGGATGTGCCGCTGACGGTGCTGGCGCCGGCCTTCATGACCAGCGAGCTGAAGACCGCATTCCAGATCGGCTTCCTGCTGTTCATCCCCTTCGTGATCATCGACCTTGTGGTCGCGAGCGTGCTGATGTCGATGGGCATGATGATGCTCTCGCCGGTACTGATTTCACTGCCGTTCAAGATCATGTTGTTCGTGCTGGTCGACGGTTGGGCCCTGCTGATGGGCTCGCTGGCGGCGAGTTTCTATCGATGAGTGTCGAGGCCACTGGCCGCGGAGCATGCCATGACCCCTGAAACCGTGATGACCATCGGCCGCCAGGCGCTGGAGATGACCATGATGCTGGCCGCGCCACTGTTGCTGGTGGCGCTCGCCATCGGTCTGCTGGTGGGCATTTTCCAGGCCGCGACGCAGATCAACGAGATGACGCTGTCCTTCATCCCCAAGCTGATCGGCATGGCCGTGGCGCTGCTGGTGGCAGGGCCCTGGATGCTGCGCGAGCTGGTCTCCTACACGCGCGCGCTGATCGAAAGTATTCCCTCACTGGTGGGATGAGCCGTGCCCGTCATCGAGCTGGCAACGCTCCAGCACTGGCTCGGCCTGCTGTTCTGGCCCTTCGTGCGCATCGGCGCCTGCCTGATGGTGGCGCCGGTCTTCGGGGCGAGCTATGTACCGCCGCGCCTGCGCCTGATCCTGGCCGGCGCGCTCACACTGGCGGTAGCACCCTTGCTGCCGGCGATCACGGATGTGCCCCTGCTCTCGGCTGCCGGTGCACTGGTCACGCTGCAGCAGATGCTGATCGGCGCCGCATTGGGTTTCGCGCTGCAGATGGTGTTCGATGCGCTGGCGCTGGGCGGACAGCTGCTGGCCAACGGCATGGGCCTGGGCTTCGCCTTCAATCTCGATCCGTTGCGCGGCGTGACCACGCCCGCACTGGGCCAGCTCTATGTCGTGCTGGGCACCCTGACTTTCCTGGCGCTTGACGGTCATCTGGCCTTGATCAGCACGCTGGTCGACAGCTTCAAGGGCCTGCCGATAGGCGAGAGCGGGCTCGATCCGGCGCGTCTGCGCGGCCTGGCCGACTGGGGCTCGATGCTGTTCAGCGGCGCACTGCGCATCGCCCTGCCCGGCGTGACCGCGTTGCTGGTGATCAACCTGGCCTTCGGCGTGATGAGTCGCGCGGCACCGGCACTCAACCTGTTTGCGGTGGGCCTGCCGGTGACGCTGATCTTCGGCCTCAGCATCGTGATGTTCGGCATGCCGGCGATCGGCACCGCGTTCACGAGCCTGCTGGACGAAGCCTTCACCTTCATGCGCTCGCTCACCAGCTGAGGCACGGACGTGGCCGAACACGACCAGCTTGACAGGACCGAGAGCCCGACAGCCAAGCGGCAGGAGGATGCGCGCCGTCGCGGCCAGGTGCCGCGCTCACGCGACCTCAGTGCTGCGGCGGTCACGCTCGCGGGCGGCTTCGGGCTCTACAACCTCGGCCAGCTGCTCGGCGGCGGCATGCTGCGGATGATGCACAGCAGCTTCGAGATCCGGGCCGCGCAGGCGATGGACAGCAACTACATGCTGGCGAGCCTGGGCAACGCGGCGCTGCAGGCTGTGGTGGCCGCCGCACCCCTGCTGGGATTGCTGCTCGCCGCCGCGGTGCTCGCACCGCTCGCGATCGGTGGCTGGAATTTCAGCACCGACGCGCTGGTACCGCAGTGGGGACGGCTCGATCCGGTAGCCGGCATGCAGCGCGTGTTTTCATTGCAGGGTTTCATCGAACTGCTGAAGTCGCTGGCACGCTTCCTGGTGGTGGCCCTGGTCGCCGTGCTGGTGTTGCGTCACCAGTTTGGCCAGTTCGCCATGCTCAGCACCGAACCGCTGGGCGCCGCGGTCACGCACGCACTGCGGCTCGCTGGCACCGCGCTGATCGCACTCGGCGGCGCGCTCGCCGCCATCGCTGCGGTCGATGTGCCGCTGGCCTTGTGGCAACACAACCGCTCGCTGCGCATGACGCGCGAGGAGATCCGCGAGGAAGCGCGCGACAGCGAGGGCAGCCCCGAAGTGCGCAACCGCATTCGTCGCATCCAGCAGGAACAGGCGCGGGGCCGCATGATGGCCGAGGTGCCGCGCGCCGATGTGGTGATCACCAACCCGACCCACTATGCGGTGGCGCTGCGTTACGACGAGGCGCGCATGCGCGCGCCGATCGTGGTGGCCAAGGGCAAGGACCTGCTGGCACAGCGCATCCGCGAGCTGGCCCGCGAACACGCGGTGCCGCTGGTCGAGGCACCACCGCTGGCGCGCGCGCTGCACGCCGGCTGCGAACTCGGCGACGAGATTCCGGCGCGACTGTACTCGGTGGTGGCGCAGGTGCTGACCTACGTCTACCAGCTGCGGGTCGCCCGGCGTGGCGGCGGTCCGCTCCCGGCCGAACCCCGCATCGACACGCTGCCGCCCTGAGTGCGTCAGGCGATTGTGACCTGGCGCACAGTTCCGGGCCTCATCGACGACGGTAAGCCGACACCCTGCGCACGGCACGCAACTTGCTCTCTTCCTAGTCAAAAGGAGCGGCAGCGCGCCAATTTCGCGCTGCCAATACATTGCCCATGGCCGAGCTGGCACTGAACCGCAGCCCCGACACACTGAACATCATGCAGCTGCTGCGGCGTGGTCTGGGCGCGCCGTTGCTGCTGCTTGCGGTGCTGGCGATGATCGTGCTGCCGCTGCCGCCGATCGCGCTTGATGTGCTGTTCACCTTCAACATTGCGCTCTCGGTACTGGTGGCGATGGCCGTGGTGAACGTGTCGCGGCCATTGGACTTCGCGATCTTTCCCACCGTGCTGCTGTTGGCCACCCTGCTGCGCCTGGCGCTCAACGTCGCTTCGACCCGCGTGGTGCTGCTGCACGGTCACGAAGGCACCAGTGCCGCCGGTCGCGTGATCGAGGCCTTCGGTGAATTCGTGGTCGGCGGCAACTACGCCGTCGGTATCGTGGTGTTCGCGATCCTGACCATCATCAACTTCGTGGTGGTGACCAAGGGCGCGGGCCGCATCTCGGAAGTGAGCGCACGCTTCACCCTCGATTCGATGCCCGGCAAGCAGATGGCCATCGATGCCGATCTGAACGCGGGCCTCATCACGCAGGATGAAGCGCGCGCGCGCCGCATCGAAGTGCGTTCGGAAGCCGACTTCTACGGTTCGATGGATGGTGCCAGCAAATTCGTGCGCGGCGACGCCACGGCCGGCATCCTGATCCTGGTGATCAACATCGTGGGTGGCCTGGCCATTGGCGTGATGAGCCACGGCATGGCCTTTGGCGATGCCGCGAAGGTGTACACGCTGCTGACGATCGGTGACGGACTGGTGGCGCAGATCCCGGCGCTGCTGCTCTCGACCGCCGTGGCCATCATCGTCACGCGCATGTCGCGCGCCCAGGACCTGGGTGGCGAACTCGCCACGCAACTGTTCCGCCAGCCGCGCAGTCTCGCGGTGGCCGCGGTATTGCTGGCCGTCATGGGATTGATCCCGGGCATGCCGAATCTCGCCTTCCTGCTGTTCGCAGCCCTGCTCGGTGGCGGCGCCTGGATGCAACAGCGTCGCAACCAGGCCGCGGCCGCTGCGGCCGCCGCACCCGCGCTGGCGCCGCCGCCGGTCAGCAAGGAACCGCGCGAACTGTCCTGGGACGATGTGCAACCGGCCGACCTGCTCGGGCTCGAAGTGGGTTTTCGCCTGGTGCCGCTGGTGGACAAGGCCAACGGTGGCGAACTGCTCTCGCGCATCCGCGGCGTGCGCCGCAAGCTCTCGCAGGAGCTCGGCTTCCTGGTGCCCGCGGTGCATATCCGCGACAACCTCGAGCTCGCGCCCAATGCCTATCGCGTCAGCCTCGCGGGCGTGGCGGTGGGCGAAGGCACCGTGTATCCCGATCGCGAACTGGCCATCAATCCCGGCCGCGTGTTCGGCAAGCCACCGGGCATCGAAGTGCGTGACCCGGCCTTCGGCATGGAGGCGATCTGGATCGATCCGGCGCGCCGCGAACATGCGCAGACGCTGGGCTACACCGTGGTCGATGCCAGCACCGTGATCGCCACGCACATCAGTCATGTGGTGCAGACCCATGGCCACGAGCTGCTGGGCCACGAAGAGACCCAGCAACTGCTCAATGGCCTCGCCAAGAGTGCGCCGCGCCTGGTTGAAGACCTGGTGCCGAAGATCCTGCCGCTGGGCACCGTGGTGCGCGTGCTGCAGGGCCTGCTCGCCGAGCGCGTACCGATCCGCAATATCCGCACCATCATTGAGACGCTGGCCGAGCATGCGCCGCGCACGCAGGATCCGGCGATATTGCAGGCGCAGGCGCGTATCGCGCTCTCGCGCCAGATCGTGCAGGACATCGCCGGCAGCGGCACGGAGCTGCCCGTGGTGACGCTCGAACCCGATCTCGAACAACTGCTGCAGAGCTCACTGGGCAACGGTACCGCGAGCGCGGCACTGGAACCCGGCCTCGCCGAGCGGCTGGCCACGCGACTGGTGGAGTCCGCGCAGCGCCAGGAAGCCGCCGGCGAAGCCGCGGTGTTGATGGTGGCACCCGCCCTACGCGCCACGCTGGCGCGCTTTGCGCGCGCCAGTGTGCCGGGCCTGCATGTGCTGGCCTGGAATGAGATTCCCGACAACCGGCGCGTGCGCATGGTCGCCGCGGTCGGCCGCTAGGGCGATGGGCAACCCATGCAGCAAGGACTGACCAAGCCATGAAGATCAGGCGCTACCTCGGTACCGACATGCGCGATGCGCTGCGGCAGATCCGTGCCGAGCTCGGCAACGATGCCGTAATACTCAGTACGCGGCCGCTCGGCAACGGCGTGGAAGTGAGCGCGGCAGTCGATGCCGCGCAGTTGCAGGAGAGCCATTCGAGGCCGGCAGCAGCGATGCCGGCCGCCACGGCGCCAGCGCCGGCGACAGCGGCGCAGGATGTCACGCTGCCGCCGAATGCAGCGGCGAGCAGCGTGCCGACCCGCGAGCAGATGGCCATGAGCGAAGAGCTGCGCACCCTGCGCCAATTGCTCGAGCGCCAGCTGGCAGCGCTGGCCTGGAATGACTTCACGCGTCGCGAGCCCCTGCGTGCGCAGGCGCTCACCGAACTGACCGAGCTCGGTGTGGCACGCGATGTCGCGCTGCAGGTGCTCTCGCAACTGCCTGCCGAGGCGGAGATTGCCGCACGCGGACCGGCTCATCTGGGCTTGCTGGCGCAGGCGCTGACGACCAGCGAATCACCGCTCGGCGCCGGCGGTGCCCTGGCCGTGATCGGCGCCGCCGGCGCTGGTCGTACCACGGTGCTCGCCAAGCTCGCCTTGCGCTGGGTGCTGGAGCAGGGCGCCGAGTCGCTGGCCATTGTCACGATTGACGATGAACACATCGGCGCCGCCGCACAGGCGCAGGCGCTGGGTCGCCTGCTCGGTGTCGCGAGCTACCGGTTTGCGGATGCCGCGGCCTGCCTGGCCGCGAGCGAACGCATCGAAGGTTTTGAATGCCTGCTGATCGATGCGCCGGCCTTGAGCGCCCGCGCGGAAGACAATGCCGCGCTCGCCGCGACACTGCGCGCCGCGGTGCCTGGCCTGCGCAGCCTCCTGGTGCTGCCGGCAACCAGCCAGGCCGATGTGCTGGGTGAAACCCTGCGACGCGCGAGCGCCTACGCGCCGGACTGCTGCGCACTCACGCATTACGACGAGGCCATGAGCCTGGGCGGCGCCTGCTCGGCGCTGATCCGCGCGCAGCTGCCACTGGCGTTGCTGGGCATAGGACCGCAGCCCACCGACGAGCTGCATGCGGCACGCGCACCGCAAATCATCGCGCGCGCGGTGGAGCTCGCGCGACGCAACGACATTCATGCCGACGAGGATCTGCTCGCGCGGCGCTACGGGAGAGAGATCAATGCGGCAGCGTAATGCGGTGCTGGGCGCCCAGCCCGCGCAGGGAATCCAGGTGATTGCAGTCAGCGGCGGGAAGGGCGGCACCGGCAAGACCACGGTGTCGGTCAATCTCGCCACTGCCCTTGCGGCCACGGGCCGCAGGGTGTTGCTGCTCGATGGCGACCTTGGGCTCGCCAACGTCGATGTGCTGCTGGGGCTCACGCCCGCGGGCACACTCGAGCAGGTGCTGCAGGGGAAACGTCGCCTCGAGGAGATCGTGGTGCGC
>Ga0075018_10000046_pt1 | contig 27130 bp, 20 predicted proteins | sample ColStrG_CSR_2014_FD_71471 | JGI IMG/M metagenome (GOLD analysis project Ga0075018, IMG submission 71471) | Freshwater sediment microbial communities in response to fracking from Pennsylvania, USA - Cold Stream Run_MetaG_CSR_2014 | ecosystem: Environmental > Aquatic > Freshwater > Creek >... | reverse complement strand
GGCGCGAATCCCCTGCCCGACTGTACCCTCCCTGCGACACAGTTGCCACCCCCCGCGCTATATCAACAATAGATTGGGGCATCCGATTTTCAGATTTTGTTGCAGTTGTGCCACGCTTGCTGGTGGTTTAGATGATGCTCAGGTCGATCTCGTCCATAATGCCGCTTTGCGAGTTCGACTTGCTCCGAGCGCTACGCTGCAAATGAGCTGTATATGAATAGTCGATTACTTGCGTTGGCCTGTCTGCTTCCGTCCCTGGTGGCCGTGCAGGCCGCTGAGTCGCCGCCGAGCCGGCCAGGCATCGACGCCCCGGAGCTGGCCGCGCTGGGTCGTTATGCGGTGGGCGTGCGTATGCTAACGCTTATCGATCGCAACGCGGTCGATGTGCGCGATTTTGACGCCTCTAAAGGGCCGCCGCCGCGGCACGATCGCAGCCTGACCGTGGATCTGTGGTATCCGGCCAGCGGCGCGAGTGGTGCGCCGCCCGAGACCTACCGGGATGCGCTCCCGGGCGAGCACGGCAAACCGGTGGCCTTCGAAATTCCGGGCCTCGCGGTGCGTGGCGCGCGCCCTGCCCCAGGCCGCTATCCGCTGGTCGTACTCTCGCACGGCTATGGCAACGCCACCGTTGCCATGAGCTGGTTGACTGAGAATCTGGCTTCCAAGGGTTATGTGGTCGCCGCCATCCGCCACCAGGACGCCTACGGCGATCCTGCCAGCTTCCCGGAAGTGCTGCTGCGGCGGCCATTGGACATTGCCTTCGTGGCGCGTTCGCTGCAGATCTCGCTGGCGAATGAAGGTCTGATCGATCCGGACCGTACGGCGCTGATCGGCTATTCGATGGGCGGCTATGGCGTGCTGACGGCGGCCGGCGCCGAGCTCGACCCCAAGGGCCGCGCGTGTGCCATGGTGCCAGGCGATTCGCTGGCACCCTATGCGAAAAACGGCGAGCGTGCCGCCGAGTTGCGGGTCGAGAACCTCAAGGCTGTGGTCGCCATCGCGCCCTTCGGCGGCGCGCTGGCCGCGTGGGGAGCGACTGGCATGCTCGGCATCCGGGCGCCGCTGCTGTTGATCGCCGGCGATCATGACCGGACAGTGGACTATGCCAGCGGTGCGCGCGCGTTCTTCGATGCGGCTGGCAACGCGCGCCGCTACTTGCTGACCTATCGCGGTGGTGGCCATGCCCTCGGCCTCGCCCCAGTGCCGGCGCAGATGCAGCACGATCTCTGGGATCTTAGCTGGTTCGAGGATCCGGTCTGGCGCAAGGATCGCATCGTCGCCATCAACCTGCACATGATCACGGCCTTTCTCGATCGTCACCTCAAGGGTGATGAATCCCGGGCTGCCTATCTCGACGGCCTGGTGCCCGATTCGAGCAGCGGCCAGTGGACGCCAGCGCCCGGGACGCCATTCGGTGCGATCAGCCCGGGAACTGGCGACATCACGGTGTGGAAGGGATTTCACCACCGCAACGCCGAGGGACTGGAACTGCTGCATGCCGAGCCCGCGGACACCACCGCAAAGCCTACCCGATGACGACCCATTGAAGCGCTGCTGAGCATCGTGGCATCTTGAAAAGACATTTGCCTCGCCCGGCGGTATGCCTCACGCTGCAAGCGTCTGTGCCGGGACGGGATTCCATGAACCGGGTCAAAATCGACCGAAGGTGGCTGCCGCTCAATGCCTTGCGAGCCTTCGAGGCGGTCGCCCGGCACGGCAGCTTCACCGCCGCGGCCAACGCATCGCAGATCTCGCAGAGCGCCCTCTCCCGGCATGTGCTGGGTCTGGAAAGCATGCTGGGCACGCAGCTCTTCGATCGCAAGCCCCAGGCGCTGACCCTCACCAGCGCCGGTCAGCACCTGCTGCCCTCGGTCACCAAGGCTTTTGATCGCATCGAATACTCGCTGGACGAGATCCGCCAGCTCGCGTCGCCCTCGCTCCGTACCTTGCGCGTGCAATTTACGGCCACCTTTGCGGTGCGACTGGCCGCGCCGCTGCTGCGCGATTTCCGGCACATTCATCCGGAGGTGGAGATCAACCTGGTGAGTACTTACGCGGTCGGGCCGCCTGCGAATGATGTCGATATCGCCGTCGTATATTCCAAGCCCATGGTCACCGAGCGCGTCTGCGACCTGCTGTGGCCGGTGCATATGGGCATCCTGTGCCACCCGGAGGTGGTGAAACGCCACGCCGGCAAGGACCTGACGGCGCTCATCAATGACAACGAACTGATCCACATGCGCATCGACGGCATGCCGCGCCATCATTTCTGGATGCAGCTGAAGCGCGCTGCCAATCTGGGCGCAGTCAATGTCGAGCGCGGCCTGGTTTTCGATACCGAATTGTTGGCCGTGCAGTACGCGCTCGCCGGTGAAGGTCTGGCGCTGGTGGACCTGGCGCTGTTTCGCGAGTATCTGGATGACGGCCGGCTGGTGGCGCCCTATGACGTCACGCTGGACGATGGCTATGGATTCTATCTGATCACCGATTCAGAGGACTTAGGCGATCCCGCGGTGGCACTGTTTCGATCCTGGATGATCGAACGGTTTGGACCCGAGGCCCGTCTCAAACTGCAGGAACAAAAAGCATGAGTGAGACTGAGCCACGCGCCGGCCGGCGCACGGGCCGCCGGCCCGCCCCGCCGCCGGTGGCCGATGCGCCAGGCAGCGAGCGCGCCCGCGCGTATCGACACCTGCAGAATCCCTTCGAACCGCTGCGGGTGTTTTCCGACGACCAGGTGGCTGCCCTGCACGATGCGGCGCTGCGCATCCTCGAGACCCAGGGGACCAAGGTGCTCTCGGCTGACGCGCGGCGGCGCTACCGGGAAGGCGGAGCCGAACTGGACGAGGCCACCCAGGTCGTACGTTTCGATCGGGCGCTGATCACGCGGCTGCTGGCCCTCGCGCCCAAGAAATTCACGATGCACTCGGTGGATGCCGCGCGCCACGTACCCACCGGCGGCCGCCATGTCGCTTTCGCGCCGACCTCCGGACCACCCAACATCATGGATACGGCAGGTGGCCGGCGATCCGGCACGCTGGTTGACTACTGCAATCTGATCAGGCTTTGCCAGCATTTTGAAGTCATCCATGTACTCGGCGGCGCAGTGGAGCCCCAGGACATCGCCGTGAATGTGCGCCACCTGGAGATGATGCGTGCACAGCTGCTGCTGTCCGACAAGATCCCGCTGGTGTTTGCGCGCGGCCATGGTCAGATTGCCGACAGCTTCGAGATGATCCGCATGGCGCACGGGCTCAGCGGCGAGCAGTTCCGGGAGCGGCCGAGCTGCTACACGGTGATCAACACCAACTCGCCACTCCAGCTCGACGTGCCGATGGCCGACGGCATTGTCGATTTTGCGGCGGCCGGCCAGGTACTGATCATCACGCCGTTCACGCTGGCGGGCGCCATGGCTCCGGTGACGATTGCCGGCGCCCTGACGCTGGCGCACGCCGAGGCGCTGGCGGGTATTGCGCTCGCGCAGATGACACGGCCGGGTGCGCCCATCATCTATGGCAGCTTCACTTCCAACGTGGACATGAAATCGGGTTCGCCAGCCTTTGGGACGCCCGAGTATGTGAAGGCTGCCTTCGGCGCCGGCCAGCTGGCCCGGTTCCTGGGTCTGCCTTGGCGATCGTCGAACGCGACGGCCTCCAATACGCCCGACGCGCAGTCCGCCTATGAAGCGCAGATGAGCTTGTGGGGCGCGCTGATGGGCGGCTGCAACTTCATGCTGCACGCAGCCGGCTGGCTCGAGAGCGGGCTGACCACCTCGTACGAGAAATTCATACTCGATATCGAAATGCTGCAGATGTTTGCCGAGGTGTTCCAGCCGGTGGGCGCCACGGCCGCCGACATCGCCCTCGAGGCGGTGGCCGAAGTCGGCTATGGCGGCCACTTCTTCGGCTGCGCACATACGATGGAGCGCTACCGCAATGCCTTTTATGCGCCGCTGGTCTCCGACTGGCGCAACTACGGCACCTGGTTCAACGACGGGGCGCGAACCGCGACCGAACGCGCCCACACGATCTGGACGGAGACGCTGGCGCACTGCCAGGCGCCGCCGCGCGCTGGCGCGGTGGTCGAGGCCCTGGATGCTTTCGTGGCGCGCCGCACGAGCGAGGGTGGTGCGTCGCCCGTCAGCTAGGCGCGTTCGCGCTATCCCGCGTCGCGCCGCGCCTGACGGCTGCGCGCGCCTTGAGGTTACAATGGGCAAGTGACTTGAGGGCGCCGCCTGAAGGATCTGGAGTTGGCAAGCTGATGCAGAGGTTTTCCGCCTGGTCGCTGTTGAAGCAGGCATTTGGAGGGCACCGCGGCTGGCAGCCGCAGTGGCGGCGCGCCACGCCGAAGCCTGCCTACGATGCCATCGTGGTCGGCGGCGGCGGACATGGACTGGGCACCGCCTATTACCTCGCGGCCGAACACGGCATGCGGAATATCGCTTTGCTCGAGAAGGGCTGGATTGGCGGCGGCAACACTGGCCGCAATACCACAATACTGCGTTCCAATTACCTGTTCGATGAAAGCGCGCGGCTCTACGACCACTCGCTGAAGATGTGGCGTGACCTGTCGCAGGTGCTGAACTACAACGTGATGTACTCACCGCGCGGGGTACTGATGCTCGCGCATTCAGTGCACGATGTGCAGGTGCTCAAGCGGCACATTCATGCCAATCGTTGCAACGGCGTGGACAACGAGTGGCTGAGCCCGGCCGAGGCCAAGGCGTTCTGCCCACCGCTCAATATCGAGCACAACATCCGCTACCCGGTGATGGGCGGTGCGCTGCAGCGCCGCGGCGGCACCGCGCGCCATGATGCGGTGGCCTGGGGCTATGCGCGCGCCGCCGACGCGCTGGGCGTAGACATCATCGAGAACTGCGAGGTTACCGGCATGCGCCGTGATGCCAGTGGCGCCGTGCAGGGAGTCGAAACTTCGCGGGGCTATATCGCCAGCCGAAAAATCGGCGTCGTGGCTGCCGGCAACAGCAGCGTGGTGATGGCGATGGCGGGGGTACGCCTGCCGCTGGAGAGTTTTCCGCTGCAGGCGCTGGTATCCGAGCCGGTCAAGCCGGTGATGCCGTGCGTCGTGATGTCGAACTCGATTCATGCCTACGTCAGCCAGTCCGACAAGGGCGAGCTGGTGATCGGCGCCGGCACCGACGCCTACACCAGCTACACGCAGCGTGGCGCGCTGCACGTGAACATGCATACGCTGGCCGCGATCTGCGAGCTGTTCCCGGCCTTCAGGCGCCTGCGGATGCTGCGCAACTGGGGCGGCATCGTCGACGTGTCGCCGGATCGCTCGCCGATCATCGCCAAGACGCCGGTAGCCGGCCTGTATGTCAACTGCGGCTGGGGCACCGGCGGCTTCAAGGCGACGCCTGGATCCGCGCACCTGTTTGCCTGGACCATGGCGCACGACGAGCCGCATCCCATCAATGCGCCGTTCACGATCGAGCGCTTTCGCGACGGCCGGCTGATCGACGAGGCCGCCGCCGCAGCGGTCGCCCACTAGGCGCCGGCGATGCTGCTCATACAATGCCCCTACTGCGGAGCGCGACCGGAACTCGAGTTCAGCTACGGCGGCCAGGCGCACATCGCCCGGCCGGCGAAACCCGAGTCCGTCACCGCCGAGCAATGGGTCGAGTTCCTGTACCTGCGCAGCAATCCGCGTGGCGTGCACGCCGAGCGCTGGCGTCATGTGCGCGGCTGCGCGCGCTACTTCAATGCGCTGCGCGACACCCGCACCGATCGGTTCCTCGCCACCTACCGGAGCGGTGAGTCGCCACCCGCGGTGCCCGGAACAGGGCAGCCATGAGCGGCTGGCGCAGCGCACAGGGCGGTCGCATAGATCGCAGCCGACCGATGACCTTCAGCTTCGACGGCCGGAGCTACCGCGGTTTCGCCGGCGACACGCTCGCTTCGGCGCTGCTGGCCCATGGCGTGCATCTATTCGGTCGCTCGTTCAAATACCATCGGCCGCGCGGCCTGCTGTCCGCGGGCGCGGAAGAGCCCAATGCGCTGGTGACCGTGGTGCGCGACGCGGCCCGCAGCACACCCAACCTGCGGGCCACGCAGGTGGAACTCTACGAAAGTCTGCAGGCCCACAGCCAGAATCGCTGGCCCAGTCTGGGGTTTGACCTCGGCAGCATCAACAACTGGCTGGCGCCGCTGTTTCCGGCCGGTTTTTACTACAAGACCTTCATGTGGCCGCGCTTTGCCTGGCACCGCTGGTACGAACCCCGTATCCGTGCCGCGGCCGGGCTGGGGCGTGCACCAGTCGGCGCCGACCCGGACAGCTATGCGCAATGCTTCGCGCACTGCGACGTGCTGATCGTGGGCGCCGGCGCCAGTGGCATCGCCGCGGCGCTGGCGGCGGCCAGCAGCGGTGCGCGGGTGCTCGTGTGCGACGAGCAGAGCGAGATGGGTGGCTCGCTGCTCGATGAGCGTGACGCAGCCGAGTGGCTGCGTGATTCACTGGCGCGCCTAGCGGCGCTGCCCAACGTGACGCTGCTGCCGCGTACCACGGCGTTCGGCTATTTCCCGCACAACATGCTGGGCCTGTGCGAACGGGTTGCGGATCACCTGGCTACGCCGCCGCCAGGTGCGCCGCGCGAGCGGCTCTGGCAGGTGCGGGCGCGCGAGGTGGTGCTGGCCACGGGTTCCATCGAGCGGCCGCTGGTGTTTCCAGGGAATGACCGGCCCGGCGTAATGCTGGCCTCCGCGGCGCGCAGTTACCTGAATCGCTACGGCGTGCGCGTCGGCTCGCGCATTGTTGTGGTGACCGGGAGCGATGCGGCCTATGCAGCGGCGCTCGACCTGCAGGCCGCAGGCGTGGCGATCGAGGCCATTGCCGATGTGCGCGACGGTCCGGGCGGGGCCGCGATGAGTGCGGCCCGCGCCGCCGGCATCCGCGTGATCGATCATGCCACGGTGCTGGGCACTGCTGGCCGCCTGCGCGTCAACAGCGTGACGCTGGGTGTGGTGGCGGCTGACGGTTCGATAGGCGCTGCGGGCACCCTGCCCTGCGATGCGCTGCTGATGTCCGGTGGCTATACGCCGAGTGTGCACCTGCATTCCCAGTCACGCGGCGCGCTGCAATGGCAGGCCGACGGCCAGGTGTTCGTGCCCGGGACCGCGGCCGAGAACGAGCGCTCCGTCGGTGCCGCGCGCGGGCTGGACGGTCTGCAGAGCGCGCTGGACGATGGCGCGCAGGCCGGGTTTGCCGCGGCCTTAGGCTGTGGTCGAACCGCTAATGTGCCCGATGCGCGCATTGCGCTGCGCGAATTCCCGATGCGCGGTGCACCCGGTGCGCTGGCGCAGCCCGGGACGCGTGCGCCGGCCAAGGCCTTTGTCGACTGGCAGAACGATGTCACGACGCGCGATCTGGAACTGGCGATGCGCGAGGGTTTCTCGTCCATCGAACATATCAAGCGCTACACCACCACCGGCATGGCCACCGACCAGGGTAAGACCTCAGGTCTCAATGCGCTGGCGATCGTCGCCGCCCGCAGTGCGCGCCAGGTGCCGGACGTGGGCCTGACCACCTTTCGCATGCCCTACACACCGGTGAGCTTCGGCATACTCGCTGGCTACGATCGTGGCGATCAGTTCGATCCAGTGCGCCGCACGCCGATGCACGAGAGCGCACAGCAGCTCGGCGCGGTGTTCGAAGACGTCGGTATGTGGAAGCGCGCCTGGTATTTTCCGCGCGGAGGCGAGGACATGCACGCCGCCGTGATCCGCGAATGCCGCGCGGTGCGCGCCGCGTGCGGGCTGTTTGACGCCTCCACGCTCGGCAAGATTGAAGTCGTGGGGCCGGGCGCCGTGGAATTCATGAACCGGCTGTACGTGAACAACTGGAGCAACCTCGCCGTCGGCCGCTCGCGCTATGGTGTGCTGCTACGCGACGACGGCTTTGTGTTTGACGACGGCGTGGTCGCGCGCCTGGCGGACGACCGCTTCCACGTCACAACCACCACTGGAGGTGCGGCGCGCGTGCTGGGCCTGATGGAGGACTATCGGCAGACGGAGTGGACCGACCTGAAGGTGTGGCTGACTTCCACGACCGAACAGTGGGCGGTGATCGCGGTGCAAGGCCCGCGCGCACGCGAGGTGGTTGCGCCCCTGATCTCTGGCTGTGATCTGTCGGCCGGCGCCCTGCCCCACATGGCCGTGACCCGCGGTACGATCTGCGGAGTGCCGCTGCTGCTGTTTCGTGTGAGCTTTACCGGCGAGCTCGGTTTCGAAATTAACGTGGCCGCGGACCATGGTGCCGCGGTTTGGGAGGCGGTACGTGCGGCAGGCGCAGCCCATGGCATCACGCCCTATGGGACCGAGGCCATGCACGTGCTGCGCGCCGAGAAGGGTTACATCATCGTGGGTCAGGAGACCGACGGCACCAGCACGCCCGATGATGTGGGACTGAGCTGGGCGATCGGCAAGAGCAAAGCTGATTTCGTCGGCAAGCGCTCATTGTCGCGACCCGCAATGCTGGCTCCAGGCCGCAAGCAGCTGGTCGGCCTGCTGACTGTGGATCCCACAGTGCTACTCGAGGAAGGCGCGCAGCTGGTGGTGACGCCGGGGCAGAGCGCGCCGATGCAGCTGATCGGCCATGTGACCTCTGCCTATCAGAGTGCGGCGCTCGGTCGTTCCATTGCGCTGGCGATGATTGCCGACGGGCGCTCGCGCGTTGGCCAGACCCTGTACGTATCCATGCCGGGCGGCGCTGTCGCCGTGCAGGTCGCGGCACCGGTGTTCTACGATCCGCAGGGGGCGCGCCTCAATGGCTGAGACCAGCGCCCCATGGCTGCAGCCCCTGCCCGCCGCTACGCGGCTGATATTTTGCGGCGACGAGGTCGCCGAGCGCGCGCTGCTCGCCGCACTGGCCTTGCCGGCGCCGCCGGCGGTCTGCCGTGGCATATCCAGTGGCGGCAACTCGGCGCTGTGGCTCGGCCCCGACGAGCGGCTGCTGCTGGCGCCTGCCGAGGGACGAGCGGCTCTGATTGCGGGCCTCGAGGCGGCCGTGGCCCCTCATGCCCACTCGCTGGTCGACGTCAGCCATCGGCAGGCGAGCTTCGAGTTGCGCGGCCCACTGTCAGCACTACTGTTGAATTCGCAGTGCCCCCTGGACCTCGGGCCGGCGGCCTTTCCGGTCGGCATGTGCACACGCACGGTGTTTTCCAAGGCCGAGATCGTGCTTTGGCGCACGGCGCCCGAAACTTTCCATCTTGAGGTCTGGCGTTCCTTCGCCGACTACGTCGTGACGCTGCTGTTCACGGTGGCGCGCGAGTACCGGCTGGCCGCTCTCCCCCAAAATCAACATTGACGCCACCTGTAACCGGGGTATACTTTAGTTGTTGAAAACTTCAACAAGTGAGGTCGAAAGTGGCAACCGTCAATTTCAGTGTCCCCGATGAAGTGAAAGCGGAGTTCGACAAGGCCTTCGGTGATCAGAACAAGAGTTCCATCATCGCTGCATTGATGCGGCGGGCAGTACGCGAGCGGCAACTCCAAATCAGGCGTGAGCGGCTGTTCCGGCAATTTAGCGCCGTGCGTAAGCACCGGCCGTCCTTTACGAGCGGGGAAGTCCGTGCGGCACGGACAGCCGAACGACCGTGATCGTGGTTGTCGATGCGAGTGTGATTCTCAAATGGCTGCTTGAGGATCCGGCCCGCGAGCCTGATACCGAAAAGGCCTCAGCCCTCGTTGAACTCGTTGTACGTGGGAGACTGGAGATTCTGCAGCCTGTGCATTGGTTGGCCGAGGTGGCGGCGGTGGCAGCCCGCCTCACCCCGCGGACGGCCGTCGATGATGTAGAAATGCTCGCGGCATGGGAGATTCCTACTGCCGATAACCCGAACGTTATCCGACGCGCGACCGGCCTGGCTATTGAGACGAATCATCACCTGTTTGACACGCTGTATCACGCCGTCGCGCTCGAACATGACGACGCGCTCTTAGTGACCGCAGACGACCGGTATTACCAACAAGCAAAGCGCTATGGCATGATTGCCGCGTTGCGCGACTGGGAAGCTATATCGTGATTGTCGCTATTGCTGGCGGGCGGCTATTTGCCAGCTGTCACCCACGCAAACGCAGATTTTCCGGATCGTACAGCGGCTCGGTCCCGACCACTGCGCGCCGGCGCGTGCCCAGAATCTCCACCTCGAGCTCGGTGCCGGCAGCGGCCAGATCGCTTTGCACATACGCCAGGGCGATGCTCTGCTGCAACCGGTAGCCGTAGCCGCCCGAGGTCACCAGGCCGACCACCTGATCACGCTGGAAGACAATCGATACCGCTGCGGCATCCGCATCCCCGGCCTCGACGAGGAGTGGTACGAAGCGCTCGCGCGGGCCCCGCCTGGCCTCGCGCCGCAGCGCTTCCTGACCGATGAAACCACCGGGCTTGTCCAGCTTCACGAAGCGATTGAGGGACGCCATGAAGGGCGTGTACTCGCTGGTGAGATCACCCTTCCAGGCGCGGTAGCACTTCTCGAGTCGCAGGCTGTCCATGGCGTACAGTCCAAAATCGCTGATGCCCAACGGCACGCCCGCCGCCCACAACAGGTCGTAGACCGCCAGCAGCTGCTCAACCGGCAGATGCAGTTCCCAACCGAGCTCACCCACGTAGTTGACACGCAGCGCGATGGCCTCAGTTTGGCCGATGGCAAGTGTTCTGACGGCCAGCCACGGGAAAGCCTGGTTCGACAGATCGGTCGAGGTCAGCGCAGTCAGCAGTTCGCGTGATTTCGGCCCGACCACAATCAGGGTGCCGAAGCGCTCGGTCTGATTATCAATGTTTACAGCCGCGGCGCGCTCTGGCAGGTGGGCGCGCAGCCAGTGCTCGTCGTGGCGCTCGCCGGCCGCCGCACTGATGAGCCAGTAGCGCTCGGGCGCCAGCGCCGTAATGGTCATCTCGGTGACGATGCCGCCGTTGGGAGCGCAGAAATAACTGAGCGCGGTGCGGCCAGGTCGCGGCAGCGCGCCTGCGACCATGTGATCGAGCCAGGCCGCAGCGCCGGCGCCCGACACCTCAAATTTTGTGAAACCGGGGAGATCGAGGACCGCGACCCGTTGCTGCACCGCCTGGCACTCGCGGGCGATCGCCGCGTGCCAGCGCGGTCGGCGAAACGACGATTCCGGGGCGTCGCTGGGATCGGTCGGCAGCGGAAAGTACACGGCGCGCTCCCAGCCACCACGCGCGCCGAAGCGGGCACCCTTGTGCTGCAGCCGCCCATAGGCGGGCGAGGACTTGGCGGGTCGGCCCGCGGCGCGCTCCTCGGCCGGAAAGCCGATTCCGTATTCGTGCCGGTAGGTCTCCAGCGCCTTGGCCAGCGTGAATTTCTGATCGGCATAGTCGTGGTAGCGGCGCACGTCCAGCGGCCACATGTCCCACTCCGGCTGACCATGGACCACCCACTCGGCGATGACCTTGCCGGCGCCGCCGGCCTGGGCGATGCCGAAGGTGAAGGCGCAGCAGTGAAAGAAACCAGGCAACCCCGGCGCCGGACCGATCAGCGGATTGCCATCCGGCGCGTAGGGAATCGGTCCATTAATCACCGATTTCACGCCCACGGTGCCGAGCAGCGGCACGCGCGCGCAGGCCGCTTCAATATAGGACTCGAGCCGCGGCAGGTCATCATCGAACAGCTGCTGCGCAAATTCCTCTGGAATACCCCGCACCCAGTGCGCGGTGGCCTGCCATTCGTAAGGCCCGAGTATCAGACCCTGGCGCTCCTGGCGCATGTAGTAGCTGACATCCGGATCGCGCAGCAGTGGCAGACGCGCCGCACCGCGCGCCACCAGTTCAGGTATGTCTTCGGTGACCAGGTACTGGTGCGAAAGCGTCACGATCGGGAGGTACACGCCGACCAGCGCCGCAATTTCACCGCCCCGGTAGCCGGCAGCATTGATCACGGTCTGCGCGACAATCTCCCCGCGATCGGTCACCACGCGCCACTCGCCCGAGGGCCGGCGCTCGATCGCCGTCACGCGCGTCTGGCGATGAATCTGCGCCCCGGCATCCCGCGCGCCCTTGGCCAGCGCCTGCGTGAGTTGAGCAGGATCGATGTCGCCGTCATACGGATCGTACAGACCGGCGCGGATGTCATCAGTTGTGATGAACGGATGCCGGGCGCGGATCTCGGCCGGATCCAGCATCTCAAACTCGATGCCCTGGGCGCGCGCCTGCGCCAGCACATGCCGGAATTCGTCCACGCGCTGAAGCGTGTGCGCAAGCCGGATGCTACCGGTGATGTGGTAGTTGATGTCGTAGCCGACCCGCGCCGCCAGTTCCGCGTACATCCGCGTGCTGTGGCGCTGCAGCTTGATCAGATTCCAGGAGGTCGAGAAATTGGGGCAGTTGCCGGCCGCGTGCCAGGTCGAACCGGAAGTCAGCTCATCGCGCTCGAGCAGCACAACGTCGCGGACCCCCAGTTGCGTCAGGTGATAGAGCGCGCTGCAGCCCACCGCGCCGCCGCCAATGACCAGCACCTGGGTATGGGATTTCATACGGGGCGCTGCTTAGGTCCTGATGCGCGCGCCCTGCGGGTCGTACCAGGGCTGCAGTTGCACCGCGGCCGGATGCCGCTCGCAGGCCACCTCGACTTCCCAGCGGCCGCTCTGCAGCCATTGCGGCGTCACGCCGTCCTCGCAGGACACATAGCCCATGCCGATGGAGCGCTCGAGCCGGTGACCCCAGGCGCCGGAGCGGATCGAACCGACGATATGGCCGTCACGCAGTAGCGGCTCCTCGTGATACAGGAGCGGCGCGCTGGCCGAATCGTTCTGCAGCATCACCTGCACCAGACGCCGGGGCAGTGCGCCGCGAGCCCGCTGGGCCAGCAGTGCCTCGCGCCCGATGAAACCGCCGGGCTTGTCCCAGGCGATCGTGAAGCCAAGGCCCGCATCGAGCGGCGTGTCCTCATCGCCGATGTCGTGGCTCCAGTGGCGGTAGCCCTTCTCGACGCGGCAGGCGGCCATGGCGTGGTAGCCCGCGTGCCGCAGACCGAAACCAGCGCCGGCTTCGCAGAGCCGCTCGTACACATCGAACAGCTGTTCGCCCGGAATATAAAGTTCCCAGCCCAGCTCACCGACATAGGTGATGCGGCTGGCACGCACACGTGCGTAACCGATCTCGATCTCGGCCGAGCTGCCAAAGGGGTGCGCGGCATTAGCAAGATCCGCGCCGGACAGGCTCGCCAGCAGTGCCCGGCTACCAGGACCCATTACGCCGAGCATCGCCAGTCCCGCAGTCAGGTCCGTTACCGCGCAGCGCGCATCGGCGCGCGCTTCAATCCGGCGCCGCAGCCAGCTGAGGTCGCGGGTCTGGCAGATCGCCGATGTGACTACAAGGAACTCGTGTTCCGCGACGCGCGTGATGGTCAGGTCGGCTTCGATGCCGCCCCGCTCGTTGAGCCACTGCGTGTACACGATGCGGCCGGCCGGTACATCGACATTGGCAGTGGACAGTTCGCCCAGCACGCTGCAGGCGTCGCGCCCCTGCACCTGGAATTTCGCGAAACTGGCCTGATCGAACAGCGCGACCGCATCGCGCACGGCCGTGCATTCGCGCTGGCAGGCAGCGAACCAGTTCTGGCGGCCGTAGGAATATTCGTAGTGTGGGGTGCTGCCGGGTTCACCAAACCAGTTGGGACGTTCCCAGCCGGCGGTCTCACCCATGCAGGCCCCAGCCGCCAACAGCCGATCGTGCAGTGCGCTGCGGCGCGCGCCGCGCGCCGATTGGTACTGGTAGTACGGCCAGTGCATCGCATAGAGCAGACCTAAGGTTTCGACAGTACGATCGCGCAGGTAGTGCCGGTTGGACTGGAACGGCTGCGCGCGGCGTATATCGACGTCGGCCAGATCCAGCGGCGGACGCCGGTCGACGATCCACTGCGCCACCACCTTGCCGACGCCGCCGCTGGCGGCGATGCCGACCGAATTGAAGCCGGTGGCCACGAACAGGTCACGCAGCTCCGGCGCCTCGCCGATGTAGTAGCGATCGTCCGGTGTAAAGCTCTCGGGGCCATTGAAAAACAGCTGGATGCCCACCTCGCCCAGCCGCGGCACGCGGCGCACCGCGGCTGCGAGCAGCGGCTCAAAGTGCTCGTAATCCGCGGGCAGCGTCGCAAAAGAGAAATCCGCCGGAATTCCCGCCATGCCCCAGGGTTTGGCGACGGGTTCGAAACAGCCCATCAGCAGCTTGCCGGCATCCTCCTTGTAATAGGCGCACTCGTCATAGACGCGCAGCACCGGCAGGTTGTTGGGCAGACCGGCAATCGGCTCGGTCACGATGTAGAAATGCTCGGCGGCATGCAGCGGCACCGACACGCCGCACTCGCTCCCGAGTTCTCGCGACCACATGCCGGCGCACAGCACGACGGTATCGGCGGCAATGTAGCCGGCCGTAGTCTCCACGCCGGCCGCCCGGCCTCGCTCGACCCTGATACGGTTGACGGCGGTGTGCTCGAAGATCCGGGCGCCGCGCAGCTTCGCGCCGCGCGCGAACGCCTGCGTGGTATCGATCGGATTGGTCTGTCCATCCTTAGGTATGAATATGCCGCCAACCAGGTCGCCGACTTCGAGCAGCGGCCAACGCTCCTTGATCTCATCCCTGGACAGCACATCGATCTGCAGCCCAAAAGTCCTGCCCATCGAGGCGCCGCGCTTGAGCTCCTCGAAGCGCGCGGCATTGGTGGCGACGCTGATCGAGCCGTTCTGCCGGAACCCAGTGGCCTGGCCGGTCTCGGCCTCGAGCGAGTGGAACAAATCGGCCGTGTAGCGGGCCAGCTCGGTGAGATTGCGCGTGGCCCGCAGCTGCCCGACCAGGCCGGCCGCGTGCCAGGTGGTGCCGCAGGTGAGCTGCCCGCGCTCGAGCAGCACGACATCGCTGATGCCGATCCTGGTCAGGTGATAGGCGATCGAGCATCCGGCGATGCCGCCCCCGACGATGACGACGCTGGCTCGAGTGGGCAGCGACATCTGGACTCAGGCGAGTACCTGTCGTGATGCTGCGGCCGGCGCCAGGTCCGACGCGCGCATTGAGGCGCGCGGCAGTCGCACCGGGTAGCGGGCCCGTATCGCCGCATCGACACTGTCGGGCACGTGTGCCGGATAGTGATGGGCAAGGATTTCCTGCACCTTGATCGCTGCACGCTGCAGAACATTCAGCGAGCCCTGCTCCGCCCACTCGTTCGGACTGCGCCGGTCGCCTACACTCGGATACAGGTACTCCGTCTGCATCAGCTGCAGCGTCTGATCGCTCCCCAGGAAATGACCGGGGCCGTTGAGACAGACATCCCGGATGGTCTCGAACGACAGGCGTTCCTCGCTCACTTCAATGCCTTTGATGGTGCGCTGGGCGGCACCGATGATATCGTTGTCGATCAGCAGACTCTCCAGCGAAAAACCGAGCAGGCTGGCGTGCATGCCCGCCGATTCATAAATCAGATTGGCGCCGGAATTGCCCACCAGCGCGTGGTTGAGCGCCTTTTCCGCGCCGGCCTGCCCATCGGCCACCTTGGAATCGGTCATGCCCGAGGCGGTGCCGCCGGTCAGGTCATAGAAATTGGCCATCTGTCCGGCAGCGGCCGACAGCAGCGCCTGCTCGGGGCTGCCGCCCGACATCGCGCCAGTTCGAAGATCCGACACGAAGCACCAGGTACCGAAGATCGCCGGGTGCCCAGGTTGTATTGCGTTGACGTACACCAGGCCCGCGAGCACCTCGGCGACTTCCTGGGCGAGCGCGCCGGCCAGCGCCGCCGGCGCCGTCGCGCCCGCCTGGCCGGCCGACAGCAGCAGGACCGGCATGCCCCCTTGCACCGCTACTTCGAGACAACGGCAGGCGTCAGTGGCGAATTTCATCGGCGGCACCACAAAGCAATTCGACTGGCTGACGAAGGGCCGCTCGCGCCATTGTCTCTCGCTGCCGGCAATCGAGTGCAGCATCTGCAGCGAGGCGGTGAGGTGCTCGGGTTGTACCCAACTGGTGCCCACGTGCTTGGTGGTGCTCGAGACCGCGGCGTAGCAGGTGTTGAAATCCATTTCGTAAGGATCGGGAATGTCGCGTGGAACCACGGCACGCTGGAAGAAATGGATATGTTCCATTACATCGACGATGCGCCCGATGTCATAGAGATCCTGGATGGTCGATTCGCGGTAGACGCCGTGTTGATCAACCATGTTGACCGCGGCTCCGGCCGTGCCGAAATAGGCCCGCTTGCCCCAGGGCTCCAAGTCGTAGCGCGGATCCTGCGCCGCCAGGATGAAATTGCGCCCCGCCCGGGCCAGCGTGTCCTCCACCAGCGCGCGCGGGAACAGTACCCGACCCGACGGGCTCAAAGTGCACCCGGCCTTCCGCAGGTAGTCGATGCCGCTGGGCGTCGCATCGGCGAGCCCGACCTCCGCCAGCAGGCGCAGCGCCGTATGGTGAATCCGCTCGATATCGCTCTGGCTCAGCGGGCGGTAGCGGCCACTGATCATGCCGGGCAGCGCGGGACGCAGGTGATCGGGCAAGGGGGCGGCACGGGCCGCGCGACGGGCATCCCGCCCGGACGGACGTCGTGTAACATTCGAACTCTCAGACACTTGGTGGTACTCCGCTTGCGGCACGTCTCTATGCACTACCGTGAGGGCGCTGCCAATCGTAGCAGGTGCTCACTTTGGGCATATCATCGCTTAAGACCGCAGGAGGCACCGTGACCGATACCCCCACCAAGCAGCAATGGCAGCAGCGCGCCCGGGAGCTGAGTTACCCGACCGGGCATTTCCTGGACGGCGAACAGGTCGCCGGCAGCGGCGAGCGCTTCACGGTCATCAACCCGGCTACGGGCACAGCGCTGTGCGAAGTGGCCGCCGGGAGTGCCGCCGACGTGGATCGCGCCGTGGCCTCCGGCCTGCGCGCGTTCAAATCAGCAGTGTGGCGGCGCATGGCGCCGCGCGATCGCATGGCGGTGCTGCAGCGGCTAGCGCAGCTCATTGCGGCCAACGCCGGGCGCTTTGCGCTGCTGGATACGCTGGCGATGGGCAAGCCGATCAACGACATGCTGAATATCGACGTGCCCTCTGCCGTGCAGACCTTCAGCTACTTTGCCGAGCTGTGCGACAAAGTCGACGGTGCCGTGACAGCGACCGCAGCCGATGCGCTGCACTACATCCTGCGCGAGCCCTTAGGCGTGGTCGGTTGCATCGTGCCCTGGAATTACCCGCTGCTGATGAGTGCCTGGAAGGTGGCCCCGGCGCTGGCCGCGGGCAATTCGGTGGTGCTGAAGCCGGCCGAACAGTCGCCGCTGTCCGGACTGCTGCTGGCGCAGCTGTTCATCGAGGCTGGCGGGCCGCCCGGCGTGCTGAACGTGGTCAACGGCCTGGGTCCGGTGGCTGGTGCTGCCCTCGCCCTGCACAACGATGTGGCCAAGATCGCCTTCACCGGCTCGACGACGATCGGCAAGCAGATGCTGGTCTATGCCGGTCAGTCCAACATGAAACGGGTAAGCCTGGAATGTGGCGGTAAGTCGCCGCAGATCTTCCTCGCCGATCTCGAGGACCTGGACCGCGCCGTGACCTATGCCATCAACGGCATCTTTGGCAACATGGGCGAAGTGTGCAACGCCGGCTCGCGCCTGCTGATCGACAAACGCATCGCCGGTGACTTCGTTGAGCGCTTCGTCAAGCAGGGACGTGATGCCTATCGCGCCGGCGATCCGCTGGACCCGGCCACCAATCTCGGACCGCTGGTGACCAGCAAGCAGCGCAAGCGCGTGCTCGACTATATCGAGCGTGGCAAGCGCGAGGGCGCGAAGCTCGAATTTGGCGGCGACACGCCCGACCTGCCGGGCAGCTACGTCAACCCCACGCTGTATTCCGGGGTCACCAACCGCATGACTATCGCCCGCGAGGAGATCTTTGGACCCGTCGCCGCGGCCATCGAAGTGGACGGCCTGCAGCAGGCGCTGGCGGTGGCCAACGATTCAATTTACGGGCTGGCGGCCGCGGTGTGGACCCGCGATCTTCGCACCGCGCACACTGCGGTGCGCGATCTGGAGGCCGGCGTGATCTGGGTGAACTGCTTTGATCACGGCGACATGACGCAGCCGTTTGGCGGCTACAAGCAATCCGGCCAGGGACGTGACAAATGCCTAGAGAGCCTGCTGGGCTATACGCAGACCAAATCGGCCTGGATCCACCTGGGGCAATAGCAGTTCAATGATCAGTGCCGATGAACTGCTGAAGGGTCAGCCTGATGCGCGGGTCTCGGCCCGCTCCTTCGGCGTGCCCAGCGACATGCTGGTGCCGGCCTTCAGCTCGCGCAGCGAATACGTTCCGGATATCGACCCCGGTTACTGCTTCGACGCCGACACTACGCTGGCGATTCTGGCCGGCTTTGCCCACAACCGCCGTGTCATGGTGCAGGGCTTCCACGGCACCGGGAAGTCCACGCACGTCGAGCAGGTCGCGGCGCGCCTGAACTGGCCGATGGTGCGCATCAATCTTGATGGCCATGTGAGCCGCATCGATCTGGTCGGGCGCGATGCTATCGTGGTGCGCGACGATCACCAGATCACGGAGTTTCGCGAGGGCTTGCTGCCGTGGGCGATCCAGCGGCCGGTGGCGCTGGTATTTGACGAATACGACGCCGGCCGACCGGACGTGATGTTCGTGATCCAGCGCGTGCTCGAGGCCAGCGGCAAGCTCACGCTGCTCGATCAGAACCGCGTGATCAGCCCGAACGCGTTTTTCCGGCTGTTTGCGACCAGCAATACCATCGGTCTTGGGGACGCCAGCGGCCTGTACCACGGCACCCAGCAGATCAACCAGGGCCAGATGGACCGTTGGTCAATCGTGACCACGTTGAACTACCTCGGGCACGACCAGGAAGCGGCCATCGTGCTGAGCAAGGCGCCGCACTACGACACGGTCGAGGGACGGCGCACGATCATGGCCATGGTGCTGGTGGCCGACATGAGCCGCAATGCCTTCATGAACGGCGACATCTCCACCGTGATGAGTCCACGTACCGTGATCACCTGGGCCGAGAATGCCGCGATATTCGGCGATCCGGGACTGGCCTTCCGCGTCACCTTTCTTAACAAGTGCGATGAGCTGGAGCGGCCCACGGTCGCCGAGTTTTTCCAGCGCGCCTTCGGCGCGGAGCTGCCCGAGGCGATTACCGGCCTGCAGGTCGTGTGAGCACGCCGCAGCCATCCGCACCGGAGTCCGGCGGACACCGCTTCGAGCGCACGTTGATCCAGGTAACCCGCGCGCTTTCCGGCGAAAAGAACCTGCCGGTATACTGCGGCCCACCGCGCGCTGACCTGCCCGCCAAATCGCTACTGCTGCCGCCGCTGGCGCAGCCAGGTGGTCCGCGCGAGCGCGCCCGCACCCGCGGACTAGCTGATCGCCTGGCGCTGCGCCGTGCGCACTTCGACGAGCAGGTGCATGCGCGTTTTCGCCCCAGCGGTGCGCGCGCCCGCGAGCTGTACGATGCGCTCGAGGACATGCGTTGCCACGCGCTGGGCGCCAGAGCGATGGTCGGCATCGCCGCCAATCTCGAGGCGGCGCTGGTCGAGCAGCTGGAACGCGAAGTGCTGCAGCGCGGTCAGCTCGAGCGGCACTCCGGCATGGTCTACGCCCTCGCACTGCTGGCACGCGAGCGCCTGACCGGCAGGCCGCCGCCAGCGGCCGCCGCCGCGCTGCTCAAGCGCTGGCGCACGGAAATCGAATCCCGCGCCGCCGGTGAGCTGCAGCAGCTCGTAGTTGCCAGCACCGATCAGGCGCAGTTTGCGCGGCTGCTGCATCAGCTGCTGCGCCGTCTGGATCTGGGTCCGGAAATCGGCGCCGCCGCGCAGCGTGCCCAGCAGGCCGACACAGCGCCCCGTTCGGCGTCGCCGGCCAGTGCGCCGCCGGCGCCGCTACCCGCGACCCTGCGGATCAAGCGCCAGGCCGGTGAGCTTGAACAGGACGAAAATGAGATCGAGGCCAAGACACCCGCGGAACTGAAACCCGCGGACCAGGCGGATACTTCGCGCGCCCCGGACCAGGACAGTGCCGGTGGCCGCCTGCTGCGCGCCCAGCTCGAGTTTGACCTCGACCATCCCAATCGCAACTATCGCGTCTACACGCGCAGCCATGATGTGATCGTGGGAGCCGAGCGGCTGGCCGATGACGCGGAATTGACACGGCTCCGTCCCCGGCTCGACCGCGAGGCTCGGCCGCTGCAGGCCGCGGTCGCGCGACTGGCCAATCGCCTCGAGCGCCTGCTGCTCAGCCGGCAGCTGCGGCGCTGGCGCTTCGATCTCGAGGAAGGCGTGCTCGATGCAGCGCGCCTGACGCGGGTGATCGTTGATCCGCTGGCGCCGCTGTCCTTCAAAGAGGAGCAGGAGACCGACTTCCGCGATACCGTGGTCAGCGTGCTGATCGACAACTCCGGGTCGATGCGCGGACGCCCCATCATGCTGGCGGCACTGTGTGCCGATGTGCTGGCACGCACGCTGGAGCGCTGCGGAGTCAAGGTGGAGATCCTGGGCTTCACGACCGGCGCCTGGAAGGGTGGCGCGGCGCGTACTGAGTGGCTGGCGGCCGGCGCCCGGGCGAACCCCGGCCGCCTGGGCGAATTGCTGCACATCGTTTACAAATCCGCGGATGCGCCCTGGCGCCGGGCGCGCCGCAATCTCGGACTGATGCTGCGCGAGGACCTGCTGAAGGAAAACATCGACGGTGAAGCCCTGCTCTGGGCGCATGAGCGCCTCGAGCGCCGCACAGAGAGCCGGCGGATCCTGATGGTGATCTCCGACGGCGTGCCGCTCGATGAGGCGACGCTGTCGGCCAACCCCGGCAGCTACCTCGAACAGCACCTGCGCAATGTGGTGCGCTGGATAGAGAGGCGCTCGACAATTGAGCTAATGGCCATAGGCATTGGCCACGATGTCAGCGACTTCTACCAGCGTGCGCTGACGATTGCCGGGCCTGAGCAGCTCGGCGCGGCGATGACCGCGCAGCTGGCGGCGCTGCTGGCAACCCAGAGCGCGAAGATCGCGCCGGCGCGTGGCGCGCCGGCACGGCGCCGGCGGACCGCATGAGCGGGCGGGTCCATGCGGGCTCCTGCCTGTGCGGCGCCTGCGCCTACGAGGTGCACGGGCCGCTGCGCAATGTGATCGCCTGTCACTGCCGCCAATGCCGCAAGCAGACCGGACACTTCATGGCGGCGACCAGTGCCAGCCTCGATGATTTTCGGCTGCTGCGCAGCGCCACGCTGCGCTGGTACCGGGCCTCGGAGCGCGCACAACGCGGCTTCTGCGCCGGCTGCGGATCGACGCTGTTCTGGCAGGCCGATGCTGCCAGGCAGATCTCCATAGCGGCCGGCACCCTCGATGGCCTCACCGGGCTCAAGATCGAGGGTCATATCTACTGTGCGGACCGCGGTGACTACTACCAGATTCCGGACGAAGGATACCGCTACGAACAGTGGCTCTGAATCGCCACTGCCACGCACGATGCTGGCGGCGGTGCTCACAGGTCTGGGCGGCGCCGGGCAGCTCGAGATACGCGACGACCTGCCGGTGCCGGTGCCCGCCGCCGGCGAAGTGCTGGTGCGCGTGACGGCGGCGGCGGTCAACAATACCGACATCAACACCCGCACTGGCTGGTACTCGCGTTCGCAGGCCGGAACGCACGACAGCGCCTGGACGGGTGCAGCGTTCCAGCTTCCGCGCATCCAGGGTGCCGACGCCTGCGGCTACATTGCCGCGGTCGGCGCCGGCATCGCCGTGGCGCGTATCGGCGAGCGCGTGTTGATCGATCCGGTACTGCGCGGCGCCGCAGGCCACGCGGGCCCGTGCGGATACCTGGGCGCCGATCGCGATGGTGCCTTTGCGCAGTTCACCACCGTTCCTGCGGCTAACGCGTTTACGGTGCACAGCGCGTACACGGATGCCGAGCTGGCGAGTTTCCCCTGCTCGTACTTGGCGGCCGAGAACATGGTGTCGCGCGCCGCAATCGCCCATGGTGAGCAGGTCCTGATCAGCGGCGCTTCCGGTGGGGTCGGTTCCGCGGCGATCCAGCTGGCGCTGCGACGTGGTGCGGTGGTGACCGCCCTATCGAGTACCACCAAGGCGGCGGCATTGCGGGCGCTGGGTGCCTCGCGCGTGCTGATGCGCGCGGATGAGCTGGTCACACGGCTGGGTCAGGAGTCGGTCGACGCGGTGATCGACTCCGTCGGCGGCAGCCAGTTTCCGGCATTCCTGCAGCTGCTCAGGCGCGGCGGGCGCTATGCAGTGGCCGGCGCCATTGGCGGTGCGATGGTCGAGCTGGATCTTCGCACGCTGTATCTCAAGGACCTGCGACTGATGGGTTGCACGATTCCGGAACCCGGCACCTTCGCGCGCCTGCTTGGCTACATCGAGCGCCAGGAAATCAACCCCATCGTCAGTGCCACGTATGCACTGCGCGACATTCACTTGGCCCAGCAGGAGTTCCTGCGCAAGCAGCACGTAGGCAAGATCCTGCTGCTGCTGCCCTAAGCCAGACCCCGCAGCCATTCGCGCACCAGTCGAAAGGACTCGGCGCGGATCGCCTCGCTTTCATAAAGTACGTGCGTGGCCTCGGGCAACACATGCAGCTCGAGTGTCGTGTGAGCGGCGGCGGCAATGAAATTCTTCACGGTCTGCCAGGGAATGGTCTCGTCGCGCCCCGCAGCAATGATCTGCAGCGGTCCGCCAAAGGCTCGCAGCGCCGCGAGCGCGCGGTTGTCCGCCGGTAAGCGCAGCCGCTCGCGCCAGATTCTGGGGGCTGTGCCCTGCACATAGCTGTCCAGCGCCTGGGAGTCCACGATCTCATCCGGATAGTTGGCCGGCACGCGCAGGCTCATGGCAGCTACCGGGCGCAGTGCACTCAAGCGTACCGCCAAATATGACCCAAGGCTGGCACCGCACAGGCAGAGGCCGCCCTCGCCAGTGAGCCCAGAGCGCATCAGGAAGTCGTGGGCAACTAGGGTCTGGTCCAGGTAGTCGGCGAGCGTGAACTGGCCAGCGTCGCCGCCGCTGTGTCCATGACCCGCCAGATCGAATGTCATGCAGGTGAAGCCGTCGCCGGCCAACGCGCTGGCGAGCAGCACATCGTTGGCATCCTGTGCGCCCTGCCAGCCGTGGATGAACAGCACCGTGGGCAACAGGCGCGGCGCAGCGCCCGGGGTTGGCTCGTGGCGCGGAAACAGGCGCGCCGCCAGCCGCAGGGTGCGCCAGTCAAACAGTTCCAGCGCAGGTCGCACGGCTACCAGGGCACGGTGCGGGTCAGTGCCACCAGGGCACGACCCGAACTGCCGGGGTCGGTCGCACTGGCAGGCGTCCGCCGCGTGTAGATATATGACACACTCAGGTCCGTTCTGCCAAAGTGGCGCACGATGCCGAGCGAGTAGTCGCTGCGGCAGCCACCGCCGTAGGACTGCCAGTATTGCCCCCAGGAATAGCCGGTGTGTTCGAGCAGCAGCCAGCGCGCCGACAGCGCCGTGGTGCCGTCGAGCGCAGCGTACCAGCCGGCAGTATGTCCGGGTGTGAACTGGCCGTCGTAGTCGGGCGCGTAATACAGCGCGCCGCGCAGCGCACGGTACTCGAGCGCCGCATACCCTTCCGCGAAGTCGTAGTCACTGCCGCCATGGATATGGTAGCTGTAGTAGGCCAGCCCCGTGGCAGCGCGCAGCGTTGGGCTGAGCGTACTCCTGAAATCAACGTAGGGCGCCAGTTCCAGACGCGGATCGCCGAACTGCGCACTGTCCTTGAAGCTTACATTGCTGGCGAACACGCCTGCTTTCCAGCCGGCACTGCCCAACCACTCCACGGTCACCTGCGCGGCCGGGTCCTTGGCCGTCTGGGTCTCGCCCCGGAAATCGTAGTCACTGGTCAGCGCGATGATCGCGTTGCCGCCGGCCTGTGCGGTGATGACAGCAGCACAGGATGCGACGAGGACTGACAGCAGCCGCAGGGTTCGGGTTGCGCGATCCCGTATGGGCATAGTTGCCCCACCGGTCGATCAGGTGGATCGCCGGCTGCGCCCGGCGCGTCCGGCGCCGGGTGAGACCGCGATTTTTGGCGCCGGCAGATCGACCACGCGGCGCAGCTGCGTAAAGTCCGCCGTCTTGTGTGGAATGGCCATTGCCTCGACGAAATGGGCCTGGAACTGCGGCTCGATCGCGGTCTCGATTTTTTCTACCTGGCTAACCAGCCGTTCTATGGTCGCGCGCGAGCGCGAGTCGAGCAGCGCGATACGCGCACCGGTTCCGGCGGCGTTGCCGGCCGAGGTCACGTGCTGCAGATCGCAGTCGGGGATCATGCCCAGCACCGTGGCGTACTTGACATCGATGTGGCTGCCGAAGGCGCCGGCCAGGCGGATACGGTCGACGGCCTCGACACCCAACCGGTCCATCAGCAGGCGGATGCCCGCGTACAGCGCGGCCTTAGCGAGCTGGATAGCGCGCACATCGTTCTGGGTAATGCGCAGCGTCTGTGCGCCTTCGTGCAGCACATAGGCGAAGGTGCGACCGTGTGTCACGACACGCCGGCTGCGCGCCGCCATAGCACCGTCGATGACGCCGTCCTGGGTGATGACGCCGGCCAGGTACAGCTCGGCCAGCACCTCGATGATCCCAGAGCCGCACACGCCAGTGACGCCGCTGGCAGCGGTGGCCGCAGCGAAGCCCGGATCGTCCGACCACAGCTCGGATCCGATCACCCGGAAACGCGGTTCCAGCGTCTGGCGATCGATGCGCACGCGCTCGATGGCGCCGGGCGCTGCGCGTTGCCCGCAGCTGATCTGCGCGCCCTCGAAGGCTGGGCCGGTCGGGCTCGAGCAGGCGAGCAGCCGCTGGCGGTTGCCAAGGACGATCTCGGCGTTGGTGCCGACGTCCACCAGCAGCGTAATCTCGTCCACTTCGTCGGGTCGCTCGGCGAGTATCACGCCGGCGGTATCGGCGCCCACATGCCCGGCGATGCAGGGCAGGAAATACACACGCGCGTTCGGGTGCAGGGCGACACCGATCTCGGCGGCCGTCACAGTCAGCGAGCGATCAATGGCCAGCGCGAAGGGCGCCCCGCCGAGCTCCACCGGGTCGATGCCGAGCACCAGGTGATGCATGATCGGATTGCCGACGATGGTGGCCTCGAGGATCCAGTCACGCTCGATTCCCGCCGCTTGTGCTACCTGGCCCGCCAGCTCGCTTAAGGCCTGGCGCACGGCGCTGGTCATCTGCGCCGCGCCGCCCGGATTCATCATCGCGTAAGACACGCGACTCATCAGATCCTCGCCGAAGCGGATCTGCGGGTTCATCGTGCCCACCGCCGCCACGACCTCGCCGTTGGTCAGATCGCACAGGTGTGCGGCGATCGTGGTCGAGCCGACATCGATCGCGAGTCCAAAGGCACGCTCGTGGAAGCCGGGCCACACCGCGATGATGCGCGAGTCAGCGTGCACGGCCACCGTCACCTTCCAGGAACCGGCCCGCAACACTCCCTGGAGCTGTTGCAGCACACTGAGGTCGCATTCCAGATTGGCCAGCTGCCATTCGCGCTGCAGAGCAACCGCCAGCCGGCGCAGGTCCCCCGAGGGGTCGTGCATATCCGGCTCGGCCACCTCGACGTAATGCAGGCGCACCAGTGGATACAGCTCGATGTCGCGGGCTTCGGCGGCCTTGCGGATCACCTGGCGGTGCACCTGGCTCGACTCGGGCACATCGACGACCACATCCGACTCGACGCGCGCCTGACATGAGAGGCGACGGCCAGGCTGTAGTTTCAGCCGAGTAGCGAAGCGCCGCTCGGTATCGGCTACTGGCGACAGGCTGGCGGCGGCCGATTGTACGCCGTACTTGGCAAACTCGCCCTCGGCGACCAGCACCTGGCAGCGCCCGCACATCGCGCGGCCGCCACACACCGAGTCGATGTCGACGCCCAGTGCGCGTGCCGCCGACAGCAGTGGTGTCCCGACTGGAAAGCGTCCGCGCTTGCCTGAGGGCGAGAAGACGACGAGCGGATCGCCAGTGGTCACGGGGCTGCCTCGAGCTTCAGGCCGAGGGGCGGCGGCGATGGCCGCCTTCGCGCCGGCCGCGCGGCTCGCCCGGCGCGCCGGTCGGCGCCGGTGCGGAGTCGCGGAACTTGCGGATCCAGCGCGTGCAGTCCGGATCGTGTCCCATCATCACGTCGGCGCCCATGCAGGCGCGCACGATGTCGCCGTGCAGCGGGTTGGTGATCGCCGAGGTCAGGCCCGAGGCGATCGCCATGGTAAGGAACGCGCTGTTGACGCCGTCGCGGCCCGGCAGGCCGAAGCTCACGTTCGAGGCACCGCAGGTGGTGTTCACCTTCAGCTCGTCCTTGAGCCGCCGCACCAGCCGCATGACCTGTACGCCAGCCTGGTTGATCGCGCCGATCGGCATCACCAGCGGATCGACGATCACATCCGACACCGGAATGCCGTAATCCTGTGCGCGGTGCACGATCTTTTTGGCCACCTCAAAGCGCACATCCGGGTCCTCGGAGATTCCGGTCTCATCGTTCGAGATCGCGACCACCGCGGCGCCATACTTCTTCACCAGCGGCAGCACCGCTTCGAGCCGCTCCTCCTCGCCGGTGACCGAATTGATCAGCGGCTTGCCCTGGTAGACCGCCAGGCCAGCGGCCAGCGCCGCGACAATCGAGGAGTCGATCGACAGCGGCACATCGGTGATCGATTGCACCAGCTGTACGGCGCGCGCCAGGATCGCCGGTTCGTCGGCCAGCGGGATGCCGGCGTTGACATCGAGCATGTGTGCGCCCGCGTCCACCTGCGCCAGGGCGTCCGAGGCGACGCGACTGAAGTCGCCGGCCGCCATCTCGGCCGCGAGAATCTTGCGTCCGGTGGGATTGATGCGCTCGCCGATGATTACGAAGGGCCGGTTAAAACCGATGACGACCTCGCGCGTGGCCGAACTGATGATCGTGTCCGTCATGATGTTTTCCTGTTGGTCGAATCCTGGGGAGCGGAGTCCGGCCGCCACGGTCGCCGGCCCGCCAGGGCGCCGGAGCGTTCTATCACTTCGGCGACCGACTCTTCCTGGCGATAGGCCATCACGTGCACGCCGCTGACGCCCTTGATGGTGCGCAGCTCCTGGA